>Ga0160444_100055_pt1 | contig 160272 bp, 133 predicted proteins | sample HID1972K_E1MG_FD_108232 | JGI IMG/M metagenome (GOLD analysis project Ga0160444, IMG submission 108232) | Enriched pill bug-associated microbial communities from UW Madison campus, WI, USA - HID1972K_E1 MG | ecosystem: Host-associated > Arthropoda: Insects > Digestive system > Unclassified ... | reverse complement strand
TCAATGTCTTGCGTACGCATATGTACTGGACTGCTGGTGAAGTGGAAAAAGCACGAAAAGCAGCATAATCTGGACTAACCAGTAAATAGCTAATAGCTGTAAAAAAGGGAAGCCGCACCAATGCGTGGCTTCCCTTTTTATACATCGGTGCACTAGCCCCGTCACGCTAGCCCAGATAATTTTAATTTTTTTAGTTAACTTAGCGTAGAAGTGTTATAAGTCCCGCCAGATCTGGGAATTATGGCTAAAAAAACTAATGCTGGCGAGAAATTGAGCTTGCTTCTATTTCTTCCAGAAACGATACCCCGCAAAGTTCGCAGTGGTCATCATAGGTAGGATCAGAAAGTACCTCACTTATTTCCTTAGCACCAGGAAACGACATAGCAAGTGAAGCGGAGCATTCTCTGCATACCAGTACATTCACATAATAATCCACATGATTAGGTTCGTGCCGATTTCGAATCGCGTACTTTCTCATGACTCCTGTCTCCGGTATCGAATATTTTTATCTACTATGGCAAATAAGACTATGAAAATGGGTTCGTGAGAACTAGGGGTAGTACTGAGAAAGTAAATTTCGCATTTTGTTACCAATTCATGGTGATCGGCCATATGTCACAGGCGACAATAACAAACACTTAAATCCCATTAACTTTTTTCCTTCGCACATGTACACTCATCTACCCCCACTACTAGGCACCCTGACCTTGCTCACAGGAGTGATAGCCTCTACGGTCGGCTACGCCGCACAAAATCATGCCACTGTAAAACAACGGGTAGACGCATCGGTGATACCTGTGATGAAGAAACACAACATTCCTGGCGTGGCAGTTGGCGTGATAGCGCAGGGAAAAACCTATCTGTTCAATTACGGTGTTACCTCAAGGCAAACTAAAAGCCCGGTCACATCCTCCACGCTTTTCGAACTGGGTTCGATCAGTAAAACCTTCACTGCGACGTTGGCAAGCTATGCTCAGACTAAGGGAAATTTGAAGCTGACCGACACGGTAGCGACCCATCTGCCGCAAATGAAGGAAACCGCATTTGGTTCAGTCAGCCTGATGCAACTGGGCACGCATACACCTGGTGGCTTCCCGCTACAGGTACCCGAACAGATCAGGAACAATGAGCAACTGATGTCCTATCTGCAGCAATGGAAACCGCCGTTTGAAAAAGGGACGCAACGAACCTATACCAATCCGGGCATAGGCATGCTCGGACTGATCACCGCGAAGGCGATGGGTCAGGATTTCATCCCCTTGATGGAAAAACAGATTTATAACGGCCTGGGATTAAACGACACCTATATCGATATTCCTGACGACAAGATGACCCATTACGCTCAGGGTTACACCAAAGAGGATACGCCGGCGCGTGTGAGCAAAGCCGTCCTTTGGGCAGAGGCCTATGGTGCGAAATCCACCAGCAAGGACATGGTGCATTTTCTGAAAGCCAATATGCGCATGACAACGCTGGATGAGCGTTTGCAGGCGGCAGTGATCAATACACATACAGGATATTTCCAGACTGCGGCATTGACACAGGATCTGATCTGGGAACAATACCCATACCCTGTGACGCTCGAGTCCCTGCTGCACGGTAATTCCGCCGATTTCGCCCTTAAGCCACAGCAGGTAAAAGCACTGGCACCACCCATGGCGCCGCGTGACGATGTATGGATAAATAAAACGGGGTCGACCAACGGATTTGGCGCCTACGTTGCCTTCGTGCCAGCGCGCAAACTTGGTATCGTGATCCTGGCCAATAAAAACTATCCGAATGCAGATCGCGTGGCGATGGCATATCGGATACTAAGCGCCCTGGATGCGCAATAGCCGTCTAACCTTGTAGTTACAGCCCAGACAATGGCAACCGGAACAAGGTTGCCATTGATTACCACATTGCATGATCACGTACGCCGATAGCGTATCGATACAGCTTTTGGTTGCGCAGGCTAGCTGCACAACCAATGTAATTTATCTGTCGGCTCCGGGAAACAACAAGCCCGCCAGTTTGACCACCTGTTCATCGGTGGGTTGCCCAAGCCATTGAATCGTGCTGTCAGATAGATACCCCGCAGCGGTTTCCTTATTCGTCAAAAATGCGCCCACGGCTTTATTGTTCTTTTTAGACACCAGCACCACATATTTTTCAAATGGGCAATCATGCGGCTTGCAACCGGACAAGCGTACATATGTTTCATTGTCCAGTACGATTTCTGCAACGGGTGGCGTCACACCAAAGTCCCTTACCCATTTGTGTTTGCGTGCAATCGTTTTTGTCAGCTTCGAAAAGGCGCTGGCGATTGCCGGCTGCCGTTTGGCCAGATCCGCCGGATAAACATCGGCGGCATAAGCGTGACCGGCAAAGGAAAGACTGGCTAATGTTGCAAGAAAAAGAGATTTGAATTGGGAATGAAGCATACTGCACCCTGTAAAACGGTTGAAACAGGTATGATTTTATCTTCAGTCATTTCGTGTTGACAAGCCCCGGCTTGTCATCGACCAACCAACTACATTGCTTGCTGCCGTATACGATGATCCGCACCCGATCTTACTGGCCCTATTATCTCGCCGCCCTGGCCTGTGCCCTGTTTCTACTGATTTTGATCAATGTCCGCATTGATGGCCGGCTGTTCGCCGTCGACCAATCCATTTACCGGCAGTTGCAGCTGTGGCGTACATCGTGGCTGGACGACATCTTGATTACGGTTACGCAGCTGGGCGATACGCTGATGGTGACCGTCATCACCGGCGTTATCACACTCTGGCTGCTGATCCGGAAATCCTGGCGCACAGCCGGTTACTGGTTGCTGACAATCATTGGCTCTGCGGTTATTAACACGAGCATCAAGGCAGCAATCGTTCGGACCAGACCAGGAGACATGATGTACTCCGGCTGGAGTGCCTATTCCTTTCCCAGCGGTCATACAACAAGCAATATTGTGCTGTATGGTCTGCTTTGCATTCTGATTTATCCCTGCATTGAAAAGCGGGCCGCCAGAATCCTCACTGTTTTCTGTGCAATGGGATTCGCGCTGCTTATCGCAGCCTCGCGAATCTATCTTGGCGCACACTGGTTTTCAGATGTGCTGGGCGGCATTCTGGTCAGCACGCTGATCCTATGCGTCGCTGGCGCGCGTTACCACGCAGGCAGAACACATGCCTTGACCGCCGGCGCTTTTCTGATTCCAATTGTGGCAACACTCCTGATAGTAGGCAGTATCCATGTCTGGCATGGCAGGCACGTAAACATGCAACGGTATACACCACCTGCCCTATCCGATCAAGCACCCGGCGACACCCCGCCGCCAACTGCGGCCGCCACCCGTACACTATAGGGGCCGCCGGATCCCCAACACCACTACTGCACGTCGGCCTTGAACCCATTAAGCGTGCGGGCGCAAGGCGACTGCAAGTGCCAAATGGCAAACACATACCAGATCGCGCTCCTGGCATACCTGTAGCGTAACTGGTCGAAATCCCGGTTTCGGCTGGCACTGTCCGGGGCGCATATTCGATCACCCATCAGGGCATCAGCGCCAGCCGGCTTGGTGTTCGCCCATCACCTTGCCTGCCGGTCAACACAGCATCATATCCGCATGACGTTTGCCCTGAATTTTGTTATGATATTTAAATATATATTTATTACTTTTAGTAATAAATGATGTTTTCACTCTGTAACGCGAGTTCACTATGTCAGACCTCTCTCATGATCCGGCGTGCCAGAAGGCAACGCAACAAATAGCCGACACGCGTCATAACCCCATGCGCATCCCTGTTGTCGAGAGCTTTTTTGACGAAGCGACCAACACGATCAGCTACGTTGTACATGCGCCCAATGATTCACATTGCGCGGTGATCGACAGCGTACTGGATTACGACGCAGCCTCGGGCAGAACCTCAGCCGCGTCGGTGCAGCCGATCATCGATTACGTTCGCTCACATCAATTGCAGGTGCAATGGCTGCTGGAAACGCATGCGCATGCCGACCATCTGTCGGCCGCACCGATTCTGGCCGCGCAGTTGGGCGGGCAATTAGCCATAGGCAAGCACATTGGCCAGGTCCAGAACGCATTTGCGAAGATATACAACACACAAGGTGCGCAACGCGGCAACGCGGATGACTTTGATCATCTGTTCGAAGACGGAGACACTTTCCAGATTGGCAGCCTGCCTGCCACGGTGCTGCACGTTCCGGGCCATACGCCGGCCTGCCTGGCCTATGTCATCGGCGATTGCGTGTTTGCCGGCGATACCCTGTTCATGCCCGATTACGGGACAGCCCGCTGTGATTTTCCCGGCGGTGATGCACGCACCCTTTATCGCTCGATTCAACGTCTGCTTCGCCTGCCGGGCCACGCGCGCGTATTTGTGTGCCATGACTACAAGGCGCCGGGCCGGGATGAGTTTGCGTGGGAAACCACTATTGAAGCAGAACGCAAGCAGAATATCCATATGCGTGAAGGCATATCCGAATCCGAGTTTGTGGCGATGCGCTCCCAGCGCGATGCGACCCTCTCCACGCCGAAACTGCTATTGCCATCGATACAGGTGAACGTACGTGGCGGCAAGCTGCCGGAACCCGAACACAATGGCGTGCGCTATCTGAAAATCCCTCTCAATACGTTCTGACCCCATTGCCTGCTGGCGGTTAATGGCTTGCATGAAGGCCACATCGTTCACTGTCCTGGCAATGACTGAACACTTAGTTTGCATGGATGCCCCCCCGTACAGCAACAACCACTCTGATTGTGCCCAGATTCTCTCCGGCCAAAACATGAAATTACAGTTGAAGTATGATTCTTGAAGCGCGCACTTTTCACATTTGAGATATGGATACTTACGCAATCGCCACTCTGTTACCCACCGACGCCCCAGCTTTTCGCGATTTCCGACTGGGCGCACTACGGGATGCTCCACAGGCATTTGGTTCAACCTATGAGACCGAATCCACCAAGGCGCTATCGTTTTTTCAGGAGAGGCTGCATACCAATACAGTATTAGCTGCGCGCTCGAACGGCACGATTGTTGGCACCGCTGGCCTGGCAGCCAATACCGGTGCACGGGAAAAACATAAGGGTTTTATCTGGGGCGTTTTCGTTGCACCCCGAGCGCGCGGTCAGGGCCTAGCCAACGCCCTGCTGACTGCGCTCCTTGCTCATGCCGACCAGCACTACGAACAAGTCGTGCTTACCGTGACGGCGGATAACCTGCCAGCCCTGACCCTTTATCAACACGCCGGCTTTGAGATTTACGGCAGGGAACCGCGTTCGCTCAAAGACGGGACGGACTACAGCGACGAAATACTCATGATCCGATTTGCGCCACAACCCGCCTGATAACACGCTCCAGCAGTGCGATAAGCACCTAGAAAGACAGCGATACCGATGCTTTTACCGTCCTGCCATTGCCTGCCGTCAGCTGACCATACTGCGGCGCAACTGTTGCCCAGTACCGTTTATTGAACACATTATCGACCCCGAACCGGAAGGTCGTTTCTTTGCCTGCCAGTTTTGTGGTGTAACGTGCGCCCAGATCCACACGTGTCCAGGCAGCAATGGTGCCCTCGTTTTCCTTGTTGACATACTGCTTGCTGCGATGGGTGACGTAACCTTGCAAGGTCAGCCCGGGAGCAAAGGCAGCGTCCCATTCGGCGCCCATGGTTGCCTGCAACCGTGGCACGCCCGGTGCATGATTACCATCATTGATGCCATCCTGGGTTTTCTGCAGGCGGGCATTCATGAATGTAATACCTCCGATAAGCCTGATCCCTTCAGCGGGCTGACCGTAAACACTGAACTCGATACCCCGATTGCGTTGTTCACCAGCCGCACCAAAAACATTGGTTTCGCTGTCCAGATAGAACTCGGGTTTTTCAATCTGAAAGGCAGCCAGGCTGGCGCCATAATCGCCCATGTCAACTTTGATACCGGCCTCTATCTGCTTGGTACGCGCAGGCTTGAAGACTTCATTACGGTTGTTTGCCGTCAGCGGCGCCGTCTCACCACGTGTCAGACCCTCGATGTAATTGGCATACAGCGAAACGTTGTGCAGTGGCTTGAAGACAATGCCGACAAATGGCGTAATAACCGATTTGTCGTAGTCTGACGAAGCAGCCCCCGTGTAATCATAGGCCGTGTAGCGCAAGTTCTGGTGGCGCATGCCCAGTGTCAGCAGCATACGCTCGTCCAGGAACGATAGCGTATCGGACAAGGCAATACTGCGCAGAATGGAGCGATCTACTTTACTGGGATTGTCAATATCGCCGCCCGATAATGTTATCAGGTCCGGATACGGAGAATCGATCGGATTGAAAATATCCCGATCCTGGCTGGCAAAAAATTGATAAGCACTGTGATTGCTTGAGCGCAAGGCCGATACGCCAAGATTGATCTGATGTCCCACGGATCCGGTCACAAAACGTCCCCGCAGCCCGACCTCGCCTGTCACGGTATCGCGCTCATAGGGCGTGCGCAACGGACTATGCGCACCGATGCCAGCGCCATTGACCTTGGCTCCCGCATAAAGCCCGTCTTCCTTGTCACGACTGGTGCCTATGGCAGCATAGGTCATCCAGTTTTCGGTCAGATCGTATTCGACCCGGGCAACTGCATAAGTGCTTTGCAATTTCGACCACGCCCAGCGCTGGGCATAATTGACGCTGCTGGACGGTGCATCGGGCACGCCGTCGCCTGTCAGATTGATGGTCGGGCGGGCCTGGTCGAAGCGAACGTTCTGATAACCGATATCCAGCGACGCGCGCAAGCGCTCGCCACGATAATCCAGCCCAAGTGTCAGCACAGAAGTCCTTGAATCGGCGTCCTTCGTGGACATCTCTCCATCGCGGTGGGCGGCATTCACCCGGATCCCGAACTGGCCGGCATCACCCCAGCGACGACCAATGTCCACACCAGCACCTGCTTGCCCCCGCCCGGTATAGTCGAGGTTCAGCCGTGTCAGCGGCTCATCTGTGCCGCGCTTGGGCTGAATGTTGATCAATCCGCCCAGACCGCTGCCGCCAGGAGCCGCACCATTGAGAAAAGCACTGGCGCCCTTGAAAACTTCCACGCGCTCGACCATTTCTGTGGGCAGTACCTGACGCGGCAAAATACCATATAGCCCATTGAAGGCAAGATCATCATTGTTCAGCGGAAAGCCCCGTATCACAAAGGTTTCGGCAAAATTGCCATAACCGTTGCCAACCTGCACCGTAGGATCGTTCTTGATTGCTTCCCCCAAAGTACGAGCCTGCTGATCTTCAATCAATTTCGAGGTATAGCTGTTGATGATATACGGCGAACTCATATTGTCTGCATTGCCTAGAATGCCAGCCTGCCCGCCCGTCGCGACCTGGCCACCGGCATAGGTCGCAGGCGTCGGCACCGATACAGATACGTTCTCGTCGGTCGCGCTGATCGCTTCCAGGCGGGTTGCTTCGGCAGCAGCAGGGGCAGAGACGGTCTGTGCGTGCACTGCGGTAGTGGAGGCACACAGCGCCAGCGGCAAGGCGCGCATAATCAATAAAGTGGGGTTACGTGAAAATGTATTCATGATCCGGGGTTCGTCTGTCAATATTTCAATTCATTACGACAGGGAATTATAATCAGAATCATTCTCAATAATTCATATATTCTTTCATTTGTGCCCAATACAGCGATATCTGAGGCCAAAATAATACAGTCGCATGACAAACGTCATTGGCAGGCCACCATATCGGTCCGTTATATTCGCGTTGTCGACCGCTGGTCCCAGATGACCTTCCCGCCCGTTGACCTGGTGCAGTCCAAAGTGCCGCTAGCCTGGGTGCTACCAAACCAGAACGCCGCTGCGCAGCGACTGCCCCCGGACAAAGCAAGGCGCGCCCTTGATTCCGGGAAAAAACCGAACGATTCTCGTAACCAGTATCAACGCCCCTCCAGCGCTTTGACCGGATCCAGTCGGGCCGCGTTTTTTGCCGGAACATAACCAAATACGATGCCGGTAATCACCGCACAAAAAAACGCGCCAAGGATCGCAGTCAGTGAAAATACCAGCGGCACGCCTGCAAGCAGCAACAGCACGCCGATCATTATTCCGCAAAAAGCACCCGCCGCCCCGCCACTGACGGTCAGCAACAGCGCTTCCACCAGGAACTGCCGCAGAATGTCGCGCTGTCTGGCGCCAGTTGCCACGCGTATGCCTATCTCCCGGGTACGTTCGCTCACGGTCATCAGCATCACGTTCATCACGCCGATTCCGCCAACCAGCAGCGATACCGCCGCAATCAACCCGAGCATAAGCGTCATGGAATCACGCGCCTGTGCTTCGGCCAGCAATTGTGCAGCGGCGTTACCGATGGAAAAATCCTCGCGCCCGCCATGGCGGGCCAACAGCTCGGTCCTGATGCTCTGCTCGGCGGCAAGCACAAGTTCCGGAGCCTTTGCCTGTACGACAACGTAGTCGGGTTGGGACTGTGCCTGATACACGCGTGCGCGTCCGGCCCGATAGGGCACAAATACCATATCATCGTAGTCCTGGAGCCCGGAATCGGCACCTCGCTCTGACATGATGCCGATCACTTCAAACGATGCGTTGCCAATCAACAGCTGCCGGCCCAGCGGATTGCCGATATCAGGGAAAAAGAATTTCCTGGCCTTATGGCCAAGCACGACCACCGGCGCCAGCCCGCGATCTTCGCTTGCAGTGAAATACCGGCCTTCTTTGACTTTCCAGTGATGCACTTCGGGCATGATCGCACTGGCCGCGTACACATAATTCTGGCGCGCGGCATTTGCATACCGCACGATGGTTGGATCGCCAATCACCGGCATCACATGCTGCAACTCGGGTAGCGCCGCCAGCGCTTCCAGGTCCGCTTCGGACAATTGTCCCATGGGCCCGCCCGCTGGAGGAAAGCTACTGCTCATATACATGATCGTGGAACCCATGGTGCCCATTTGACCCATGACAGTCTGGCGCGACCCCTCCCCGACCGCCAGCATAACAATGACCGATGCCACGCCGATAATAATGCCAAGCAATGTCAGGCCGGTGCGCACCGCATTCATCCGCATGCCACGCCAGGCGATACGCACAGCCTCATGCAACTCCGCGCGAAATGCATTGCCGTTATGTCCGGGTTCGGGCCGAGATTGCGATTGTGATTGCATGACCGGCATCACTGACGCCGCGGCGCCAGACTCACATGCAACGGCGCTATTGCAGGCGGCGAGCTCGCCGGATAACCGTGCAGGTTCAGGCTGCCCTGGCATGCAGGCATTTGAATCGCACGCCGAGTCGCCCAGTATTCGGCCATCACGGATTTCAACGATACGATCAGCTTGCTGCGCCACTTTACCGTCGTGAGTGATAAGAATAATAGTGTGGCCGGCCTGGGCCAGCTGTTTGAGCAGCAACATGACCTGTTCACTGCTGCGGGTATCAAGTGCACCGGTGGGTTCGTCGGCCAGAATAATGCGCCCACCGTTCATCAAGGCCCGTGCAATGGATACACGCTGCTGCTGGCCACCCGAGAGCTGTCCCGGCCTGTGCTGCAAACGCTGGCCCAAATCCAGTTGAACCAGCAATGTACTGGCTCTGGCATGCCGTGCCCGCTCGCCCATTCCCGCATAGATGGCAGGAAGCTGAACATTTTCCAGTGCCGTGTTTTCGGCCAGCAGATGATATCCCTGAAAAACAAAGCCGAATGCCTCGCGCCGCAACCGGGCCAGCTCATCTGCATTCAAGTTGGACACATCCTGTCCTTCGAACAGATACTGTCCGGCACTGGGTTTGTCCAGGCAGCCCAGAATGTGCATCAGCGTGGATTTACCCGAACCCGACGGCCCCACCACCGCCACAAATTCGCCCGCATAAACTGACAGATCAATATCCTGCAGTACTTGCGCCCGGGGCACGCCATTTGTGCCGCCATAATACTTGTCCAGTGCGCGCAACTGAATCAGCGGCACTGCAGGTAGCTGACCAGGATCCGCTACCATTTAAACCACGGCATGGTATTGCTTACGGACTCACCGGTCACAACCGGCATTCCCGGCTCCAGACCTTCGAGCACCTGCACTTCGTGGCGGCTGCGAATTCCCAGCCGGACAGTGCGCAGCTGCGGCTTACCCGAGCGATCAAGCACCCGGACTTGGTAGCGCCCAGCCTCATCACGTTCGGTACTGACCGCGGCAAGCGGCACAACCAGTGCTGCCCTGGCCCGAGCCGAAACGAACGTGACCTGAGCCGTCATCTGAGGCATGAGCGCGCCATCATCGTTGGCCACATCGAACAGGACGGTGTACATCACCGCTTTGGTGGCGGCAGCCGGCTTGCCGTTATCGGCCGCCTGCTCTGCCGAATTGGGCGGCGCCGGCAGGATCTGCCGAACCGTACTGCGCCATTGACGTGGCTCATGATCATGCTGTCCGCCCAGCGTCGTAAATGTGACGGGCATACCAACTGCAATAAGCCGAATATCGGCTTCGGACACTTCGGCCCAGACGGTCATTCCCGACAAATCGGCTACACGCATCACATTCGGGGTTTGATATGTCGAAGTCAGCGTCTGGCCTTCGCGCGCATCCAGGGTCACCACGGTACCATCCATCGTCGCATATATACGCGTGTAGCCCAGCCGGGCCTCATCGGCCTTGAGTGTGGCGCGGGTCTGTTCAAGCTGCGCCTGCAAACGTTGAATGCGCGCCCGTGCTGCCTGCACTTCGGCCTGGGCAATGTCCACGTTCTCCCGTGACGTAGAACCGGTTTGCACCAATACGTTCTGGCGCTTCAGCTTCTTTTCGGCCAGATTCAACTGTGCCTGCTCTTCGGCCAGCTGGGCATGCAAGCCGGCTACAGAAGCCCTGCCTGCATCAACCTCGGCCTGCTGGACACTGGGATCGATATCCAGCAACCGATCACCTTTTTTGACGCTATCGCCCGGCGCTACATAAATGCGGGTAATTTGTCCTGAAACCTGGGCGCCAACATCGACATAGCGCCGCGGCTGCAAAACCCCTGTTGCGGCAACCGTTGCTTCCACATTCCTGGTGCCCGCAATAACGGTTTCATATGTCACAGCCACACGACGACTCCAGGCATAGCCGCACACCACCAGCACCATCACAGCCACACTTAGCCAGAGCGCGATTCGAAGCCATGTTCGCCGTGTTCCATTCATTACCTGATTCATACTACCCTTTTACATCAAAAGCCCGGGTGCAAATTGCGCGCCGCATCGACACAAGAGGCGATGCCGCAAACTGTGCCTGTCAATAACGGATATCCAGGCCTGCCTTCATCGAAAGCGGTGCACCGTAATAGGCGGTGCCCGTACCGGAATAGTATTTTTTGTCCAGCAGGTTGTAGACATTCACGTAAGCAGACACTTTGTCTGTAATCGCATAACGGCCCATCAGGTCGATCACGGCATAACCCTTTTGCGTAAAACGCTCACCATTGGGACCCAGGCCATCCTGATAAATCGCGCTTTGCACGCGAACGCCACCTCCTATGGTCAGGCCATTGCCGATATTCGGCATGTGGTACGTGGTAAATAACTTGAAGACGTTCTGTGCCACTTCGTTGCGCAGCACGCAGCCGTCTTTATTTTTGCTGACGCTACGCGTAAAGCCGGCTGCCAGTTGCCAGTGCGGCAGTACCTCGCCGGTCGCTTCCAGTTCAAAACCCCGGGTTCTTGCACCAGAAACCGCTTCGTAGGCACCATCCCCGTTCGGGGCAAACTCACCGGGCAGGGCAACCGCAAGATTGTCCTGCTTTAGATAAAATGCCGCTGCACTCACATTCAGGCTGTCGTTCAACAGGCTGCCCTTGACCCCCAGTTCATAACTGTTGCCCAGCAAAGGCTTAAGGTAGTTGCCGCTAGTATCCTGATAGGTCTGGGGCTGGAAAATGGACGTATAGCCCGCATACACTGACCACGCCTTACTAACGTCATAGACCACACCCACATAGGGCGTCAGCTTGTCGTGTTCGGCCTGTAGCAAGGAGTCGGTCCCGACGCCAGCCAGATCATAATTGCGTTTGTCATTCTCCCAGGAAGTCATGCGTGCACCAAGGATCACCGACAGGTCGTCAGTCGGACGCAAGCGCGTTGTGATATAGGCGCTGGCCGTCTTTTCGCGAATATGCATTCTGCCATTGGCAGGATTGACCGGTGCGCCAGGAGAGGCGCCGTCCCAATCGTAAATATTTCCGATGGCATTGTCCCAGCCGTTGAACCGCCACAATCCGTACGTCGGCGTGTCTTCTTCAGTGTGGGTCAATGTAGCTCCCACCACCAGTTCATGGCGTCGACCGAACAGTGTATACGGCCCGGTCGCATATACGTCCAGGCTGTTCTGCTTGGGCGTACCGGCCCAGCGTCCAGCCCAGATCAACCCCCCCTTGCCGGAGGCCCGATCCGGAAAGCCGCCTGCCGCGTAACCGAGTACTTCATCATAGCGGCTGGCCGTATAGCTGTAGGTCCCCTTGATCAGCCAATCATTATCGAAACGATGCACGAGTGAGGCAAAGAACGCCTGATTACGACGCCGGGAATAAGCCCAGTCGGCCGCTGCGCTGTCAGATCGGCTCCATTCGGTTCGTGCACCATCTGCAAAAAAACCGGGCCGTCCTGACCGGGCATGGCCGGTCGCGTTCTGCTCCTGATAGGAAAACCCCAGCCTGGCCAGCGTCGAAGGCGTCAGGTCTGCTTCCACCGTGGCGTACAGTATTCGTTTCCTTTCGCGCAATCGCTCAATATATGAACGGTTATTCTGAATCACGCCGACAATGCGCCCGCGCATTGTGCCCTGTTCGTTCAATGGTGTCGAGACATCGACTTCAGAGCGATAGTGGTCCCATGAACCAGCTTCCAGTTTTGCCAGCGCCTGGAAGTCCTGCACGGGCCTTTTCCTGATCATGTTCAGCGCGCCGCCTGGCGAACCCAATCCGCTCATCAGGCCGGTCGCGCCACGCACAATTTCAACACGATCAAAAAGCGCCATGTCGTTGGTCTGAAAAATACGGTTGTAATTACTATTGACCTGGCCCACACCGTCGATCAGGTAATTATCAATTTCGAATCCGCGAGAATAGATCGTACTGCTGTCCGATCCTGTATTTCCTGCAGAATCCAATGACAGACCCGGCGTCTGCTGCACCAGATCAGACAATTGCGTAATACCCTGGTCATCCATGCGTTGCCGGGTCATGACAGTTACCGACTGGGGCGTTTCCCGCGGCGAGAGCGACAGCCGGGTTGATGACCCCATGACCTGACTGGTATAGGATCCGGACCCTTCCGTGATGCCAGGATCGGCCAGCGAAGCCGCTACAATGGCGCCCAGCTGTGTTACCTGGTCCGAAGGTGCAGCCACCGTACTTGTCGGCGGCTGCGAGCGCGCCACCAGCGTAATGGTATTGCCATGCCGACTGTAATGAATCCTGCTGCCCGCCAGCAATTGATCCAGCGCCTGTTCAGGAGTAAGTGCTCCCTTGACCCCGCCGGTATTCAAGCCTTGCAGCAACGAAGCCTGGTAAATAAACTGCAAATTGGTTTGCTGGCCAAGCTTCAGTAAGGCATCGTTCAGCGATTGTGGGGCAATCGTGATCGGCACCGCCCTCTGCTGCGCATGTACTACACCGGGAGCAAACGCCAACGCAACCGCGACGGCAAGCGTCACTCCAACACGACCCACGTATACAGAGGGGCGGCCTGCAGGCAGCGAGTAGGTGGAAAATGAAGAGTTAAATTGAGCCACAACGAATTACCTTGAATATAAGAAAGGACGACACCACAATTGCAAATGCAATGGAATGCACTAGGCGTTGCGGGCAACGCTGCTATATTTGGTAAGACGATTGGCAGGATAAAAAGCCTGACCGGTTTTTGAATATTTTTCCAGATGTCGTACTATACGCGTGCGGTCTCTTTATGGCAGGCTCCGACCAGCATTGCACTTGGCCCTCATTGGCGGCAACAGGATCACCCGATCTGCGCCAGAAAACCTGCGCTGTTGGCAAGCTTCACCGCATAAACAGACGGATGCCGCCCCTGTCACTACGGACAACGCGCAGGGGCAGGCTTTGAGGCAGCGCTTTCAGAAATGCCGGCAAATCGTCGACATTGAACACACCGGCTACCGGCAAGCGTTCGAGCCGCGGGTCAGCAATCACCAGGGGTTCAGAAAGGTACCGGTTCATTTCACTGATCACCGATGCCAAAGGGCGGTTGCGAAATACCACTTTACCCTGGCGCCAGGCCGTTAGCTCAGCCACATCGGCATGCCGGGGTGTGCTGACACCGGCCGCAGTAATATGTGTCGACATGGAAGGCATTAGTTTCACCGACCTGGCCACAGGCGTTGCTTCTGCCCGCACCGAGACGATACCCGATTCAACAGCCACCAGCACGTCCAGCGGCTTTTCCACGCGCACATTGAACTGCGTCCCCAGGACCTTTACCCGGCCGACAGCAGTGATCACATAAAAGGGCCGCTCGCTATCATGGGCGACATCAAACATCACATCGCCGTGTAGCAACTCCACCATTCTTTTGCCATTGCTTACCCGAAAGGTCAGCGAGGAATGGGTATTCAGGTCAAGGCGTGTTCCATCGGGCAGGATCTCTGTGCGCCTTTCCCCAAGCGCTGTGGCCAACTGAATTTTCTTACCATCATGCCAGTTATCCGAAAGCAGCAGCCCCGCTCCCACAGTCGCGGCAGTACAGGCGGCAAGCCCGGCCACCATGAAGCCGCGCCGGGAGGCAAAAAAATGCCGCTCCGGATTTCGGGGTTCTGCTGCCAGCGCGCGCATTTGGCTGGCCGGCACGCGTTCGGCCCATTGCCATAGCTGCTCCATCGCCCTGTATTCCTTGTCATGCTCTGGACTGGACTGACGCCAGGCATGCAACGCAGCCAGCTGCGCCGGCGAACACTGGCCTGCGTGGACAAGGGAGAACCACCAGGCAGCGGCTTCACGGGGATCCTCCGGGGGTGTATGTAGCTGATCTGTCATGCGTTAGCTAACCGAATGCCCGGCTCCTTTTAGGGTAAATACACAATGTATACCCTTCTTTCGAGTAAGACGAATGGCCAATGATAAAACCTGAATTTAATGCGGAGAATAATGTTGAAGGCGATCACGCAGATGACGCAACGCCCGGATCATGTATTTTTGCACCATATTCACGGAAATATCCAGGCGCTGCGCGATTTCCTCTTGCGAATAGCCTTCTATTTTCTGCCAGATAAAGACCTGACGGCATTTTAAGGGCAATTCTGCCAGCGCCGCAGTCAGACTGTCAATCAACTGCGAATTGCGAATATGAGCATCGGGATCTTCCATTGTCGGCTGATCCGTTTCGTGCAGGCTATGCAATGGTAATGTATCTAGAATCCGGGCCCGACGATGCTGATCAGTAAGGCGGTTGCGCACGCAGCGATGCAAAAAACCCCTGGGGTGAACCAATGTCGTCGTTATTTTTCCTTCCAATGCCATGGTCAGGACATCATGCGTTGCGTCTTCCGCATCCTGTCTTGAGCCGGCACGAAGGGTCCACGTCCTTAGCAGCTCTTGATAATACTGCAGCCAGTCGCTGGGTAGCGTGCGCAAATTGGTCATAATCGTTCAGTTTCAGCGATCACCCAGCCATTTCATGGTGACGGGCGAGGCCTCGGCCAGCGGAAACGAGGTCGAATGCGATGACCCGTCCCAGCCTTCGGCGGTAAGCCACAATTGCGCATCCGGAGACGTATCTTTTGGAATCAACACACCAATCTGCATGTTGTAAACACTACCGAAACCAATGGCGCCGGCGGTGCGCAGGCTGCGCGGCTTGCCCACACGCAGATAAACGGCGCGAACGGCACTGCGGCAAGACTCGCACAGAGATACAGAAAAGGTTTTCACAAAACCGGCAGTACCGTCCCGTCGTGGCGGCAGAGCATCGAACTCAGCCATATGCACTTCCCACGGGCCCACTTTCTTGGTACCCAAATCATGCACACCCAGCCCCAGATCGCCCGAGAACAGCGCCTGGTCCTTGATGTAGCGCGGCACGAAACACAGCGGGATCAAAATGGCCAGAACACTCAGGTGAAAACGCCAGCGATACCACCACACCTTGAAGCCCGACCGTGACCCGGACTGGATTGCCTGAGCCTGACTATTCATGATGCACCCTTTTCTGTTTTCATAAAGCGTCCGCCCGCTGCCGCTGTAGACGGTTGTCCTGCGTGACTCGCCGCCGTATTTTGCCGACGAGACTGGCGGTGTTCACGAAGCATGCCGGCCGTCTCCTTTGCCGTTCGCTTGGTCCAGATCAGCATCCCTGACAACACCATCATTGTCAGCAAAAGACCGAAGAAAAAATACACCAGTTTGAGCCAGAGCCCGGCAAAATCTCCTGTATGCAGCGGCCGCATGGATTCGGTCACCAGCTCCAGGCCGGAATAATCTGACACGGTTCGTGACGAATCCACATTGCCGGTATACGGATTGACCGATGCTCTCTCAAGAATGAGGGGATAGCTGCTGCGCCCCGTCACCGTATAGTGGCTATAGGCATTGGCCGGCAGAAAAATGGATTCGGCCTGCATGTCCGGAAAATGGCCCTTGGCCTTTGCCACGGCCTGGTCAGGCGACAGCAGCAGGCTCCCGGACGATCCGTCCGTGCGCGTGGGCACATCCTGGCGTTGCACCATGGCAGGCGGCGGCGCCGTTGAAATGGAAACACTGTTGTCGAACAAAACGGCTTCGATCAGGAACCAGATGGCCGTCACACTGATAATGGCAATAAAAGGCACGGACCAGATACCTGCCAATCTGTGAAAGTCTCCCCAGAAAATGCGCGCGCCCTGGCCGATACGCAACCGGGGATTGAAGTAGCCGCGCCAGAATCGCTTATACACCACCAGGCCGGTGATCAGGGAAATCAGCATGGGAATGCCCAGCAACGAGACGGCATACCAGCCCCAGGCAAAGCCGTTGGTAAATGGCACCAGCAGCCAGCCGTGCAAGGCCCGTACAAACTGTCTGAAATCAAAGCCGGAAATCTGGCCCTGGATCTCGCCTGTGTAGGGATTGACATACAACCTGCCAGATTTGCCATCCTGATAACTGGTGTTGACCGTCAGGGCAAACTGCGATTTGACTGGCCGGCGTATGGAGTTGACCACTGATCCCGGATGGGCCTTCTCAACGCGCGCCAGAACCTCGTCATAGGTCAGCATTCTGGGGTTGCCGGCAGGCGGGTTGGCGCGCACCATCGGGCTGGCCAGCCACTCGATTTCCTGGCTGACCGTCGCGATACTGCCGGTCAGGCAAACGAAAAAGATAAAGCCCCAAATTGGCAATGCCAGCCAGCTGTGAATAAGAAACCAGAGCTTGGCTTTGGATTTTTTCTTGGCCATGCTTACCTAACCTCGCCTGCGATCAACAATTCAGATGTTTTCAACATAATTTGCCCATCCTGCTTCAACCGGGGCTGCCGGCGACCAGCGCCTGTACAAGGTGCTTGCCTGCCGCTTCCAGCACCGCCACAGGGTCGTCGCCCTCCGTTTGCACAATGACCGGCCTGGCGCCTGCGGCGGTAATCGCTGCTGCGACCTCGGGGCTTGCTGCTTCGTGCAGCAGAACGGCATGCACGCCATTGTCCCTGATGGTTTGGCCAAGCGCAGCCAGCGTCTGCGCATTCCACTCGATTTGTGTGCCCACCGGCACGACATCAAGATTGAAGGCGCCAGCCAGCGTATGCAATCGCGGAGACAACACAACCACAGACAGATTCGGCGCTTCCAGCAGCGCAGACTCCACCTGGGCGTTCAGGGCAATCAGGCGCTGGCGCAATGTCGCCAAATTCGCTTCTACTTTTTCTCCGGCGCCCGGTTCAAGCCGCTGAATGTCAGATGCAATAATATCGGCCATCCGCCCCATATTGACCGGGTTAAGCCACGGATAGTCTGCTGCGGTGTTAGTGTCTGCCGTGGAGGCAATGCCTGGCAACCCATGGTCCACAGGATTGGCGGCATCAATTTCAATGACCCGAATATTGTGTTTTCGTGCCAGCGGATAAAGCGGGTCGTCCGGCCAGATAGAACGCAGATGGACCACCGCATCTGCATTTCGCACGATGCGATCAAAAGATTTTGCACCCCGACCCGACAAATAAGAGTAATGACGAGATGCCGGCAAATTGGCGGGCGTTGCCCGACCCGGCACGATACCGGTACCTTGCGTCAGAGCCTCGAGCAATCCGTAAACGACCGGATGCGCTGCCACAACAGTTGTTGCCTGCCGGTTCTGCGCAGATGAACCGACAGGCGCAGCCGAGGCAGCAGTTGAGACGGCGCCAGGAGCTACATTTTCTTGAACTGCAGTGTTTGCAGTGCTGCGACTGCGCGCAGGAACATTATCCTGAGCCAGCGACGGATTGCCCAGCGCCGTTGCCATGCATAGCGACAACAGCGCCAGTCGTATCTGGAAAAAAGAAGGGGGAGAGACAGCAATCGGCTTCATGCCGTTGTTCCTTTCAATGCAGGGATAAATCCCCTGGCCAGCGCCGAGAGAATAAACACGCTACCGGCAACCAGGATGATGGCTGCACCAGAAGGTACCGGTAAAGCGAACTGGATCGGCAGAAGAATACCTGCCAGGGTACTGACAATCGCAATCGCGATTGATAGCCAGAAAAAGCCGCGCATCGATTGCGCCAGAATTCTTGCCGTAGCCGCCGGGATCACCAGCAATGCGCCAACCAGGATTGCACCAATGACCTTGACCGCCGCAACGGTCACGAGCGTGACCAACACAACAAACAGATAGTCCATCAGTGTCGTGCGCACTTTGCGTACCGCTGCCAGCTGTACATTGAAGCTGGACAGAATCAGATGGTTGTAATTGAACAACGCCAGGCATGTGGTCAGCAACCCGATCACACTAAGCACCAGCAGGTCCTGCGAGGTGACCGTCAAGACCGAACCGAACAAGACGTTTTCCAGAATATGAATATTGATCTTGCCAGCCAACAACAGCAGCAAGCTGCCGCCCAATGCCAGTGAAATGGATAGAAAAACCCCAATTAACGTGTCGGAGGCCAGACCGGTACGGTTGCGTAGATAATTGAGCAAAATACCGAATAACAGACAGAAACCGAATAGACTGCCATATGGACCAGTGTAGGGTTCACCGACAAGAATCCCGATGGCCACCCCGGTCATGGCCGCGTGCCCCACCGCTTCGGAGAAAAAGGCAAACCGCTTGACCACCACCAGTGTGCCCAGTCCGCCCAGCAATGGCCCGATGATCAGGCCGGCCATAAAGGCATTGACCACGAAACCATAGGTAAACATTTGCGGCAGCGTCCCGTCCTGGGCCCATTGTTGCAGCAACGCGCGAATCGTATCAAAGATCATGCCGCCACCCTCGCTTGCGCAGACAACTCGGGCGCTGCAGCGTGCGCATCCATGCGCGGATGAGCAGAGAACAGCACCAGCAACTGCTCAGTCGACAATACCTTAGCAGGCTCGCCTTCAAAAACGATCCTATGATTCAGACCGGTGACCCGATCAGCCAGACGCCTGACCGCATCAAGATCATGCTCCACCCAAAGCACGGTCACGCCGTTGTTACGCCAGTAGCCAAGCAAATCTTCAAATACGGCCACGCCGGCTTCATCCAGCGCCGCCATGGGCTCATCCAGCACCAGCAGCGACGGTGCTGGAATGAGCGCCTGTGCCAGCATGATACGCTGGCGCTCGCCGCCAGAGAGTGCGCCCATCCGCCGCTTGCGCTTGCTGTGCATGCCAACGCGCGTCAGGGCGTCGTCAATAGCGTGGGTGTTGCGCGGGGACAAGCCGAAAAACGCCGGTCGACGTTGTGTCATGACACCCATGAAATCGTTAACCGTCATGGGCAGGGTCCGATCAAATTCCAGTGCCTGTGGCACATATCCGATCACGCCCGGCTGTGCAGGCCAGGTGAGCGTCAATGCGCCCTGATGCGGCATCTGCCCCATCAGGGTTTTGATAAGCGAGCTTTTACCCGCGCCGTTCGGGCCGATCAGCGCATGAATACTGCCAGCCGGCACATGCAGATCAATGTCATGCAGAATCCGGGTCTGTCCAAGCGTGAGCCCGATCTGGCGCATGTCGACGGACGGCCCTGTCATTTGCCGGATTCCTGCATTGCGCGTACCACAGTATCCAGGTTCTTTGCCGTCTCGGTCTCCAGTTTGGCGGCCGAGTATTCGCCATAGGAGATATGCGTCAAGGGATAAAGACGAACACCGGTCTCGTTGCGAATCGTGTCCACATAGGTTGATGGAAAATCCATTTCTGAAAAAATCACATTTACATCCAGATTCTTCAACTGGTCTATCGTGCCCTTAAGCTGGGCAGGACTGGGTTCAATTCCATGTGCGGGTTCAACCACTGCGGTCACTTCCAGTCCGAATTCACGCAACAGGTAATCATAGGCCCCGTGGATCGTAGCCACGCGCATGGCGCCGGCAGGCACACTGGCCAGGCGCTGCAACGCCTGTGCTCGCAGCGTCCGCAGCTTCTTCGTATACTCGCGGGCATTTGTACGGTACGCCTGGGCATTATCCGGGTCCATCTTCGCCAATTCACGCGCAATGGTGTTGACCTGGGCGATAGAACCGGTTACCGACAGAAAGGTGTGCGGGTTCACAATTTTTCCTGAGGATGCGCCGCTACCTGCTCGGGCGGCAGACCCCGTCGCTGCCAGCAAGGGCACATTGGCATTGGCCTCGATCAGCGGCACCTTGGGGTTGTCGCTGGACTGAATCATGCGATCTGCAAAATCGTCATGGCCGATGCCGTTGACCACGATCACGTCCAAATCATTGATGCGCTTGATATCTTCGGCCCGAGGCTCATACGCATGCGGATTAAAACCGGCAGGAATAAGGGGAACCACTTGCGCCCTGTCACCGACAATATTGGCGACGTAGCTGTAATAGGGATGCAAGGTCACGCCGATGCGCAACTGCTTGGCGCTGGCAACGCTGCACACGCCCAGCAATATCACCGAGCTGCAAAAAAAAGACAAGGCGCGCACCCGACGGGCAAAAACAGACAGCAAAAAAGACATCATGAGTGTTGAGAAAAATAGGTTGAGTGCTGCTGCACTAGTGTTGGTGTCGCGTGGCACCGGCGTCAAATTGCGAGACAATCTGCTGCCAGCCTTCCTGCGTCAGATTGTCCGGCTTCAGGCCTGCAGGCACCCGCGCTGCGGCGCCCGTCGTTTTGTGCAGCCAGACCTGGGCCCGGTTGCCTTGATGCTCAGCATGGGTAGTGGCGTCCGGTGACCGTGTCACTCGCAACAGCATTGAGCCCGCCGTATTCGGATCTTGCGTAACGCCGATATAGGCAACCACCGGGCCGTCCTGCCTCATTTGCCAGTCGTGGCCACCGCGCCGCCCCGTGGAAGCATCCTCCACAAAAGGCGGAATCATCTGCTCGGCCAGATCGCTCACCTGGGGCGGCGCTTGCGCGAAACCGATCTCCTCTGCGGCAACCAGCAGATCGGCGTACACGCCCTGCTCTGCCGCTGTCAAGCCGTGGCGTGCATCTATCTGGCCTGCTTGTATCTGTGAAACCGGTGCACTTGTTGTCCGCAAAACGATTGTCAACGTGGCAAGCAGCACGATAACTGCGCACACTGCCAGGACCGCGCCCGTTTCATGTCCCGCACCGGCAGGCCGGATGGCCTGTACCGTCATTGCGTGATCTCGCTCTGGTCGATCTCTACCACGTGGCCTGGACCCGCGTCGAACAGGATGTAAAACTCCTGCTCCGGCTTCTTGAATTCCAGAGTGGAGTCCTGCGACAATTTGCCTGGAAGCAGCACTTTTTCATCATAGGAGATGACATCCAGCGTGACACCCGGCGCCGCCGAGCCATCTGAAAATCCGCCTTTGCACAGCACTTTATCGGCGGCCACCGCCTTGCAGGAAGCAACCGGGTTATGAGCCCAGGCCGATGTGACTGCCAGAGCAGAAAGAAAAAAGACGCCGGTCAGGAACGCGGACCGTGTGCTATGTGATGATTTCATAGGGAAAAATGCCGGTGATACTGCGCAGATCTAAGGATCATGCGAGAGACGATCTAAAACAGTGTCATACCGCGGTACTGTAACTGAATTAGTAGTTAATGTAAACTATTCTCATTGGCATTTCGATTAAATGGCGCATGGTTACAACGAATGGCGCTCAACGGGCTCGCGTCGGTGCTAATGCCGCCCGCGTATTTAGCAATAACCCTGCATGGGCCTGTCGGCCTCCACGGCAGCCACGCCCTCTACTGCACGCAGCTCAGTCACTTTTTCAGCCTCGATATTGCCCGAAAACAGGCCCAGCGCGGTCATTTCCCGTTCTACCGCCATGCCTTGCCGGCGGCAATCTTCCACAACCACAGAAAAACGATTCCGATAGGTCTCCTTGACCAACACCGTCAAAGTAATGCGTGTCATGGCCCTCTCCTGATTGTTTTTCATTGGCGCATTTACGAACCCATGTCCTGGCCGTTGACCGCGGCCGAGCGACTGGGCGCCTGAACCAGCCCGCGCCCCACATCCCGCTGCGGCAACGGCAACGGGCGTGCATTTTGCGCGATGCGATCGCGTAACACACTACCCCTGGCGGCAGGATCGGACTGGGCAAACAGCGCAGCCACTCCGGCAACGAACGGCGTAGCCATGCTGGTTCCACTGATGGTATTATAATTTTCCGGACTCGGCCATGATGAAAGCACATCGACGCCCGGCGCCGCAATATCCACTTGTCCGCCGTCATTTTGCAGGCCGCCGCAGGAAAACGAGGCTATCCCCATATGCTCGTCAATTGCCGCTACCGCGACAATGGATGGGCAATTGGCCGGATGTGAGACCGGCGCGATGTAGTCGGGTCGCCGGCTTTCGTTGCCTGCGGCCGCAATGATCAGTGTGCCGGCGGCTAAAGCGCGCTTTGCCACTTCCTCGAAAATTGGCGAATAGCTGTCTCCCTCCTTGGCGGGGCTGCCCAGCGAGAGGGAAATGATCTCGCAGCCCTCACCCACCGCCCAGTCGATGCCATCGAGCACGCTCCCGTCTCCTCCACTGCCGTCGTTGCCCAGCACTTTGCCGATATACAGTTGTGCCTGCCCGGCAACGCCATAACGAGGGCCGGCAAGCGGCTTCAGGATCCCGGCGGCAATACCGGCGCAATGTGTGCCGTGGCCGTTTTCGTCCTGAACTTCAGCACCAGTCACAAAGGAGCGCGATTCGACCTGCCGTTGCGCAAAGTCCGGATGCTGCAAATCCAGGCCCGTATCCAGAACTGCCAGACGGATACCCTGACCGTTAAAGCCTGAATGATCGGCACCGCAGGCGCGTATACCCCAGGTCGCCTGCGCATCGGCATCGCCCTGCGCAGTGCCCGAAGAGGGGTTAGCGATGGCACGCACGCTACGCTCGGGCTCGATCATCAGAATATTGCTCTGCGCCTGCTGCGAGGCCATTTGCAGCGCACTGCCAGCCGCTACTTCACAACGGATCAGGGCGGCGCCAATATGGTCAAATACTATTGCACAGTTCAGTTCCAGCATATTATATTGCCGGTCGCTCGTGCTCTCGGATTTGACAATGGAAGCGCCGGTAATGCGCTGCAAATCCCGTACTCCGTCTTCAGTTCGCCCCTGCCGCAGCAGCACAATATAGCGGCCGGTCGTGTTCGCAGATTCAGCCATACTGTTCTCCTTCTTTAACAAAGCAGTCGGACAAGCAGCCGGGCCCTGACCAAGCCGACCTGTCGATCAAACGTTAACTGGCGCATGCGCCAGCAACTGTACAGGCACCCGCAGTTCCCTGTAGAACCGTGCAGTATCCGGTGTTCAATACAGATTACTACATCAGCGCGAAAATTTCACTTGTCATTTTGATGCGTTGTCTGGCTATTGCCCCCGCCCTGTTCGCTGCACACGTCCTGCAACAAGGCCGCACGCGAAGCAGCCAGTTCTTCGGTAATCCAGGTGCGCAATGCGGCCAGCGCAGGCCAGTCGCGCAATGCCGGGCGGTACACCAGATGAATGGCATTCGCAGTGTCATAAGCGACCGAGATGGGTGACAAGCGGATCAGCTTGCCATTGCGAATAGCGTCTGCAGCAAGCAGCTCTCGCGCCAGCGTCAGGCCCAGCCCCTGCTCTGCAGCCTGCAGCATGAGTCCCATATCGTTGAACTCAGCGACGGTATTGAACGGCACCTGCAAGCCGGCCGCAGCAAACCAGGCCTGCCAGGCGCCTCGATCGCCCAGCAACGGTTCCTTGAGAAAGGCAGCGGGCGGCGCGCCGACAAGACGTCGCGCATCCACGGCACAACCGACCACAATCAGCGGCATGGGATCGTCAAAAAGGCGATCAGCCACGACGCCTTGCCACGGACCCATGCCTTCACGTACCGCGGCATGGAACCCGTCGCGTTGCAGGTCAACAATTTGCTGAGATGTGGTTATTTCAAGTGCTATATCCGGATGGCGTTCCCGCCAGCGCTCCAGCCGCGGCAACAACCAGCGCTGCGCAAACGAGGGCACCACTGAAATACGCAGTTTTTTCTCTACGCTGTCCGAAGCCATCCTGGCCAGTTGCACTCCGTCTTCGAGCTGGATCATTGCCGACTGCACGGAACATAAAAATGTAGCGCCGGCCGCATTGAGCACGATTCTGCGCCCCTCGCGCTCAAACAGCGCAAACCCCAATGTGGTTTCCAGCTGACGGATCTGCTGGCTGACCGCGCTATGCGTCAGGTGCAGCACTTCTGCTGCGGCACGCAGGTTTTGCAGCTCGGCTACGGTACGAAAGGCGGGAAGCGTATTCAAGGGGATTCTGGCCATCACGTTTCACATTGGGTAAAGCCTCTGATTGCCCCAGAGACAATTGGTAAGAAAAATTGACCAATCTAGTTAAAAATCATTGATTTTCTTTGGTCTGGTGGATAGTTAAACTTACCATAAGTGTGCTGCTTCCAGCAATGCTTATATAAACATCGAGCCAAAGGAAAGATCATGAATACAGCTATCCAGACCCCTTCCTGCCCCAGCCTTCCCTGCACTTCCGGAGGCCATAGCCGGCTTCGCAGACTGTTCGCGACATGGTGGTCCAAAGCAGGACGCCGGACCGGCCTGCCCGACGCCGTCAATCAAGATGACCCCTGGTCAACGGCCGTCAGCCAGATCCAGCATCTGGATTCGCATGTGCTGGCCGATATCGGTGCCCCGAGATGGGTCATAGACGAAGTCAGCCGCCGCCAGCGCGATGATGGCATACTGGACATAAGTAAAAAATGGTAAAGCCTGGGCACGGTGGCGTTGCCCAGGCGTGCAGGCAACATTGATACTGTTACGGCGACATTTGCATCGAGCCGCCGATGGCCGCATTGAACGCCTGCACGTTCGATATTACACCTGCTGCCCTGGTACCTGAGGCGATCAGGCACCCCTTTGCCATGCGACACGCGCCTGTCGTCCGTAGCGGTCCTCAACAGCGTTCGCCACACAGGCATCTGCAGACCGGCCATGCAGCCGACACAACGAGGTCGGCCGGGCAGGCACACAGATCACGCATCCTGTCATGCATCGACCAAAGAGACGCATGTAATGCTCGGTGTGCTTACCGATGATCACGCATCAGATGAAATAATTACAGATGTCGTTATTGCACACCCGCATCAAAAGATGTTGGCTCCCGACATTGGCGGCTGTGTGCTATCCATATTCATCATGGTGCGATACCAGGCGTGAAATTGCGCCATCCCCTCTTCCAGCGGAATCTGATAGGGGCCGTGGTCATTGCGATCCCGTAAATACAACGCACGACGTCCTTCGTCAATCCTGACCGCGATTTCGTCATCCTCTTCGGCCGTCTCCATATAGGCCTTGCGATGGTACTCGGCCAGCTCCGGGCTGAACGCCAATACGTCGTCGGGGTAATAAAATTCAATCAGGTTAAGCGTTTCCCCAGGACCTTTGGGAAACAGCGACGACACCACCAGCGCATGCGGGAACAGTTCGATCATCAGCGTGGGATAAATAGCGATCCAGATTGCGCCGAACTGGGGCGTCTCATCACCCATATACTCTTTGAGCAGGCGCTCCCATTCCCGATACACCGGCGTACCACCCTTTTGCAGCGTCTGCTCAGCGCCGACTGTCTGCTTGCAATACCAGTTGCCGTAAGCCCAGCGCAGGGCGTCGCACTCTACGTATTTGCCCAGCCCCGGGTGAAACGGCCCGATATGATAATCGTCATTGTAGATTTCGATAAAGGTTTTCCAGTTGCATGGGCAGCTATGCGTTTCCACATGATCAAGCCGGTAATGGGAAAGATCATGCCCGAGTTCATCAAACAGCGTGTGAATATCGTGCGGCAGGCCGGACGGATGTTCAAATAAAAATCCGCTCATGTTCAGCAACGGAGAAGACTCCAGCTTTTTGCACTGGCGAATTTCAAACTGCGGCGCAGACAACAACTGGCCATCTGCGCGATAGGTCCAGGCATGGACCGGGCAGACAATGTTGCCGCCGGTTTGCTCCAGCGAACCGCGATGTTCGGTCAGCTCGCAGTTGGTGCTGTAGCTGCCCAGCATCAATGCCTGGCGGTGGCGGCAGACATTGGACATCAGTTTGATGCCATCGGCATTGTGCACCAATACCCGTCCGCCGTTTTCCTGCGGCAGCGCATACCAGTCCTGCACCTCTGGCACACTGTTCTGGTGCCCCGCATAAAGCGGGCTGCACCGGAAAATACGCTGTTGCTCCTGCTCATAGACCGCCTGATCAAAATAGGCACTGACAGGCAGTGGAGAAGCCAGCTTCAGAATGTCTGCAAGATCCATGCGAATTCTCCGGAAAGATTAGGCTGGTTCGGGCTGCGGCATCAGGTTTGATGCCTCCAGCTCGGACACTGACAGCGTGCGAAAGCGTGCAACGGGATTGGGCAGGTTCTCGGCCATAGTCAGGCTGCCTGCTGTGTCCGACAGATCCACCATCTGCAGATTGTTTTTCAATTGCAGGCGGTTCAGGCATGAGTGCCTGAAATCATCCGCAAAGAAGTCATAGCGATCAAATTTATCGGCCAAAGCCGGATGCGCCTGCTGATACCGCTTGACCGACAGTGCCGCCAGCATCCAGAATTGCTCTTCACTGCAGCAGCCGCTGCTATGCAGGATGTCGCTCATATGCCGGAATACACCATCAAAAATATCGATGAATATTCCCAGTATTTTGTAGTCTTCCGGTACGCTTACCTTGAGGCGGGCAATATGCTCCGGAATGTCAAAGTCCTGATCCAGAATCGCGCTTTCTTCGGCAATGTCCTTCATGATGCAGCGCTGCGGCACATTTCTGTGATCCATGACCATGATCAGATTCTCGCCGTGCGGCATGAACACCAGTTCATAGGCATAGAAACAATGCACTACGGGAACCAGGAAAGCGTCGAAATAGCGGCTTAGCCATTGACTGCTGGGCAGGCCGGATTGCTCAATCATCAGTGGCAACAGCGCCTGACCGTCGCGATCACGATGCAGTAACGATGCCATGGTCATCAGCCGTTCAGTTTCCTGCACTTTTGCGGCCGGGCTTTCACGCCATAATACAGACAGCATTTTTTTGTAGGGGCTGTCCTTCTTCAGCGCGGCCTCGTAATAGCGATTGGTATAGCCGATAGAGGCAACTTCCTGAAGGATATCAAAGCCGTTCTGGCGTAAAAAAGGATCGCTGCCAATCAGTTGCTTGAGCCATTCGTTGATTGCCGGCGTACCTGCCATGTAATAAGGAGACAGGCCACGCATGAAGCCCATGTTAAGGATGGACAAGGAAGTTTTTACATAGCATTTTTCATGATCCGTGTGATTAAAATAAGTGCGGATCGATTGCTGCGCCTGATATGTATCCTGGCCAATGCCCAGGTACACAATATTGCGTTGTGCAATGTCTGCGGCAAACGCAATACTCAACCGGTTGAACCACTGCCACGGATGCGTGGGCATGAACAGATAATGATCGGGATTCAGCCCCTGTTCCTGCAATTGCGCACGATAATCAGTTACCTGCTGCGAACCCAGCTCCTGACGCACAAAGCTGTCATATTCCAGCGTCGAAAGCGACGCGAAATGCGCATGAGTACGATGGACCGCCAGCCATACGAGCGTAAAGCGACTGCCTGTTTCCGGTGTGTAGCTTTCATAATCGAACACATTAAAACCAATGCGACCGTTGTTGGCAACGAAACCCGGGTGACCCTCGGTCATGGCCGCTTCTATCTGCTGATAATCTGCATGCAACAGATCCTTGCTATCCAATGATTGATGGCATCGCTTATACGCTGCGCCATACAAGGTACTGCTTATTTCATCGAGGTACACCGGCAGTTTGTCGGCAGGTATGGCCAGCGTTTCCTTGAAGTCGATAATAAAGGATAAGGCATCCAGCTCAAGCGTCTGGCCGTTGCAAATACGAGTGACCGATGGCTCTGAAACATGCCAGTGTCGTAACATCATGGGACGAGCCAGATACTGGTATTGCGTTTGTCCATCGTCGGAAACCAGTACATAAGCTTGCAGGCTATCGTCATGGGCCGTATGGCCGCCATCATGAGGCGCGTCACTGCGTGCTGGCATCAAAATCTGTTCATGCGAGAATTCGGCAATGGCTTTGGCAACCAGATGACGATTGACATGTTTCCAGATTTCGGGCTCGAGATGGCGCAGATGCTGTTGCGCTGGCGGTACGGGGTAATGGCTCATCTTAGTAATTCCTGAAAGTGATAGGGTTGCTTCGAAGGCTGGCCTGGTGGCAATAGACAGCATGGCCTGCTTGGTTTTGAGGGCAATGGGACCGACCTCTGCGAATCCGGCCTTGCGGTTGAGCGCCCTTACCTTGTCATTGCGACTGTCGGGTTCCACCACGACGCGTCGCGCACCAACCTGGTTAAACAGGTAATGCATAACATGCCGCATAACATCCAGCGTATAGCCGTGCCTTTTTTCGGTTGCCGGCGCTACAAAAAAATGCATGCCTATGTCGCCAGGCTCGACCTGGTAATGACGGGCAATCTCATGATGCTGCGGGTCATAACATTCGAGCAGAAAACAAATCTGCCCGTGCTGCGTACCGACCCAGGCCCACTCATGCGGGCTGACATGCTGCGCCTTGTAGAACGCCAGTACTTCCTGCCGGGTCATGTCTGCCATGTCCCAGTAACTGGCGTATTCCAGGTCAAACCACGGATGAAATACGGGTACATCCTGCTCGGGAACCAGTTCCCGAATCTCAAACGCGCCGGGATTCCAGTTCAATCTCGTTACTCCTGTCTGTATCGGCGTCCTGCGGGACACCAGTTGCCTTGATATGGTCCAGATCCAGCGTCAGTTTATTGGCCAGCCACGTCAACGCAATTCCGGCTGCGGCGATCAGGAACACGGCCTGATGGCTGATCAGACTGACGATATATCCTGCACACCAGGAGGAAATAAGCACGCCCAGGTTCTGGAAAAAATTGGTGATGCTAAAGTGATGCGCATAGTCTTCCTTGCGGCTGATGCTAAACAGGCTGACCTCCAGTTTGACCGCAATCTGAAACAGCCCCCAGCCGTACATGCAACGTCCAATCACAATTGCAATGTCAGAAGGGATCGACTGCAGGTACAGTCCGACCAGCGACAACAGCAGATTCCAGGACAGGTTTTCATTGCGCTGCGTCGCCGTCGCGCTCAGCCGATGCTTGACAATCAGGGCAACCACCGCCGCCAGCCCTGGAATGGCAAAAATCAATCCTGCCAGCGTCTGGTCCTTGTGTGCCGTTGCATAAATCCAGTACTCAGAAAAGAATGGTCGTATCAGATAGGCGCTGAAATCGAACACAAACATAATCAGGCTCAGCGTCAGGATACCCTTGGTCAGATGCGAGAATCCGCGGCGTGCTGCCACCGGCGCGGGCGCCGTCGCATCATCAGCGACAATGGCGGCTGTATCCTTGATATCCTGCGCATTGATTGGCTGCTGGTTGTTAACCTTGATGATCTTTCCCTTGCGATTGAGCCACAGCGTAATGGCCATTTGTCCGAAATCACCGGCTGCCATCAGAACCAGCGCAGCACTCGCTCCCAGGTGCTGCAATATATAGCCTCCCGAGGCGGCGGCCAGAATACCCGATATGTGCACAACGACAGAGAGCAGCGCGATGGTCCGGCTATGTTCGTCGCTATTGACGATGCGCATCAGGTACGGAAACATCAGCAGATAACTGCTTTTGAACATGAACATAAGCATGGTCAAAACCCAGTACTGCGTCAGGGTTTCTGCCCAGATGGCCGACAGGCACAGCAGGCCCGCTATGCACTGGGTAAAACCGATAAGCGACATGGGCTCGAACCGCTTGGCTACCCGCACCCAGATCGGCAATGTACACATGACAGCAATCGAAATGGCAGCCACATACATCCCGGTGTGCACCTGATCGGTGTTGCCATAGCGCATGTCGAAAAACTGCGGGTAAAAGCCGATAAGCACGGTGTCGCTCATCATGCCCAATGCGGACATAATGATGATGGCAAGGCGTATGGTCATTGGTCGCTCAACTGTGCAAACTGGTTGTTTTCTTGCGGCGTGAACGCCTGGAATGTCGTACCGGCATCAATCGCATACACTTCCCGCTTCATGATCGCATTGATAATGCGGGCATTGCGAAAGCAATTTAATCCCAAGTCCGGATTGGTCAGCCCGTGACTGTCAAAGCCCGCATTCTGAATGTAGACTTCATCACCATTGACGTCTGCGGCATAGTCTTGGGCCAGGTGGTAGCGCCCCTGCCCGGTCAAATTGAGCCGCCCCGCGATCCCCTGCATAAAGTCGGGAATACGGTAGCAATAGCCGGTGGCAAACACGATTTCGTCTGTCATGAAACGGTATCGCTTGCCAGTCTGGCAATGATCGAACACCAGTTCCGTGTCGCTGCCGCGACGTTTGCACTGGATGAGAGCCATATTGGTGTACAGGTGTGTCCGGCGCGCACTGTCTGGCGACTTTTCATCCAGCTCATCATAAATCTGTTCGATCAGGCTGGTATTGATGCCGTTGAAAATGCTGACCTGATCCTGCAGTGTCTTCTGTTTTTGCTGTTCATCCAGCTTGTAAAAATGCTCGGCATAGTCGGGCGTAATCAGTTCAAGCGTAAGTTTGCCGGTTTCCATCTGAAAGAAACGGGATGAACGCGTAATCCAGTACAGCTCATAATCGTGCTGCTCCATTTCGTGGAGCAGATCATAATAAATTTCGGCGCCGCTCTGGCCGCTGCCGATCACGGTAATTCTGCGCGCTTTCTGCAATCTGGCTTTTTGCCGCAGATACTGGCCGGTGTGCGCCGACAAATAATCTTCACCAACGCAGGCCGGCAGACTGGGCACGCTGCCGATACCCACCACCAGCCTGCGGGCACGATATTGCAACTGGCTTTGATTGCGCAAATCGGTTACCGTGGCCACATAACATTGATCAGCCTCGTCATACACCAGCGCGGTCACTTGCCGTTCATAATGAACACTGTCCAGTTGTGAGGCCGCCCACTGGCAGTAACGGTTGTACTCCTGCCGTGTCAGATAAAAATTCTCTCGAAAATAATAGCGGTAGATTTTTCCCTGCTGCTTGCAGTAGTTCAGATAAGTGAAGGGGCTGGTCGGGTCCGCCAGCGTAACCAGGTCCGCCATGAAGTTGTTTTGCAACGTCGTGCCTGGAATCATCATGCCGTCGTGCCAGCTGAACGCGCTTTTACGCTCCAGAAACACGGCAGTCAGATTTTCCACTGGCGCCATCAGACATGCCAGGCCCAGGTTGAACGGCCCCAGGCCTATCCCAAGTACATCGTAAATTGTGTCTGCCGCTTGGCTGCCCTTCATTATCTGCTACCTTGATTCTTCAGTACTTTAATTGAACATTCATGCCGACCGAACGCGACGGGGCGTAAAAGCCCTGCTCCCATTGCGTCGAGGTCAGGTATTTCTTGTCAAACAGGTTCTTGACGTTGACTCCTACCGTGACATTCTTGTTGACTTCGTAGCTGGCCATCAGGTCAGTCACGGCATATGATTTCTGCTTCAGATAGATGTCGTCGCCAGCCGGTGTCTGACCCTGCAAACGGCGCGTCTCCGATTGCCAGCGCACAGCGCCGCCTACTTTCAGTCCCTGCACTGCAGGCACGGCATAAGATGCGGCCACGGTAAAGGAATTTTTGGGAACGAATTCGCGTACGGCCTTACCATCTTCGTCCTTGATCGAGAAAAAGTGGGTATAGCCAGCGCTGAGCTGCAAGCCAGGCATCACTTCGCCCTGCAATGACAATTCAAAGCCAGTGGAGCGTGAGTTTACGGCCTTGTATCGGCTCAGGCCATCCAGAAAGGTGTCGTATTCCGCTGTATTGTCTTGCTCTGCACGGAACAGGGCGATACCGCCATTGATCTTGCCATCAACAGACTCTCCCTTGAGGCCGATCTCATAGTTTTTACCCTCAATGGCAGGCAGGATCTGACCGTTGATATCCACCTGGGACTGCGGATTGAAGATACCGGTATAGCTGGCATAAACCGAGTAATTGTCATTCAGGTCATAGATCAGGCCCAGGTAGGGAGACAGTTTATTGCGTTTGTATTCACGAGGCTCACCGTAGTGCTCGCCTGTACTGGTTGCCCGGGTGTAATTAATACCGGCAATCACCTTGAAATCATCATGCAGATTCAAGCGCGTTGCCGCAAACGCAGTGGTTTTACGAACCGTGAAATCGGAAAAGGTTTCAGTGCCATTCGCAAAATCGGGACGCGGAAATTGCCGATCCCAGACGGACAAAGACGGTAATGGAACGCCCACGTCGGCTTCCAGCGATGTCATATAGTTTTTACTGCGATTGGCGTTGATTCCGAACATGACATCATGTTCACGACCACCTAATGTATATTTCCCGGTCGTGCTGATGTCGCCGATCCATTGCTTCTCATAGCGGTCATATTTGGTTGGATAGGTGGAGAGCCCCAAACCGGTCGTACGGTCCGGCACACCATAGGCCAGAAACTGCTCGGCATCCTGCGTGATCTTGCGATAGGTCAATGAGCCTTTGGTTTTCCAGCCACCACCCCAATCATGATTCAATTCAGCAAAGCTGGTTTGGTCCGTGGTGTTCCAGTAGGCCCAGTCCGGTGCGTAACTATCCGATACATCGTAATCAATCGCACTGCCATCGGTATAGTAAAGCGATAAGGCACCCCACATGGGTGATTTCGATTTGTTCCTCTGATAGGTGTGCCCCAACGTCAACGTAGTCCTATCTCCAAGGTCGGCATCCACAATCACACCCAGCATGCGTTTTTCCAGGCCATAGCGATCAATATGAGAGTTGCCCTTCTGATAGGCGCCAATGAGCCGGCCGCGTACCGACCCACTACTGTTCAGTGGTGAAGAGATGTCGACATCGAGCCGACGCGTGGCAAAGGAACTATACGATAAACCCGCGTTGGCGGAGAATTCGCGCTTGGGACGCTTGCGTATGAAGTTGACGGTTCCTGAAGGATTACCAGTATTAGACAACAGGCCATTGGCCCCCTTGAGTACTTCAACCCGGTCATAAAAGGCCATGTCCAGGTCGCCGATCTGCTCTTCGGTGGAAAACGGCATGCCCACGCCGTCTACCTGAAAATTGGTAACGTCATAACCACGGATGATGTAGTAATTGCGATCCGTTTCCACCTGCTGCACAAACACGCCCGGAACAGCAGAAAGTAAAGACGTCGCATTATTCAGCCGGAAATCGTCCATTTGCGTGCGTGTTACCACATTGATTGTTTGCGGCGTCTCGCGGGGCGATAACGGCAGGCGTGTTGCACTTGTTGCGACCGGAACACTATACAGTCCCGTACCTTCGCTGGTCGCATCGTTCACACTGATCGCATTGATAGGTTGTAGTGTCGCCACCGACGAGGAGGTCCCTGCTGTCGCCGTTGCGGTCTGTGCAATCGCTGGGGTCGCCAGCGCGCCCAGAATAGAGGCTAATATCAAATTTGGCATAAATCGCTTATGCGCGCTATAAGTATCCATCAATAAAGCTGCCATACAATTCCCAGTTAGTTTTTAATAGTAAACCATAATGATAACGATTGTCATTTTCGTTTGAAATAAAATGTTAGTCAATATAAAACCGCACCTATCGATCAGTACGTATGAAAGATGCCCAGAATTGGTGCGACTCAACGCCCGAATTAACGGTATTAAGATCAGCTTTTCCACACATAATTTTTTACATCCCGTATCGATATGAAGTGCAAAAAATCCACGCTCCGCAAGGAACCCAGCCGCTGCACAAGGGCCAGACCGGACGTCTGCATCAGATCACGCCGGGATTAAATGGATATGACCCGACCACCACGAGATCCCCTCGCCTGCAATCATTGAGCCATCCTGCCAACTGAACTGATGTTTGCGCCCAAGGAAAACTGCATCCAGATCCTTCAGGCAAGCCAAGCTCAAATCGAAGGGCCCCAGGCCCACGCCAAGTACATCGTGGACCCCGCCATTTTTTTGCTGCATACGCCATTTCTTATCCTCTGGATCATCAATATTTCAACTGAATATTCATTCCAATTGAACGCGACGGAGCGTAATAACTCTGCGCCCACAGCAAAGTGGTCAGATATTTCTTATTGAACATGTTTTTGACATTAGCCCCTACCGTGACGTGCTTGTTAAGCTCATAATTGGCCATCAGGTCAGTCACCGCGTAAGCCTTTTGTTTGGTATATATATCAGCTCCCTCCGCAGTCTTGCCCTGCAAGCGGCGGATAGCGGATTGCCAGCGAACCGCAGCGCCCACCTTGAGCCCATGTACGGAAGGCACGGCATAAGTGGCCGCAATAGTCAAAGCGCTTTTCGGTACATACTCACGTACGGCATTGCCGGATTCGTCTTTGATCGAGAACAGATGGGTATAACCTGTACTGACCTGCAGCCCTGGCAGCGCTTCTCCTTGTAACGTCAATTCAAAACCGATGGAACGTGAATCTACCGGCTTATAACGAGCCAAACCATCCAGAAATTTGTCGGATTCGGCTGTATGGTTCTGTTCAGCGCGGAACAGGGCCACGCTGCCGGTCAGGCGGCCGTCGTCCGACTCTCCTTTCAAACCCAGTTCGTAATTTCTGCCTTCAATTGCGGGAAGGAGCTGACCCTGGACGTCGTAGCGAAATTGCGGATTAAATATACCGGTGTAACTCGCGTACATTGAGTAGTTTTTATCCAGATCGTAGAGCAACCCCACATACGGCGAGAGTTTGTTCCGTCGGTACTTATGCGGGTATCCATACTGCACCCCGGCACTGGTCGCACGGGTGTAATTCACGCCGGCAATAACTTTGAACGCGTCTGCCAAATTTAAACGAGTGGCAATAAATGCGGTCGTTTTTCGATCTGTAAAGTCAGCACCTGTGACTTTCGCTTTATCAAAATCGGGGCGTGGAAATTGTCGGTTCCAAATAAAGATAGAAGGTAAGGAGGCATTTATATCCTTGTCCAGCGAGGTCATGACATTTTCACTGCGGCTAACATTGATACCAAACATCAGGTCATGGTCGCGTCCTCCCAGCCTGTATTTACCGGTAGTGCTGATATCGGCGATACGTTGCCTTTCGTAACGATCGTATTTGGTTGGATAAGTCAACAGGCCCAGCCCTGTGACGCGATCAGGCACCCCATAGACATAGAACTGCTCTGCATCCTGAGTGATCTTGCGATACATCAGGGTTGCTTTTGTGTGCCAGCCCGCACCCCAATCGTGGGCGAGTTCCGCAAAAGTTGTACGGTCTGTCGTGTCCCAATAGGCCCAATCGGGAGCCGTGCTATCCGAGACATCATAGTAAATTGGACTGCCGTCCGTATAATATAGGGTAAGTGCGCCCCACATGGGCGAGCGAGCTTTATTTTTCTGATAGGTATGGCCCAATGTAAACGTGGTCCGATCACTCAGATCTGCATCAACAATCACGCCCAGAACTTTTTTCTCCAGACCATAGCGATCGAGGTGGGAATTACCGTTCTGGTACGCACCAATCAGCCGACCACGCACCGACCCACTACTATTGAGCGCAGACGTAATATCCAAATCCGTCCGCCGAGTGGCAAACGATCCGTACGAAAGACTAGCATTGGCGGAAAATTCCCGCTTGGGACGTTTGCGAATGAAATTGACTGTACCCGACGGATTCCCGGTAAGGGATAACAGCCCGTTAGCGCCCTTGAGCACTTCTACCCGATCGTAGAACGCAGTATCAAGGTCACCAATCTGAGCTTCGGTAGAAAACGGCAGGCCGACACCATCGGTCTGAAAGTTGGACACCTCATAGCCCCGAATATTGTAGTAGGTGCGATCGGTTTCTGCCTGCAACACGAAAACCCCGGGCACAGCGGAGAGCATCGAGGTGACGTTATTCAGTTTAAAGTCATCCATCTGTGTGCGTGTCATGATATGCATCGCCTGCGGTGTCTCGCGAGTAGATAAAGGCAGTCGCGTGGAGGTGGATGCAACTGAAATAGCATACTGCCCGGTCCCTTCACTGACAGCGCTGTCCTGGTTCACTGCATGGATCGGCGCAAGCGTTGTGATGGTGGGGCTGGTTGACGCTCCCTGTTGTGTCTGCGCCAGGGAGCCGGTTGTGACCGCCACTGCGCCCATGATGGAAAGCCGGATTAGTTTGGGTACGAACGCCCGCGGTGGCTTGCGCAACTCCTTTGAAAAAGCCGCCATCTTACTTCTCGTCTTTTTAATGTTTAAAAAAATGATAACGAGAAATATTTTTATTTAATTTCTATTGTAAGTCAATGTAACCAAATTAAGAAATTGTCAAGGACTGTCAAGACACACGGCGGGCATGCACCAATGCGCCTTGACCCTATGCTTCACGTTGTGGAAATCGCAACAACCGTAATCCGTTGGCTACGACGAGTAAACTGGCGCCCACGTCGGCAAAAACGGCGAGCCACATGGATCCCAACCCCAACAGGACAAGCACCAGGAATACCGCCTTAATACCAAGTGCCAGGCTGATGTTCTGTACCAGCACGCGCCGCGTATCGCGCGACAGCCTGAGGAATGCGGGAATTTTGAGCAAATTGTCGTCCATCAGCGCCACGTCCGCCGTTTCGATGGCCGTATCGGAACCCATGGCACCCATCGCGAAGCCAATATCAGCTTGCGCCAATGCCGGGGCATCATTCATGCCGTCTCCGACCATGCCAACCACAGCATGACCTTCTTTTTGCAGTTTCTGCACCACTTGCTGTTTTTCCTGTGGCAACAACTGCGCCTGCGCTTGCGTCACACCACTGGTTTTGGCGATGGCATCGACGACAGATTGATGATCGCCCGACAGCATCACCGTCTTGACCCCCAACTGGTGCAATTGCTCGATCGCCTTGACGCTGCTGTCCTTGATTTTGTCGGCGGCAGTAAACAACATGCAAGCGGCGCGCGTATTCATGAGCAGCACAACGCTTTGACCACTGTTTTGCGCAGCCGTCACGCTATCCTGAACCGCAGCGGTCATCAGGCCCAGTTCCTGCGCCCATACTGCACTGCCCAGGTACCAGCGTTCATTCTCAATAGCGCCTTGTACGCCCCGCCCTGCCACGGCAACGAAATCAGCCACCGTCATGGCCGACACAGCGGCAGCCTCGGGCGCCTGGGCGATGGCTCGGGAAACGGGATGATCAGAGCGCGCGGCAAGGCTCATCGCAATGCGCTGCAGCTCTTGAACGGATCGTTCCTGGTCCAGTGGCGTCATGCCTGTCTGAACCGGCTTGCCTTGGGTGATCGTACCAGTCTTGTCCAGCGCCAGCCAACGCATGCGATGACCTTGCTCCAGATACACGCCGCCCTTGATCAGGATTCCCATTCGAGCCGCAGCGGTCAAGCCGCTAACCACGGTTACCGGTGTCGAGATAACCAGAGCACACGGGCAGGCAATAATCAGCACGACCAGCGCCTGATAAATCCAGGCCAGCCAGGCTCCGCCGAAAAAGAGCGGAGGAATGACCGCGAGCAGAATAGCCAATACAACTACGGCAGGCGTGTAATAGCGCGAAAACGTGTCGACAAAACGTTGGGTCGGCGCCTTGACCGCCTGGGCTTCTTCAATCTGGTTAATGATACGGGCCAGCGTCGTGCTGTCGGCTGCCGCAGTCACGTCAATTTCAATTTCGCCCGCCTCGTTGACAGTTCCTGCAAATACGCTGTCTCCCAGTTGTTTATCTACCGGCACGCTTTCTCCGGTAATAGGCGCCTGGTTCACGGTCGTTAGGCCGCGAATGATACGGCCATCCAGTCCAATGCGCTCGCCCGGTGCGATACGCACAACGCTACCGACCGCCACCTGCGCAACTTCCCGCTTCTGCCATTGCCCGTTGATCTGTACCGTCACCGTTTCGGGCGCCAGATTCATGAGTCCGGATACCGCGGCGCGCGTTCTATCCAGGGATTTTGCTTCGATCCATTCAGACAGCGTAAACAGTACCATGACCATCGCGGCCTCCGGCCACTGCCCGATCAGCAAGGCGCAGGTAACGGCAATACTCATGAGCGCATTGATATTCAAATCGCCATAACGCAACGCGACCAGGCCCTTGCGGTAGGTTGCCGTGCCAGCCAGGGCAACGGCAGCAATAGCGCAGATAATAGTCAGCCAGGTTGGCCCTGCGAACCAGTGGACCAGCTCAGACGCCAGCGCCAGCGCCCCACCTAGCGCAAGATGCCACCAGGCGGGCAGGATACCGCCGGCAATATGGGGAGAAACTTCACCCTCCGGTTGCGCACGCGTTGCGGTGGACGCCTGTCCATGAGCGTGCTGCGCGTGATCGTGCCCGTCTGCACCGTGATCATGTTTGTGCTGATGATGATCATGCCCGTCATGCGAATGCCCGCAGCAGTCTGTTTTGCCCACTGCCCTGGCAGTTGCGGACTTCCCGTCGTGCAGCTCCGGCGTGAAGCCGATCTTGCGGATCGCCTGCATGACCTCGTCCAGCATGGCCGGGTCATGCGTCACAGACAGGACGCGGGACATCAGATTGAAACGAAGGTCGGTAACCCCTGGTTTTTTCTCCAGCGCCTTGCGCAATAAACGCTCTTCTGTCGGGCAGTCCATTTGCTCGATTCGGATGGCGGTCACTCGGGTTTGCTGCTCTGACATGCTTATACTCCAATTGCATCGTATAATGGCATTTAAAACCCTGAAGTAACTTCAGAGTCAAGGCATTATTGAACAAGATAGGAAAAAAGATGAAAATCGGAGAATTGGCTCGTTTGCAGGGATGCACGCCCGAAACCATCCGCTTTTATGAAAAAGCCGGCCTGCTGCCCGCACCCGTCAGAACAGAGGGCAATTACCGGCATTATGATAATGAACATGTGCAGCGCCTGCGGTTTATTCGCAATTGTCGGATTCTGGATATGTCCCACGACGAAATCCGTACCCTGTTACAGGCGCACGACGATACACCGGACGATTGCCAGCCGGTCAACCAGTCAATTGACGCCCATATTGAACATGTAGAAGCGCGCATCCGGGAACTGAGCCAGTTGAAAGCGCAACTGGCCTCGCTGCGACAACGCTGCACCGTCCCTCATGATGTCAAAAACTGCGGCATATTTCTGGAACTGCAGACCGCAGACATGGAGGATCCGCACGTGCATGGCCACACGCACCTGTGAGCCCCCGGGCCGCCAGCCCACTCACTCATCGGCGCGCATGGTCGGCTTGCCGTGCCAATCGGCCGGCAACGTCTTGGGTACGTGCTTCGCATACTTGCCCAAGTAGTTTTATTTATAAATGATACGTCGGGGCATTTTTTACGCCGCACATGCACGGGTATTTCATGTCAGGCGGCGGTTTTCGCTGGGTGTCTTGGGGTCTTGGAAAAAAGCGTAGCGATTTGACCCCATGCAAGTTGTCAGACGCCGGGAACCATCAGGAACTGTGCCTCGGAAACAGGCTCGCGGATCGCTTTGGCAGCCTGGTACTGGGCAGAGTCATAAAACGTGCGGGCATGTTGTTCGTCGGGAAACTCCACCACAACGATACGCTGCTGCTCTTGCGGCCCTTCAAGAGTGACCGGCGCAGGACAACGCACCAGGAATCGGCCGCCATGGGCAGCGACGATATCGGGAGTCAAAGCGGTATAGGCTGCATAGCCTTCGGGATCATTAACTTTTACCCGGACGATGAGATAGTACGACATTGTATGAATGTTCCTTGGAATAAGTGGGAGCAAGGCTGCAGCCTCTTCCGATAATACTATATCTGCTCATAGGCGCGCGCTGGCGAAAAGAAATCTGGCGGCGCAGGTATCGCCTATAATAGAGGACCTCAGAGTATTGCCGGCGCTGGGGCACAGGCAACAAGAACAGCCAGCCCAAAAACGAAGCGCCCCGCACAAGGCGGGGCGGCGCAATGGATTCACCTATCCATATTATCAAACATTGTTTTAAACATCGCGCCCGCAAATATTACCAATACATGGGAAAGTACGTTGTCAGGGATAACCCTTGGTTGTGGCAAAAATAACTAAAACGGTCACGTTCAAAACAAACTGCGCCCTGCGTACCGACAAATCGAATACCGCAGGGCGCAGCTTTTCATGCATAGATAAACCAGCCAGGCCGCAGCCTACCAGACAATGTCGGTGTTAGCCGAAGCGTCCTGTAATATAGTCTTCGGTTTCCTTGCGCTTCGGTTTAACGAACATTTGTTCCGTTTCACCGAACTCCATCATTTCACCCAGATACATGTACGCTGTGTAATCGGAGCAACGTGCCGCCTGCTGCATATTGTGCGTCACGATGGCGACCGTGTAGTCTTTTTTCAATTCGGTAATCAGCTCTTCAATCTTGACCGTAGAAATCGGGTCCAGCGCGGAACATGGTTCATCCAGCAACAGCACTTCAGGTTTGATGGCAACACCACGAGCAATGCACAGGCGCTGCTGCTGGCCACCGGACAGGCCGTTGCCGCTTTGACCAAGCTTGTCCTTTACCTCGTTCCACAAGGCAGCTTTGGTCAGGGCCCATTCGACCCGCTCATCCATCGCCGCCTTGGACAGGCGCTCGAACAGCTTGACGCCAAAGGCCACATTATCATAAATGCTCATTGGAAAAGGCGTAGGCTTCTGAAACACCATGCCGACCTTGGCACGCAACAGGGAAATATCCTGCGCCGACGTCAGCAGGTTCTCGCCATCCATGTTGATTTCACCTTCGGCACGCTGGCCTGGATAAAGTTCGTACATGCGGTTGAAGGTGCGCAGCAACGTGGATTTACCGCATCCGGACGGGCCGATGAAAGCCGTTACCTTGTTCTTCGCGATCCGTATGTTCACGTCTTTGATGGCGTGAAATTTTCCATAATAGAAGTTCAGATTCTTGACTTCAATCTTTGTCTGGTCAATCGTAACCAAGTTTTCCATGTGTGTCTTCCTGACGAATACTTTAATTTAGGGATCGCTGACTATTGTTTGCGAAACATGTTACGGGCAAGAATATTAAGCGCCAGCACCAGCAATGTGATGAGGGTAGCGCCAGCCCACGCCAACTCATTCCAGTCCTTGAACGGACTGGCAGCATATTGATAGATCACGACCGGCAGATTGGCCATTGGCGCATTCATGTTCCAGCTGGTGAACTGATTGGAAAGCGCAGTAAACAACAGCGGCGCGGTCTCGCCGGCGATACGGGCCACGGCCAGCAAAATGCCCGTCAGAATCCCAGACATGGCTGCTTTATAGCATACCAGCGTAATCACGCGCCATTTCGGGCAACCCAGTGCAGATGCGGCCTCGCGCAGGCTGTTGGGCACCAGCGCCAGCATATTGTCTGTGGTACGCACCACCACAGGAATAACCAGAATGGCCAGGGCAAAGGAACCGGCCCAACCCGAATAGTGTCCCGAGTTGGCAACTACGATGGCATAAATAAACAGGCCGATAACGATAGATGGCGCAGAGAGCAGCACGTCATTCAAAAAGCGGGTTGCCGGCGCCAGCCAGCCCCGCTGCCCATATTCAGCCAGATACGTTCCGGCCAGAATGCCAATTGGCGTACCGATAGCCGTACCAACCCCGGACATCAACACAGAACCGATCAGCGCATTGGCCAGCCCGCCCGATTCGCCGGGTCCCGGTGTCTTTTCAGTAAATAGCGAAAATGAGAGCGAACCGCCGCCCTTCACAGCCAGCGTGAACAGGATCCAGACCAGCCAGAACAAGCCGAACAGCAAGGCCGCCGAGGATAAGGCAAGCATGACCTTGTTGCGCATATGGCGCCGACGGTAAATCCAGTTGCCAGGATTGATGGCCGAATTGGCCTGTGGTGTTGTTGCAGTTGTTGTATTCATGATTTATCTCTTGAGCCCCACAATCAGGATTTCTTACCTTCGGCCGCTGACAATCTTGCCAGCATGAGGCGCGAGGCCATCAATACCAAGGTGGTGATCAGGAACAGGATCAGGCCCAATTCAATCAGGGAAGATTTCTGCAGACCGCCGGCTTCATTGAATTCGTTGGCAATGGCCGAAGCGATCGAGTTGGACGGATCAAAAACACTGCCCGGCAGGCGAAACGAGTTACCGATCACAAACGTGACGGCCATGGTTTCACCCAATGCCCGGCCAAGACCCAGCATGATGCCACCGATAACGCCGGTTTTTGTGTAAGGCAGCACGACGCGCCACATGACTTCCCAGGTTGTAGACCCCAGGCCATAGGCCGACTCCTTGAGCATGGGAGGAACCACTTCAAATACATCACGCATGACCGAAGCAATATATGGAATAACCATAATGGACAGCACCAGGCCAGCCGTAAACAGGCCGATACCAAAAGGAGCGCCCTGGAAAAACTGCCCGATAAAAGGCACACTGCCCAGCACATTAATCAACGTGGGCTGGACGTATTGTTGAAATATGGGGACAAAGACGAACAAACCCCACATGCCATAAATAATGGATGGAATGGCCGCCAGCAACTCGACCGCGGTACCCAGGGGGCGGCGCAGCCAGGTTGGAGCCAGCTCAGTGAGGAACATGGCAATGCCGAAAGATACCGGCACAGCAATAATAAGGGCCACAAAAGCGGTAATCAGCGTACCAATGATTGGTACAACAGCGCCGTAGACGTCATTGACAGGGTCCCAGTCATTTGTCCAGAAGAAGGCTGCACCGTACTTGAGCAGCGTTTCCTGACTTCCATACAACAGTGAAACCATGATGGCCGCAAGCAGCATGAATACGAAAAAGGCAAAAAAACGTGCCACATTCTTGAACAACATGTCGGCGAACGCGTTGCTCTTGGCCGGTGTTGGAGGAAGTTGTTTTTGCATAGTCTGGATGGCGGACCGGGTAGGCTCGGCCCCTGTTGTCGTTATCGAAACGCTCATTGTAAACCCGTCTTGGTGTTCGTAAAAAACATGGCGGCTTAAATATGATTAAGTCGCCATGTTTTGTTCAGAGGGTCAAGTCGTGTGACCTGATTATTTCCAAACCGCCTGACCGTCTGCCGATTTGATCTCGGCAGCCCAGGCTGCGCGAACTTCCTTGGTTACAGCATCCGGCAGTGGTACATAGTCGATTTCAGAAGCGGCTTTGGCGCCGTTTTTGAATGCCCAGTCAAAGAAAGACAGGACAGCTTTTGTCTGTTCTGGCTTGTCGGCTTTCTTGTGCACCAAAATAAAGGTTGCTGCCGTTACGGGCCAGGAATCCGCACCTGGCTCTTCGGTCAGTACGACACCCATGCCTGGTGCGCTTTTCCAGTCGGCGTTGGCTGCAGCGGCTGCGAACGCTTTCTGTTCAGGCTGAACGAAATTGCCATCTTTGTTTTTCAGCTGAGTCCAGGACAGATTATTCTGCTTGGCATATGCATACTCAACGTAACCGATAGCATTTTTCAGCTGACCGACATAAGCGGCTACGCCTTCATTACCCTTGCCGCCCTGTCCTGCCGGCCATTTAACGGCCTTGCCTTCACCCACTTTTTCTTTCCACTCGGGAGAAACTTTGGACAGATAGTTGGTCCAGCCAAAGGTTGTACCTGAACCGTCTGAACGATGGACAACGATAATAGCCGCGTCAGGCAAGGTAACGCCAGGATTCAGGGAAGCAATGGCCTGATCATTCCACTTGGTGATTTTACCCAGGAAAATATCAGCCAGAACAGGACCGGTCAGTTTCAGTTGACCCGGTTTGATGCCGTCGATATTAACGACAGCCACTGTGCCGCCAATGACTGCCGGAAACTGCAACAGGCCGTTTTCAGCCAGTTTCTTTTCGTTCAATGGGTCGTCAGACGCGCCAAAATCCACTGTCTTGGCAATAATTTGTTGTTGGCCGCCACCAGAACCGATTGATTGGTAATTGATTTTATTACCGGTCTCAGCTGCGTACAGGGATGCCCATTTGGCATAAACAGGGTATGGAAAAGAAGCGCCCGCGCCAGTCACATTGGCGGCATGTGCGGCGAAAGTCGCAGTCGACAGCGCGATGGCGACAGAGACGCTTTTAAGTGCATGTTTGAACATGTATATTCCTTAATACGTTAAAGAGGTAACAAAATACGAACCTTGATGTCCATGCCGAGTATAGTAAAACGGTTATATGACAAGATAGTGACAAATATTAGGCAGTTTTTTTCCGTGATCAGGGAAAACACTAGGAACATAGTTTTTATAATTTATTATCAATAACTTAACTAATAATTCATGTGACAAATTTGTGTCAAAACGCCCCGGAATGATCTGAAAAAAGCAGGCTGCAAACAACAGCTCGTGCGGGCTTGTCATATTGTGTCATGTTACAAATTACCGTTGACCCGCCCTGACCTGTCTGCTTTTCGTATCGGATTTCTCAAGCCCACCGTCGCCCAAACAATACGGACCCGGCTCGCCGGACGACATCTGATCCAGCCATTGACCCGTTGTGTTCGCGTTGATGCAATTGAGCCGGTCGCCAGCCGGCCCATCTATCGCTTCCTAGCGGTCTTTGCCCACCTTGACATAGCACCGCCCCTGCCTTCCCACCACCCTATTCTTGTGGAACGCTGCCATGAACAGACTGTGGCCTATAGCCCTGCGAACGCCGCTGCGGTAATCTTAAATATCGCATTGGCCCCGAGATCTGCCTGGGTTACGACACCGTCAATCAGTAGGCGGAATCTGGCCCCGGTGCAAGGCGACGCAGGGGGCCAGTATATGCATGCGTACAATCAGTTGGCCTTGCCAAGCAGATTCATCAGGTATTGGTGAATATTGAAGGGCTCCCGACGGTTTTTTATCCGCTCGTACTCGCCACTGGGTTTCTGCTCCCACGACAACACATTGTCCTTCAACGGAAAAATAAAGGACTCATTGATCACCCGTTTTTTCAGAACCGGATTCAGAATAGGAAAGGCGATTTCCACGCGACGGAAAAAATTGCGCGCCATCCAGTCGGCAGAAGACAGGTAAACCTGCTCATGCCCACCGTCATGAAAATAAAACACTCGCGAGTGTTCCAGAAAACGGCCGATAATTGAGCGCACCCGAATATTTTCCGACAGGCCGGGAACCCCCGAACGCAGCGCACATACCCCACGCACGATCAGCTCAATGCGGACACCAGCCTGGCTGGCCTTGTACAGGGCGTTAATCACGTCCACTTCCAGCAAAGAATTCATCTTTGCCATGATCAGTGCTTTTTTCCCAGCCTGTGCCTGTTCGGTTTCAGCCTGAATCATCTTGAGCACCCGATCGTGCAGGGTAAACGGCGATTGCAGCAGCAGCTTGAGCGGACGACGAGCGCCCAGGCCTGTAAGCAAGGAGAAAACCCGATCCATATCGTTGGTCAGATCAGGATTGGCGGTCAGAAGGCCAAAGTCGGTATAGAGCCTTGCCGTGCGCGGATGATAATTTCCCGTACCCAGGTGTCCGTAACGAACGATTTTCTTGCCTTCCCTACGTAGTACCAACAGCATTTTGGCATGCGTTTTATGGCCGACGACACCATACACGACGTGCGCGCCGACCTCTTCCAGTTTGGCCGCCCAGTTGATATTGGTCTGTTCGTCAAAGCGGGCCATCAGCTCCACGACAACCGTGACTTCCTTACCAGCCTTGGCTGCCGCCAGCAGCAGCCCCATCAGTTCGGAATCCTCACCGGTACGATAAATAGTTTGCTTGATCGCCACCACCTGCGGATCCAGCGCGGCCGACGTCAGAAAGTCAATTACCGGCTTGAATGACTGGTATGGATGATGCAATAACAAATCTTCCCTCGCAATTGCATCGAACATTTCTGCGGGATTATCATTCATGGAATCGAACGGGGCTGGCAGACGCGCACGATAGCTGGGGAATACCAACTGCGGGTCGGCATCAATATCGCACAGCGGCATCAGGCGTGTCATATTGACACTGCCGTGTGTGCGGTAGGTGTCTTTGGGACCCAGCGCAAATTCACGCTGCAGAAAGTGTTCGAGTTCTACCGGCGTGTCTTCGGAAATTTCCAGACGAACCGCTGCTCCGAAATTGCGTTGCGACAATTCCCCCTGCAGCGCCTGCCGCAGATTGGTTACCTCGTCTTCGTCGACAAACAGATCGCTGTTGCGCGTGACACGCCATTGATACAGGCCCTTGACTTGCATGCCCGGAAACAGCTCTCCGGAAAATTGCTGCATCAGCGAGGACAACAACGTGTAGCAATGGCGGTGCCCGCATACCGACTCGGGAATTTCAAGCAAACGAGGCAAGGCACGCGGCGCCTGCACAATGGCAATGGACGCACGGCGACCAAAGGCATCTTCGCCGCTGAGCGAAACGATAAAATTCAGACTCTTGTTGTAGACACGCGGAAACGGATGCGCCGGATCAAGTCCGATAGGCGTAAGCAGCGGCAGTACCTCGTTCAGAAATACATCGCTTGCCCATGCCGACACAGCTTCGGTATATTCCCTGGGCGCCAGTACAGATACACCCCGCTTGCGCAATGCGGGAAAGATATCCTTGTTCAGCAGCGCATACTGACGGTCGACCAGTTCGTGCACGCGCTGCTGCACCAGTTCGAAGGCCGCCGAAGGTGTCATACCATCGTCGCCCGGAACATTGGGAAACTGCCGTTCCTGCTCTTTCAGACTGGAGATGCGAATTTCGAAAAACTCGTCCAGATTGGAGCTGACAATGCACAGGTAGCGCAAGCGCTCCAGGAGCGGGTTGGCCTGGTTCATCGCCATGCCCAGCACCCGTTCATTGAATTTCAGTAAAGACAGTTCGCGATTGAGCAGCGTGACAGAGTCGGCGGCAGGAGCAGATGCGGGGATGGAATTGGTGTCGGACATGTAGGCAGTTGTTATGTGTTTTTGGCTTTTGGGAAAGAACAGTTCTTATACTCTCACAATATAACAAATTAATGACAAATATAAATCATGTCGCCGATCGACCTTATTTGGCTCACTGTTGCGACTTTTTTCACTAAAATGGCGTTTCCCTTACCTATCAGATGCACCATGGACCAATTACTTGCCGCCGTAGACCTGGGCTCTAACAGTTTTCGCCTGTCCATTGCAAGGATTGTTCAGAATGATAATTCTGTGCAGATTTATGCAACAGATCGCCTCAAGGAAACCGTCAGGCTTGCAGCTGGCCTGAACGCCGATCGCGTGCTGGACGAAGACGCAATCCAGCGCGCCATTGCCGTACTGTCCCGCTTTGGCGAGCGGTTGGAAAACTTTCCTGCCGGCCGTGTACGTGCAGTGGCAACCAATACTTTTCGTGTTGCGCGCAATGTGGCCGACTTTCTGCCCCGCGCGGAAGCTGCGTTGGGCTATCCGATAGAGGTTATTTCCGGTCAGGAAGAAGCCCGCCTGGTGTACTCCGGTGTAGTACATGAACTGCCTCCTTCGAGCAAGCAACGCTTTGTCGTTGACATCGGTGGTGGCTCCACCGAATTTATCATCGGCCGGGAACTTGAACCGCTGATCATGAAGTCGCTGGCCATGGGCTGCGTCAGCTATACCAAATCCTTTTTTCCCGATGGCAAAGTCACTGAAGAAGGATTTGTCCTGGCTGAAATCGCCGCAAGAAAGGAAATCGAAATCATTTCCAGACAGTATCGGCATGTGGGATGGGACGAAGCCTTCGGCTCTTCCGGCACAGCCAAGGCGCTGGTTGCAACCCTGGAAGAATCCGGCTTTTCTGAAAAAGGCATTACCCTGGATGGCATGCAAAAGCTGAAAAAAGTGCTGATCCGCCACGGTAGCGCCCACGCACCGGAATTGCGCGGCCTGAAGCTGGACCGCATGGAAGTGCTGCCGGCTGGCCTGTCCATCATGATGGCCATTTTCAGCGAGCTGCAGGTCAAGCAGATGTTCCAGGGCGACGGCGCACTGCGCGTCGGCGTTTTGTACGATATGCTGGGTCGCGACAGTTCTCATGACAAGCGTGATGAAACGGCCGGCGTCTTCATGAAACGCTACCATATTGACAGCCGGCAGGCCGCACGCGTGAAAAAGCAGGCGCTGGCTTTTTTTGATTCAATACTGGCCGATGAAACAGCCGCCGATGATCTGCGGCGCTACCTGAGCTGGGCCTGCGATTTGCATGAAACCGGTCTGAGCATCTCACAGAATAACTATCACAAGCACACCGCCTACGTGATGGCCAACGCTGACATGCCCGGTTTTTCAGAAGCCGAACAGGAGCTGCTCTCCTTCCTTACCCTGGGCCACCAGGGCAAACTGGACAAGTTGCTGCCCGAAAAGCCAAGCCGTGTCAAATGGCTGCTGACCCTGTGTCTGCGACTGGCCGTCGTGTTCATGCGCCGCCGCCAGCCAGTGACATCGCTACCGGTTTCACTGGAAACCGACGATCAGAAACTGATGCTGCGGGTGGGCAGCAAATGGCTGGAAGATCACCCGCTGACCCGATACACACTGACGCTGGAAGCCGCAGAATGGAAAAAAGCAGGCTTTACGCTGGACATTATTCCTTCCTGATACCTAGCGCCTTTCACAGCGTTATCGCCTCCAAACACCAAAGCAAGATTGGCCCGGCTGCCTGGCGCAAAGCGCTATGCGCCTTGCCAGGCCACTGACAACAGGCGCCAAGCGGGTCAGGCCAGGCCGAAGTGTTTTTTGTACCGGGTATCGATATTGGCTACATCGATAATGACCGGGAAATCGGCGGAATTGAAGTCCCGGTCAAAAGCCGGCTCACCGCAGATATGTGCGCCAATCTTCAAATATCCTTTGATCAGCGCAGGTGTTTTCGCATCATCTGTGAGCATGAGCTTGTCCAGCGGATACGGATTGATGGGCACCATGATCGGACGCTCGGGATGCGCATCGATGTCGCGTTTGGCCGCACGCCAGACCTTGGAGGCCTGCACCCCGCCATCGGCCAGGCTGACGCTGGCGCAACCCAGCATATAGCGATAATTGTTACTCAGAAGATAGCGCGCCAGACCGTTCCACAGCAGCATGATAGCCTGGCCATTGCGGTAGTCTGGATGCGTGCATGAGCGACCGCATTCACATAACACATGGCGGATATGCGCCAGTTGATCAATATTGAATTCCAGCTCGGAATAATAGCCGCCGGCCTCTGCTGCCTTTTCCGGACTCAGGATCCGGTAGGTGCCTACGACAGCATCTGTTTTCAGGTCCCGAACCATCAAATGGACACACCATTTGTCAAACGGTTCAATGTCTACGCCGTTGACTGCCCCGGGGAATACCACGTTCATCTCGTTGGTATAGACCTCGTAACGCAATCGCTGCAACTGTTCAACTTCCTCGGCGGTTGTAGCAATCCCCAAGACCAGGCTGTGGCTTGACGTATCGTTCTCGTCTGCCTGGATCCGCATGATTTCTTGCATTCGGGTCTATTCCTAAGATTTACTGTAAAGCTGCATGATACCCGGTTCATTTGACAAAAACTTTTCACATACAGGTAATATTTCGATTTTTTGAAATCTTACAACAGAATGCATTGCCAGTTGCAGAAACTGCATACAACTGGCGATGAGAAATCACGCAGTCAGGTCGACCGCCTGCAGACGCTCTACGCCCTGGCGGGCCAGCGCCTCGGTTTCAGCTTCGACCATTAGCCGCAGCTTGGGTTCGGTGCCCGAGGCACGGATCAGCACCCGACCGCGTCCGTCCAGCTCACGTTCAACCTCTTCCTTGGCGGCCTGCAGGCCGGCATGGGCTTTCCAGTCGGCGCCTTTTTTCCAGGGTACATTGACCATGATCTGCGGATACATTTTCAGATCTGAAATGAATTGCGCAAGGGTTTTGCCGCTGCGCACCAATGCGGTCAGCACCTGTAAACCGGCAATAATACCGTCACCGGTGCTATGGTGGTCCAGACACAGCAAATGGCCCGAGCTCTCCCCGCCATAGAGCCAGCCATTTCTCTGCATCGCTTCCAGTACGTATCGATCACCCACGTTGGCCCGCTCAAAGGGCACACCCATGATCTGCATGATTTTTTCGAAACCGTAGTTGGTCATGAGCGTACCCACGACACCGGCCACGCGCCCCTGCATCATGCGCTCACGGACCATGGCATAAAGCAGTTCGTCACCATTGTAGATACGCCCGTCGGCATCCACCATCTGGATCCGATCCGCATCGCCGTCCAGCGCGATGCCATAATGCGCCCCCACTTCCTTGACCTTTGCAGCGAGCGATTCCGGATGCAAGGCGCCCACGTCACGATTAATATTGAAACCATCCGGGCTACAACCGATTGCCACTACTTCGGCTCCCAACTCGCGAAACACATGGGGTGCAATATGGTAGGCCGCGCCGTGCGCGCCATCGACCACGATTTTCATACCCTTGAGATCCAGATCATTGGGAAAGGTACTTTTGCAAAACTCAATATAACGCCCCGCTGCGTCGGGCATGCGTCGGGCACGACCGATATGCTCCGAATCCACGCAACCTACTGGCTCACCAAGCGCTGCTTCGATTTCCATTTCGACGTCGTCGGGCAGCTTCATCCCGTTACCGGAGAAAAATTTGATCCCATTGTCCGGATAGGGATTATGAGAAGCACTGATAACCACACCAGCAGTCAGGCGCAGTGCACGGGTCAGATAAGCCACAGCAGGGGTCGGAATGGGCCCTGCCAGGTAAACATCAATTCCGGCAGCCGACAGCCCAGCTTCCAGCGCAGATTCCAGCATATAGCCTGAGATGCGCGTGTCCTTGCCGATCAGTACTTTAGGGCGGGCGCTGCCCTTATAATTTTTGGATAATACCCGGCCCGCGGCATAGCCCAGTCGCAGTGCGAACTCCGCATTGATAACCGGGCCGCCTACCTCACCTCGTACCCCATCTGTTCCGAAATATTTACGCTCCATATATCTCTCCTTGTTCTGTGGCAGCCCAGACTTTGAGGGCATCTGCAGTTTGTGCGACATCGTGTACCCGTATAATGGCCGCGCCCCGGCTCGCAGCAGCCAGCGCGCCGGCAATGCTGCCGGCAACGCGGTCCTGCGGAGCCCGGCCCGTAACCGCTCCAATCATGGTTTTACGGGACAAACCGATCAATAACGGTGAGTGTAAACCGGACAGCCTGTCCTGTTCACGTAAAAGCTGATAATTCTGCTGCACTGTCTTACCGAAACCATACCCCGGATCCAGACAGATGCGCGCGGGCGCGATACCGGCCGCCACCGCCGCCGCCTTGCGTTCATCCAAAAACCGGTACACCTCGTCCGTCACATTTTCATACTGCGGGGCAGCCTGCATGGTTTTGGGTTCTCCCTGCATGTGCATCAGGCACACCCCGCAATTGGGATGGGCTGCCACGACCTCGAGGGCACCGGGCATGCGCAAGGCATAAATATCATTGATCAGATCAGCGCCGGCCGCCAGCGCAGCGCGCATCACTGCCGGCTTGAAGGTGTCAACGGATATGGGTTTGCCGCAATCACGCAGATTGTGTATTACCGGAATGATACGCCTGAGCTCTTCTTCTTCGGAAACGGCATCAGCCCCGGGGCGTGTGGATTCACCGCCAATATCCAGAATATCGGCACCCTGCCCGATCAGTTCAAGCGCATGGGCAGTAGCCGCAGCGGCCGAGAAGTGGGCAGAGCCATCGGAAAAAGAGTCGGGCGTTACATTAACGATGCCCATGACAAGCGGGCGCTTGAGTGTAAGCTCAAAGCGCCCGCAAATGAATGTGGAATGATTCATGAAAAATACAGCAGTAAGATCAGGCAGTCACAGTTGCTTTATCGCTACCAGGATCTTTCCGGGCAGGGCCTGATGAAGGCGGTGGCGTATCAGAGGAGTCACCCGTGGGTTCGGGAGCTTCCGGCGGACGCGGTGGGCGTCCGGCCATGATATCGCCGATTTGCTCGGCATTAATGGTTTCCCACTCCAGCAGCGCCTTGGCCATGATGTGCATTTTATCGCTGTTGGCCTCGATGATTTTGCGTGCTACGGAATACTGCTCATCGATGATACTGCGGATTTCCGCATCGACCTTTTGCATGGTCGCTTCTGACACATGGGTGGTCTTGGTGACACTGCGCCCCAAAAACACTTCGTTTTCGTTTTCAGCATAGACCATGGGGCCCAGAGATTCGGTCATGCCGTAGCGCGTCACGATATCGCGGGCGATGGCCGTCGCACGCTCAAAGTCATTGGACGCGCCGGTGGTCATCTGGTTCATGAAAATTTCTTCTGCAATACGTCCACCGAACAAAACGGCAATGGTATTGAGCAGACGCTCTTTATCCATGCTGTAACGGTCGCCTTCAGGCAATTGCATGGTCACGCCCAGCGCCCGACCACGCGGAATGATGGTCACTTTGTGCACAGGATCGGTTTTAGGCAGCATCCGGGCCACAATCGCATGACCCGATTCATGGTAAGCCGTATTCTTGCGCTCTTCCTCGGGCATGACAATGGAACGGCGCTCCGCCCCCATGATGATCTTGTCCTTGGCGTTTTCGAAATCCATCATATTGACGGTACGACCACTGCGACGCGCGGCAAACAAGGCAGCCTCGTTCACGATATTGGCCAGATCGGCGCCGGAGAACCCGGGCGTACCACGCGCGATGACCGAAGCCTCAACGTTGGGAGCCAGGGGAACCTTGCGCATATGCACGTTCAGGATCTGCTCGCGGCCACGTACGTCGGGCAGGCTGACCACAACCTGGCGGTCAAAACGACCAGGACGCAGCAAAGCAGGATCCAGCACGTCGGGACGGTTGGTCGCAGCGATCACGATCACGCTCTGGCCGGATTCAAATCCATCCATTTCAACCAGCATCTGGTTCAGTGTCTGCTCGCGTTCATCGTTGCCACCGCCGACACCGGCGCCACGCTGGCGACCAACGGCGTCGATCTCGTCAATAAAGATAATGCAAGGTGCCTGTTTCTTGGCGTTTTCGAACATATCGCGCACGCGCGATGCGCCCACGCCCACGAACATTTCCACAAAATCGGAACCGGAAATACTGAAGAAAGGCACCTTGGCTTCGCCGGCAATAGCTTTGGCCAGCAGCGTTTTACCAGTACCCGGAGGGCCGACCATCAGCACACCACGGGGAATACGGCCCCCCAGGCGCTGGAAGCGGGCTGGTTCGCGCAGGAAATCGACCAGTTCCCGGACATCTTCCTTGGCCTCATCGCAACCGGCTACATCTGCAAAAGTAATCTGGTTGGTGCTTTCGTCGAGCATGCGGGCGCGGGATTTGCCGAAGCTGAAGGCGCCGCCTTTGCCGCCGCCCTGCATCTGGCGCATGAAGAAGAACCACACGCCGATAAGCAGCAGCATGGGGAACCATGAAATGAGCGCGCTAAGCAGGAATGAAGGCTGCTCTGGCTGTTTGGCGGTGACTTTCACACCTTCGCGCACGAGATCACCGACCATCCACAGGTCGTTGGGAGCGGTCAGCGTATAAGGCCGCGTGCCTGAGCTGGGTGTGACCGTCAGGGTATTGCCCTGAATTTCAACACTGGACACCTTGCCCTGCTTGGCATCAGACATGAACTGACTGTAGCTCACGCCCTCTGTAACCTGACCTGCGCCGTCGTATTGCTTAAATACTGTAAAAAGTACCAGCGCTACAACCACCCAGATAGCGAATTTTGAAAAAGAATTATTCAACAATCTGACTCCTGCGATGAATGGCAAATGACCCTGAAAGCAGCGTCTTTACCCCGTTCATATGATTCTAACCTATTGATAAAAAAAAGAGGCTTTACAACCGGCTTAAAAACAAATTAAACCTTTACCCGTCGTTTCATGGCAAAGGCGCCGATTTTGACTGCACCCGGGCGTGTGATGGCAACTGCAGCAAGTCATTGTCCCGGCATCAAAAACCGGGGGCTCACAACAGTTAAATTGGGGCAAAAATCCACTTTCCAAGCACTGTTCTGTAACTTTATTCCTGATATTGCCGGCTTCAAGCCGACCGGCGCCCTGCCGCCACCGTCAAAGGTGCTTATCGCAACACCCGCTGAAACCACGGCATGGCGCCCGCAATCTGCGGAAATACCCGCAACTGGCCTGCCTGCCGGCTAAACCGACTAAACCGGCAGGGCCGGCAAATAACTATAACTGGCGATTATCCGGATGTTTTAGACCGCGCCCCAGCAAGAAAGTTTCAGAAGACTTGTCGCGCGAAGCCTTGGGCTTGCGCTCTACGACCCGTTTGAAATGCTGTTTGAACATCTGTACGATCTGGGAAAATCCGCTACCGTGAAATGCCTTGACGATCAGCACGCCATCGGGCGTCAGATGCTGCAGGGAAAACGCCATGGCCAGCTCGCATACATGCTGGATCCGGGCAGAATCGGCGGAACTGACACCAGACAGGTTGGGCGCCATATCCGACATGACCAGATTGACCTGCTGCTCTCCAACCTTGTCTGTCAAGGCCGCGAGCACCGCATCGTCACGAAAATCGCCCTGGATGAACTCCACACCCGCAATAGGCTCCATCGGCAGCAGATCCAGCGCAATGACGCGGCCCTGCAACAATCCACCCTCACCAACGAGTCTTTCGCGTGCAACCTGCGACCAACTGCCGGGGGTAGAGCCCAAGTCGACTATAATATCCCCTTTACGCATCAGTTTTTCCGAATCCAGGATCTCAATCAGCTTAAACGCTGCCCGTGCCCGATAGCCCTGTTGCTTGGCCATTTTCACGTATGGGTCATTGATATGCTGATGTATCCATTCTTTCGAGAATTTCTTTTTGGCCATTGCCCTGATTACCTTATGCCTACCCTAGAATTGACATCAAAAGAGCGCAGCGAACTACGCGCTGCCGCCCATCCGCTGAAACCGGTAGTCCTGATCGGTGATCAGGGTCTCACGCCCGCGGTGTTGAAAGAAATTGACATGAACCTCACCGCGCATGGCCTGCTCAAGGCGCGCGTTGCCGGAGATGACCGCGCCGCGCGTATTGCCATGCTCGACACTATCTGTGATTCATTATCATGTGCCGCTGTTGGTCACGTCGGCAAAACGCTTATTTTATATCGACACGGGTCACAAAACCGTCGTTGGGAACAAAAAGTCGAAGAACCCGTCGAACGCAGCCGCCGACTCCCCAATGAACCCCATACGCCGAAAAAGCTGCTGGCCGCAGGCAAGACCCTGAAAGATCGCAAGACACCACGCAAGGCGGCCAGAGGAAACGACGAGTTAGTCGGCACACCGGCACGCAAGCCGGCGCGGGCTCCTGCGGCGCGTCCCGGCGGCACCGAGGCGCACGGCATCCCCCGACGCGCGGGCAGTGCCCTGTCGCTGCGTGCCGGCCGCCGCACTACAGCGGCGCCTCGCACCGGCCGTCGCGGCGGCAGATAACCGCTTACCTTCAGACAAAAAAAGAAGCCGCAGGACTGTTTTCTGCGGCTTTTTTTGCTGCTATCGGTATATCAGCCTTGCTGAGCGACCGATTCCGGCTTGTGCCCTATGACACCCGGGAAGGTTGCATAACAATATGCAGTTTACTTGTACTCAACAGAGACAATTTCGAACTCTTTCTCGCCGGACGGCACAGTAACCACAACGACATCGCCTTCGGCCTTGCCAATCAGCGCTTTGCCGACGGGGCTGGAAATGGAAATTCTGTTCAGGCGGATATCGGATTCAGCATCGCCGACGATTTGATAAGTCACGTGGCTGCCGGAGTTCAGGTCTTCAATACCGACCGTTGCACCAAACACAATGCGCCCGTCAACATCCAGACTGGACGGATCGATGATTTGCGCGTTGGACAGGAGACCTTCCAGTTCATTGATGCGGCCTTCGATGAATCCCTGGCGTTCCCGGGCTGCATCGTATTCTGCATTTTCCGACAGATCACCCTGCGCACGTGCCTCAGCAATTGCCTGGATGACGCTGGGCCGCTCTACGCTGATCAAGCGGTGCAATTCTTCTTCTAAGCGCTTCGCACCTTGCGCTGTTAATGGAATACCTGCCATATCTGTCTCAAAAAAGTAAAAACGCCCCCATTGCACAATGATGTGCCATGATGGTGAGCGTGCTGTTGTGTTATAGACTTGACCAACGATGCCTGGCGCAAGCACAAAAGAATGGAAAAAACAAAAATAAACCCCGGCACTGGTTAATTAGTGCCAGGGACATCGTTACGACATTGTCTCCAATTCCTGAACAAAATGCAAGCATTCGGGAAAATGTTGCTAAAGTCTTGAAAACAATTGAAAAAATTGCAGTTTTATATATTCTGTTCCTGGTCGAACGGGCTCTGGTCCGGTCCGGGCTCGGAACGTTGCCGCAAATTGAGCAAAGCATACAAAATGATGGCGCCAAAGGTAGCAGTTCCAATGCCTTCGAGCTTGAACGCACCCAATTGCAGCGTAAAGTTGCCGGCGCCCATCAGCAATGTGACCGCTGCCACGATCAGATTCCGGTTATCGCCAAAATCAACCTGGTTAACTACCCAGATACGGGCGCCGGCAATGGCAATCAGGCCGAAAACCACCATGGAAACGCCACCGAGCACCGGACCGGGAATCGCATGGATCAACGCGCCGAATTTGGGCGAAAAACCCAGGACGATGGCAATACATGCCGCCGCCACAAATACCAGCGTCGAATAAATACGGGTTACGGCCATGACGCCGATATTTTCTGCGTAGGTTGTCACGCCGGTGCCGCCCACGGCGCCTGAAATCATGGTGGCAACCCCATCGCCCACGAAAGCGCGTCCCAGATACTGGTCAAGGTTCTGCCCGGTCATGGCGCTGACAGCACGGATATGCCCCAGGTTTTCAGCAATCAGAATGACGGCAACCGGCACCATCACTGAAATGGCCGACACGGTAAACTCGGGGGCAACCAGCGTCGGCAAACCGAACCAGGCCGCGGCCTGCACGCCTGTAAAGTCAATCGGCGCACCCAGACCGGCCACATTGGTCAGCAGCCAGTATATGACGCAAGCGGCGATCAGTCCCAACAGAATCAGCAGGCGCTGTATCATGCCGCGGGTGAAAACGGCGACCCCGGCAACGCACAGTATGGTCATCAAGGCCATCAGCGCCTCGAAGGTGGAGCCCGAGCCCATCGCGCCCTTGGCCGCAATAGGCGCCAGATTCAGGCCGATCACTGCAACAATGGCGCCGGTAACCACAGGAGGCATCAGCCGTTCGATCCAGGCCGAACCATTGCCTCGGCTGTTGGCGTACCAAACCAGCACACCAACCAGCGCATACACCAAACCACACACGATAATGGCGCCCAGCGCAACGCCAATGTTGGCATTGGGGCCGCTACCGGCGTAACCCGTTACCGAAATGACGCCGCCGATGAAAGCGAAACTGGAACCCAGATAGCTGGGCACCCGGCCGGCGACGAAAAAGAAGAAGATCAACGTGCCGATGCCCGACATCAGCACGGCCAGATTGGCATCGAAACCCATCAGCAAAGGGGCCAGCACGGTCGCTCCAAACATGGCGACAACGTGTTGCGCACCCATTACCGCGGTCTGCGGCCAGGACAGACGCTCATCGGGTGCTACAATCTGATGATCCCGGGCCCGGTCAACCCGCCGCCAGATTGGAAAAAAAGGTCCACTCATTACTTTCCCCATTCAGATGTAAAGTCATATTTTGCTGGATATGCAGTGTACGACCTGACCGGTGCACAGAGCAAGTAAAACTGCGGCTGGCGGCAAGACCTTTGTCCGTGATTTTCTGTCCTTTACCCGACTACCCTTCGAAAGCCCAACTATGTCACATACCGATTTCTGGATTATCCGCCATGGCGAAACCGACTGGAACGCCGAACGCCGCCTGCAGGGTTGGCGCGACATTGCGCTGAACCCCAACGGCATCGCCCAGGCCCAGGTCCTGAACGCGCATCTGCAAGGCTGTTTCAGCGACGCGACGCCCGCACACATTTATACGAGCGATCTGCAGCGGGCATATCACACCGCCCTGCCCTATGCCCAGTCATGCAACAAGCCCATTCATCAACTACCTGGGCTGCGCGAACGCAATTACGGTATTCTCGAAGGCCGGCTCTGGTCAGAGCTGACCGGCTTTGATTCGGCACGCAATCACAACCTGACGATCGAACTGGACCAGAACGAACACAAGGCAGAGGACCTGGCAACCTTTTATGCGCGGATCAGGCAGACACTGAATGCACTGGCACAAAAACACAAAAACGAAACCATCATGATCGTAAGCCATGGCGGCGCAATCGACATGATGTGGCGGGCAGCCGGCAAGCTGACACCCGATGCGCCACGCCAATTCACCCAACGCAATACCAGCATCAACCGCCTGCGAATTGTCAATGATGACAGCTGGCAGATTGTGTCCTGGGCCGACACGAGTCATTTGCCGCAAGTGGCAGCCGAGGCATAAAGCTCAAAGCATAAAATTGTTCCGGCTACCGACGCACCCTCGCAGTGATGGGTGCCGGGCTACTGCCCGGGCCTGACGGGATGGCGCCTACTGCCGGCGAGGCTTGCGACCGGCACGGCTCATCATGCGATCATAAAGCGCACTGGGAACGAAGCGCATCAGTCTGGCGACCAGACCCATCTGCCATGGAATGACGGTATAGCGGCGGCCAAGAGCAATCGCCTGACCTGCGCGCTGCGCAAAAGCATCGGGCTTCATCAAAAACGGCATTGGATAAGGATTGTGCTGTGTCATTGGGGTATCGATGAACCCAGGGGCGATCGTCACAACTTTGACGCCAGTACCGTACAGGTCAAGGCGCAAACTTTCCAGAAATACCGTGACGGCTGCCTTGGATGCACTGTAAGCGCTGGAGCCAGGCAGGCCCCGAACACCGGCAACGCTGCTGATCCCCACCAAGGTGCCGCTCCCCCGGCTTTGCATCCCGGGAATGAAGGGTTCAAAGGTAGCCCCCATGCCCAGCACATTGGTTTCAATAATTTCCCGGAACACCTCGGCATCTTCGACCATGCCGTTGAGAATACCGACACTGATGCCTGCATTGGCAATGACAATGTCCACCGGACCATTATGCAAAAAATCTGCAGCCGCAGCATGCAGATCGGCCGCATACCGCACATCGCCAACATAGCATGCCGCCGGTTTTGACAACGACGACGATAGCGCTTGCAATTTGTCGCCCGAGCGGGCGAAAAGACCCAACTGCGCGCCGCGGGCGTCGTAATACCGGGCAAAAGCCTCGCCCAGTCCGCTACTGGCGCCACTAATAAAAACACGCATGTCGGTACGCAATCGCTATCGGAATATTAGAATTTCGTGATATGACAATCGAAATTATTACAATTGTGATTGAAGATAGTTCTGCAGACCGAGTCGCTCAATCAGGCGCAGCTGTTGTTCCAGCCAATGCGCGTGATCTTCCTCGGTATCTTCCAGTTGCACACGCAACATTTCACGTGTTACGTAATCACCAGACTCTTCGCAAAGCGCAATGCCTTTTTTCAGATTGTCCCGAACCTCAAACTCCGTATCCAGGTCAAGCTGCAGCATTTCGGGAACGTCCTTGCCCACCCGGATATCGGCAGATACCATCTTGGGTGTGCCTTCCAGCAAAAGAATGCGACGAATCAACGCATCGGCATGATCTGTCTCGTCCTGCATTTCGTGACCGATACGTTCGAACAACTTGGTATAGCCCCATTCATGGTACATGCGTGAGTGAATGAAGTACTGGTCCCGTGCTGCGAGTTCGCCCGAAAGCAGAAAGTTCAGATAGTCTATGACTTTAGGATGGCCTTTCATTATGCTGCTCCTTGAAAGAATCAAACGTAAAACCCTATTTTAAGAGAGGTTTGCGCAGCGCATGCTCTATAAAGAAAAATTGCCAAATTTCACGAAGAAAAATGGCAATCGTTCTCATTATCTACACGCAATGGCCATGCGGCCCGACAACCGGCTTATGCCTTCTTTGCCGAAGCCAGCCCGGCGTGCAGGTTCTGTAGTGAATACACCTGGATGCCATCGGAGTCGCGCAGATATTGCATACCTTCGATTGCCGCACGGGCGCCTGCCAGCGTGGTAAAGAAGGTAACTCGATCAGCCAGCGACTGCGTGCGGATCACGCGCGAATCGGAGATTGCATTGCGGCGCTCTTCCACGGTATTAATCACAAGCTGAATCTCACCGTTCTTGAGCATGTCGACCACGTGCGGACGCCCTTCAGTCACTTTATTGACCACTTGCGCCTGTACGCCAGCCTCATTGAGTTTGGCTGCCGTACCGCGTGTGGCCACGACTTTGAAGCCCAGATTGACCAGACCGCGCGCCAGTTCCACGGCCTTGGGTTTGTCCTGATCCTTGACGCTGAGAAAAGCAGTACCGGTTTCCGGCAAAAGCACGCCGGCAGCCAGTTGGGACTTGACAAAGGCTTCACCGAAAGTGCGGCCGACGCCCATGACTTCACCGGTGGACTTCATTTCCGGACCCAGTATGGTGTCTACGCCAGGGAATTTGACAAAGGGGAAGACTGCCTCCTTGACGCTGAAATATGAAGGCACTACTTCCTCGGTCACACCCTGCTCGGCCAGCGACTTGCCGGCCATGGCACGCGCCGCGATCTTGGCCAGCTGATAGCCGGTTACTTTCGAGACAAACGGTACGGTGCGCGATGCGCGCGGATTGACCTCAAGCACATAGACCTGCCCGCCCTGGATGGCGAACTGTACGTTCATCAGGCCACGCACGTTCAGTGCGCGGGCCATCAGACTGGTTTGCCGCTTGATTTCCTCAATCACGTCTGTCGACAGCGAATACGGGGGAAGGCTGCAGGCCGAATCGCCCGAGTGTACGCCCGCCTGTTCGATGTGTTCCATGACGCCACCAATGAACACTACTTCATCATCGGCCAGGCAATCGACATCCACTTCCGTTGCATCGTTAAGGAAACGATCGAGCAGCACTGGAGAATCATTGCTGACCTTGACGGCTTCACGCATATAGCGTTCCAGATCGGTCTGTTCATGGACAATTTCCATGGCGCGGCCGCCCAGCACGTAGCTTGGACGAACCACCAACGGATAACCAATTTCGGTCGCATGGGCAATGGCTTCCGCTTCGGTGCGCGCTGTCCGGTTCGGTGGCTGGCGCAGGCCCAGTTTTTGCAGCAGTTTCTGGAAACGTTCGCGATCCTCGGCCACATCAATCGACTCGGGACTGGTACCAATGATCGGTACGCCATTGGCTTCAAGTGCGCGCGCCAGTTTCAGCGGCGTTTGCCCGCCATACTGTACGATCATGCCCACCGGGCGCTCCAGATGCACTATTTCCAGCACATCTTCAAGCGTGAGCGGTTCGAAATACAGGCGATCCGACGTATCGTAATCGGTCGAGACCGTTTCCGGATTGCAGTTGACCATGATCGTTTCGTAGCCATCTTCGCGCAGCGCCAGGGCAGCATGCACGCAGCAATAATCAAACTCGATACCCTGGCCGATGCGGTTCGGACCGCCGCCCAGCACAATGATTTTCTTTTTGTCCGTGGGATGGGATTCGCACTCTTCTTCGTAAGTGGAGTACATATAGGCGGTTTTGGTGGCGAACTCGGCCGCGCAGGTATCTACCCGCTTGTACACCGGACGCACGCCCAGCTGATGCCGCACCTTGCGCACCTCAGACTCGGATACGTCCAGCAAGAACGCCAGGCGACGATCAGAAAAACCGCGTCGCTTCAGGCGGCGCATGACCGTCTCGTTCAAGTCGGACAGCGTTTTCTGTTCTAGCTCCAGTTCGATGTCGACGATTTCCTTGATCTGCTCAAGAAACCAGGGATCAATCTTGGTCAGGGAATGCACCTCATCCAGGGTGAAGCCCTGGGCAAATGCATCGCCGACATACCAGATCCGCTCCGGACCCGGCTCGGCCAGTTCCACCTGCAGTTTTTCACGATCAAGCGTTTTCTGGTTCAAGCCGTCAACACCGACCTCAAGCCCGCGCAGCGCTTTCTGGAATGACTCCTGGAAGGTGCGTCCCATCGCCATGACCTCACCCACCGATTTCATTTGCGTTGTCAGGCGGGAATCGGCCTGCGGGAATTTTTCGAAGGCAAAGCGAGGAATTTTGGTGACCACGTAATCGATGGTCGGCTCGAACGAGGCGGGCGTTTCGCCGCCGGTAATTTCATTTTGCAATTCATCCAGCGTATAGCCGACTGCCAGGCGTGCCGCTACTTTGGCAATCGGAAAGCCCGTTGCCTTGGAAGCCAGCGCCGAAGAACGCGATACGCGCGGGTTCATTTCAATCACGATCATGCGACCGTTTTCGGGATTAACGGCAAACTGAACGTTGGAGCCGCCGGTCTCGACCCCGATCTCGCGCAGCACCGCGATGGACGCGTTACGCATGATCTGGTATTCCTTGTCGGTCAGGGTCTGCGCAGGTGCCACGGTGATCGAGTCGCCGGTGTGCACGCCCATGGGATCAAGGTTTTCAATTGAGCAGATAATGATGCAGTTGTCCGCCTTGTCGCGCACTACTTCCATCTCGAATTCTTTCCAGCCCAGCAGCGACTCCTCGATCAGCAGTTCATTGGTGGGCGAGGCTTCCAGGCCGCGTCGGCAGATCGTTTCAAATTCCTCGGCGTTATAGGCAATGCCACCGCCGGTGCCGCCCAGCGTAAAGCTGGGTCGAATGACCGCCGGAAAACCGCTGGTGCCCGCTTCTGCAGCAATACGCTTTTGCACTTCCCAGGCTTCGTCAAGTGTATGGGCTACGCCCGACTTGGCCGATTCCAGACCGATACTGGTCATGGCATCCTTGAACTTCAGGCGGTCTTCTGCTTTCTCGATAGCCTGCTCATTGGCGCCGATCATCTGGACGTTATATTTTTCCAGCACGCCGTTGTGAGCAAGGTCCAGCGCGCAGTTCAACGCGGTCTGCCCGCCCATGGTGGGCAGCAGCGCATCGGGACGCTCCACTTCGATGATTTTCTCTACCGCTTTCCAGGTAATGGGCTCGATATAGGTCACATCGGCGGTTTCCGGATCGGTCATGATGGTGGCAGGATTGCTGTTGACCAGAATGGTCCGGTAGCCTTCGGCTTTCAGGGCTTTGCACGCCTGTGCACCCGAATAATCAAATTCGCAGGCCTGACCAATAATGATCGGGCCAGCGCCGATAATCAATATGCTTTTTATGTCGGTACGCTTGGGCATGATATCTCTAGTTTGTTTCGCTCATGGAGCGGATGAATTTTTCAAACAGCACGATGATATCGTGCGGGCCAGGGCTGGCCTCGGGATGCCCCTGGAAGCAGAAGGCGGGACGGTCGGTCAGTTCAAATCCCTGCAATGAACCGTCAAACAAAGACACGTGGGTAACGCGGGCATTGTCCGGCAATGTGTCTGCGTCTACGGCAAAGCCGTGATTCTGGCTGGTAATGTAGACCCGTCCGCTCTGCACATCCTTGACCGGGTGGTTGGCACCATGATGGCCGTTTTTCATTTTGATGGTGCGCGCATTGAGCGCCAGCCCCATGATCTGGTGACCCAGGCAGATTCCAAAGAGCGGGATGCTTTTTTCCATGACCACGCGTGCCGTTTCGATGGCGTAATCGCAGGGCTCCGGATCGCCGGGACCATTGGCCAGAAAAACACCGTCGGGGTTCAGGGCCAGCACATCAGCCACTGCCGTCTGGGCAGGTACAACCGTCAGCCGGCAGCCCAGATCAGCCAGGATGCGCAGAATATTGGATTTGACACCGAAGTCGTACGCGACAACATGGAAGCGATCCTGTTGCGGCCGGGTATAACCCTCGGTGCGCTGCCATGTGCCTTCACGCCATTGTTCAGGCGCGCTGCGACTGACCACTTTGGCCAGGTCCTGGCCAGCCATGCCGGCATAGCCTGCTGCCAGGGAAATGGCCTTCTGCTCATCGTCGCCGACAAGAATGCAGGCACCCTGGGCACCACCCTCACGCAAGCGACGGGTAAGTTTGCGGGTATCAATGCCGGAGATGGCAACAACACCCTGCTCTTTAAGATAATCGGGCAGCGACTGGGTGGCACGGAAGTTGGAAAGACGACGCGGACAGTCCCGGACAACCAGACCGGCGGCATGGACCTGTGAAGATTCGACATCTTCAGGATTGATGCCGGTATTGCCGATATGTGGATAGGTCAGCATGACAAGCTGGTTTGTATAGCTGGGATCGGTAAGGATTTCCTGGTATCCGGTCATGGCCGTGTTGAACACCAGTTCGGCCACACTATGGCCGTTTGCCCCGATGGATATTCCCTTGAAAATCGTGCCATCTGCCAGAGCCAGAATTGCGGTGGGAAATTGAGGATTATCCTCGAATATGGAAGACGTAAGCACGCAGAACCCCAAAAATTTGGTATCGATAAGTAAACCTTTCTATTATACAGAGTAAGGCTTGACGATAGAAAAAACTGCGGGGTAATTTCGCAAGAAAACCAGACGAACTACTGGCTCTCAACCTCAAACGCATGCGCAAGCTTGCTGCGATCCTCTACAACCAGAAAGCGCAACATTTCCCTGTAGCTGTTGTCCTGATAGCTCAGGATCCGTACCCGCGTACCGCGACTCTCTTCCAGATAACTGAAGATGATGGGATGGTTATTACGACGCAAATTACCGATCTGCATGGCACTGGAGCGCAGATCCACCACGGCACGCCAGTCTTTGCCACCGTCGTTCTCCAGGATCCAGCTTTTACGCTCGCCGCTGTCGGCCTTGCATTTGACCAGCACGTAGGCCTTGCCCGATACTTTCAGATTGGTGCTGAAAAAATCAAGGTCATCGATCCCACCACCCCCACAGAATTTTTGCTGGCCGGGCAACGGCAGGTCCAGGCCGCGCAGAGACAGCCTGGGCAGCGACAGCAAGGCGCCTTCGACGCTGATGGGCTGATCTTCTATTCCATAGACAGGTGTACGATCAAGGTTGGTTTTGGCCCAATCGACCATGGCGGGCAGTTTATCGCGCAGGCACCGGAGGTCGCGGCAGGCAAGCAGCGCCCGGGTACGGTTGTGGATAATGTCCGCCATAACCAGCGGCCTGTCGGTCTTGGCAAGCAGCGCCGAACTGTTGTAAAGCCAGTCAGCCAGATTGCGGGCAATGGTTGGATCCTTGCACAAATTGGCCGGCCACTGCTTTACCGCCTGCTGCAATTGCAGGACCGCACCGGCGCCAAATTGGTTGCGAACTTCAGTTTCAGGCAGACAGGGATTCAGGAAAATTTCCTGTTGTGCGGAACCGACCCCGACAAAGGGATTTGCGAACGAGATTATCTGGCTGGATGCGACTGGTAGATACGTACCTGACATCACAGCGAACCCCGTCAGCAATATTGCCCTGCACCACTTGACAAGCATTCTGCCCTTAACCCTTTCCTGTACAGTTTTGAATGGAGTAAAAAAAACTGGACGACCCAAGCCGTCGCAATAATCACATTTACAATATTTTCAAGCGCGTTTGTATCCGCGTCGCTTGCGGTGCGGAGCTATGGACACCGTCAGCGCAGGGTATCCACCGCCGGCTTTTTCCGGCCAAATCAGATGACAATATGTGTCAGGCAACCGGTATTCGAATCTTGCCTGTATATTGCGGGTAATATACACGTATCCGTAAGATTTTGAAATAATCAACTGTTAATTTACAATTTTTCATCGGGCCGGAAAGAAGCATTGGTTTGCAGCAAACGGCAAATATGTTACTACTGGCCGTGCAGGAAACATCACACATGAATCAACTTGATCAACTCAGAAAATTCACAACTGTGGTTGCCGATACGGGTGACTTTGAAAGCATGCGTGAGCACAAGCCCACCGATGCAACCACCAATCCGTCGCTGATCCTCAAGGCCCTGTCCAAGGACGCCTACCGTCCGATTCTGCAGGACACGCTTGCCCGGTACCCTGAGGCAACTCCCGCAGATACCCTGGACCATATTCTGGTTGAATTCGGCAGACGGATTCTTGAGATCGTGCCAGGACGGGTGTCCACGGAAGTGGATGCACGCCTGTCGTTCGACACAGAAGGCACGGTAGCCCGGGCACGCCGCATTATTGAACTGTATGACCAGGCGGGCGTAGATCGCAAGCGTGTGTTGATCAAGATCGCATCGACCTGGGAAGGCATTGCAGCCGCGCGCATCCTGCAAAAAGAAGGGATTGCCTGCAACATGACACTGCTGTTCTCCCTGATCCAGGCGGTGGTCTGCGCCGACGCGGGGGTGACGCTGATTTCACCCTTTGTCGGCCGCATTTACGATTGGCATAAAAAAGCGGCAGGCAGCAGTTGGGTAGAAGCGGACAACAGTGGAATAAACGATCCGGGCGTGCAATCGGTCACCCGGATATATCAGTACTATCGTCGCCATGGCATCAAAACCGAGATCATGGGTGCGAGCTTTCGCAATGTCGGGCAGGTACTGGCGCTGGCCGGCTGCGACCTGCTAACCATCAGTCCGGAACTGCTGGGCGAACTGGCCGCCACCGACGGCAGCGTCACGGCGCAACTGCATGAATCAATGGCAGCCAAGGCCAATATCGACTCTATTGCGCCGGAAGAAAAGAACTTCCGCTTTCTGCTCAATGAAGATGCGATGGCCACGGAAAAGCTCAGTGAAGGCATACGTACCTTTGTGGCAGACGCAATCGGTCTGGATAAATTGATCGAAGCCTCTCGCAAAAAAGGATAGACAGCAGCGCGTCGTCTTTTATGGCAAGGGCGATAACGTACCGCCTTTGCCGCGCAGATTATTGCGCGCCGCGCCGCTCCATAAATGCCCAGGCAATCGTGCCGGCATCAACATATTCCAGTTCGCTGCCAGTGGGTATGCCGCGCGCAATACGTGAGACCTGCAGGCCTTTTTCACGCAGAATTTCCGTCAGATAATGCGCAGTGGTCTCCCCTTCTGCCGTGAAATTGGTTGCCAGAATCACTTCCGTGACCGTGCCATCCATTGCACGCCTGAGCAGTCTTTCGAAATTCAGCTGGGCCGGCCCCACGCCTTCAAGAGGCGCAATTCTACCCATGAGCACGTAATACAGACCCTGATATCCATGACTGGCCTCTATCATATTCTGATCGGCCGGCGTCTCTACAATGCACAACTGGGCGGCATTGCGCTTCGGATTCAGACAAGTTTCACAGATGTCATTCTGGGAAAATGAGTTGCAGCGAGCGCAATGCCTGATATCGTTTACGGCAGTACTGAGTGCGCGGGACAGCTGATCAGCGCCTGCTATATCGTATTGCAACAAATGATAGGCCATACGTCGCGCCGATCGCTGACCGACGCCGGGAAGGCGACGCAGCGCCTCGATCAGCGCACTCAGCGGCTCGGGTTCAGGCAGCATGTCGCGCATCAGAAGGGAAATTTCATTCCTGGAGGCATGGGCATGCCAGCGGTCACGCCGGACATTTTTTCCTGTGTTGTTGCCTCAGCCTTGCGCAGGGCGTCATTGAATGCGGCGGCAACCAGATCTTCAAGCATGTCCTTGTCATCGCCAAGCAGCGCAGGATCAATGGTGACGCGTTTGACATCATGGCGGCAAGACATGGTGATTTTAACCATACCGCCGCCCGACTCGCCGTCGACCAGAATATCGGCCAGGGCATCCTGCGCCTTTTTCATATTTTCCTGCATTTGCTGGGCCTGCTTCATCAGACCGGCCAATTGATTCTTCATCATAATGAATAAGTTCCTATAAATCGCAATAGTTTGCGGTTGACATCAAGCGCTTTTTTGCCTGAACGGCTCTATGCTACCTGGTACGACACGCGCTCCCAGATCAACAATCAGTGTATTAATAAATTCATTTTCCTGCACTGCTTTTTCCACTCGCTTTTGCAATGCCTCGCGCTCGGCCTGCTCCACGGCATGAAGGGTATCGTCACCGGTACGGCCAAAAACCATATCGACCCGGACTACTTCATGGAAATATTCGGTCAGCGCCGTTTCCAGCTTGGTCTTGGCGTTCAAATCATTCTGCCCCTTGACCGGAATCCTGAGCGTGATTTTATTCTGTTTGTGGGCCACCCATTCACAGCGGCGAGCCATTTCGGCAGCATAGCCGGCAAGCGGCAATTCAGCGACCAGTTGCACCCATTCGCGGGCATTCATGGCCGCAAGCGGCCGGCGAGCTTGTGGATCCTGGTGACTGGGAACCCAGGTCTGGTCTTTCTCAACCACCACATTATCGACAGGCACAATATCGCCGTCATCATCTGTCTGCCCAGCCACACCAGCAGCTTCCCAGTCTGGGGGAATATCTTCCCACACAGGCGGTCCGGATTCATCAGTGGCCTGCTGTGCATTGGGCGAACTCAAATCCTGGGCCTGCCCTGCTGCGCTGGTAGCAACCTGCGCGCGCGATTCGCCATGGCGATCTGCAGACCTTGCTGCAACATGCTGCCCGGCGTCTGCAACCAAGGGCCGGGTATGTTCCGAAGCATCAGCATGACCAGGATTATCACGACTGGTATCATGACCCACGACTCCGGAAGGCCGCGCTGCGTTACTTGCAGGCAACGCGTGATCCGCGCCATTGCCGTTGATCAAAAGCGGTGCAGGAGTCCCGTCGGGTGCCGGCGCAACCGCTGCAACGGTTGAATCAGGCATACCCGCTACAGGCGCAGCAGATGCGGTACCCGGCGCGCCCGCGCCATCATCTTCCCAGGCGGGACGCTCCTGAGGCCTACGCTCTGTGGTCTGGGCCGGCGCAACCACAATTGGCTCGCGTTGCGGCGCCAGTGCGACCGGTAATGTACCGTCGCGACTAATGGTTGTGCGTGTGTTTATATCCGAGGCAACGACCTGCCCCGCCGCTTCTGTCGCTACGGGCGCTGCGCTTGCCGGTTGCGTTAGCACAGGCAACGCAACTGACGGCTGTTGCTCGATCACAGGCGGCTGTGCAGCCGCCGCAACCGACATGTCATTCAGATTTTTTTTTTGCAAGTCTGTTGCACTTGCGGTCACTTCCTGGCCAGCCGTTGCTGGCGCCTGCTGTGGGCTCTGCTCCGAAATCGCAGGCGAGGCCACTGTTGATTCCTGAGGCACCGGCGCAGGCCCGGAAGCGGCCACGGCAGCAGCCGCTTTTTGCCCACCTGATGCATGACCATTGCCGGCCTGCCATTCACTTGCAGTACTGTGGGCCGGCTCGGACGTCACCAAAGACAACATGCGCAGGCAGGTCATCACAAAGCCGGCATACTCGTCCGGAGACAGTGCCAGTTCATTTCGCCCATGAATCGCAATACTGTAAAACAGCTGCAGCGTATCGGGGTGGCAGGTACGCGCCAGCCGCACGATATCATCCTGCAACAACGCTTCGGTAAGCGCTGTGCCCGGCAGGCGCTGCTCTATGGCGATCTGCGACAGCAGCACTGCCAGATCGGCCAGCGCGCCGCCAAACGAGTAGCCGCGTTCATATAATTCATTTGCAATATCAAGCACGCCCTGCGCCGAGCCCTGGTTCAGGGAATCGAGCAGACGGACAAGAAAGCGCTGATCAATGGTGCCAAGCATATCGCGCACGGCATCGCCGGTGATATTGGAACCACTGAATGCGATAGCCTGATCGGTCAGCGATAGCGCATCTCGCATGGAACCGCCTGCGGCCTGGGCGATCTGACGCAACCCAGGTACCTCAAAAGCCACTTCCTCTTCTGTCAGCACATGATTCAGGTGCGAGACAATGGCATCTGGCGGCATTTGCTTCAGATTAAACTGAAGACAGCGTGACAGCACAGTAACCGGCATTTTCTGCGGATCGGTGGTGGCAAGGATAAATTTGATATGCGGCGGCGGCTCTTCCAGCGTTTTGAGCATGGCATTGAACGCATGCCCGGAAAGCATGTGCACCTCGTCGATCATATAAATTTTATAGCGCCCCGAACTGGGCGCGTAGACGGCCTGCTCCAGCAGTTGCGTCATTTCCTCAACCCGGCGATTGGATGCCGCGTCAAACTCCAGATAATCGACAAAGCGCCCCTCGTCAATCTCAACGCAGGCACGACATACGCCGCACGGTTTGGACGTGATACCGGTTTCGCAATTAAGTGATTTTGCCAGGATGCGTGAGAGCGTGGTCTTGCCGACCCCTCGGGTACCTGTAAACAACCAGGCGTGATGAAGACGCTGGGTATTGAGTGCGTTGGTCAGCGCTCGGACCACATGGTCCTGGCCGACTAGCGTTTCGAAGGAGCGAGGACGCCACTTACGGGCAAGGACAAGATAGCTCATACCGAATATTGTAGCCCAGAAAAAAACAACGCCACCACAAGGGGTGACGTTGGTTCAAGAATGCGGGGGTGAGCCTTACTTCGGCACTGAACCTGAACGACTATGGCTGCTTCGTTCCCGACCTGACCAGTTTCACCGCCGGCCCATGCGAAGGGACCCACCGCTTTGCATTTTAGCAAGTTTCGCCAAGCTTGTGGGAAATTTACCCAGCCGGCATCAAGAGCAACGGATCAAATTCGATCCAGTCTCCGGTATCCAGTGCAAAAATGGCAGCCGTGGCAGCGCGGCCGTCCAACTGCGTCAGGCGCTCGCAATACCCTTGCAACTGGAGTGTATATGTGTCTCTCATGCGCGCCTCAAAAACGTCCTGCGGCTCGTGCTCGCGCCGCACACCTGTCTTGAAATCCACAACCAGCCATCCTGTTTCGGTTGAGATCGCCACGTCAACAATTAGCAGTTTTCCGTCTGCGCCGGTCAAGGGCAATTCCTGCCGGGCCTGATCATGCGAAAGCAGCCAGCGGCCTTTTTCCGATGCCACGCAGCAACTAAGCAATTCATATACACGCTGTGCACCACTGCGCGCCTGCGACTGACGCAGCCCTTCATTCTCCAGCTGGCGCACGATAACCTCCTGCGCCGCTTGCAGCCGTGCCTCGTCCCAGCCCCGCATGCGGTCCTGGCCGATGCGGGCCAGCCATGCATGCGCCACCGTACCAATGCTGGCCTCGTATTTATCGTCAAACTGCCAGCCCGAACCCACAGAGCCGGTGATGGCGCTTCTGTCGGAAACGACCGGCAACTGCCCAAGGGCCTGAGTGGCAATCCGGCTCAGAACGGGCCCCTGGACCCGCGGTGTTGCGGCATCGGCTGTTGCCAGCACTTGCTGCGTCTGCGGCTCGGGAGGCGTAAATTCAAACAGTGAGAAAAGCCGGGACAACAGGGAGCCGCGCGGCGGATCAACGACCTGACCCTGCTTGCACTGGACCTGTGAAACCAGATGCAGGCGCTGGCGCGCACGGGTCGCAGCCACGTAGAGCAAGCGATCGAGCTCATAGTCGCTGCGTCGTTTTTCCATCGCGCCCAGCATTGCGGACAACTTGTCTGTTTCCTCTGCGGCCTTGGGCTTGATGGGACCCATCAGCAGGCGATTCCGGTTGCGCTCAAAGCGAAGCAATGGCGCCGTGTCGGCGCGGGGCCGACGATGCAGCCCGTACAAAATTACCTCTTCGAACTCCAGCCCCTTAGACTTATGCATGGTCATGATTTCAACCGCCCGCTGATGCGCGCTCGTTGCCGAATACAGACGCGCCAGCGCATCTTCCAGGTCGGCAGGATTCAGGTCCCCGTAGGGCGCCAGACGATCGACCAGATCGAACACGGCCTGAAAATCGGCAAATGCAGTATCGCCTGCATACACGCCGTAGCCGCCCAGCGCACGCCAGACCGACTCTACATGCGAGGAAAATGCAATATCGGCCGTCACATGACTGCGATCAAGCAGGATCCGCGCGCAACGCTGCAAACGCGGCCATTCGTCGCCAAGCAGCGGTGCAAAGTCAGCTTCGCGGGCCAGCACCGTCTGCAAACGAAAAGCAACGGTATCGCGACTATCGCCAAACAGATGCGTGAGTACCTTGAGCGTCAAACCACACACTGGTGAGCGCAAAACAGACAACCAGGCCACGCGATCAGCCGGGTGCGCCAGCGCGCGAATCAGTTGCACCAGATCGGTTACCGATTGCTCTGCCCGAATCGGATTGAGTTCGACCGCCCGAACAGGTATGCCGTTGCGCTGCATGAGCAACATCAACGCGCCCAAATGCGTTCGGGCCTTGACCAGGATGGCGACCGGATGGTCGCTGTCCGGGTTGGCTGCCAGCGCTGCCCGCACCAGCTCCAGTGTCAGTTGCTCGGCTTCTGCCTGAACCAGTTGCGTATCCTTGCCTTCCACTTGATACACAGGATGAAGGCGCACGGCCGGGCCCTCTGCAGCAGGATTGAATGCCACCGAGTCCGTGTACCTGATCGCACCCAGCGTCAGATCATCATATTCTGGAAATACGCGACTAAAGGACTGATTTACCCAGTTGACCACGCCGGCCTGAGAGCGGAAATTCTCGGTCAGGACCAGTTTTTCCAGCTCAAGCCCGTTGATTCCCTCGTTGGCAACGCTCAGGAACAGACCAACATCGGCTTTACGAAAGCGATAAATGGACTGCATCGGGTCGCCCACCAGGAACAGCGTGCGGCCATCGCCCGGGGTCCAGCCCAGCGTCAGTTTTTCGATCAGTTGAATCTGGATTTGACTGGTGTCCTGAAACTCATCGATCAGAATGTGCGAAATGCGCGCATCCAGCTTTAACAGCATATCCGTGGGATCATCGGTGTATCCCAGCGCCAGCGCCGCTCTTTGCGCGATTTCAATAAAGTCCACCTGCTTTTCTTCACGAAAAACCAGTGTTAGCTCAGCCGCCGCCAGTTTGAGTGTTTCCAGCAAGGACCGGATGATTTTTTCCTGGCGCTCGCTCAGCACCTCCAGCGGCAAGTCGCTGATTTCAGCAAGCAGGCCAGCCCAGTGCTCGCTATCACTCTGCCACGTATCGAGCCAATCCTGCATGGCCTGTTTATGCGCACTTTTAGCCGGAAAGCCTTCCTTGACTGTAAGGCGTTTGCGCAAGCCACCGCTGCCTGTGAGCAGCAGACGCGACAAGGCATGCCATTGTGGCAATGTGTCGACGGAACTGGCCAGTGGCGCACCGTCCCAGTCCATAAGCGCGTCCAGCATGCAGACGGCTGTCTCGGCCTGACTGGCGGCAGCCAGTCGCGCAATGGGCGCCAGCTCGCTGGCGTAAGAAAACGGCATCGCCTCTGCCAGGGCGTCCAGTTTCTGCTCCATGACGTCTCTGAGCGCCACTCGCAACTGGGTCATGGCCGCCTGCGTGTCGACCGTTTCCTGCAGCCACTGGTCGCGCCGTGCAAGCATATCCACGATCAACCGCTCGACCGACCCCAGATCAATATCCATATGCAGCAACACGTCCTGCACACTTTCGTTGTGGTCGACATGTTCCAGCAATCGTCTGGCCGCCTGCAAATATAGTTGCTCGGGATTATCGGCAATGCCAGGCATCCCGCCCATGGCGGACATCCATGGCATAGAACGGACCAATTGCGCGCAAAAAGCATCAATCGTGCGAACCTTCAGCCGTGCCGGGTGATTAAGCAGATCCCAGCCTTGTTGCTCATTGCGCGCCAGCGCCGCGCGGGCCAGACGCCAGCTGTTTTTTTCATGGGCACTGGCCGGCTCCAGGTCGGACAGACCTGCACGCAGCTTGCGCAGCACCCGGGCATGCATTTCGGCAGCCGCCTTGCGCGTAAAGGTAATGGCCAGAATCTCTTCAGGCTTGGTCACGCCCCCGAGCAGCGCCAGAATACGGTCGGTGAGCAGCTCGGTTTTACCGGAACCGGCCGGCGCCTGAATAATGAACGATTTGTCGGTGCGCAGCGCCTGTGCCCGCGCCTCGAAATCACTGGGCCGACGTTCAATCATCTTCATTCTCCTGTGCCAGGCGCAGAAACGGCAGCACATCACAATAGATCAGGTCATTCACAGCCCAACTGCGATTGTCGGCCACCCCGTCCGACATGTCGCGGGCCAGTTGTTGCAGACTACGTTCCCAGCCGTCCAGCAACGCCTCCCAGCTTTGCTCCGGCGCCAACTTGGTCAGGGACGTTACCCCGGCAATCTCGGTGCCATTTTCTCCCAGGCCACTCAATTCGGTTTTCTTTGCATTCAATTTTGCAAACAACAGGGCTTCTATCTGCCCGCGCTGCCCCTCCCTATCGGGTTGCCGCAGTACCGTGGCGTACAAGGGCAATTGCAGATTGACCGGTTGGGGTCGCAGCCAGTCTTTTTGAAAGTCGGGCGTGCGCTGCCCGGATTTGTAATCCATCACCACTTTGGCGCCATGCCCGGTCTCATCAATCCGATCGACACGCAAGTTGACTTTTACGCTGGCATGATGCCAACCAGCTGCCTGTTCAACACCTACGATATGAAATGACGGGCGTTCCCGCTCCAGGTCCAGCAGTGTCATCATGACTGCGTGACCCCGCTCCTTTTCCATTGCCGCCAGTGTTGGCGATACCCCATCCAGCGTCTGGTCTGCCGCCATGGTCACAGCCTGCGTCACCAGGTCATCCTGCTGAGCCGGGCTAAGTTGTGCCAGGCGTTCGGACGAGCCAAGCATTTCCCATACTTTTTGGGCCATGCTGTGCAGAAACATACCGCGAATAGCTGCGTTCAGCGATTCAGGATAAGGCTTGAGCCCTTTGGCCAGCAGACGATACCGGACGTAGCCCCAAAGCGGATTGAGCGCCTGCGTTTCCAGCAGATCCGAGCCGCCTTCCAGAATGTGAGCCAGGGGCAATCCCCGATTGTCGTTCAGCGTTTCCAACGGCAGCGATGTGCAACGGGCCCGCGACAGGCATTCAGTCGCCTCGGCGCCCTCTCCCTGTTCAACTTGCGCGCCGACAAAAAAGCTGAGCAATGGAGAGGGCCGCAGCTCCCTGTCAGCCTCACTGGCCGGATAACTGAGCACGACACGGGGCGCAACGCCGCACAACGCCTGCAGCATATCAATTGCCCAGGCTTTCTCGCGTTCCGGCGTGGCACGCGGTGCTCCTGCCCGGGCCAGCGCAGCCACGGGTAAAAACGGATTCGGGTCAGGACTGGCTGGAATAACATCATCTGTCAGGCCAAGCACCCAGACCGCATCCCATTGGCCGTGTTCCGCCTCCAGAAAGCCCAGAACATCCAGCCTGACATCTTGATCGCGTTGCGGCTGAAACATGGAGTCCTGCGCCATTCGCTGCAGCAGCGCAACGGCAGGCATGCCCGAAAGGCGCCCCGCATACAGTGTCAGCAATGAAAAAGTATGCAAGAGCGCATCAAACGCTGCGCACACCTGATAGTTGGTACTTGACAGCGCATTACCGGGAAAACCCAGCAATGCCAGTGTCTCACGTATGACCTGCGTCCAGTGTTCGGTACTCTGGCGCCCCCTGGACGCGGCCTGTCGCCAGTGAGCAATCGTCTGCCGGAAGACATAGGAAAAGTCCGGCACATGCCGATCCATTTGCGCGCAGACCTGATCGGTATTCCAGGCGATATTTTGTGAATCGCGCAGCCGCGCATCCAGCACCGCCATGGCCGATAGCTCGGCAGCGCTTGCTCCGCAAAACCCGGCCAGCAACGCCTGGCCAAACTGCTGCGGCCGCACCGAACCCTGATCGCACAGGCTGGCAATCAGCGACAGCCATCGAAAGGCGGCAAGAACAACCGGCCACTCCCCGAGCGCGCGCCCCACCGTCATGTTGTAACGATAGGCCGGCGCAAAGGGGTCGGGCGACAGTTCACGGTCCAGAATGCGTCTTGCGAACACGGCATCTGCTTCCATGGCAGGCGAGACGATGGCCACGCGGCGCTGCGGATCGGCTGCCAGCTCGCCGGCAGCCCAGTGTGCGGCAGCGATCCATTCACTGCTGCGATCTTTTTGCGCTGACAATATGCGTTGCGACTGCTCGTGCCTGGGCAGGGACAGCGAGACCAACCGGCAACCGCGATCTGCACACGCCTGCAACAGCTGCGTCAAGCGCGGCGAGTATTCGTTAAAGCCGGCCAGGACCACGGTAGCCGGCAGCCGCAACAGCCGACCCGCCGCGATAGCATCGATCAGCGTGTTATACAGGTGATTGTCATCCTGGGCGTCCAGCTCGCGGCAACGTTGTTCGTATTGATTGCGCCACTGCATAAAACGCAGGTATTCCTCGGTCTGCTCCTGGGGCTGGACCTGCACCTGCCACTCGTCACGATCATGACTGGCCGCCATGGCGCGCGCAGCAGCCAGTTGCACATCAATAAGCGGGGTCTCGCCCTGCAGGGAGGCGACGACCTCTTCCCACAACAGACGGGCAGCAAAAGCACTGAGCCGGTGACTGCGTACGGTAGGATCGGCGCAAAAAAGCCGTTCCTGATGTAACTGGTCCAGCCAGCGGGTGAGTGAACTGGCGGTGGGCAGCTGCAATACGGCCCTGCCGCGCCCGGCCTGTTCGAGCAACAACGCGTGAACCCGCCAAACCAGGCGGTTATTGACGGTAACAACAACAGTTGTATCCGGGTTCAGCGATGCCACCGTTTCAGGGGTTACCGCATCAATTGAACATGCCATGTGAATGCATCCGAAAAAACAATCGGGCGTGTCGTTCAACGACCCGCCATAATCGCAAACCGGTATTATGACAGGCATTCATTGGCATTGCTGCCGTCGCAACGCAGCATTTCGGTTGTGACGATACAGGACAAATCGTCACACCACCGTCACGATACCCGGGTATCCTGCATGAACAGGACAATTCGGGCACGCAAAAAACCGGCATCAACAAATCGCGACCGCTCACTCCTGCCGTTCTGCTACTGCTATCTTGCTAATACTGGCTTATTTGTATTGCCCTGCAGCACAAAAAGCAGTATCAAACTTGAAATATTTGCTGGCTCGTTGCGGAACAAGCCGGTAAACTGGGCGCTCGCGGACCACAAAACACCACGATCCTGCGTTTTTTATTCGCCCTGATTGTCCCCTTTATGCCGTTGTACATCCACCGGTTGCCAGGTGCGAAAGCCGTTCAATGCCGGCAGCCACGACTTAAAATCATTATCTACCCGTTCACGCGGATTGCCAGAAGGAGAATAAGATGAAAGATGTACTGCTCAAACTGGTTTTGTCCTCGCTAGCGGCGCAATTGAGCTATGGGGCGTTTGCCGCCGGCACTCAGGACGATGATCAACGTCGCAAATGCAAGACCGTCCAGGGCCTGACTGAGATTGTGCGCGATATAGAAGAAAAGACCCAGGGCAGAGTGGTGCTGCTCACGCCCCGGCTGCACGACGGGAAAACCCATTTTGAAATGCTGGTATCCCGCGGTGGACAGTTCCAGAAACTGATTGCCGACCCGGACGGTGTGTATGATGCCGGCGACGATGCCGGCACCGACACGATAAACAAATCTGCATGACAGCCTCGGGCGCCCTCTTGATACACCATCACTGATGGAGCCGCACTCAATCCCAGGCTGGCCGCAAGCGCCAAAGGGCCATTAGCCACTACCCTGCTGCGCCGCCTTTTCCCGTACGGGGCTGCGTTGTCGGACAGTTACTGCTCTTCTCGCTACCTGCGCGACCCTCGTCCGCGGCAGATCCTGGTGGCTTGTGTATTGCAATGGCGATCATCACAAGTGCAATACCAGTAAGATCCTGCAGTGTTGGTATCTGCGCAAGCATAATGGCAGCAATAAGCGTTGCGGTTGCCGGCAGGATAGCCAGATACAGGGCAAAGGTGGCACGAGGCAGACGCGACATCGCCATCTGATCGGCTACATACGGAACAACCGAAGAGCAGAATCCCACTGCAATGCCAGCCACCACGAGTGCCGGCACACCAAACGCTGCCACAGCCTGGGTGATACCAATTGGCATCACAATGATAAATGCAATGCCCATTGCAGCGCCAAGATACTCAACACCGCTGCTGGCGCCACGTTCTGCTGCCTTGTGACCCAGAATAATATAGATAACAAATAGCGTCGCATTCAATGCCGCCCAACAAAGTCCGGGCAAATCGGTGGACCACTTTACGTCAATCAGTATGATGATGCCGAGAAGGGCCAGAACCAGCGCCAAAAGATTGCGTCGCGACCGCAGGCCATACAGTGCAACAGCGATCGTACCTGCAAATTCCATGGCAGCGACAAGACTCATCGGCAGGCGATCCAGCGCCAGATAGAACGAAGTGTTCATCACAGCCAGGCAAATACCCAGCCCGCCCAGTAGTAATCGCGTTCGCCCGTCAGCCTGCTGCAATGTTTTCCATGGCCGCGTGACCGGTGCGAAAATCAGCGCCGCCGAAGCAATTCTGAACCAGGCAACGCCCAGAACCCCGATGGACGGAAACAGAAGGACTGCAAATGACGGCCCAAGATAATGAAAGATCGCACTAAAACCGAACCAGACGGTTGGGGGCACAAATTGCGCGATCTGAGTCAATGATAAATGTGATAGATGAAATAGTTTCATTGTTGCTCCTTCGCCCTTATTATGCGACACTGAATCGGCAAAATAAATGCAAAACCAAAGCCATATATGGACAATATATTTATAAAAAAAGGTCGATTACATGAAACGCCTTAAATATCAAAATGGAAAACTGGATCGCACGGATTTGATGCTGATCGACGCGCTGGTAAAGGACGCAAGAACCACAACGGCCGAACTGGCCCGCCTTGTAGGGTTATCGCCGCCAAGCGTTTCGGAGCGAATAAAAAGGCTGGAAGATGCCAGCCTGATCGAGGGATACACCCTGAAAATAAATCCCAGGGCCTTGGGTCTACCCATCGCAGCCTGGCTGCGTATTCGGCCCATCCCTGGCCAGTTGCAACGCGTCGCACAGATTCTGAAGGACATCCCGGAAATTGCCGAATGTGATCGCGTCACCGGCGAAGATTGCTTTATTGCCCGTGCGCACGTCGACTCCATCGAAGGGCTGGAGCACCTGATTGACCAGCTTATCCCTTATTCAATGACCAATACGTCCATTATCCAGTCATCGCCCGTCGAACGTCGCTTGCCACGGAAACCGGACGCAGCAATCTGACCGTCCGTCATTGGCCAATAAGCGTCTCCGATTGTCCATTGCATTTTTCTGCTGTCGCTTGCAGTGCCGCAAGGTGGCGCTTTGACGGCAAAAATCTTCTCATAATCAATACAGATAAAATAAGACGAAAACATCTTTTGGGGTAATTTTTTCTGGACATCATGACATCATGATGTCATGATGTCTGTTATGAGACTGACTGATACTAACAGCACCCCGCTATACGCGAAAATCGAAGCCGCCCTGGCCGCAGAGATTTCCAGCGGCCAGCTTGCCGCCGGAACGCAGTTGCCAACGGAAGAGCAACTGGTCGCCCGCTTTAATATGAGCCGGACCACTATCCGCAAGGCAATCGAGAACCTTGTGACCCGCGGACTGGTGGAAATTCAGCGCGGCAAGGGTACTTTCGTGACGCACCCCAAGATCACGCAGGCCCTGACAGAGCTGACCGGATTTGCCGAAGATATGGTGGTATTGGGTCGGCATCCGACCTCGCGCCTGCTGGATAAACGCATCGTTACGGCTGACCAGAAAACGGCCCAGGCACTACAGATTGCGCCAGGCACGCAGGTCTATCGGATTGAGCGCATTCGCCTTGCCGATGGTATTCCGATGTCGTTTGACGAAACCTATCTGCCCCTGGAGATTGGTGACAAAGTGGTCAGTAACAATCTGGATGTGGAACCCATATTCGATCTGCTCGAAAACAAATATGCCTTGCCGCTAATCGAAGCCAGCTATCAGTTGGAAGCCGTAATCGCAGACAGGCATGTGGCGCAGGCCCTCAATATTGCCGTTGGCGCGCCGATTTTTCTGATTGAACGCACCTCCTATAGCACAGAAGCGCAACCGGTGGATTACGAAAAACTGTATTACCGGGGTGATTCCATCCGCTTTGCCACTCGGCTATCGCGGCGCTCGCGCTAAGTGGGGGTGGCAACATGGATATAGCAACCCTATTCTGGTTATTTGCAGCCGCGTTCGGCGCGAGCATGCTGGGCGGCATGCTGGGAATGGCAAGTGGCATTTTTATTGTGCCCATTCTCATTATCGCTTTCGGCGTAGATATTCACGTTGCAATCGCAGCCAGCATCGTGTCCGTCATTGCCTGCTCTTGCGGTAGCGCCGCGCCGTTTCTCAAAGGGCGCCTGACCAACATCAGGCTTGCCATTGTCCTGGAGACGGCGACCACGCTTGGCGCAATCACCGGCGTGCTGTTGATAGGCATCATTCCCACCCCGATACTCTACGGGCTTTTCGCCGTCATTCTCGTTCTGTCAGCGCAGCAAATGATGGCGCGGCGCCGCGATCCGGCGCTGGTCGTCACGCCAGACCCGCACAGTTGGGCAAGTCGCCTGGGTTTGCACTCAACCTTTCCTGACCGTCAACTTGGCAGGGAGGTGGCCTATCAGGTCGCCCGCGTTCCCTTGGGTCTTTCCCTGATGTATGGCGCCGGCGTTATCTCCGCCCTGCTGGGTATTGGTTCGGGCGTGCTGAAAATCCCGGCCATGGATACTGCCTTGCGACTCCCTATCAAGGTGTCATCGGCAACATCCAATTTTATGATCGGCGTCACGGCAGCGGCAAGTGGTGGCGCATATCTTGTTCGCGGCGATATTGATATGAACATCGCCGGCCCCGTCGCACTCGGCTCAGTTGTCGGAGCACTGGCCGGCGCCCGTCTGCTGATGGGACTGCCCGCCGACAAACTGCGCATTCTGTTCGCCGTTATTCTTATTGCACTTGCAATCCAAATGATGCTGAGTGCGCTGGGCATCCACCTTTGGGGAACAGGCTTATGAATCCATTGAGCAGCAAGCCGGACCGCCATGACGGCATCATTGCGGGCCTGCTTTGGTATGGCACCCTGATCGCCTCTGCGGTGATTATGACCGGCATTATCCTTGGCGCAGTGGCGCAGATAGACGGCGCCCCAGGCCTGGCCCCGACCGGCTATGCGCTGATCAAACTTGGCGTGGTGATTTTCGTGCTGCTGCCAATTACCCGCGTCGCACTCATGCTGGTGATATTCGCGCATGCACGCGACTACACCTATACCGCAATTGCGGCGCTGGTGCTGGCGATTATCGGCGTCGGCGTTCTATTGGGCCTTTAATTTCTGACGGGCTTTTGTAGGGCACAACCCATACGGTATAACCAATAACGACATAAAAAAACGACGCTATCACAGCGTCGTTTTTTTCCGACATTCAAAACGCCTAGATTTTGCAGGCGTCTCCGCAATCGTCATCTGCTTCAGGCAAGTTTTCATCCATCTTTTTGATCAGTTCGGCATTTTTCTTTTCGATCGCATCAAAATCGATATTATCCAGCGCGGTGTCAAATTCAGTATCATTGCTCATATGCCATTCTCCGGGTGATTAGCTATATCCCATTTTAAGGCATGGCGCCGGTGTTGTCCTTAACGATCCTACAATCGGGCCAAAAGCGCTGGTAGATGCCTCAGTCGCAGTTGTAATAATGCCAATTTGCATAGCATAACATGCGCTTAATACCCCTATCAATGTGTAGCCTATACCGTTTGTTAGCGCAGGTACTGAACGGTATGCCAGCGTATCTTATATAAATACTAAAGCCAAAAGGCTGCACATTTATTTGTGCAGCCTTTTGGCTTTTAACTACTGATCACACGAAGCTTATGCTGCTTTGCGTGCTTTTTCCTGTTCGCTGGCTGTCCAGTACATATGCGTACGCAATACAGTTAACTCCAGTACTACAGAACCTTTTGATGACGGCACCAAGCTCGCGGGAATGACCGCTTCCCCCATTGTCCAACGCATATTCGTACCGTAAACGTCCTGAACTGCATTCAGACCCGTCAGGCTCTCATCAGTAATATCGATAACCTGGCGCACTCCGTCCACGGTAAGAAAGATATCGGTCAGTCCAACGCCGATAACACGAGTATCACGACGACTATTAAGCGATGTATCCCGAACAACGGTCGTGTTGGACAAGATGCGGATATCAGATTGCAGTCCTGCTGGGAGTTCGAAGCGATACACACCGCGTTTTGAGCATGGAGCCAGAGAAGCAATGACTACACCATTGGCTTCAACCCGCAGGTTCGCGTCGGCTGAACGGGTTGCACCCGTCAACGCCTGTGCACGATCGAACAGTGCGCGACGAATTGGTTGAATGATTTCTGGTGTAATTTTCTGAACGTAGCCAGGCAGAGTAACGCGCTCAGGTGCAGGTCCGAAATCAGGATGGGCGGCGACTGTTTCTGCGTTTTCAAATGAATTGCGATAGTCACCAACATCCAGATAGCTTTCTGCGGCAGCACCTTCAGCCAGCAGCATGTCAAATTTTTCCAGTTCGACGTGGAAATATTCGTAATGCTTAACGGAAAAGTCCTGGATAATAGTCAAGCCATTCACCAAAGACAGGGCCGGAACCAAAGCGCCATCGAAGTTGAAACGGTGACCAGGAGATACCGTCAAATCGCGGTGAGGAACGTTTTCGGCCAGTGCGCCTTTTGCGATACGGATAGGTGCAGCACGCAATTGAGCGCTGGCAGGGATACGATCCCGATTCAACTTGCGAAAGCCGAGCCATTTAACAGTTGCAACATTCCCACTTGCCGTCAGAACTCTGTCACCCGCTTTCAGGGTTTCAACTGTGACTTCGCCATCAGGCGTGGCAATGTGGGTACCTTTGAGATAGCAAGCGAAGGTAACATTCGAACCATCAATCACGAAATCGGACGCTTCATGGCCCGGGGCATCAAAACTGGCTACTTGAACTTTACCGATGCCCAGTGGACCTGGCTTTTCGAATATCAATTTACCGTTTTCATATTTTGCCGTGGTAGCGCCAACTACCTGAATCTGGTCTCCGCCTGACAAGCCGGTGATATTGAATGAATTGCCCAGCCCAAGGTTGAGGGCCGGTGGATCAAATTTCAAAGTCGTGCTACTGCTGCTGCCCATGTCTACATTGACTGTTTTGCCTACATCCACACCTAACAAACTGGCTGGTTTGAGATCCAGCGTTGCGCCATTTGACAGGTTGTAGTTGTATGTAGAGCCCGCGACTACCCCAGCAAGCCCGGCGACTTTTACATTTGCGCCATCCAGAGTCAGGGTCGTGGTTCCGGCCACACCAGCGTTGATAGCCTGCTGGATCTCCAAAACGTCGTCAGAATCGGTTGTATTAGTAATCGTTAACGAGGTGTTATTGGTAAGAAGGTTAACTTTTAAAACGTCGTTATCATTGTAATCACTCTGGTCGACTGTCTGTACGCCAGAGCCCGCGATATCTAGATCTATTAAAGCCATTTATTTCACCTATCCATATAAGTTAATTTTTAAGGTCGGGGACCGGGCTTATATCTGCTTTTTCAGTCTACCGACTCGATAATTGACAGATATCTTAAATACCTGACCCTGCGATTATTGGCAATATGTAAGGTATTGTCAATAAATATTTCATAAGTAATAAATAAGTAATATTATTTACTAATAAATTCATAGGCTTATTATTATTTTTATGCTGTAAGTTGAATATGGGAGGCAGAGTGGAGAGTGGGCAAATAGCGAATATCAGACAGGAAGACGCAAACAAACATTAAAGAGGCAACGCATATGCCAGCGCGTCATAAATACAATACTTATATATCACAAAAATAATTCGCATAATAATACACAAATAGAAATATTTGTGATTAAAAACATTTGGAATAAAAAAATTGAAAAAAGTAGCCCAACAAGGCCACGTATTTTGGTCTTTGTTGATATTTATTACCACTGCGGGCCTTATCCTGCTATTCGCAAGATTGAGTATGGCACTGGGTTAGGCTGCTTTTCTACTTGAGGCAAATATTACAACTATGAATGGTTCCACAGACACTGGAATCTTCGTACATGCACGATATTCACCTATTCACTGTATTTTTCGCCTTGATCGTAACAGCGGCGCTTTCTATTATTTCGTTTGAAAACAGCATCCCAGATGCTACGAGCCTCAATTATTACAAATATAAATAATTGGATAATGTATGCAGTACGACACCTCGGCTTGCGTGGACAGCTTACCTTTCAAGGCGATTGCCGCGCTTGAAATATTGAATTTGTTAACCTTTCGCTGTTTTAATGTGCCGGTCACGGCATGGGTAGTTTGTCGGAAAATCCTGGGTAGTTTCTTGGTAGTCCTATTTTCGATTTCTGTTGAAATGAATAAAACAGCAAAAACCAAATCCGAATAACTTGCTGATTTTTATAATATTCAGTTATTTTTGAAATCCAACAAGAAATGGTGGCCTCGCCGACAGGAATCGAACCTGTAATTGGCCCTTAGGAGGGGTCGGTTATATCCATTTAACTACGGCGAGAACGGTTAAAAGCACCCAGCATTATATGCCAAATCATCGTGATAATGGACCTGGCTATCGTTGCACGACCCAATAAAAAACCAGCAGGCGTGACAAAAACGATGGTAAACCAGGAAGTGAGTGCTACTGGCAACACGCTGAACCAGGGTAGTATTCGTTTGGATAGAGTAATCGGATAACTCAGCTACGCGTGCTGCCCGTGCCACACGGCAACTTCCGTTGTCCAACAAGAACCGCCAGAAAAGCCCCGGGAACCGCTCAGGCCGCGCGCCCGTCGATGGCCACGTTCACGCAGTTTGCCTGCAATAGCGTCACCAGCACCTGCGGCTCAATCCCCAGCAGATAACCGCGTCGCCCGCCATTGATATAGATCTGCGGCAAATCCAGCACACTTTGCTCCACCCACACCGGCATTCGCTTGCGTGTTCCGAAAGGCGAAGTGCCGCCGATCTGGTATCCAGAATGCCTGGGCGCCACTGCTGCCTGGCACGGCTGCATTTTCTTGACACTGGCCTGGCGCGCCAGGTTTTTCATCGACACTTCGCAATCGCCGTGCATCAGCATCACATGCGGCTTGGCATGTTCATCTTCCAGGATGAGGGTCTTGACCACGGCATGCGAATCAATGCCCAATTGCCGTGCAGCCTCTGCGGTACCGCCATGCTCAATATAATTATAAGTGTGTTCGGTATAGGCCACTTTATGTTTTTTCAACATTTGGGTGGCAGGCGTTTCCGATACATGTTTGCTGGCAGCCATATCCGGTTCACTGACTTGTATTGTTGTTGATGGAACCGGATATTCTACTGCAACTGCCCAACCTGCGCATTATGCCCGCGGATGATGTTGCGCGTGCAACTGCTTGAGCCGCTCACGCGCCACGTGGGTATAGATCTGGGTGGTGGAAATATCGGCATGCCCCAGCAGCAATTGCACAACGCGCAGATCTGCGCCGTGATTGAGCAGATGCGTGGCAAAAGCGTGCCGCAGGGTATGTGGCGACAACGGCGTATGAATATCTGCCTGCAGGGCATATTTTTTGATCAGTTGCCAGAATGCCTGGCGCGTCATGCCGGTGGCGCGACGGGTCAGAAACAAATCATCGGACTGGCGCCGTCCCAGCAAATCGGGGCGCGCCTCCTTCAGATATCGTTCCAGCCAGTAGGCTGCCTGCGCACCCACCGGGACCAGCCGATCCTTCCCACCCTTGCCCATGACCACCCGGACGACGTTCTCGTTCAGGCTCAAATGCAGCACCTTCAGGCTGACCAGCTCGGTGACCCGCAGGCCCGACGCGTACAAGGTCTCAAGCATGGCGCGATCGCGCAACCCCAGCGGATCCCGGGTGTTGGGCGCCTCCAGCAACTGGTCCACCTGCTGCTCACTCATGGTTTTGGGAAACCGTGTCGGCTGGCGAGCCGAATGCAGGGTCAGGCATGGATCTTCACTGATCTGATGGGTACGGATGGCCCAGGCAAAATAACGTTTGAGTGTAGCCAGTCGGCGATTGGCCGTGGTGGCCTTGCTGTGGGCATGCCTGGCGGCAAACCAGGCTTCAATATCATCCTTGGTCGTGTCCAGCAGGGTTTTGGACGGCTTTCGCTTAGCCAGAAAATCGGCCAGTCCCTTAAGATCCTGTCGATAGGCCGCAAGCGTATTCTGCGACAATCCGTCTTCCAGCCACAAGGCGTCAATAAATGGATCAATGGCATGCTGGTGGGCTGGCGCCACTTGCTGATCTGGCATGGTTATTTATTCACAACAAAAAATGATAATGGCAAACCGCCGCTGCTTTCTGAACTATGATTTGATTCTAGCCTAAATTCAGCCTATCCAAATACGATTTTCCTATGCATATTGCCCTGCTGGTCATCCCAGACTGTCTCATTGTCGCGCTGGGCTGGGTCCTGCTTCACAAACTGAAGTTCTCCCGCGAATTTTTCACCAACACCGAAAAGCTCGTCTACTACATCCTGTTTCCGGCCCTGCTGGTTCAGTCTATCGCCTTCACACCCATTTCCGCCAGCTCCGCAGGCCGTCTGCTTGCCGTGTCGATTCTGCTGTGTCTTGCCGGCTACCTGGCCGCGTGGCTGGCCCGTCCCCTGCTCAAGCCGCGGCCGATAGCGCTGGCGTCGCTGGCCCAATGCGCCTATCGTTTCAACACATATATCGGATTTTCACTGGCAGCGGCGCTGGCCGGCAGTGAAGGACAAGCCATTATGGCTGTACTGGTGGGATTTTCGGTGCCGATTGCCAATGTACTGGCTGTAAAATCGCTGGCCCGCTTTCAGGGATCCAATGTGTGGCTGGAAATTCTGAAAAACCCATTGGTTCTGGCGACGGTAGCTGGTCTATTATTGAATTTTTCAGGTATCGGACTGGAAAATACAGTGAATATGACCCTATCCAAACTGGGCAATAGCGCCATCCCGCTAGGGCTGCTGTGCGTGGGCGCCAGTCTGTCTCTGGCAGGCGGAAACCAGGATCGCGCTGTCATTTCCTGGATTCTGGGTATCCGGCTGCTGGCCATGCCGGTATTTGCGCTGATACTGGCGTTCATGCTTGCGCTGTCCCCGCTGGAGACCAATATCCTCGTTCTGTTTGCCGCATTGCCGCCCGCCTCGGCCGCCTATATTCTGGCTGCCCGCATGGGCGGCGACGGACGCTGCGTCGCGACCGCCATTTCCATCGGAACTGTATTTTCAGTGATCACCATTCCCTTCTGGCTGTTCATCGGACACAAATTGGTAAATTAGCCACGGATTGCCAATTAATTTCCATTAAATTTTAGGTAGTTCCGGTGGATTTCTTATAATTTACATTATGTTTCTTTTCCCGGAACGGCTCAATTTCCATGTCCAACTTGCAAACATCCCCTCTTGAACCCCTGGCAAGCACCTCACTTTATCTGCCCGATGAAGCGGCCACCGAGGAGCTGGCAAAGGTGCTTTCAGACACTCTTTCTCATTACTTTTCAAATAGTTACGAAAAAAAACCGGGTACCGAAAAAAGTGCAAAGGTGTATCTGAGAGGTGACCTGGGCGCGGGCAAGACCACCTTTGTTCGGCATTTTCTGAGGGCCATGGGCGTCAAGGGACGAATTAAGAGCCCGACCTACACTTTGCTTGAAACCTATAAAGTTTCTAGTTTATACTTGTATCACTTTGATTTTTATAGATTTACCGATACCGAAGAATGGCATGAAGCCGGTTTTCGTGAGAATCTAGGTGAAGACGCAATTGTATTTATAGAATGGGCAGATAAAGCAGGACCCGGGTTGCCAACACCTGATCTTGAGCTGTACCTGATATACGAATCGGCTGGAAGAACGGCACAATTTAACGCTTTTTCGGAAAAGGGCAAGACATGGATAACAAAGCTCATTCACAGGAAAATGCCAACAGGCGACCAATAACCCGTCGGCGCATTCTGGGTGCGTCAGCCACACTGCTGTCCCTTCCCGTCATCTCCAAAGTCGCTGCTGCTGCCGGCGGACAGATTCTGGCCGTACGTACCTGGCCTGCTGACGAATATACCCGAGTTACACTGGAACTGAACTCACCACTGCAAGCCGAGCATTTCATGCTGGGTAATCCCAATCGACTGGTGGTGGATATTCAGGGCCTGACCATCAGCCAGGCGCTCAATTCGCTGATTTCCAAGATCCGTCCAAATGATCCCTATATTGCTGCAGTGCGCGTGGCACAGAACCGCGCCGATGTAGTGCGCCTGGTATTTGACCTGAAACAGGACATTGCCCCGCAAGTGTTCACGCTGAAACCGGTAGGCGAATACCAGTACCGGCTTGTACTGGATCTGTATCCCAAAATTGCCAAGGATCCGATCCTGGCATTGGCCAGGGATCTGGACAATGATCCGCTGGCACAGGTACTGGACAATCTGGCTCAGAATAATAGCAACGCGCCGGTGCCTTCGGTCAGCGGCCAGGTCAATCCTGCCACGGCCGGCCGCCAGCCATCGCGCGCCAATCCCAATCGCCCCATACTGGTGGCCATTGACCCTGGCCATGGTGGCGAAGACCCAGGCGCTATCGGCATGCGCGGGACACGCGAAAAGGATATCGTCCTGGCCATCGGACGCCAGTTGCGTGATGTCATCAATTCACAGCCCAATATGCGGGCCTACATGACGCGCGAGTCAGATTTTTTCGTGCCGCTGCATGTCCGGGTACAAAAAGCGCGTCGGGTTAAGGCTGATCTGTTCATCTCGATTCATGCAGATGCGTTCACCAATCGCGCGGCCCGCGGCACCTCAGTATTTGCCCTGTCCCGCAATGGCGCATCCAGTGCCGCCGCCCGCTGGCTGGCCAAGAAAGAGAATGCATCCGATCTGATCGGCGGCCTGGATATCGGTGCGCATGACCGCCAGACAGCCAGCGTGCTTCTGGACATGTCCACCACCGCTCAAATCAATGATTCCCTGAAAATCGGGCACCGCGTACTGGGTTCGCTGGCCCAAATCAACGGCATTCACAGTCGCAAGGTGGAACAGGCGGGCTTTGCCGTGCTTAAGGCGCCGGATATTCCATCCATTCTGGTGGAGACGGCTTTTATCAGCAACCCGCAAGAGGAAAATTTCCTGCGTAGTCCGGCCAACCAGCGCCAGATTGCCAGGGCCATTTTCTCCGGCCTCAACGATTATTTCTCCACCAACCCACCGCTGGCCAGAACCGGCTAGTGCCGCCACTGAGGCCCCATATGGCCTTTTTGGGGCAGCCGGCACGCCTTTGCCCACATAACGCCTTCGTATTCGGAGGCGTTACTATTTGCGGCATCGCCAGGCAACTGATCCGCCATGAGCCGACTTGCGTGTACGGCCATCGTCAAACACGCTAAAATGAAAAATTGCCCTTCTCTCTTTACATTGCCCCCATGTCCGACCGCCGCCATATTGCTCCCCTGCCCGACACGCTGATCAGCCAGATCGCAGCCGGCGAGGTCATTGAACGCCCGGCCTCTGTTCTGAAGGAACTGCTGGAAAATGCACTGGATGCCGACGCCCGCAGCATTGAAATCAGGCTTGACGGCGGCGGCATTCGCCGCATTTGCATTACCGATGACGGCCATGGTATTCCACGCGAAGAACTGGCGCTCGCGCTGACCCGCCACGCCACTAGTAAGATCAACAGTCTGGGAGACCTGGAATCGGTCAGTTCCATGGGGTTTCGTGGTGAAGCCCTGGCTTCCATTGCCTCGGTGGCTCGCCTGACCCTCACATCCCGCACTGAAAATGACGAGCATGCCTGGCAGATTGATGGGACCGCACTGCAGATCAGCCCGGCGGCAGGCAGCACAGGAACCACCATTGATGTGCGCCAGCTTTTTGACGCAGTCCCTGCCCGCCGCAAATTTCTGAAATCCGAGCCAACCGAACTGGGCCATTGCCTGACTGTCGCCGAGCGCATTGCCCTGGCCAATCCGGCTATCGCCTTTCGCCTGTTTCATAATGGCAAAGCCTACAAGCAGTGGATGCCGGTAGATCTATTGCAACGCATCCGCGATGTCCTGGGCAACGAATTTACCCAAGCGGGGCTGCCCGTAGATGCCCAATTGCCCGCTGCCGGCTTGCGAGGTCTGATCACGCTGCCCAACGCTGCGCGTGCCCGCGCCGATCGTCAGTATCTATATGTGAACGGTCGTTTTGTACGGGATCGCACCGTCACACATGCAGTACGCACTGCTTATGCCGATGTCCTGCATGGCGACCGGCAACCGGCCTATGTGCTGTTTCTGGATATCGATCCCACAGCAGTGGATGTGAACGTACATCCGGCCAAGCATGAAGTGCGCTTTCGGGACAGTGGCGCCATTCACCGTTTTGTGGGACAAGTGCTCACCCAGGCCCTGGCAGGTGTCGGCGGCGAAGCGGCCGCAGCCAATGCCCTGCCCGCCAGGATGCCAGCCGGCCTGGAACCGGCCGGACAGGCCGCCTATATACAGAATCCAGAGAACGGTCGCGCCGGCGACACTGCAATCGACGGCACACAAACCCGTGAGACAATCCGGATTACCCCGGGCTATCAATCATCCCTGCATTTACACAGCGCGTCACCGCAATCGACGGAACACTGGAAACAGTTCTACTCTCCGCTGGAGTCTGCGCCACAGCACCTGGGCGAACCACAAAACAACCGTGCCATGCCCGGGACGGCAAGCGTCTTTAATCCAGCAGCCAATGGCATCGCCAATGCCGGCATCGGCCTGCCCGACACCGGTGATGAGGCCGACCCCTATCCGCTGGGCATGGCGCTGGGGCAGCTTCATGGCATATATATTCTGGCCCAGAATGCGCGGGGACTGATTTTGGTCGATATGCACGCCGCTCACGAGCGTGTTGTCTATGAGCGCCTGAAGACACTGCTCGACCAGCAAGCGTTGCCTCAGCAGGAACTGCTGGTTCCGTATGTGATTCATTGCTCCGAGCGCGATATCGCCGTGATGGAAAGCCATAGGGAACAGTTGGCCACGCTCGGCCTGACCATTAGCGCCACCGGCCCGCAGTCGCTGGCCGTGCGTTCGGTGCCCAGCTTGCTGGCTGGCGGCGACATTGAAGCGCTGGTTCTTAATGTCCTGAAAGAGCTGGAGATGGTGGGCCATTCCGAACAGCTTACCGGTCAGCGCAATGAACTGCTCTCGACCATGGCCTGCCACGGTTCGGTGCGCGCCAACCGCCGCCTGACCCTTGAAGAAATGAACGCACTGCTGCGCCAGATGGAGCATACGGAGCGGGCCAACCAGTGCAATCACGGCCGCCCGACCTGGTTTCAATGGAGCATGAACGACCTGGACCGTCTGTTCATGCGTGGTCAGTGACGCAGCCGGTATTCTGCCTGGCCGGCCCTACTGCATCGGGCAAGAGCGCCAGTGTGCTGGCATTGGCCCAGCGCTGGCCAATCGAAATCATCAATGTCGATTCAGCCACCATCTATACCGGCATGGATATTGGCACTGCCAAGCCCACGCAGCAGGAACAGGCGGCAACGCCCCAGCATCTGCTGGATATCCGGGATCCGACCGAATCGTATAGTGCTGCGCAGTTCGTGCAGGATTCCCAGTTGCTGATCGATCAAATACGTGCGCGCGGTCGCATACCTGTGCTGGCTGGCGGCACCATGATGTACTTCAATGCGCTGCGCCAGGGCTTGCATGCATTGCCGCAGGCAGACCCGGACATCCGCGCCGATATCGAGCAATTGGCAAAACAGCATGGCTGGCCGCATGTGCATGCACTATTGCAGCGCCATGATCCGGTCACGGCGGCCCGGCTTGCCCCCAATGACCGACAGCGAATCCAGCGCATGCTTGAAGTCTGCCTGATCACCGGCCAACCGTATTCGTCACTGATAGCGGCTGAAGGCGAACGCACCGGTACCGATACGTTTCATATGGTAAGCCTGGAGCCTTCGGAGCGCCTGCAGTTGCACGATCGCATTGCCTTGCGTTTTGACCAGATGCTTGCGCTGGGGCTGGTGGGAGAAGTGGAACAGCTGTGGCGCCGGGGGGATTTGCACGAAAATTTGCCCGCGATACGCTGCGTCGGTTATCGGCAGATCTGGCAACATCTTGCCGGCCAGGACAGCCTGGAGCATGCGCGGGAAAAAGCCATTGCCGCCACCAGGCAGCTTGCCAAGCGGCAGCTCACATGGTTACGCAGCATGCCTGACCGTCAGGTCATCGATTGCCTGCAGGCAGACGTCGCCAGCCGTGTTATCGACGCTGCGGCCACCGTCATGCCACGGTAAAAACCTAACTTTTAAACGGCGCATCAACCGGGCCGGCACAGCCGGCCCGCAGCGCGTCAGACCACCACAGCCTGGGGCATGCCGTCTTCCTGGCGTACGATTTGTCCGAGATCGAAAACGGTTTCGCCCTGTTCCTGCAGCGTCGCCGTGATGGCCGCGGCCTGATCGGCAGCAACCACAATCACCATGCCAATACCGCAATTGAATACGCGATGCATTTCGGTGTCGGCGACCTGTCCTTCCTGCTGTAGCCACTGGAACAGGGGCGGCAACGTCCAGGCGGACTTTTCCATACGCGCGCTCAGGCCTTCCTGCAAGATACGCGGAACGTTGTCAAGCAGCCCGCCGCCGGTAATATGCGCCAGACCCTTGATCGCGGTGCCATGCTGGGCCAGCGCTGCCAGCACCTGTTTTACATAGATGCGGGTGGGCGCCATGACCACGTCAGCCAATGGCTGGCCGTGGAAATCATCGTCCGGATGCGCGCCGGCGCGCTCCAGAATCTTGCGGATCAGCGAAAAACCATTGGAATGTGCACCGCTTGAGGCCAGGCCCAGGATGCGATCACCCTCTTTAATACTTTTGCCATTGATAATGGCGGATTTATCAACCGCGCCAACCGCGAAACCAGCCAGGTCATATTCGCCATCGGGATACATGCCCGGCATTTCAGCCGTTTCACCACCGATCAGGGCGCAACCGGACAACTCGCAGCCTTTGGCAATGCCACCCACGACCTGGGCAGCCGTGTCGACCGACAGTTTGCCACAAGCGAAATAATCCAGGAAAAACAGCGGTTCTGCACCCTGCACCAGGATATCGTTAACACTCATGGCCACCAGGTCTATGCCCACGGTACTATGGCGGTTCCACTCAAAGGCCAGGCGCAGTTTGGTGCCAACGCCATCGGTTCCGGAAACCAGCACCGGCTCGCGAAATTTCTTCGGCACTTCAAACAACGCCCCGAAACCGCCGATACCTGCCATGACGCCTTCGCGCATGGTTTTGGCCGCCAGCGGCTTGATCCGGTCAACCAGCGCATCCCCGGCGTCGATGTCTACCCCCGCATCGCGATACGTTAAGGAAGATTTGTTTGAATTTGTCATGAGCAGGCTGCCTAAATATGTAAAATGTCAATTAATCGAACAGGAAGGCCTTATTTTACGATGAACGAATATATTTTGCGCCGGAAACAGACCCTTCTCTGGTCAGGAGTCGGCCTGGTACTACTCGTTCTCCTGTATGTCCTGTCCCCGGTACTGACGCCATTCATGCTTGGCATGGCGCTGGCCTACATTCTCGTGCCCGGCGTCAACATGCTTGTGGCCCTCAAATTGCCTCGCTGGCTGGCCGTCGGCATCATGTTCTTTCTGTTGTTTGCCATCATCCTGGGTGTGCTGCTGATTGTTATCCCGCTGGTGCGCAAGGAAGTCGGGCTGGCCATTGAGCAGTTGCCCGGCTGGGTTGCGCAGTACAATATCAACCTGGCCCCTCGCCTGAACCAGTTGTTTGGCGTATCGGCCGAAATTGATATCCTCAAAATCCGGGAAGTGCTGCAGGACGCCATAACCGGCACCGACAGCCTGACAACAACCATTATTACCTATGCCAAGTCCAGCGGATCGGCTGTCATTATCTTTTTCGTGAACCTGCTGATCACGCCGGTGGTACTGGTTTATCTGCTGTTTGACTGGGACAAGTTCATTCTGTCGATCCGCGAAGTCATACCGCGACGCTATCTGGATGGTACCCTTAGCGTATTTCGCGATATTGATCGCCTGTTGTCCAGCTTTTTGCGCGGGCAGATCCTGGTCATGCTGATCCTGGCCGTTTACTATAGTGTCGGCCTGTCGCTGGCCGGGTTCGAAAGTGCAATTCCGATCGGGGTATTGACCGGGATGCTGGTGTTCATTCCCTATCTGGGGGTTACCTTCGGCCTGTTGCTGGCCATTTTGTCGGCGCTGTTGCAGTTTGACAATTATTATGGCCTGATTTCCGTGGCCATCGTCTATGGACTCGGGCAGATCCTGGAAGGCATGGTGCTGACGCCCAAAATCATGGGCGAGCGTATCGGCCTGCACCCACTGGTCATTATTTTTGCACTGTTCGTGTTTGGACAGATTTTCGGTTTCTTCGGGGTGCTGATGGCCCTGCCCATCAGCGCCGCCTTGTCGGTGCTGATCCGCCGTGTATACGGTCAGTATCGTCGCAGTGATTTTTATAAGACATGAAAGAACAACTTATCCTGGACGTCCTGCCGGTCGTACCGCCCCGTTTCGACAATTTCGTGACGGGCGGCAATGGCGAATCGGTCAGCCGCCTGCTTGGCGTCGCAGCCGGACAGAGCATCTATCTTTGGGGCGAACACGGCAGCGGCAAAACCCATTTGCTGCGCGCTGCCACTCGCCAGCACGGTCTGTATCTGAATACAGCGACCGATATCCTGCCGGACCCGGGCGAGCCCGTCGCGCCAGGCAGCATTATCGCAGTGGACGATGTGCAAAATCTGTCTGAAGCACAGGCGGCAGCCCTGTTCGGCCTGTTCAACCAGTGGAAGACCAGCCAGCATACGCCCGAAGCCTTTACCCTGCTGGCCAGCGGCCCGTGCGCTCCCCGCCAGTTGGAAATACGTGAAGATCTGCGCACGCGCCTTGCCTGGGACCTGGTTTATCGCCTTGAGACCCTGACCGACGATGAACGCCGCAGCGCGCTGCTGCAACGGGCATCGGACAAAGGCATCCCGCTTAGCGCCGAGGTTACCAACTGGATGTTCAACTATTACGCCCGTGATATGAGTGCCTTGTCATCGCTGCTCGATGCTCTTGATCGCTATTCGCTTGCTGAAAAGCGATCCATCACCGTTCCCTTGCTAAAATCCTACCTTCAATCCAGACATTCCTGAAAAATATACCTTATTTGACTATGACGCAACGACTCGCCCTGTTTGACCTTGACCATACCCTGCTGCCAATCGATACTGATCGCCACTGGGTAGATTTCCTGGCCCGCAATGGCTGGGGCGGCGATCCTAAGGTCGTGCAGGCAAAAAACCATGAACTCATGGAAAAATACACGGCGGGTACGCTGAAAATAGAAGAATCGGTCGAATTCATGCTGAGTTTTCTGAATCTGCATACACCCTATGAACTGGCACGCTTTCACGAACAGTACATGCACGAAGTGGTCAGGCCCGCCATGCAAGACACGGCGGTGGCCCTGGTTGCAAAACATCTGGAACAGGGCGACCTGTGTTGCCTGGTATCTGCCACCAATGAATTCGTCATCGCCCCGGTTGCCCGTGCCTTTGGCATTCCGCATGTCATCGGCACGGTGCCGGAATACAAAAACGGCCGCTATACCGGCAAGGTTGTCGGTACGCCCAGTTATCAGGATGGCAAAATCGTCCGCGTCAATGAATGGCTGGGCAACATGGGCCTGACGCTCGAGGACTTTACCGAGAGCTGGTTCTACAGCGACTCTCAGAATGACATCCCGCTGCTTGAAGCGGTAACCCATCCGGTTGCAACCAACCCGGTACCGCCGCTACGCGAACTGGCAAATAAAAAAGGCTGGCCGGTGCTGGATCTATTTCCTTTGCAATAACAGGGACCAACAAAAACAATCACATGATCAAAAATACCATTCGCACATTCGTCAGCCGGCTTTTTGCCGCGCCCGTCCTGAAAGATAAACACCGGGTCTACTCCCACGAGCAGCACAAGATTGACCGACGCCTGGTCTCGCGCAACGCCATCAAAGTATGCGAAGTACTGCAACAAAAGGGCTACGATGCATTTATTGTTGGCGGCGCAGTGCGCGACCTGGTCCTGGGCTACGAACCCAAGGATTTTGACGTTGCCACCAGTGCCACGCCCGAGGAGATCCGCCCGCTGTTCCGGCGTGCCCGTATCATTGGCAGGCGTTTTCAACTGGTGCACGTCGTCTTCGGCCAGGAAATTATCGAGACTTCCACATTCCGCGCCCCCTCGCAGGGCGACCAGCACACCGATGCCGATGGCCGCATTCTGAATGACAATGTGTTCGGCACGCAGCAGGAAGATGCCGCCCGTCGCGATTTCACGCTCAACGCCTTGTATTACGACCCGGTCAAGGAAACCGTCATTGATTACCATAACGGCGTAGCCGATCTGAAAAATCATCTGGTTCGCATGATCGGCGACCCGGAAAAACGATTTCGTGAAGATCCGGTGCGCATGTTGCGCGCAGTGCGCTTTGCCTCCAAACTGAATGGCACGATCGAACCGGCAACACAGGCCCCGATTCGCAATCTGGCAGGGCTGATCAAAAATGTGCCTGATTCGCGCCTGTTTGATGAAACGCTCAAACTGCTCACTTGTGGTAATGCGATTGTCGCGCTGGAACAATTGCGCAAGGAAGGGCTGCACGAAAACGTCCTGCCGCTGATCGATCAGGTGCTCAGGCAACCTGGAGGTGAACAATTCGTACAACTGACGCTGGAGCGAACCGATCATCGGGTTCGTGCCGGCAAATCGGTCAGCCCGAGCTTTCTGTTTGCAGCGCTACTGTGGCGACTGGTTGATATTAACTGGAAGAAAAACCTGGAGCGCAAGGAACACCCGATACCCGCGCTGAGCCAGGCGGCCGATCTGGTCATCGATACGCACATCAGTAAAATGGCCATACAGCGTCGGCACACTGCGGACATGCGTGAAATCTGGTTTATGCAGCCGCGCTTTGAACGTCGCATACCCAAACAGATCTGGCGCATGACAGAGCAACCTCGCTTTCGCGCTGCTTGTGATTTCCTGCAGTTGCGTGCCGCCTGCAATGAATTTGACAGCGTGCTGGCGCAATGGTGGATGGATCTGGCCGACGCCAATCCTGGCGATCGTACGGAAATGATTGAAGCCCTCACCGCCGAACAACAGGCGGCCGGGCCAGCGAGCACCCCTCGCAAGCGGCGGAAACGGCGCAGCAATGCCAGCAAAGGCAATGCCAGTGGCGATAGCCGCCCTGCGGCTTCATAGCCAGGTGCACAGCGCCTATATTGGCCTGGGGTCGAACCTGGGTGAAAGTGAAGATACACTGTATCGGGCTCTGGACGATATCGCCGCCCTGCCCCGTACTGTTTTGCATCAGGTTTCAGACCTGTACCGGACAGCCCCGATAGATTCTTCGGGCCCGGACTACATCAACGCCGTGGCCCGACTGACCACCGAGCTGCCTGCCCCCGATCTGCTGCAGGCGCTGCAGGCCATTGAGCTGAACCATGGCAGAGTACGCCCCTATCGCAATGCACCGCGCACACTGGACCTGGATATCCTCTGCTATGACGACCTGGTGCAGGACACCACGCAATTGACTTTGCCCCACCCTCGCATGCACTTGCGCGCTTTTGTGCTGCGCCCCTTGCTGGATATCGCATCTGACATGGTGCTGCACGGACAACCCATCACGCACTGGCTGGCTGAATGTGACGCGCAGCCGATAACCTTATATCGCCGCTATGCAGACCGGCCGGACAAAGAAAAGTAATCAGCAAAGGACCGCTGCGGGCGCCTTATGCGAACTGCTCGGCCAGATGGCAGGCAACCTGCCGACCATGCACTTCACGCAATAATGGTTCTTGCTCACTGCACCGTGCCACGGCATGCGGGCAGCGTTTATGGAAAGTACAGCCTGAAGGAAGGTTCAACGGTGACGGCAGTTCGCCTTCGATTTTGATTTTCACGGTCCGTTTTTCCGGATAGATCGAAGGTGTTGCCGACAACAGCGCCTGCGTGTATGGATGCAATGGCTTTTCATACAAGGTCTGTTTCGGGCCGCTTTCTGCAACCCGCCCCAGATACATCACCATAACTTCGTCTGCGACATGCTCGACCACCGACAGGTTATGGGAAATGAATACATATGACGTATGCAATTGATCCTGCAGATCAAGGAAAAGATTGAGTACCTGGGCCTGGATGGATACATCCAGCGCCGATGTGGGTTCATCGGCCACAACGATACTGGGACGCAGCATCATCGCGCGCGCAATGGCTATACGCTGGCGTTGGCCGCCGGAGAACATGTGCGGGTAGCGATAATAATGCTCGGGCCGCAAGCCGACGCGCTGCATCATGTCACGCACGCGCTCCTTGCGTTCGGCGCCTTTCAGACTGGTGTTGATAATCAGCGGCTCTTCCAGCTGGTCACCAATCTTGCGACGCGGGTTCAACGAACCATAGGGATTCTGAAACACCATTTGCACCTTGCTGCGCAAGGCCTTGATCTGTGAAGACGATCCTGCATCGACCTGATCCCCTTCCAGCCACAACGTGCCGGAGGTTGGTGCTTCGATCATGGTAATCTGCCGCGCCAGCGTCGATTTGCCGCAACCGGACTCGCCCACCACAGCCAGCGTCTTGCCACGCTGCAATGAAAGCGATACGCCATTGAGCGCCTTGAGCGTGGCACGTGGCTTCATAAACCCCTGCGACACATCATAATAGCGTGTCAGGTTTTCTGTTTTCAATACAATATCATTCATGACTTGACTTCCTGCAATGGGATTAGCGGTGTATGACAGCGCACCGCCCTGTCGCCATAGCTGATGAGTTCCGGACGCTCACGTACACAACGCTCCTGAGCGATAGGGCAACGCGGCGAGAGCAAACAGCCCGACGGCCGATCGTATTGCCCCGGCACCATGCCCGGCAGCGTAGACAAGCGCCTCGAACCACGACACGATTCGGGAATGGAGGCAATCAATGCCTGTGTATACGGATGAGCAGGCTCGAAAAAGACATCCCGCACCGCGCCCATTTCGGCGACTTGTCCTGCATACATGACCACCACACGCTGCGCAACTTCCGAGACGACCGCCAGGTCGTGCGTAATCATGAGCAGCGCCATGCCGCGTTCTTTTTGCAAACGCAGCAGCAAGTCCATGATTTGCGCCTGAATCGTCACGTCCAGTGCAGTGGTAGGTTCGTCGGCAATCAACAGGCGCGGCTCACAGGCAATCGCCATGGCAATGGCCACACGCTGGCTCATCCCGCCCGACAACTGATGAGGATAAGCCGACAGACGGCGTTCAGGATCGGGAATTTCCACTTCACGCATCAGTTCAATGGCGCGCTGGCGGCGGGCCTTGCGATCAAGGCCGATATGCACCTTGAGCACTTCCTCGATCTGAAAGCCTACGGTATAGCTGGGATTTAACGCAGTCATCGGATCCTGGAAAATCATGGCGATATCCTTGCCGATGATTTTGCGTTTCTGCCTGGCAGTCAACGCAGACAGTTCCTGTCCATCAAACAGCATCTGGTCTGCCGTCACGGTGCCCTGCCCGTCCAGCAAGCCCATCATTGCCATCATGGACACCGATTTGCCCGAACCGGATTCGCCCACAATACCCAGCAGCTCGCCCTGATCAACAGTCAGGTCAACCCCATCGACAGCAAGAAAGGGTTTGTCTTTGGTGCCAAACCGCACACACAGGTTACGGATGTTCAATAAACTCATTCGTGACTCCTATGCCGCGCGTTTCAGTTTGGGATCCAGCGCATCGCGCAGGCCATCGCCCACCAAATTGATGGCCAGCACCGTAAGCAGAATGGTCAGCCCGGGAAAGGTGACTACCCACCAGGCACTGGTAATGTAATCGCGCGCCGTCGCGAGCATTGTGCCCCATTCCGGGGCCGGAGGCTGCACGCCCAGCCCCAGAAAGCCCAGGGCGGCAATATCCAGGATGGCCGAAGAGAACCCCAGCGTCGCCTGCACAATCAGCGGTGCCATACAGTTGGGCAGCACGGTGAAAAACATCAGGCGCAGCACGCCGGCGCCGGTTACGCGAGAGGCCATGACGTAGTCTTTACTCAACTCGCTCATGGCCGAGGCGCGCACAATGCGCATGTAACCGGGCAAACCCACGACCGCAATCGCGATCATTGCATTTGTGATACCAGGACCGAGTACCGCCATGATTGCAATGGCCAGTAGCACCGATGGCAAAGACATCATGATGTCCGCCATGCGCATAAGCACCCGCCCTGCCGTATTTGGGAAAAAAGCTGCCAGCAGACCAAGCAGAATACCCGGGACGAGTGTGATAATTACGGCTGAAAAGCCGATGACCAGCGAGAGCCGTGCGCCGTGCATGAGCCGCGAAAGAATATCGCGGCCGGCCTCGTCGGTTCCCAGCAGATAGGCGGCGCTACCGCCCTGCTGCCAGGCCGGCGGCTGCAGCATATGATCACGAAACTGCATCAGGGGGTCGTATGGAGCCAGCCATGGCGCCAGCGCAGCGGCCAGTACCATGATAACCAGAAAACAGAAGCCCGCGACCGCGCCCCGGTTATTGGAAAAACTGTCGATAAACTCACGCAAGGGCGACGGGTACGTGATGACGCCGGCCGTTGCTGCACTGGTATCTGCCACAGAGAGTTGATTCATGATGTCGTCCTTACTTTGCATGACGGATCCGTGGGTTGACAACGCCATAAACGATGTCCACCACCAGATTGACCAGGATAATCAGGACAGCCACGATCAACAGACCATTTTGTACCACCGGATAGTCACGCCGGAAAATGGCGTCGACCAGCCACTTGCCGATGCCCGGCCAGGAGAAAATGGTTTCGGTCAGCACGGCCCCGCCAATGAGCGTGCTGATCTGCAGACCAATCACTGTCACAACGGAAATCATGGCGTTGCGCAGCGTATGAACAAAGATGACTCGTCGCGGCGACAGCCCTTTGGCCCTGGCGGTTCGGACATAATCTTCGCCCATCACTTCAAGCATCGAAGAGCGGGTCATCCGCGAGATGACCGCCAGCGGGATGGTGCCCAGCACAACCGAGGGCAGAATCAGGTGCATGACCGCATCCAGGAAAGCGCCGCTGTTGTATTCCGGATCCTGAATCTGCGCGATCACCGAGTCGATCAACATGAAGCCGGTGTAAGGCTGCACGTCATAGGTCAGGCTGATACGGCCAGAGACTGGCGTCCAGCCCAGATAGGATGAAAACAGCATGATCAGCATCAGGCCCCACCAGAAAATCGGCATGGAGTACCCGGTCAGCGACAAGCCCATGACCCCATGGTCAAGAAACGTGCCGCGCTTGATGGCGGCCAGCACGCCAAGCAAAATGCCGAAGACAGTGCCAAACAACAGGGCACAGATACCCAGTTCCAGCGTGGCCGGAAACAGGGCTGCGAATTCTCCCCAGACACTGCTCTGGCTGGAAAAGGACTTGCCAAAATCACCCTGCAGCAAACCGCCCAGATAGTTCAGATATTGGATATGCAGCGGCTGGTCCAGCCCAAGCCGCGCCATGATGGATTTGTACATTTCCGGGTCGACATTGCGTTCACCCAGCATCGTCATCACCGGATCACCGGGAATCATATGAATAAGAAGAAACGTCAGGACCGTGATTCCGAAAAATGTCGGTATCAGAATCGCCAGACGTCTGAGAATAAAGGAAAACATGAGGCCAGTCTCCGTGGACACTTATGCCATACGTAATATGACAGTTTTAATATGCGTGCCCTGAAAAAGAATGACAAAGCGGAAGCCGCCCAACCGGGGCAGCCTCCACTTTGATTGACAGGATAGCTGAAATATTATTTCAGGCTGACACCATAGAACTGGAAGAGGCCGAAAGGACTGATCTTGAAGCCCTCGACTTTCTTGTTCATGGGGACATTCACAATTGATGTGCCGATAGGCGACATGGGCATCTGCTCATGAAAGATCTTTTGTGCTTCTTTGTACAGTTTAGTACGCTCTTGCTTATCGGTCACCCGTTTGGCCTTGACCACCAGATCGTCAAATGGCTTGTAGCAGAAGCGCGAGTAATTGACGCCGCCGACCGAGTTGCACGACAGCAGATTGCCCAGCCAATTGTCCGGGTCACCATTATCGCCGGTCCAGCCCACCATGATGGCGTCATGTGTATTCTGCTTGGCGCGCTTAAGGTATTCGCCCCATTCATAGGTGCTGATTTTGACCTTGACACCGATTTTGGCCCAGTCCGATTGAATCATTTCGGCCATCAGGCGGCCATTCGGGTTATAGGGACGCACTACGGGCAAAGACCACAAGCCCATGTCGAACCCGTCGGGATAGCCGGCTTGCTTGAGCAGTTCCTTGGCTTTCTCGACATCTGTCGGACGGCTTTTGATGGTATCGTCATAAGACCACTGGGTTGACGGCATGGGGCCATCGGCCAGCACGCCCTGCCCGCCATAGACCGCCTTGATAATGGCCGGTTTATTGATGGCCATGTCCAGCGCTATGCGCACCTCGGGTTTCTTTAATTGCTCTTTTTCAGTGTTGTAATAAATGAAACCCACGTTAAAGCCAGGATTGGACTGCACTTTCAGGTTGGGGTCCTGCTTGAGGCGTTCAACATCGGCCGGCAAGGGATATGAAGCCAGCTGACACTCATTGGCCTTGAGCTTCTGGGCGCGTACAGACGGATCTTTGGTGATGGCGAAAATCAGATTATCCACCAGCGGACCTTCGGCCTTGTCCCAATAGTCTTTGTTGGCCTTATAGCGAATCTGCGCGTCTTTCTGATAGCGCTCGAAAACAAACGGGCCGGTACCCAGCGGTTGCTGGTTGATCATCTCGGGTTTGCCGTCGGCGAGCAGCTTTTCCATATATTCCTTGGAAAGGATCACGGCAAACGGCATGGCCATATTCTGCACAAAAGCAGCATCCACTTCGTTCAACGTGAACTTGACCGTATTGTCATCCACTTTTTCCACCGACTTCAGGTTCTTGTCCATGCCCATATCGGTAAAGTACGGGAACTCGGTTGGATAGGCCTTGCGAAACGGATGATCCTTACTCATCATGCGCTGGAACGTATACACCACGTCATCTGCCGTCAGCCCACGCGTAGGGGTGAAAAAGCGCGAAGTCTGAAACTTGACGCCCGGGCGCAGATGGAATGTGTACACCAGGCCATCTTCGGAAATATCCCATTTTTCAGCCAGTGCCGGAATAACTTCGGTCGAGCCGCGCTCGAATCCCACCAGCCCGTTGTAGACCGTTTCGGCAGAGACATCGAAATCGGTACCGGCGCTATATTGTGCTGTATCAAAACCGGCCGGACTGCCTTCTGAGCAATAGACCAGTGTGCCTGCCGCCTGCGCTGTTGTCGCAAGTCCACCGAGCAGGGCTGTCAGAATCATGCGTGTCGCATTTATCTTCATTACAGTTCCTTTGAAAATAAGTAAAAAGCCAGCCTCGTGCCGCAATCATGCGGGGGCTGACTTGAACAGCGCAAGGTTACAGACCGCAGATAAGGGAAACAATTAGGAAATACCCAACCTCGAGGCCTTCGCAAGGGAGTCATAAGGCTCCATTGTGTAACCAATTACAACGACGCTATTTGAATCCCCTCTGCATTGAGCCGTGCCTGGACATGGCTCAAGCCACTTATAATCAATCGGAATAAACACAACCCTGGTGTTGGCACACTCGTCAAGCGGCCGAGTGCATGACGCCACGGGCGTTCACCGGGATATGCCGCAAGAGGAGACAACATGGGTATCGCTATGCGAACCGCAGCGTTAGCGCTTCCAGCCATCGCACTATTGGCAGGATGCGCGCAAACGGGCGGATTAAACGTAAAGGAAGTCGGCAGCTATCATATCGGCGGCCAACAGGTCACGCTCAAAGGCCTGCCAACCAAAAAAATGGTGTACAGCCCTGGCTCGCCGCCTGTAACGCTGGATCCTAATGGCGATTTTGTCGCCGGGCAAATGTACACCCGTTACACCATCCTGGAAAAGCCACGCGCCAGTGTGCCCCTGCTGCTGTGGCATGGTGGAGGTCTATCGGGTACGACGTATGAAACCAAACCTGACGGCAAACCAGGCTGGGAAATGGATTTTCTGCGCGACGGCTGGAGTGTGTATGTGAGCGATGCGGTCGAACGTGGCCGTGCATCATGGGCGCGCTATCCCGAAATTTTCCAGGGCGAGCCCGTGTTCCGCACCAAAAAGGAAGCCTGGGAATTGTTCCGCATTGGCACGACCTATGCAAGCGACCCGAAAGCACGGCAGGCGGTCCCCGGCACCCTGTTTCCTGTCGCCGATTTCGATCAGTTCGCCAAGCAAAGCATCCCGCGCTGGGCGACAAACGACGAGCGCACGCAGCGAGCCTATGACCAGTATGTACAACAAGCCTGCCCATGTGTGATTGTGGTGCACAGCCAGGGCGGCAATTTTGCGCTGACATCGGCCCTGAAATACCCGGACAAAGTCAAGGCCGTGGTGTTGATCGAACCCAGCGGTTCGCCAGACCCGGACAAAACAGATCTGGCGCCCTTGCGTGAAGTGCCAATGCTATGGGTCTGGGGCGATCACATTCAGGACTACCCTTTCTGGAAGAACATCAAGGAGCGTCAGGAACGTTTCCGCGCAGCACTGAACCGTGCCGGCGGCCACGGTGACCTGCTGGATCTGCCGGCGCACGGAATCCATGGCAACAGTCATATGCTGATGATGGATACCAATTCCCGGCAGATATCAGGACTGATCCAGGATTGGTTAAAAAAACAGGGGTTGGTGCGTTGACCGTAGCCCCACGTTGGCTTTGAACCGAAAGATGCCGAGGCCGATTGTCTGGCCTCGGTATTCTTGTTCACAGCGCCTTTCGGATAGAGGGTGTGTCACATCAAAGCCTTCCGATATTAACTACACCTTTTTTATCGGGCCCGGGTATTGTGCGACGATAACGTCTGCGGTCAATAGCGTAAAGCCCTCAACAGTAGCCTGAGCAATGAGTATTCGATCAAAGGGATCTTTGTGCAGGAGAGGCAAGCTACCAATAGCAACGGCATGTTCACCTGTAATGGGAAGCTCTTTATACCCATTTTCAAATAATCCACGACGTAATAATCTGGCGTCGACCAGGAAGTCATCGCGGCCTAGACTGTGCTTGATAGCAATTTCCCATAAACTTGCCGCACTAAAAAACAGCTCATTGTCCATATCCTTAATCAGATCAACGGCCTGCCTTGATAGTTGAGAAGGATTACCAGCGGACCACAATAGAAGATGAGTATCCAACAACAGCTTCATGCTTCACCGTTGAATAATTGCTCAATTTCGTTTTTCCCCAGGCTATCAAAATCAGCAGGAATAGTCATTTGTCCGGCCATGAACCCGAGCCGTTTCATTTTTGAGGCTTCAGGGCTCGTCAAAGCCACGACTTTGACCATTGGTTTACCGGCTTTGGCAATAATAAATGACTCACCTTTCGCTGCTTTTTCAATCAAGCGGGATAAATGCGTCTTGGCTTCGTGGATATTGACTGTCAGCATACCATCTCCAATTAAACTAAGTTTAATTAGTTTAGTCTAAAAACCATACAACAGCAACAACGGTACTTTTTTGTTTACTCGATACACAGCGTATGCAAAGCAAACAATCGACAAAAAAAAGGCCTGCAGCGCCAGGCTGCAGGCCGTTCCTTTTCGCCTGGGCGATTCGGCTGGATATCAGGCAGGTACCGGAATAATGCCGATTTTTGCCTGCCACTCGCGCGGCCCCGTCTTGTGTACCGAGGTACCACTGGAGTCGACGGCAACCGTCACCGGCATATCCTTGACATCAAATTCATAAATGGCTTCCATGCCCAGGTCTTCGAATCCGACCACTTTGGCGCTGCGAATGGCTTTGGACACCAGATAAGCAGATCCGCCCACCGCCATCAGATAGGCAGAACGGTGATTCTTGATGGATTCGATCGCTACCGGACCGCGTTCGGCCTTGCCGATCATGGCAATCAGGCCGGTTTTTTCCAGCATCATGTCAGTGAATTTATCCATGCGGGTAGCCGTCGTTGGACCTGCTGGTCCAACCACTTCATCACGCACCGGATCTACCGGACCGACATAATAGATGACGCGATTGGTGAAATCGACAGGCAGCGGCTCGCCTTTTGCCAGCATGTCCTGAATACGCTTGTGTGCCGCGTCGCGGCCGGTGAGCATTTTGCCGTTCAAGAGCAGTGTCTGACCAGGCTGCCAACTGGCCACTTCTTCTTTGGTCAGCGTGTCCAGGTTCACCTGCCTGGAGGCATTGTAATCAGGAGCCCAGTGCACGTCAGGCCAGTCGGACAGCGATGGCGGCGTCAGGCTCGCAACGCCCGATCCGTCCAGCACAAAATGCACGTGGCGGGTCGCCGCGCAGTTGGGAATCATGGCGATGGGCTTGGAGGCCGCATGGGTCGGATAGGTATTGATCTTGATATCCAGCACCGTTGTCAGGCCGCCCAGGCCCTGCGCACCAATGCCCAGCGCATTCACTTTTTCGTACAGTTCGATGCGCAACTCTTCCAGTTTACTTTGCGGGCCGCGGGCCAGCAGTTCGTACATGTCGATGTCTTCCATCAGCGACTGCTTGGCCATCAGCATGGCTTTTTCAGCAGTACCGCCAACCCCGATGCCCAGCATTCCTGGCGGGCACCAGCCTGCTCCCATGAGCGGCACGGTTTTCAATACCCAATCCACGATGGAGTCGCTGGGGTTGAGCATGGCAAACTTGGATTTATTCTCTGAACCACCTCCCTTGGAAGCGACCTGCACATCAACCGTATTGCCCGGCACCAATTCCACATGCAAAATACAGGGCGTGTTGTCCTTGGTATTTTTGCGGTCGAAAATCGGGTCGGAGAGCACCGACGCACGCAGTTTGTTGTCTGGATCCAGGTAACCGCGACGTACACCTTCATCACAAGCCTCCTGCAAAGTACAGGACAAATCGAAACGCACGTCCATGCCCACTTTCAGGAATACATTCACAATGCCGGTATCCTGGCAGATAGGACGCTTGCCCTCGGCGCACATGCGCGAGTTGGTCAGAATCTGGGCAATTGCGTCTTTGGCTGCCGCACTTTGCTCGCGTTCATAAGCACGGGCCAGATGCTGAATATAATCGGCCGGATGGTAGTAGCTGATGAACTGAATTGCATCTGCAATAGACTGGATCAGATCATCTTGTTTGATTACAGTTGTCATGATTGAATGTATTTGCTAGTAAAAGTTACCTGCCCTTCCAGACGGGAGGACGTTTTTCGGCGAAGGCAGTGGCGCCTTCCTTGGCATCTTCCGATGAAAAAATGTGAGCCATGCGGGGGTTCTGCAAGGCAAACATATCGTCTGTGCGCCAGTCCTGGGACTCGGTCACGATCTGCTTGACAGTGCGAACCGCCAGCGGACCGTTTGCAGCGATTTTCTCAGCCAATTTTAACGCAGCTTCCAGTGCAGTGCCGGGTTCCACCAGATCGTTGACCAAACCGAGCTCATGTGCGCGCCTGGCGGCAATCATATCGCCAGTCAGCAGCGCTTCCATGGCGACGTGGTAAGGCAGGCGGCGCGGCAGGCGCAACATGCCGCCCGATCCGGGAACCAGTCCGCGCTTGACTTCGGGCAAACCGAAACTGGCGTTATTGGCGGCGACAATCAGGTCGCAGGCCAGGGCCAGTTCAAACCCGCCAGCCAGCGCATAGCCCTCAACAGCGGCTATCAGCGGCTTGGCCGGCGGCGCTTCGGCCAGTCCGCCCAGCCCGCGTCCCGGAACCACCGCACGGCGCTGAGTGCGGGCAAATTCCTTCAGATCCATGCCAGAGCAAAAGGTATTGCCTTCACCACGTAAAATGCCGACAGTCAGATTGTCATCGGCATCAAGCCGGTCCAGCGCATCGGCCAGCGCAAACGAAGTGTCGTAGGTGAGCGCATTGCGCGCCTCGGGACGATTGATTGTCAGAATAAGGACGCGACCGCGTATTTCAGACTTGATTAGTTCAGACATGAGATCTCCAGACTGCCATTTTCGGGATACCAGAACTTTAAATCATTCCGCGCGCAAAATCCGCCCATATGGTTGCCATCTCGCAAGAAACAGCCGAATACCGCAGCAAATCCGTTAAAATCGGCGATTCAGCATTTTCTAATTATCTTGAGTCCGTCCATGCTAACTTTTCAGCAGATTATCCTGAAACTCCAGGAATACTGGGATACCCAAGGCTGCGCCCTGCTGCAGCCCTACGATATGGAAGTGGGAGCCGGTACATCGCACACCGCCACGTTTCTGCGCGCCATCGGGCCCGAGCCATGGCACGCTGCCTATGTGCAGCCGTCGCGCCGCCCCAAAGATGGTCGCTATGGCGAAAATCCCAATCGTCTGCAGCATTATTATCAATATCAGGTTGTCCTTAAGCCAGCGCCACCGGATATCCTGGATCTGTACATCGGTTCCCTGAAGGCACTGGGCATCAACCCACAGGAACACGACATCCGTTTCGTCGAAGATGATTGGGAGAATCCCACACTCGGCGCCTGGGGACTAGGCTGGGAAGTCTGGCTCAATGGCATGGAAGTGACCCAGTTTACCTATTTTCAACAGGTGGGCGGCCTGGATTGCCCTGCCACCCTCGGTGAAATCACGTACGGCCTGGAACGGCTGGCGATGTATCTTCAGGATGTGGAAAGCGTTTACGATCTGGTCTGGACCGTACGGCCCAGTGGTGAAAAAGTGCTGTATCGCGATGTGTTCCACCAAAACGAAGTGGAACAGTCCACCTACAACTTTGAATATGCCAATACCGATATGTTGTTTGCGCATTTTAACGACTACGAAAAGGAAGCCGCCCGTCTGGTCGAGATTCCGCTGGCCCTGCCCGCGTATGAGTCGGTCCTGAAGGCCGCCCACACATTCAATATGCTTGACGCGCGCGGCGCTATCAGCGTAACGGAACGCGCAGCCTATATCGGCCGTATCCGCAATCTGTCGCGCAAGGTCGCCCAGGCTTACTATGATTCACGCGAGCAACTCGGCTTCCCAATGCTCAAGAATGACAAGGCAGTATCATGAATTCGCCCTTACTTGTTGAACTGTTTACCGAAGAACTGCCACCGCGGGCCCTGCAAAAACTCGGACAGGCGTTCGCCGACGGCCTTGCGCAGGCCCTGGCCAAACAGCATCTGCTGGGTCCGGATAATGTGACCCAATGCTATGCCACTCCGCGCCGGCTGGCTGCCCAGTTAAGCAGCGTACTGGCGGTTGCCGCCGACCAGCCGTTTTCCGAAAAACTCATGCCTGTCAAAGTGGGCCTGGACGCAAATGGGCAGGCCACGCCCGCCCTGCAGAAAAAGCTGGCGGCGAAAAATCTGTCGCACCTGACGCCGGCTGATCTTGCCCACGAATCCGATGGCAAGCAGGAATACCTGGTTGCCCATGGCACTGCTGCCGGTGCGCAATTGCAAAACGTGTTGCAGGACGCCATTGAATCGGCATTGGCAGACCTGCCCATTCCGAAGGTCATGCGTTATCAATTGGCCGACGGCCAGACCAGCGTGCGCTTTGTGCGGCCGGTCCATGGTCTGGTCGTATTGCACGGCAGCACGGTGTTGCCCGTCACTATTCTGGGCATCGAAGCCGGCAACAGCACCCACGGCCACCGCTTCATGAGCGAAGGCCCCATCACGCTGGCCCATGCAGATGACTATGCAGCGACGCTGGCCGACAAGGGCCGTGTCATCGCTTCTTTCGAAGCGCGCCGCAGCGCCATCCGCCAGCAGCTTGATGCGTCCGCAAAGGCGTTGGGTGCCTCGCTGGGTGACGAAGCTGAAGTCACGCCGCTACTGGATGAGGTGACCGCCCTGGTTGAACATCCGACCGTCTATGTCGGACAATTCGATGAGAAATTCCTGGCTGTACCACAGGAATGCCTGATTCTGACCATGCGTCTGAATCAGAAATATTTTCCGCTGTTCGATCCGGCCAGTGGCAGGCTTGTTCACCAATTCCTGATTGTCAGTAATATGCAGGTGGCCGACCCGCACCATATTGTCCAGGGCAACGAACGGGTGATCCGCCCGCGCCTGGCCGATGCCGAGTTCTTTTTCGAAACTGACAGAAAGCTGCCACTGGCCTCGCGAGTGGCGCAACTGGACAATATCGTCTATCACAACAAGCTCGGCTCTCAGCATGACCGTATCGAACGCCTGCGCCGCATCAGCTCGCGCCTTGCTGAAGACCTGAACGCCAATGTCGCCCTGGCCGATCGCGCAGCGCAGCTTGCCAAGGCCGACCTGACATCCAATATGGTTGGGGAGTTCCCCGAACTGCAAGGTATCATGGGCGGCTACTATGCCCAGGCCGACGGCGAGCCCGCCGAAGTGGTCCAGGCGCTCAACGGCCAGTACCGCACACGGTTCGATAGCCCCGTCAACAACGATAACCTGATATCGGCCATTCTGTTCATTGCCGAGCGCATCGAAACACTGGTCGGCATCTGGGGCATCGGACTACAGCCTTCCGGTGAACGTGATCCGTTCGGGCTACGCCGCGCGGCGCTGGGCATTATCAGTGCGATAGAACAACTGGCTGCCGGCGGCTATCTGGCCAGCACGCCAGCCAACCCGACGCGCTTTAATCTGCCTGCGTTGCTGACTTTTGCCATGAGCACCTTCAGCCCCGGCACACTGCATTCTGATACGGCCGACGAAGTGCTGATCTATATCTACGAACGATATCGCAATCAGCTCAGTGGCGACTATGCCAAATCGGTGGTGGATGCAGTGATCGCCGTGCAGCCTGCGCTACAGGAAGTGGCAGCCAGGATCAAGGCCGTAACAGCGTTTGCCCAATTGCCGGAAGCAGAAAGCCTGGCCGCTGCCAATAAACGAATAGGCAATCTGCTGAAAAAAACCGAAGGCAGTCTGCCTGCCATTGATCCTTCTCTTTTCACTGAGCCGGCCGAAAAAGCGCTGTTCGATGCGCTGCATGGAATCGAAGCAACAGCCCGTGCTGACGCTGCCCAGGGTCATTTTGAGAAAAGTCTGGCTGCGGTTGCGCAAACGCGCAGTGCCGTCGATGATTTCTTTACTCACGTGATGGTGATGGCCGATGACCCGGCCATTCGCAACAATCGCCTGGCCCTGCTGTCGCAACTGCACGTCACCATGAATCTGGTGGCCGATATTTCAAGGCTGGCCCAATGAAGCTGGCTATTCTTGATCGCGACGGCGTCATTAACGAAGATCGGCCGGATTTCATTAAATCTGCCGATGAATGGGTGGCCCTGCCCGGCAGTCTTGAAGCCATTGCCCGTCTGAGCCGCGCCGGCTGGAAGGTGGTTGTAGCCACCAACCAGTCTGGGCTGGGACGCGGGTTATTCACGCCCGACGACCTGACCGCCATTCACCAGAAAATGCAACAGCAACTGGCTGCGTTGGGTGGCCACATAGACGCCATTTTCATGTGCCCGCATTTGCCGGATGCCGGATGCAATTGCCGCAAGCCATTGCCCGGCATGTTCCTGGAAATACTCAAACGCTATGATGCCCCCGCCCACGAAGTCGTGTGTGTCGGTGATTCACTTAGAGACATCACCGCTGCACATGTGGCCGGTTGCCAGACCTGGTTGGTGGAAACCGGCAACGGACAGAAGACCCGCAACGACCCCGGTCTGCCCGAATCTGTAAAAATCAGGCCTACTCTGGCCGATGTGGTCGAAAGCTGGCTTACGGAATCCTGATCATGCTTTTTCTTCGCTCTGTTCTTTTTCTGCTTTTTCAGGCAATCACCGTTGTGCCCTGGGCCATCGGCTGCATGCTGGTATTGCCGCTGCCCTTTATCTGGCGCTATCGCTATACCGCGGGCTGGCCACGCATGGTGATATGGGCGGCCAAAATATTTGTTGGTATCCGCTACGAACTCAAGGGGCTGCATCATGTTCCCGATGCGCCAATTATTTATCTGAGCAAGCATCAGTCTACCTATGAAACCATGTTTTTCGCCTGGTTTCTGCGCCGGCCGGCCTGCTTCGTCTATAAGAGGGAACTCAATTACATTCCTTTCTTTGGCTGGGGTCTGGCAAGCCTGCGCAATATTGCCATCAATCGGCAGAAAGGGAAAAACGCCATGCAGCAAGTCATGGAAATCGGCACACAGCGCCTGGCCGAAGGCCGCTCTCCGGTGCTGTTTCCTGAGGGCACACGCATTCCGCCGGGTCAGGCTGGCACCTACAAACTGGGCGGCACACGACTGGCTGTTCATGCCAATACGCCGATCATTCCGGTCGCGCACAATGCCGGCGAGTGCTGGCCCAAAAAACCGTTTACCAAAAAACCGGGCCTGGTTACCATTTCCTTTGGCCCACCCATTGAACCGGCGGGCAGGACGCCCGACGAAGTCATGAAAGAGGTGCGTGACTGGATCGAAGGTGAAATGCGCGTGCTCAATCCCGAACGCTATCATGACGTCGCAGTCTGAACTGTTCCGTACGCCTAGCCCGGGCCTGCCTGATGGTGCACGCCTGCGCACCGTGGCCACCCTGCACGGGCTTATTACCTTTACCCTAGTGCGCAGCAGGCGCCGCAGTATCGGCTTTGTGATCGGCAGCGAGGGGTTACGTGTGACGGCGCCCTACTGGGTATCGCTGAAACAGATTGACGAGGCCGTGCTGGAAAAAGCCGAATGGATCCAGAAGAAACTGGACTTCTGGCGTCAGCGCAACGAGTCCGCCGACCAGGCTCAACAGAGCTGGCTTGCCTGCACACAACTTCCGTATCTGGGCGCGACTATTTCAATTGACATTGATGCAGACGCGCGCGAGACGCGCTTCGATGGCAACCACTTTTACCCCCAGGTCCAGGACACGCTTTGGCTTGCCTTGCCGGCCAATGCCAGTGCAGAACAACGGCGCGCCGCCGCAGCCCACTGGCTGCAGACGCAGGCGCAACAGTATTTTGACCAGCGCATCCACGCGCTTGCGAACAATGCCGGTCTGCAGTTCCAGGCATGGCGGCTGTCGCGCGCCCGCGCCCGTTGGGGTTCATGCAATAGCAGCGGCAGCATTCGCCTGAACTGGCGGCTGATTCACTTCACGCCGGATATTATTGACTATGTCATCGCGCATGAACTGGCCCATTTGAAACAAATGAACCACAGCGCCCGGTTCTGGCAGCAAGTCGGCATCATCCTGCCGGGCTACGAAGCGGCCATGCAGAAACTGAAAACGACCGATATGTCTACCCTGCCCGCCCTGCAAGCCTGACACGCAACGTGACGGCCGCCCGATCGTCATTCACAGGGCGATCGCATTCAGCCTATTTTCCGACTCGCTACGCTTGGCACCTTGATCTCTTGAGCGGGCAATTGAATGCTGCGCGCTGCCTGTTTTTTCCGTTGAAGTCGCAACAATGTACTATCTGCAAACTGCGCCATATGACAATTGCAAAACCACCGGCGCCGGCGCGCAAACAACCATCCAAACTCACTGACGGGCCGACTGCGCACACGACGATCGTGTATGATAGAAACTCGCGTCCGCGGGACGCAAATACATCATCATTATTACGAGGACAACATGCAATTTCTACACACCATGTTACGCGTCGGCGACCTGGAACGATCCATTGAATTCTATACCAATGTTATCGGTATGAAACTGCTGCGACGCTCGGAAAATCCTGAATACAAATACAGCCTGGCCTTCCTGGGTTTTGAAGCCAACCCCCACCAGGCCGAACTGGAACTGACCTATAACCACGGCGTTACCGAATACGATATGGGCGATGCCTATGGCCACATTGCAATCGGCGTACCCGATGCCTATGCTGCCTGTGAGGCCGTCAAACAGGCCGGCGGCAACGTCACACGCGAAGCCGGGCCAGTCAAGGGCGGCACAACGGTTATTGCGTTCGTGCAGGATCCTGACGGATACAAAATCGAATTGATCGAGAGAAAAAATTTGACAGCAGCCGGCACCGGCCTGCGTTGAACTCAGCCGTTTATCACATATAGCATAACGGCTGCCCGCCGTTGAGTCCGTCCAAGGAATCGCCTACATGACTACGCAGCTTAGCACCAGACGTCGTACCAAGATTGTTGCCACACTGGGCCCCGCCACCGCATCCGAAGCCCAGATCGAAGCCATGATCCTGGCGGGCATGAACGTTGCCCGCTTTAATTTTTCTCACGGCGAGGCGCAAGACCATCGCGAACGCGCCCAGATTATTCGCAAGCTGGAAACCAAGCTTGACGTGCATATTGCGATTCTGGGCGACCTGCAGGGTCCGAAAATCCGGATCGCCCGCTTTGAAAACCAGAAAGTCATGCTGGAACTGGGCCAGGAATTTATCCTGTCCAACGACTATCCTTATGACAAGGGCACGGCGCAAATCGTCGGCATCGATTATCCCGAACTGGTTACCGATTGCCGGCCCGGTGACGAATTGCTGCTGGATGATGGCCGGATCATACTTGAAGTGGTGCGAATCGAAGGCCAGAACGTCTACACGACGGTCACCTCGGGTGGCGAACTGTCCAACAATAAGGGCATCAATCGGCGTGGCGGCGGACTGTCGGCACCAAGCCTGACAGAAAAAGACAAGGCCGACATCATGCTGGCCGCCGAGATTGGCGTGGATTTTGTTGCCGTGTCTTTTCCGCGCTATGGCCGGGATATGGAAGAAGCCCGGCGCCTGGTTCAGGAGGCCGGCAGTTCAGCCTGGATCATAGCCAAGATCGAGCGGGCCGAGGCGGTTGCCGATGACCGGGCCCTTGACGAGCTGATTACTGCCAGTGACGGCGTCATGGTTGCGCGCGGGGACCTGGGCGTGGAAGTGGGCGACGCCGAGCTGGTCGGCATCCAGAAAAAAATCATTCGTCACGCCCGCACATTAAATAAATTTGTGATTACCGCCACGCAAATGATGGAATCGATGATCAATCATCCGTTCCCGACCCGCGCCGAAGTATCCGATGTCGCCAACGCCGTGCTCGATTACACCGATGCGGTCATGCTGTCGGGTGAAAGCGCTTCGGGCCTGTATCCGGTGGAAACGGTCAAGGCCATGGCGCGCATCTGCGTGGGCGCCGAGAAACATCCGACCACCACGCAATCGGGCCACCGACTGGGCGAAACGTTTACACGCTTTGATGAAACCATCGCGCTGGCGGCCATGTATGCGGCCAACCATTTTCATCAGGTGCGCGCCATTATCTCGCTCAGCGAAAGCGGCCATACGCCGCTTATCATGTCGCGCATTCGTTCGGGCGTCCCGATTTACTGCCTCACTCCACATGACAGCACCCGCAACCGCGTTGCCATGTTCCGTGGCGTATATCCGGTTCACTTTGACCCGGCCGCGGTCACGCAGACCGATGTAGCGCGGGCCGCGATGGCGCAACTGCTTAAATATCAACCACTCGAGCGCGGCGACTGGGTGCTGCTCCTGCAGGGAGACCATTACGGCGTGATCGGTGCAACCAACAGCATGAAACTGCTCTGCATGGATGATTTTCTTGATGACTGAACCACTTTATATCGTGATTGCCCCGGACTCGTTCAAAGAGAGCCTGTCCTCGTCCGGGGTCGCTCAGGCCATTGCCGATGGCATCAAAACCGTGGCCCCTGATGCCACCCTGGTGCTGATGCCGATGGCCGACGGTGGCGAAGGAACCGTTGAAGCCATTGCAGGCAGCACCGGTGCCCCGCTGCAGACGCTGGATACTGTCAACGCGCTGGGTGAACCTATTACGGCTGCCTGGATCATGCTGCACGATGATACCGCCGTGATTGAAATGGCCAGCGCGGCAGGCCTGGAACAGATTGCCGAAGACAAACGCGATGTGCTGCGCGCCAGCACCTATGGCCTGGGTCAGTTGGTCTCTGCCGCCCTGGATCAGGGCGCCCGGCGAATTGTACTGGGGCTTGGCGGTTCGGCCACCAATGATGCCGGCACCGGCCTGCTCTGCGCGCTGGGCATCCGGTTTCTGGACAAGGCCGGCAAACCACTGGAACAGGGACCGGCCGCCCTTTACGAACTGGCCACCATTGATCTGTCCGGTCTGGATCCCCGGGTTGCCAAAACAGAATGGCTGATTGCCTCGGATGTAAACAATCCCTTATGCGGCGACCATGGTGCTTCGGCCATCTTCGGTCCGCAAAAAGGCGCCAGCGCCAACGATGTGCAATTTCTGGATGCCGCGCTCAGCCACTTTGCCGATATGACGGCACAGGTGACCGGCCAGGATGTGCGTGAACAGCCTGGCGCCGGTGCTGCCGGCGGGCTGGGCTTTGCCGCGCTGGCCTATCTGAAAGCGGTGTTCAAGCCGGGGGTGGAGGTGGTGGCCGAATATGCAGGCCTGGACGAACACATACAAAAGGCCGATCTGGTCATTACCGGCGAAGGACGGCTGGATGCACAAACCCTGCGTGGCAAGACCATCGCCGGTATTGCCGCCCTGACCCAAAAGCATCAAGTACCACTGATCGCACTGGCCGGCTCATTGCATGAAGACTTCGCCAAAGTCTATGATGGCGGTATTACGGCGGCGTTCAGTCTGCCCGGCGGGCCGATGTCGCTGAAAGAGACCATGCAGCAGACCCGACCATTGTTGATGCAGCGTAGCCGGGATATTGTTGCGGTTTTTCTGGCGGGGCGCCAGGCTCGCTGAGAACGCCAGTGCGCGGGCGCGAGATTGGAAGCAATACGCCCGCCCGCGCTTAAACAGCGTCGCTGAACACGGTCGCCAAGCAATGCCGCATAACAACTAAAAGTCGGATGAAAAAAAGCCGGATCAGCCCCGCTGGCTGCATGCCGGTAACGTCACAAAACTATGGCTCAACGGGATGCGCGCTGCAACACGTGCAGTCAGGCGAGTACGCCCTGCTCGACAAGGTAGTCAGCCAGGCGGATATAGTCGGCAACCGACAATTCTTCTGCCCTGGCGGTCTCTTTGATATCAACCCGAACCCAGTCGATCTGCCAGTCTGCCAGCACCCGGCGCAACATTTTGCGCCGCTGTGAAAACGCCCGCGCCACCACCTGGGAGAACGCGCGTTCGCTTTTTGCCTGCGCACGCGATGGCGGCAAAGGCACCATGCGTACGATGGCAGAGGTCACTTTGGGAGGCGGATCAAACGCCTCGGGCGGCACATCAAACAAATGCCGCATATCGTAGCGCACCTGCAGCATGACAGAAAGCCTGCCGTAGTCGCCATCACCCGGACTGGCTACCATGCGCGCGATGACTTCTTTCTGCAGCATGAAATGCTGATCGCGAACATGATCGGCAAATGCGACCAGATGAAATAGCAATGGGCTGGAAATATTGTAGGGAAGATTGCCGACAACGCGCAGGTCTTTGCCGAAAGCAGCAAAATCCACCTTCAGGGCGTCGGCTTCGTGCACCGTCAGCCGCTCTGGGGCAAAGCGCTTGCGCAGGCGCACAGACAGATCGCGATCTATCTCGATCACATCCAGATGCGCAACGCGGTCATGCAACGGCCCGGTGAGCGCAGACAGGCCCGGTCCGATTTCAATGACCTTATCGTCTCGTGCAGGGCTAACCGCCCGCACAATGGATTCGATCACACTTTCATCGGTCAGAAAATTCTGACCGAAACGCTTGCGGGCCTGATGGACTGCCATTTTTATTCTGCTCTAGGGCTGGCTTTTCTGTTGCGTCAGACGGTTGTCAATATACGCTTTGGCCCGCAACTGTTGCAGCCAGTCTTCGTAGACCGGCTCCGCACGTTTCTGGAACAGCGATTGACGCGCCAGGTTGCGGCGGATTTCGGGCTGTTTGTCCGAGCTGCGACGGTCTTCGACCGTGATCAGATGCCAGCCAAACTGCGAACGCACAGGCACACTAAGCTGGCCAGGCTGCAAGGCATTCATCGCCTTTTCGAAGGCAGGATCAGAAACGCCTGGAGGAATCCAGCCGATTTCTCCGCCCAGTGGCGCTGAGGTGTCCTGCGAGAATTTCTTGGCTGCGTCCTCGAATGACATGCCGCCTTCGATCTGATTGCGAACGTCATTGATTTTTGCATGGGCCTGCTGGTCAGAAAAGACTGGTGTAATCTTGACCAGAATATGTTTTACCTTGGTCTCGGTAATGTTCACCGGCCCCTGCTGCTTGGCCATTTTTTCTATAGGTGGCACCGGTGGTGGTGGCGGAGCCGGTGGCTGCACGGTCACGACCCGTTTGTTTTCCTGCACCAGGCCACGCCGCTCTACGACCTTGAGAATGTGAAAACCATTGGGCGCCTTGAAGACGCCGGTGGTGCGACCATCCGGTACTTTTTTCGTGACGTTCACAAACAGCGATGGCCAGTCTTCGAACATGCGGATACCCAGGTTACCGCCAGCGGCCGCTTCGGGCCCGTCGGAATATTCCTTGGCTACGCTTTCAAAGCTGGACCCGCGACGCAGCTTTGCCATCGCGGCATCTGCTTTCTTGCGCGCGGCGGCAACCACGTCTTCTGGCGAGTTATCGGGCACGCGAATATAAATATGCTGCAGGGCAACCGCCTTGGGAACAAACGAGCGCTCGACCACGACTTGCTTCTGCGGTGGCGGCTTGGGCTGACTCTCTCTTTCTGCTCCCTGACCAGGCAAAATACCCGTCGGATTCTGCTTCAGAAACGCATCAATATCGGACTCGTTGACATTGACCCGACTCTGAATGATCTTGGTGCGCAATTCTTCCATAACCATTTCGTTACGAAGATTGCGGATATAGTCATTCCAGTTCAAGCCCATCTGCTCGATCGCCGGCCGCAATTTTTCAGGAGGCAGGTTGTTGCGCTGGGCAATATTGGCCATGGCCTGAGACACCTGAGCATCGGTAACCTTGATGCCATATTGCTCGGCATCCTGGCGCATGAGTTTTTCGTCAATCATCGCCTGCAATACCGTCTGCTGAGCCTGGCTCTGGCCGCCAGTCGTCATGCGGTTGCTGGCCATCCGTTGTTGCAGCTCGCGCATGGTAATGATTTCATTATTGACCACGGCCGCAATACCATCAGCGAATTGCCCTGGTGCACGCTGCTGCGACGCCCCGCCTTTTTTAGCCTGCTGCGCCTGCGCTGCAGGCGGCATAGCAATAAAAATAGCGGGGATGGCGAGAGCAACTGCTGTTCGCATGAAACCCAATTTACGCATTATTCATACCTTTCAAATGATGTCCTGGCCGGAACGGGGGTGTTGACACTTTCGTATCCGGGCACATTCTGTCTTAACAAGTCCATAGGATCTTTCCCGACCGAACCCAACCCTGCCAATTCCAACTGAAAGAATATAGCAGAATTCGAATCTTCTTTCGAAACGGCGTAACGTTTCAAAACAACTCGCCCGGTCCAGCAGCAGTCGCCTTTATACTCGACACCCAGAATATGCTGGGTGACACGGCTTTCCTTGAGGGAGTAATCAACCCGACCCACGCCGTACAGTTTGCTGGTAAAGGGCCACTGGCCGGCAAAACTGACCGTTTCCTTGCCCTGCAACTGGTAGGACAGAGGATTGCCCTGATTGATATCAGTGCGCTCCTCATCGGCATAGGGGTCACGCTGGTAACGATAGGATAGCGACAACGTCGTCAGGCGCTTGGGCGTCCATTTGGCTGCGGCGTAGACCTGGGTAGTCTTACCTTGATATGGGTCGACCTGTAAGGCAGCCTGCGTCGTAAATTTGTTGGTCAGCGCCGCTTCTGCGCCGAAAATCCAGTCAGACCGGGTGCCCGTGCGCGGCGACTCAAACGGCAGGGTGACGCGTTGCGAATCAAAATACACGCGCTGCGCCACTTGCAATGCCAGGCGCTGGAAGCCAGTATCCCGGTCAAACCAGCGCGAAGTCAGGCCCAGGGTGACCTGATTGGCGTTGTTGATTCGATCCCATCCCCCGTTATAGCGGTTTTCGGAAAAGGCACTGGCAAACCCGAACTGGCTCACATCCGTGTCAAAAATCGGGATATCGCTCTGGTCCTGATAAGGAATGTACAGATAATAAAGTCGCGGCTCCAGAGTCTGCGTAGACGGAAATCCGAAAAGCGTGGTCTCACGCTCGAATGTCATGCCGGCGTCCAGAGACACAATGGGCAAAACGCGCGATACCGAACGCCGCTGGTTACCGCTTTGGCTGTAGAACGAATACTGGCCATAACGCGTATACCAGTCGGTCTCATACTGGGAAGCATGCAGGCCGATTTTGGGAGTAATGTACCAGCCGGGCCTGACAATCGGGTAACTTAATGTGGAATAGGATGTAAAGCGCGTCCCATTCGGGCGCAAATGCCCTTCTGTCTGATCAATGACTTCGTCACTCAGTTTGGAGCCAAAATACCTGGGATATTCAAATCGCGTCAGCGTATTGGTGGTTTCCATATCCAGGCCGTGCCAGTCAAAACGCGCGCCATGGACCCGCAATTCCGGCACTTTCTCGTACTGGCCATAAATGTCGGTCGTCGTAGAATCCTGCAATGTCTGGTATTTCTGAATTTGCAGATAACCATCCCAGTATTTGTAGCCAGAAAAGCCGAGCGTGACATTCCGGTTCAGATAGGTCTTGTCCGCCTGGGTGATAGTGGTCATATCCGTGAAATCACGGTAATAATCATCATCAGAGACTGCATTCCAGTCTACTGACAGGTTGAAATTGAGCCCCAGCACGGACCCGAGCGATTGCAGGTGCCGCCAGGAAAACATCCAGCGGGACCGATCCAGCTCGTTGTCCCTGTGCATATAGGTGCCGGTCAGCGTACCGGAATAATTCGGCTGCAGATAACGGAACTCTGCGCCCAGTTGCGCACCGCGTTTGCTAAGGTAGCGCGGCGTCAGCGTCAAATCGTACTGTGGCGCAAGATTGATGAAATACGGGACGGAAAGATCCAGGCCACTGCGTGAGGTCATACCGTAGGTCGGCGTCAGAAAGCCGGTTTTTTTCTCTGCACGGATCGGAAAGGTCAAATACGGAGACCACATCACCGGCACGCCTTTGATATACAGCGTGCCGTCTTCGGCAATCCCTTCGTTCTCATCGTTGTACAGATCGACGTTGCTTGACCGGATCTGCCAGAACGGCTCGTCGCAGCTACAGCCGCTGTACGTTGCATCCGTCAGGTTGACATGATTGTCATCAATGATATTGGCCTGGCTGGCCTTGCCCTGCCCACCGGTGGCCAGGCTGTATACCGGCGACGTGATGGTGCCGTTCACCTTGTCGATGTTGTAACGCAGTCCCGGGCCGGTAATCAGATTGCCGTCACGAAACAGGCGGGCATTGCCAAGTGCAGTAACCGTGCCCGTGCTTCGGTCATAGTTGATGTTATCGGCCTTCAGAATGGCATCGGGCCGGCGAATCTGCGACTTGCCATCCAGGGTAATGGTATTGGTGTTGTTGGTGATGTCCGCACGTGCGCTATCGGTGAACGTGACGATCTCATCGTTGTTTAGCGCCGGACTGGCGAGCATCGGCGATACATATAGCCGTGGCGCAGATGTCTGTCCCACTCCGGGCACCGACACACCGGTCTGGGCAAAAGCAATCGGGGATACGGTCAGAAGAAATAGGTGACAGATCTTTCGCACTGTGCTTTTTACCGGAAATAATTGAAGAAACCTGTCCTGTTACCCTGTTTCCCGGGACTGAGACGGGAAAATCATACTGCAACTTGCATCGACAGGAGATCGGGTCTTGTCAGACTCCCTGATGATGCAGGACAAACCAGAGGATACCGCATAAAATATCGGTAACCTGCAGTTTTTACATTAGCCCGTTATTATAGTTATCTACCGCAGGCAACGGCAATGCCCGCCCGATTTACCGAAATAAAAATCAGACCCGGGCCCAACCCACTGATATCACATACTTTTTCACGACAAGCATTCATGACGACGTCCGCAGCTCCTTCCACTCCCTCCGGCAATTCCACTGAAGCCGTGACCGATACCACTGTGACCGATAGCCGCTACGCATTAGTGCAGGCCTGGCTGGCCCCGCTTGCAGAAAAATACGGCATCCGCATCGACAGCCTGCGCCCGGCATCCAGCGACGCCAGCTTTCGCCGGTATTTCCGGGTGGACACGGAAGCGGACAGCCTGATCATCATGGATGCCCCGCCAGCCCATGAGGACTGCCGCCCGTTTGTGGATATTGCCACGCGCCTGGACCAGGCGGAACTGAACGTGCCGAAAATTCTGGAGGCGCAAATTGACCAGGGCCTGCTGCTGTTAAGCGACCTGGGTCACGATACCTATTACCAGCGCATCGTGAACGGCATGGATGACGCGACCCTGCAGGCGCACTACCTGAGTGCACTGGAGGCGCTGGTCAGCATGCAGCAAGTGCCGTCCGATCACCTGCCCTCCTACGACAGCGCCAAGCTGCGCGACGAACTGTCCCTGTTTCCCGACTGGTATGTGGCGCGCCACTGTAATGCAGAACTGTCCGATCAGGAACGCGCGGCGCTGAACACGATCTTCGATAACCTGTCGGCGCATAATGCCCGGCAGGCGACCTGTTTTGTCCACCGGGATTTCCATTCACCAAACCTGATGATCAACGATCATCCGGAAAACGGCACCGGCCCGGGCATCATAGACTTCCAGGATGCCGTCTGCGGACCTGTTTCCTACGATCTGGTATCGCTGGTGATGGATGCACGCACCACCTGGGAAGAACCGCAGCAACTGGACTGGGCAATCCGCTACTGGGAACAGGCCAAGAAGGCCGGCATTCCGGTTCCCGCAGATTTCGCCGACTTCCACGTTGACTATGAATGGATGGGATTGCAGCGCAATTTACGCATCCTGGGTGTTTTTGCCCGCCTCTCTATCCGCGACGGCAAATCCCATTACCAGCAGCATATGCCCCGGGTCAACGCCTACGTCCGTCAGGTCGCCGCCCGCTACAATGCCTTCCGTCCGCTGCTGCGACTGCTGGACCGCCTGGACAACATCGAAACGAAAGTAGGATATACATTTTGATTCAAACCATGATTCTTGCGGCAGGACGCGGCGAACGCATGCGCCCGTTGACCGATACCCTGCCCAAGCCCCTGCTGCCCGTCAACGACAAACCGCTGATTGTCCACCATCTGGAACGTCTGGCTGCAGTCGGCATTACCGATATCGTTATCAACCACGCGTGGCTCGGCGACCGTCTGGAGGCCGCACTGGGCGATGGCAGCCAGTTTGACGTGGCCATTCAGTACTCCCGCGAGGCCACTGCACTGGAAACCGCCGGCGGCATCGCCCATGCCCTGCCTCTGCTGGGCGATCAACCGTTTCTGGTGATCAACGGCGATGTCTGGTGCGACTGGAACCCCATGCAGGCCGTCAGCGTGGTCAACAGATTGCACGATTCGCCGACCCAGGCGTGGCTTCTGATGGTGGATAATCCCGAGCATCACCCCGAAGGCGACTTCCGCCTGGACGCGCAAGGCTATCTGAGCCCCCGTCAGAACGGCGACGAAGCCCTGACCTACGCCGGCATAGGCGTATTTCACCCCAGCCTGTTCCGCAGTATCGACAACGGTCAACCGGCACCGCTTGCGCCGCTACTGCGCATGGCAATGGCCACGCGCTCGGTCGAAGGTTATCACTACACCGGCCAATGGACCGACGTCGGTACGCCGGCGCGTCTGACCGAACTTGACGGGCAACTGCGCACCACCCGCTAAATTGTCAGTGGAAAATGTACAATACGTTACTGTTGATATTCGGATGAAACACCCATGTTTGGATCTTCTAAAAGAGCCACCTTCAAGCCTTCTGTTTTTGAAACAAGCAGCCGTCGCCGTCACCGCCGCATGCCGCCGTGGGTGGGCATCCTCTTTACCGGCGTTATTATCGGTGCGGGCGGCTACTGGTTTTTGCAAACCAATTACGGCCCCAAGCGCCTGAGCCTGGACGAATCCAATAAGCTGACCAGCGAAGTCACTACGCTCTCGACTGACCGTCAGCAATTGCAATCACAACTGGAATCGGCCACACAGCAACGCGACACCCTGCAATCGCAGCTGGCATCGCAGACCGAGTCACTGAACAAGGCCCAGGGACAGATCAAAGACCTGGCCAACAATCTGGCGCTGATCAAAAAAGTGATTCCTGCAGACCCAAGCGGCAGTGCGCTGGGCATTCGCGTTGGCGAGTTTACCGGCCCTGTGGGCAAGCTTCACTACAGTATGCTGCTCATGAAGAAAAATGAACAGGATCCCGATTTGCAGGCGTCCATCGAATTTGCGGTCAATGGTCGCTACCGCAACGGCCGTTCCGGCACGGCTGAACTGGATCCGGTCATGCTTGACGTAACCGATTTCCAGCAGGCAACGGGAACACTGGAGATCCCCCCCACAATGACTGCTCGCCGGGTTACGGTTAAAATCACAGATGTGGCAACCGGAAAGGTTCTAACCACACGTACTTTCCAGGTCAGCCGCTAATGCATGGCGCAAACGGCCGATCTTTCTGATTTCATTGTATTTCGACCGCTTGCGCTCCTTTCCACCCTTTGGCAAGATGAGGCACTATGGACAAGCAACTGACAAAAATTCTCGTCGTCGACGACGATCCTGCCCTGCGCCAGCTTCTCGCGGAATATCTGAACCGTCATGGTTACGATACCCTGCTTGCACCCGACGCCAGCGATATTACCCAGCGTATAACCAAATTCTCACCGGACCTGATCGTGCTGGACCGCATGCTGCCCGGTGGCGACGGCGTGGAAACCTGCCGCAGGCTACGTGCCCAGAATGAAGATATTCCGGTTATTCTGCTCACGGCCAAGGACGAAACGGCAGATCGCATTATCGGTCTCGAATCCGGCGCCGACGACTATATCGGCAAACCCTTTGACCCGCGCGAGCTGCTGGCACGCATCGAAACCGTGCTGCGACGTAAAAAAGGCGCCTCGGCGCTGGTCAAGGAAACCCCGGTGCATTTCGGCCCCTTTACCTTTGATCCGGCCCGGCGCCAGTTGTTCAAGGACAGTGTCCAGGTCAAGCTGACCGGCGGTGAAATCAATCTGCTCGAAGCCCTGGTCAAAAACTCCGGTAAACCGCTATCCCGCGAACGGCTGCTTGCACTGGCGCGCGACGACGACGAAGGCGAACGCAACGACCGCGCCATCGATATCGCCATTCTGCGTCTGCGTCGCGCCGTCGAAGACGATCCTAAAGACCCGCGCTGGATTCAGACTGTCTGGGGCATTGGCTACCGATTCTCTCCTGACGCATGATAAAACCTTCGCTGTGGCCGCGCTCCTTGCGGCTGCAGATGATCCTCTTCATTCTTGGCACTGTGATTCTAGTGCAGCTGGGCAGCTTCACAGTCGGCAACTATATCAAGGAACGTTTCCTGGAAGATATCGTTGTCAATTACCTGTCTACCACCATCCGTACGCTACGCTCAGCCGTATCGCAGATTCCTGAAAACCGCCGCGCCGAATTTATTATTGAAGCATCCCAGAAGCGCTGGTACCTGCTTTCGCGTGCCGACCCCTATGCCAATCGGCGACGCCGCGGTGGCACACTTGACTCCCCCATCGCACCACCACCGCCGCCGGTGCCGGAAGCGGCCCGTGAAGTGGAGCGCGCCCGTCGCCAGGCTGCCCAGAAGCCCCCCCCCGGGCCGTCACACCTTGCCCAGCAGCCCAGCAGCGATATCCTGAAGATCGTCAAGCGGCTCAATATGGAACTGGATGACGGCACGCGAGTCGGCCTGACGCGCGGGCCGACTCCGCGCATGTTCATTTCGCTGCAATCGGACGATGACGGCACGCAATTCATCCGCGAATGGCTGGTCATTCCGCTGGACCGTATCCAGCCGCCAAACATGCATGCGATTAGCATCGCATGGCTGAGCCTGACCGGACTGCTATTGATTCTGGCTGCCGGGTTCGCCTGGCATATCACGCGCCCGCTGACCCGTCTCACCCTGGCGGCAGACAAGCTGGCGCAAGGACGGCCGGAACGCGTCACGCCGGCCGGTCCGACTGAAACCCGTCAGCTTGGCGAACGCTTCAACGCCATGCTGGATGCGCTGGAAGAATCCAAGGCCGTCCAGCAAACCCTGCTGGCCGGACTGCCCCATGATTTGAAAAGCCCGCTGGCGCGCATGAGACTGCGCGTAGAACTGACCGATGACACGACGTTCAAGGAAGGCATGCGCAACGACGTGCATGAAATGCAGGACATGATCGACCAGTTCATCAGCTATGTGCGGGGATCGGACCTGGCCACCTATAAGTTCCAGTCCATCAATATTTGCGATTGGGTTGAGGAGCGTGTCGCTTCCTGGCACGATGCTGGCAGTCCGGTGCATCTGCGCCCCCTGCCTGCCACGACAGCCTATGTCAGCGCCGATACCTTATCGCTGGGGCGCGTTCTGGACAATCTGATCAGCAACGCCCTCAAGCACGGTCGTCCACCGGTAGATGTCTGCCTGACGCTGACCGCCGACCAGGCGATGCTATCTGTCGCCGATCATGGCGACGGGATTCCGGCAGAACGCCGCTCGGAAGCACTGCGCGCGTTTTCGCGGCTGGATTCAGCCCGGACCATGACCGGCAGTGTCGGCCTGGGGCTATCGCTCGCAGAAACCATCGTTAGTGCACATAACGGCAAGCTCACACTGGACAGCAGCGACAGTGGCGGCCTGCTGGTGACGGTCACCCTGCCCCAGGTTAATCCGCCCGCCTCATAAAGGATACATCTTTGGCCTTGCGCTCCTTGCCCAGCATATCTCGGTAATACCACAGCGTAACCAGCGGCAGCACCACCAGAAACAACGCAAAGGCCACGACCAGCAAACGGGTTGTTCCCAGGCTGGTCACACTTTCCCAAATGGTCAGCTCATCCAATACAAAAAACGGGAAAATACTGAACACCAGTCCGGCCATCACGCTCAAAACAATCAGAACCGTAAGAATGAATGGCAGCCAGATAAGCAGGCGCACGCGCTGCACCTTGCGTACCACCAGTTCGATCAGCACGAACATGGCAAGCAAGGCAAACCAGCCGATCAGCACCACCGGCAGCCTGGTCGTTTCGGTCCACTTGAAAAACACCCCGCCGTTGACCATGCCCAACGCCACAGACACGGCCACCACACCTGCAGCGGTCAGACGGGATGCCCGACGCACCCATCCCCGGGCCTGCAATTGCAGATCGTCTTCGACCCGCATAAGCAGCCAGGCAGCGCCCAGCAGCATAAATGTCGCCACGGTGCACAGCGCAATGAATACAGCAAACAACTGGCTGCCGAGCTCGGTACCGAAATTGACGGCGATACGGCCAAGCACCAGCCCCTGCCCGAAAGCGGTCAGCAGCGAGCCAATGGCAAAGGCGGCGGCGAACACGGAGCGGCCCCCTGCCAGCGCACGCAGCCGAAACTCATAGGCCACGCCTCGCAACAGGGCGCCGGCAGCCAGCAACATCAACGGCAAATACAGGGCGCCGCTTACATAGGCCCATGCCTTGGGAAAGGCCGAGAGTAAGATGGCACAACCGAAGAAAATCCAGAAAACGTTCATGTCGCGCCATGGCCCAAGGAACGTGAACATCCGGGCCCGCTGCTCAGGCGTAGCAAAAGGCATCAGCATTCCCACACCCAAATCGAAGCCGTCCAGGACAGCCCCGGCGATAGACACCCCCAGAAACACCGTAAAACAAAGCAGTGGCATCCAGAAGCCTGGATCGTAACTATTGAGCCCCAAAGAGCCAGCCAATGTGTCGATCATGCCGTTCTCCGGATCTTACGCACGGGCACGACGCCATAGCGGGCGGCGCGACGCGCCAGAAAAATGAAACCGGCCAGAATCACGGCAAACAACAACCACATGACAACGGTGACAGCGCTGATCAGCACGACGCCCTGCTCGCTGCTGAGCGCCTCAGCGTAGGTCACCAGCCCATGCACGAAATACTGCCCATCGCGCAACGACAGCTGGACATGTATTAGCCACAGCGCCAGCCAGCTCGCAGGTGCGACCCATACCAGCACGTGCTGCGCCCAGCGCGGCAGTTTGCCAAAATCGCTGCGCCGCTTCAGATACCAGCACCACTGGGCCAGAGACACCAGCGCAAGCAGCACGAGCAAGCCGAGCACAAGTTGTTGCGCCCAAACCCCGATGATAGGCAGCGGCGCAGCCTGGCGGAACAATTCGGTTTGAAAAGCAGCGCCACTGGCAGCCAGCGCGCCCAACCCCAGGGTGGTCAGCCCGGTGCCTATGCCAAATCCAAGCTGTTCGGCCGCATTCAGGGGTTTGGTCAGGGCCTCGCTGGCGCTGATCGATACCATCAGCCCGCCCACACCCAGGCAACCCAGTGCGATCATGAAGGCGACGCGATGCCAGGCCTGGGCCTGCAGAATAAACACACGCCAGTCAGTCAGGGTAAGCGGAACGGCGTCAGACGCCAGTCCGGCCGGAAAATGCAGCCAGCTCTGAAAACAAATCAACAGCACGGCAATAACCGTCAGGCCGAGCGCGGCCAGCGATACAAAAATGCTATGCAACCAGGATGAAAGTGTCCCCTGGCGATACAGCATGACGTCCGTCACGAACAGTTTAATGATGAATGTGCTTGCCGTGATCAGGACGATAAGCGGACCACTGACGGGCCCCAGCCGCACAAACAGATTTGGCCATAAGGCGCCGGACTGGATCAGGAGAAACACCATGCCCAGCAGCGATACGGTCATCGAAAGCGCGAAAATACGCACCCAGAAGCGGTACATATCCATCCAGCGCCCGTCGGCGGCCTTGCGATGCGTCATGCATTTACAAAACAGCAGCAACCAGCCCAGGACGACCGTACACAGTCCGAAAACGGAAAAAAAGGAGAGCGAACTGAAAAACTGCAGTTTTGCCAGCTGTAATGATGAAATATCCCACATTCTCGATAGCAGTTTAAATTTCGGGGCAGTTGAGCGATTCCCATGAGTCTAACCGCTGAACATGGCAAAATGGTCGATATTATTGATTTACTGAAATTTTAAAATATGTCCGCCTCAACGCCAGAGCTTCCTGCCGCCAATTTTTTGCGAACCATCATTGAAAACGATCTGAGCAACGACCGCTATCAATCAAAAAAATGGGCCGGTGTACCCGGCCCGGCTTCGGTTTTGCAGAATGCACCGAAAGATCCGGCCCGCATCCGCACCCGTTTTCCGCCCGAGCCCAATGGCTACCTGCATATCGGGCACGCCAAAAGCATCTGCCTGAATTTCGGCCTGGCGCGCGATTATGGCGGCATCTGCCATTTGCGTTTTGACGACACCAATCCTGAAAAGGAAGAGCAGGAATATGTGGATGCCATTGACGACACGCTCGACTGGCTGGGCTTTACCACCAAAGGGCCTGACGGCGAAGAAAACCGCTATTTCGCCAGTGATTACTTTGGCTACATGTACGACTTCGCCGAAGCGCTGATCAAGGGCGGTTATGCCTATGTCGATGAACAGTCACCTGAACAGATCCGGCTCAACCGCGGCACGCTTACCTCGGCCGGCGTCGATTCGCCCTGGCGTGATCGCTCGCCCGAGTCCTCACTAACGCTGCTGCGTGAAATGAAAGCGGGCAAGCACCCTGACGGCAGCCTGGCGCTGCGCGCCAAAGTGGATATGGCCTCGCCCAATATCAATATGCGGGATCCGGTGCTGTATCGTATTCGCCATGCGGCACATCACCGCACCGGCAACGACTGGTGCATTTACCCCATGTACACTTACGCCCATCCGATAGAGGATGCGCTCGAAGGCATCACCCATAGCATCTGTACCCTGGAATTCGAAGACCAGCGGCCATTTTATGACTGGGTTCTGGCCCGGCTGATGGAACTGGGCCAGTTGCGCGATCCGCTGCCCCGTCAGTATGAATTTGCGCGCCTGAACCTCAAGCACGTCGTAACCAGCAAGCGCAAGCTGCTGCAACTGGTGCGTGAAGGCCATGTCACCGGCTGGGATGATCCGCGCATGCCCACCCTGGCCGGGCTGCGCCGCCGCGGCTATACGCCGTCTTCCCTCAAGCTTTTCTGTGATCGCCTGGGTGTATCCAAGTCCGACTCGCGAATTGACTATAGTCTGCTTGAACAGGCCCTGCGCGATGACCTTGATCCGATTGCCGATCGCAGTGTCGCTGTGCTCGATCCGATCAAGCTTATTATCACCAATTATCCCGAAGGCCAGACCGAGGCGTGCAGCGCCCCGCGCAACCCGCACGACGCGCAGGCCGGCCGGCGCCAGTTCCCTTTTTCACGCGAATTGCTGATAGAACGCGACGACTTCCGTGAAGAGCCGCCAAAAAAATATTTCCGCCTGTTCCCCGGCAATACCGTCAGGCTCAAATACGCCTATGTGATCAAATGCACTGGCTTTGACAAAGACGAAGCCGGCCACATTACGCATGTGTATGCCGAATACCTTCCCGACACTAAAAGCGGCACGCCGGGCGCCGACAGCGTCAAGGTCAAGGGCAATATCACCTGGATTAGCGCGGTCCATGCCGTGCCAGCGACGGTCATGCTCTACGACCGACTCTTCACCGACGCGTCTCCCGACAGCGGCGACAAGAATTTCCTTGACTATCTGAATCCCAACTCGGTGCAGCGCGTCAACGCCTGGCTTGAACCGGGCTTTACCGCCACCCCCGGCGCCCGCTGGCAATTTGAGCGGCTGGGCTATTTTGTAGCAGATTCCAAAGACTCCACTCCTGAAAACCCGGTATTGAACCGCTGTGTTACGCTGCGGGATTCATGGTCCTAATTTATTAAAGTGAATTGAAACGTGGCTTCCAAATCCTCTTTCTCTGCCCTCGAATTCAAAAGCGCTTCGCTTTTCGTTGTCCGGATCGAACTTAAAAGTACCGATACGGCAGCACTGCAGCAAGCGCTGGAACAGAAAATGGCCGAAGCCGGCAGCCTGTTTGAACACGAACCGGTTGTTCTGGATATCGGCGGTCTGAGCGATGCGCCCGACTGGGCCGAACTGGTGGCGCTGCTCGCCCGGCACAAGTTGCCGGTTATCGGCGTCATGGGCCCCGATGGCGCCCTGATCGACAGTGCCCGCCAGGCAGGCCTGTGCAAGGTCGACGTCTCCACCCTCAATAACCGCCAGCCGCCAGAGCCGACCCTGCTAACCGAACCGGTAGCCGATGCGGTCAAACTGGCCCCGGCCGCCAACATCCGGACGGTGGCGACAGCGACAGAAAAAGACACGCCGCCCGCGCCGAAAGCGCCGCCAGCCGACACTCGCAAAGGCTCTCATTCCTCGCGCCCCCCATCCCGGCCAGCCGAACCGATCGTGCGCGAAACCATTCGCGAGGTGCCGGTGCCGGTCCCCACCATGGTGCTGGCACGCCAGTTGCGTTCCGGTCAGCGCGTCTATGCGCGCAACAGCGATCTGATTGTCATTGGCGTTGTCAGCCGTGGCGCCGAAGTGATCGCCGACGGCAACATTCACGTATACGGCCCGTTGCGCGGCAAGGCTATTGCTGGTGCCCGCGGCAACGCATCGGCGCGAATTTTCACTTCGCATCTGGATGCAGAACTGCTGGCCATAGCCGGCATCTATCGCGTTATCGATGCCGATATCGAGCCTCAACTCAATAAAAAGCCAGTCATTGTCGAACTTGACAACGATACCCTCAAATTTATTCCGGGCGACAACAGCGGTCAGGGATAGCACTGGCTTCCCGTAACGTTTTTTAAAAGAAATTCATACCGATATGCGTTAAGATATCGGCACTTACAGCCATACGGATATATAGGAATAACCTTACATGACTCGCATCATTGTGGTAACTTCAGGTAAAGGCGGCGTGGGCAAAACCACCACCAGCGCCAGTTTTTCATCCGGCCTAGCCATGCGTGGCCACAAAACCGCCGTCATCGATTTCGACGTAGGCCTGCGCAACCTTGACCTTATCATGGGATGTGAACGCCGCGTCGTGTACGATTTCGTCAATGTCATCCAGGGCGAAGCCACGCTGAACCAGGCGCTGATCAAGGACAAGCAGCTGGAAAATCTGTTCATCCTGCCTGCGTCACAGACTCGTGACAAGGATGCACTGACACGCGAAGGCGTGGAAAAAGTGCTGAACGATCTCAAAGCGATGGATTTTGAATATATCGTATGTGATTCGCCCGCCGGCATTGAAACCGGTGCGCTTATGGCGGCCTATTTTGCCGACGATGCATTGGTCGTGACCAATCCTGAAGTGTCCTCGGTACGCGACTCCGATCGCATTCTGGGCATCCTGTCCTCCAAGTCACGCCGCGCCGAAGTTGGCGAAGACGCGGTCAAGGAATACCTGGTGCTCACCCGCTACAGCCCGAAACGCGTTGAAGACGGTGAAATGCTATCCCTGAAAGATATCGAAGATATCCTGCGCATCAAGCTGATCGGCGTTGTGCCAGAATCTGAATCGGTCCTGCAGGCCTCCAACTCCGGTGTACCCGCCATTCATCTGAAAGACTCTGACGTGTCTGAAGCCTATCAGGACATCGTTGCACGCTACCTGGGCGAAGAAAAGCCGCTGCGTTTTACCGACTACAATAAACCGGGCTTCTTCAAACGACTTTTCGGAGGCAAGTAATATGTCCTTCCTGAAATTTCTTCTTGGTGAAAAAAAGTCATCGGCCAGCGTTGCCAAAGAACGCCTTCAGCTCATCATTACACATGAGCGCAGGGAAGGCACGGCCAGCGCACCAGATTTTCTTCCACAACTGCAAAAAGATCTGATCGAAGTCATCTCAAAATACATCAAAATCAATCCGGAAGACCTGAAAGTCAATGTAGACAAGCATGGCAATCTGGAAGTACTCGAAGTTAAGATCGAAATGCCTCAGGACCCCAGGGATGTGATCGCAAAGGTCGGCTGATGCACGTGCGCGCATTGCCATCACAACTGTGTTGGCAGCTATCCCGGGGCTGATGCCTTCTGGTGCTGCGTGAGCAAAACCCAGACGGCAAGTCAAATTGAACAGCACCACAATAACCGCAACAGTTCGCGGTATTACGGTGCTGTTTTTATTTCCGACAGGCGCTGCCCCCTCTCGTTTTCCAGACAAGTGGCATGCCTGACGCAAACGTCTCCCCGTGCAACGCCGCACAAACCCATAGAGTCATAGAGTCATTGTGACTCATCGCGTCGTTGCAAAAACATGAGCCCGCGTGCAATCTGTCGGTTCTCATGATTAGTGAAAAAGTCTCACAATTAATGAAAATTCAGTCTCACAATGAGTGAAAAAATCTGTAGTGATACAGATCAGTAAACAGGCTCCGTTTTTTTCAACGGAGCCTGTTTTTATTTGATGCCGGTTTTCACGGATTGCCAACGATCTTCGCTTGGCGAATGCGCTTCGACGTCCGGTATCGCTTAAATTTGCGCCAGCCCACCGTCAACGAAGACTTCGCTGCCTGTCATAAAGCTGCTCTCGTCAGAAGCCAGGAATAAGGCGACAGCGGCGATCTCATCCGAATCTCCAATGCGTCCAAGCGGCGCTTCCTGAGCGAAATTGGCCAGCAAACTCTCTTTTTTCCCCGAGCTCTCCAGTACATTAAACAGCCCTGGCGTTGCTGTGGAGCCCGGAGAGAGCACATTTACGCGGATCCCCGTTCCCTGCAGGTCCAGCGCCCAGCTTCTGGCAAAGTTACGAATTGCCGCTTTCGAAGCACTGTAAACGCTAAATGCCGGTGTGCCCATTGAGCCGGTTGTCGAGCCGGTCAGAATAATCGAACCGCCGTGCGACATGAGCGGCAGCGCCTTCTGTACGGTAAACAGCGTCCCTTTTACGTTAACGTTAAACGTATTCTCATACGATTCCTCGGTAATCGCTCCAAGCGGCTGAAGCTCACCCAAGCCCGCATTAGCGAAAAGGATATCAACTTTCCCTTTCACTTGCCGGATGTGAGAAAAAATACGTTCCAGATCGATCAGCTTTGATACGTCGCCCTGAATCGCAAGCGCTTCATGACCTATCAGCATAATGGCTTCATCAAGCTCTTTCTGACGGCGGCCTATAATGACCACCTGCGCGCCTTCCTGGGCAAAGCGCCTGGCCGTAGCTAGACCTATACCGCTATTTCCGCCGGTAATCACCGCTATTTTTCCTGCCAATCTACTCATAACGCACTCCTCAACATTGGAAGGTCATAGCATATACAGCATTAAACAATTAGTATAGTATGCACTTTTTGGTAAGTGCCTGGCGAATGAGAACTTATATGCTAAATCAAAAATTCAACTGCGGTCTGGAAGCGTCACTGGCGGTACTAAGCGGGAAGTGGAAACCGCTGGTACTGTTTTACCTCGCCCATGAGATACATCGTTACGGGCAGCTGAGGCGCGCCATTGGAAAAGTAAGTGACAAGGTATTGATTCAACAGCTGAAAGAGCTTCAGCAGGATGGCGTGGTCGAACGCACCGACTACGGCGAAATTCCGCCCAAGGTTGAGTATTCCTTAACAGGTTTCGGTGACTCGCTGGCCCGCGCGTTAGCGCCACTCTGTCAGTGGGGAGAGCTGCATACGGAACAGATTGGAAATATCGTGCGCAACCGAGAGAAGCCGCAGGCCGAACATCAGTAAGCGGCGGCAATGGCTGCGCACCGAAAAAGGAACGAGTTGGATGCAACGGGTATCGAAAGAAACAACGAAATTATGAAATATGTTTAAAAATATAATGGTTATTATGGTTTTTGCTCTGAAAATATTTTCATTAATTGTGAGGCAAATTTCGGAAATTTTAATTAATTATGAGAATTCGAAAAGAGGCATTCTCACAATTAATTAAACAAGCCTTTAAAATCAAAAACACGATTTTCATTAATTATGAGACTCGCCACAATCAATGGATCTTCCCACGGCGACAGAAGCCCGGGAATTGATGCTCAACCAGAATCTGGATGCCGGCCACGTAGTGGGTTAATCGGCGAAAGTTAAAAAAGACCGGGTGCTGCTTCAGACAGCACCCGGTCTTTTAATTTCACTTGAAACGGCCGGGACTATCCTGACACGTTCAAAACAATGACCCTTGCCGGTTGGCTGATTTGATCAGCCAACCCGGGCCAGATGCAAGTGCGAACAAGATCGCGCCGGCGATTAGCGGCGACCGCCAACCTGATTGCCGATCACACCACCGATAGCTGCGCCACCAACCGTACCTAAGGTTCCGCCACTAGTCAGCAACGAGCCGGCAATACCACCGATGGCTGCTCCGCCGACAGTATTTCTGTCGCGCTGAGTCATACCGCCACATCCTGCCAATGCAATGGCAAGGCTACCAGCTATGATGCTCTTGGCTACGATATTGGTTTTCATATTATGTACTCCTGAGTGGGAATGAAAATATCTCGCGTATTGGCCAAGCGAGTGCTCGTCTCTAACGCCTTATTGACACTATACATTGGAAAACTTTAAGCGACCAACTGCACCGTGGTGCTTTGTTACACAGATGTTTTATTTCAATCGAAATGATATCAACTGAAATAAACCCTCACCTTTGCGTGGGTAAAATGCAACGCTGCAGTCGCGTTTGTTGCGCACATTGTGCGACTGCAGCAAGGCGACTCGTTTACTTCAGCGCCTTATAGCGAATACGGCGTGGTTTTGCACCCTCTTCGCCCAGGCGTTTTTTCTTGTCGGCTTCGTATTCCTGATAATTTCCGTCAAAAAACACAGCATTGGAATCGCCCTCAAAGGCCAGAATATGCGTGGCAATACGGTCCAGAAACCAGCGATCGTGGCTGATGACCATAACGGTGCCGGCAAACTCCAGCAGGGCATCTTCCAGGGCACGCAGGGTTTCCACGTCCAGGTCATTGGACGGTTCATCCAGCAGCAATACGTTACCGCCCTTGATCAGCGTATTGGCCATGTGCAGCCTGCCGCGTTCACCGCCTGAAAGCTGTCCCACCAGCTTGGTTTGGTCAGACCCCTTGAAGTTGAACCGACCCAGATAGGCGCGAGTGGGAATTTCAAACCGCCCGACATTGAGCACATCTGATCCCTGTGATACAAAGTCAAACACACTCTGGTTATCGGTCAGTGTTTCGCGCGATTGATCCACAAATGAAATATTCACGGTCTGGCCTATTTTCACTTCACCGGCATCAGGCTGTTCCTGTCCGGCGATCATGCGAAACAGCGTGGACTTACCTGCGCCGTTGGGGCCGATAATACCGACAATTGCGCCAGGTGGCACCTTGAAACTCAAATCATCTATCAGCAGGCGCTCGCCAAAGGCTTTGCTGACATTGGCAAACTCAATCACCTCGTTGCCAAGACGCTCGGCCACGGGAATAAAGATTTCCTGGGTTTCATTACGTTTTTGGTACTCGTGTGAAGACAGTTCTTCAAAACGGGCAAGACGTGCCTTGGATTTGGCCTGCCTTCCCTTCGGATTCTGGCGCACCCATTCCAGTTCCTTGCGAATCGTTTTCTGGCGTGCCGTTTCACTGGCCTCTTCCTGTCCCAGGCGGGCTTCCTTCTGCTCCAGCCAGGAACTGTAATTACCCTTCCAGGGAATACCGTATCCACGGTCCAGTTCCAGAATCCATTCAGCCGCATTATCCAGGAAATAGCGATCATGGGTTACACCCACGACAGTGCCTGGAAATTTCTGCAGGAACTGCTCCAGCCATTCAACGCTTTCGGCATCCAGGTGGTTGGTGGGTTCGTCCAGCAAAAGCATGTCCGGCTTGGAAAGCAGCAGGCGGCACAACGCCACACGCCGCTTCTCGCCGCCCGAGAGCTTGCCGACAACCGCATCCCATGGTGGCAGACGCAACGCGTCAGCAGCTATTTCCATCTGCGTGCCGATATCGTCAGCGCCACTGGATGCTGCGGCTGCAATCACCGCTTCGAGCTCGGCCTGTTCGGCTGCGAGCTTGTCAAAATCAGCATCGGGCTCGGCATACTCGGCATACACCTCTTCCAGCCGCTGGCGTGCCGCAAACACTTCGCCCAGGCCGGCTTCTACCGATTGTCTCACGGTATGTTCCGGATCCAGTTGTGGCTCCTGCGGCAGGTACCCTATCTTCAGGCCGGGCATGGGTGTGGCTTCGCCTTCAATATCCGTGTCTATCCCCGCCATGATCTTCAAAAGCGTCGATTTACCGGATCCGTTCAGACCAAGAACGCCGATTTTGGCGCCCGGGAAAAAAGACAGCGAAATATCGCGCAGAATCTGCCGCTTCGGGGGCACGATTTTGCCGACACGATTCATCGTATAAACGTACTGAGCCATAGTTAATTTTGCTTGCAAAAAATTCAAATAACCATTGTATGAAATAAACATGATGCGTGCCGTGCGAGGGCGGCTACAATAACAATAAGACCAGAAATCGGACCACTGCTATGAGTTTTGTACCTGAACCCACATTCACCGAACATGAGATCGCGCTACTGAAAAAAACCGCAGATGCGCTTACGGCCTATTTAGGCAAACCGGTCATCGCCGAAATCGATACCACCGAAGACGGGATGGAATGGATCGCTTTCGGCGTCCCGCTGGATATTACAGATGAAACCCCCGACGATATCGTCACCCTTGAAATGGGCGGCCCCGGCGCAAGGCTTATCAGCGAGTCAAGCGATCTGGAAAACCCCGAAGAAGAAGTCTATGCCTGCGAATTTCTATGGGGCATTCAGATTACCGATATCGAAAATGCACGCTTCGTGCGCATTGATTTCGAAGGCGAGGAAGTAGAATGGGGAGACGATATAGAGGAACTGCTGCCGTTCGGCATGCGGGACCCGGAACCCGGCGAATTGCTTGAAATCGAAGAAAACGACGACGATGAAGAGGAAGATCCACCGTCTGCGCCGCAGGATCCATCATCGCCCACGCTGCATTAAGATTGCTTTAACGCCGCGGTTATATGCTACGGGTATACATTGAAGATAAACGTTGCAGATAAATTGTCGGCAAGCGCTGAGGGCTATCGTATACCCCTGCACCGCGACCAACCGGCCAAGCGCAGACGTCTGCCAGTTACGCGTGCCTGCGGCGATCCCGCAGATATAGCGCCCATCCGACCGGATACATCAGCGATACCAGCACTCTTGACATGTTGCCCTGCAATTCCACGGCAGGAGGCAGGGGTTTGCCGGCTCGCTGCAGATGCATGCGAAAGCGCGTATATCGCGCCGCCGCCATCAAAAACGACATGGGCTGAAAACGGAACCACGGCAGGCAATTGACCACCGTATCGCGGGCCAGCAACAGGATGCCCAGCGCATGCCTTTCACCCGATACCGCGCCTTCATTACTAAGCGAGTCATCACTCTCATAGTAGGTGCGAAACACTTTGTTGACAAAGCGCGTCAAATAGCCATCCCGCGCGATCGCACGCCACACCATACTTTCGGGAACAAATCCGTCGATATCTTCCGGAAATGGAAAATGCTTGAGCACCTGTGTCTGCAGGCAGCCGAATTTTTCTCCCTTCACATGACATTTGAAATTCATGTCAAGCGAAGTCATGTCCATGACATCTTCCGGGAACCGGTCCCCCACGATACTGCCATCAGGACGTGCGCACAGCCCGGTTACGGCGATATAGCCGCTTTTCAGATCATCGGGAATGCCACGCCATACATCCGCCATGGATTGCAGCGAATTGGGCAAGAGCGTGTCGTCGCTATCGAGCGCAACAATCAGGCGCCCCCAGGCTTCCTTGACGCCGGTATTGAATGCTGTTTTTTTGTGCTGATTCGGTTGCCAGACATACCGGATCGGAAATGGCGAATCTACCTGCCAGGTTTCTATTTTATTGCGGGTATTATCGGTCGAACCGTCGTCGATAACCAGCCACTCAAAATCCTTGAACTGCTGCTCGCACAACGACTGATAGACGCGCTCAAGGGTATGAGCGCGGTTGTAGGTAGGCGTCAACACCGTAAAAAAATAAAGATTTTGCGTCATGGCTTTACGTATTCAATCCGATCATTATTTTATTTTTGTTGGTTTACGATAGCAGAGAAAGTGATGAAAACGATGTGCAACTTGTAGCAAAAAGTAAGCTGTCGTGCGCAGCAGCGGGTCGTATCGGACCAGCGCAACCGCCTGCAAAACCTGATCTGGCACCACTCCCTTCGACAGACAGGCGAGAAAAAAGCCACTTATGCAAGTGGCTTTTTCAATCTATGCCGTTTAGCGAGAAGACGCCATGGAATATCAAAGAGCAATGCGTGGCATTAAATACGTCGCATTACCATTTTATGCAATGAAAGAACGACTAGTATAAATACTGTAATTGCAATACTGCCCTGTCAGCATCTTCCTGACAATGGGCCCCCGCAGGGCCCCACAGAAGATACTTTATAGCATGGGTCGCCGGCAATGAAGCCTTTGCCCGCTACGTCGCTTAGACGCGTTTTACTTTTTCCAGCATTTTGAATACGCCTTTGGGCGCGCGTACAAAAAGACGCTTGAATGCTTTACCCAGGCAACGACGCTCCAGCGTGTTGCGGCGAGTGCGTTTGACTTCTGCCATGAGATTCTCCGAGGAAATTTTACTGAATCAGGGATTCTAGCATTAAATCAGGCATTTATCTACGAATTTCGTAGCCACACGCTGGACCGGAGCGAAAATCAGACACCCGGCTCGTTCATTTGCAAAGCCAGTTCACAGGCGACACGCAGCGATGACGGATCCGCCAGCCCCTTGCCTGCGATATCATATGCCGTCCCGTGGTCCACGCTGGTACGGATAAACGGCAAACCTACCGTCACATTCACGCCATTATCTACGCCCAGATATTTCACCGGTATCAGGCCCTGATCGTGATATTGCGCCACGACAATGTCAAATTCTCCGCGGCGCGCCCGCATGAAAATAGTATCGCCCGGATAGGGCCCGCTCACATCAAGGCCTTCGGCCCGGGCCGCCGCGATCGCCGGCCGGATGACAGCGTCTTCTTCATGGCCGAACCGCCCGCCCTCGCCGGCATGCGGATTGAGTCCTGCCACCGCAATGCGGGGCGACGCCAGGCCCCCCATCCGGCAGGCGCGATCAGCCAGTCGGATGGTATCCAGCTCGTTTTCGAATGTAATAAGCGCTGGCACTTCGCTCAGGGCCACATGAATGGTCACCAGAATCACGCGTAATTGCTCGTTGAGCAGCATCATCGCAACCCTTGGCACGCCTGCTGCGTGTGCCAGGATTTCAGTATGTCCGGGAAAATCGACGCCACCCGCCTTCAGCGACAGCTTGTTGATGGGCGCCGTAACAATTGCCGAAATCTCGCCGGCCATGGCATCTGTAATCGCGGCCAGAAGAAAATGATAGGATGCCAGGCCGGCCTGCGGACTCACCTGCGCCAGCGGCAGGTCGGCCGGCAAAGGGTCGCTACAGCTGATTACCGGTATTTCAGATGAAATTGCCCCGGTTTGGTGTGCTGCCCGCCATTGGGCCGCCGAGCCATATGAGATGACTGGCAGATCCAGCCCTAATTGAGCGACCGCCCGCGATATGGCGCCGGCATCCCCATACACCACGGCGCTGCCAGGCAAGCCCTGGCTGAACAGCATGGCGACCAGTTCAGGGCCGATACCTGCGGCATCGCCCATGGTCAGCCCCAGGGGCAAGGTTGCATGCGAAAGCAGTTCAGTTTTCATACGGTAACGTTCATCCGGCAGTGATCAATGGCCACGTGGGCCAGCGTGCGAAAGTGTAATCCCATTGCACGGACAATACAAACCGGGCAAACTGGGTCGGGCCAGTGGCAGCGGCACAATGAGGCGGGCCGCCACCGCCAGCCCCCCCCCCGTACCCGGTTCTCAGTGAGAGCTCCTGTGTAACAGATTTTCAACGACCGGACCACAATGCCAGACTCTCTGTGGCCAATTTTCAGCGCCAGGCCTTGATGTCGGGTTCTCCGCCTGCCCGCCACGCAAAAGGACACCCACCGCTATCGCCGTGATATTCCCTTACGTCATAAACCCTTCAATACCGCCAGCCCTTTATATTTGCCGGGCCGACCTCATCTTTCAGGTTTGACCTGGCCGCTGCGCCGGACCTGCCTGCAGAATTTTGGTGCTGCGCCGTGTCAAAAATCAATTATTATGCGACAATATTATAACTGTTTATTTATACAGTAAGAATCACCTTCATCCTCATTGCACCCCACTCACAAAAGGGGGTCTTTCGGAGCACTTCATGAGTTCGCAGATCCGGATATTCGGCGCCAGACAAAACAATCTCAAAAATCTTGATGTCACATTCAATACCGGCGAATTCGTGGTGATTACCGGGGTATCAGGCTCAGGCAAAAGCTCGCTCGCCTTTGATACGCTTTATGCAGAAGGTCAGCGCAAGTACGTAGAAACTTTTTCCCCCTATGCGCGACAATTTCTGGACCGCATGGACAAGCCCCAGGCCGACCGCATTGAAGGCATTCTGCCCGCCATCGCCATCGACCAGACCAATCCGGTGCGCAACTCGCGCAGTTCAGTGGGCACCATGACCGAACTGAACGACCACATCAAATTGCTTTTTGCCCGTGCAGCCCGGCTGTATTGTCGCCAATGTGCGACCGAGGTGCGCAAGGACAATCCTGACACCATTTACGACTTTCTTCAGACCACCACGGCTGGGCTGGGAGATCCGCGTCTTATCCTCACCTTTCCCGTGGTCGTTCCCGGCAACTACAGCGAAGAAGAAGTCCGGCAATATCTTGAACAACAGGGCTATACCCGGGTTCACGCCGAAGAGGAACGCAGCGCAACAGTGACACCCAAAGGGCGCGGCAAGTCGCAAAAAGTGGAAATCAGCCGTGTCCTGCATGTGGTGCAGGACCGCTTCCGTTTTTCCACCACCGAAAAGTCTCGGGTAATCGAAGGGCTGGAAGCCTGCCTGCGCTACGGGACCGGCATGTGCACGATATACGCTGTCGACAACGACAGCAATCCGCTGCAATCATGGAAGTTCAGCGAACAGTTGCACTGCGCCAACTGCGACATTACCTATTCGTCGCCATTGCCCAGCACGTTTTCCTTCAACTCCCCCCTGGGCGCCTGCGAAACCTGCCGCGGATTCGGTCGCGCCATGGGTATCGACTTTGGCCTGGTCATCCCTGACGAAACCAAAACACTGCAGGAAGGCGCCATCAAGCCCTGGCAGACGCCTAGCTATAATGAATGCCAGACGGAAATGATGCAGTACGCCAAAAAGGCCGGCATCCGCACCGATACGCCATGGAAAGAACTGAATGATGCAGAACAGCACTGGGTGCTGTATGGCGATCCCGAGTGGAAAGGCGGCCCGTCGGCCTGGAAGCATCAGTGGTATGGCGCCCAGCGCTTTTTTGACTGGCTCGAAACCAAGTCCTACAAGATGCATGTGCGCGTCCTGCTGTCCAAATACCGCAGCTATACACCGTGCCCGGCCTGCCATGGCTCACGCCTCAAACCGGATGCAACGCTTTGGCGTCTGGGTGATGCGCCGGCGGGCGACGACATCATGGGAACCTACACCCGCTTCATGCCGGTGCATGCGAAGTGGTCCGTCCCTGCGCTTAATGCGCTGGACGGCCTTGGCATTCATGACCTGATGCGTCTGCCCATCACCCAGGTGCGCGATTTTTTTGCCACGCTGGCGCTTTCCGTATTCATGGACAGCGCCATGGATCTGGTGCTTCAGGAAATTCGCAGTCGGCTGGACTTCCTGTGCAACGTTGGCCTGGGTTATCTCAGCCTGGACCGCCAAAGCCGTACCTTGTCCGGCGGCGAAGTTCAGCGCATTAACCTGACCACCGCACTGGGCACCTCCCTGGTCAATACCCTGTTTGTCCTGGATGAACCTTCCATTGGCCTGCATCCGCGCGACATGCATCGAATTGTCCAGGTGTTGCATCGCCTGCGCGATGCCGGCAATACGCTGGTCGTGGTCGAGCATGATCCGCAGGTCATGGTTGCGGCCGACCGCATTCTGGACATTGGCCCCGGACCGGGCGAACGTGGCGGTCAGATTGTCTTTGACGGCACGCCGCAGCGCCTGCGCGAAGGCAGCTCGCTCACCGGCCGCTACTTAAGCGGGCAGTTGCGTGTCGAAGCACCACGCCCAATGCCGGTGCAACCCAATACCCCCAAGCTGATCATCGAAGGCGTCAGCGCCAATAACCTGAAAGATATTGATGTCTCCTTTCCGCTGGGTCGCCTGGTCTGCCTGACCGGCGTCTCGGGTTCAGGCAAATCGACCCTGGTTCAGGATGTGCTTTTCCCTGCGCTGCTCAAACATTTCGGTCGCCCGACTGAAGCACCCGGCCCCTTTACCCGTCTGCTTGGCGCCGAACAAATCGCCGGCGTCGTGATGGTCGATCAAAGCCCCATCGGCAAAACCGCCAGATCGAATCCGGCCAGTTACGTCGGCGCCTTCGATGCCATTCGCAAGCTGTTCTCACAAGCGCCGGCGGCCCGCGAGCGCGGCTATACGCCCGGCACCTTCAGCTTCAACAGCGGCGATGGGCGCTGCCCCACGTGTGGCGGCACCGGCTTCGAGCATGTGGAAATGCAATTCCTGTCCGATGTGTACATTCGCTGCCCCGATTGCGACGGCAAGCGTTTCCGCCCAGAGATTCTGGAAATCCGTGTCGAACACCTGGGCAACAGCGCCTCCATCGATCAGGTGCTGGATATGACCGTGAACGAAGCGCTAACCTTTTTCAAAGGCCTGCGCGACGTACAGACCAGCCTTTCGCCGCTCATTGACGTGGGACTGGAGTACCTCAAACTCGGCCAGCCCGTGCCTACCCTGTCAGGCGGTGAAGCCCAACGACTAAAACTTGCCGGACACCTGGCCGAAGCGGCCCGCAGCGGCATTTCCTCGGCAAAAGTCGCCAAAAAAGGCAGCCTGTTCCTGTTTGACGAACCTACCACCGGCCTGCATTTCGACGATGTCGCCCGGCTCATGGGCGCATTCCGCAAGCTGTTGGGCGCCGGCCACTCCCTGCTGGTCATCGAACACAATCTGGACGTGATCCGTGCCGCCGACTGGCTGATCGATCTCGGCCCGGAAGGTGGTGTAGGCGGTGGTCGGATTATCGCCGAAGGCACGCCCGACACCGTTATGGACATAGCCCAGTCGCACACCGGTGCGGCTTTGCGCGAATACGAATCCAATATTATCGCCAGCGCGCCGCTTTCACTGCAGGAGCCGCAGGTCGCTTATGCAGGCAGCACGGCGCTGGCTGTGGCACGGCGCGAAACGCCTTCGCAGATCGACATCCTGAACGCAAAGGAACACAACCTCAAAGGCGTCAACGTCCATATTCCGCATAATACTTTTACGGTCATCACCGGCGTATCGGGGTCAGGAAAATCAACGCTGGCCTTCGATATCCTCTTCAATGAAGGACAGCGCCGCTATCTGGAATCGCTCAACGCCTATGCGCGTGCCGTGGTTCAACCGGCAGGCAAGCCGGATGTCGACGCCATTTACGGCATCCCGCCCACAGTGGCAATCGAGCAGCGCACCAGTCGCGGTGGTCGAAAATCCACGGTCGGCACCATGACCGAAGCCCATCATTTTCTGCGACTGCTTTACGTCAAACTGGGCACCCAATATTGCCCTGACTGCCAGGTGCCTGTGGAACCGCAATCGCAGGAACAGATTTTTGCCCGCATCATGAGCTCGTGCAAGGGCCGGCACATCGGCATTCTGGCGCCGCTGGTGACGGCTCGCAAGGGTTACTATACCGATCTGGCCAAATGGGCTGAAGGCAAAGGCTATACCCACCTGCGTGTCGACGGCGACTTCATCCCGGTCAAGCCCTGGCCGCGACTGGACCGCTACAAGGAGCACACGATCGAATTGCCGGTGGCCGACCTGGTCATTGCCCCGGCAGCAGAGTCCAGCCTGAAGCAGGCCCTGCACAGTGCGCTGGAAACCGGCCACGGCACCATGAGCATCATTCTGGATCTGGACCCGAAAAACCCGTTGCACGCCAGCGCACTGGAGCAGCAGCACTTTTCCACCAAGCGCGCCTGCCCAAGCTGCGGAACAAGTTTCCCCGAACCCGATCCGCGTCTGTTTTCCTATAACTCCAAGCACGGCTGGTGCAACTCCTGCTTCGGGACCGGCGTCAAGCTGAGCGGATTCGATGAAGAACAAAGCGGTGAGGAAGACGCCTGGAAAAATCTGTCCGGCGATGAAGAGCACGAACTCCAGGCATGCCCTGCCTGCCACGGCCAGCGTTTGAATCGCAACGCACTGGCCGTGCGCTGGAAAGACCGCAGCATTGCCGATCTGGCGGCGCTGCCGGTCAGCGAGGCGCATACCTTCTTTGCCGGCCTGATCCTGAAAGGTCGCGACGCCGAAATTGCCCGCGACATCCTGACTGAAATAAAAAGTCGTCTGTCCTTCATGGAAGAGGTCGGGCTGGGCTATCTGGGCCTGGATCGATCGGCGCCCACGCTGTCCGGCGGTGAAGCGCAGCGCATCCGCCTGGCCGCCCAGCTGGGCTCGAATCTTCAGGGCGTGTGCTACATTCTGGACGAGCCGACAATCGGCCTGCATCCACGCGATAACCGAATTCTGCTCAATGCCCTGTCACGGCTGGAAGGCAATGGCAATACGCTGGTGGTGGTGGAGCACGACGATGACACCATTCGCCGCGCCGAACATATTATCGATATGGGACCCGGCGCCGGCGTGCGTGGCGGCACCGTGGTGGCCCAGGGCACCTACGACGATATCATCAATAATCCGCACTCGCTCACCGGCCGCTACCTGGCGCATCCCATGATGCATCCTTTAAAGCCCGGCCAGCCCACCGATGCCAATACCGATTATATTGAGATCCATCGCGCCCATTTGCATAATCTACGGCACGTGAATGTTCGCATACCCAAGGGCCGGCTCAGTGTGATTACCGGCGTATCCGGCTCGGGCAAATCCTCGCTGGCGCGCGACGTCCTGCTGGATAATCTCAAGGGTGTGATCGGCACCAAAACACCGGCGCCATGGCGTGGCTGTGACGATATCACCGGCTGGGAAAGCCTGGACCGCGTACTTGAGGTAGACCAGACGCCTATCGGCAAAACGCCGCGTTCATGCCCGGCAACCTACATTGGCTTCTGGGATGATGTACGACGTCAGTTTGCGGAAACGCGCGATGCAAAAATTCGTGGCTGGAGCACCTCCCGCTTCTCGTTCAATACGGGTGATGGACGTTGCCCGATTTGCGAGGGCCAGGGCATGCGCACCATTGAAATGAGCTTTTTGCCCGACATCAAAGTCCCGTGCGAAGCGTGCAATGGCAATCGCTTCAGTCCGGATACGCTGGCCATCCGCTTGCGTGAAAAAAATGTGGGCGAAGTGCTGAAGATGGAAGTCGATGACGCCATTCCCTATTTTGCTGCTCATCCACGCGTCAAGCGTGCGCTGCAACTATTGCAGGATGTCGGCTTGGGTTATCTCACACTGGGTCAACCGTCCCCTACCCTGTCTGGCGGCGAAGCTCAACGAATCAAACTGGTATCGGAACTGGTGAAGGCGCGGCTCGACGAAGGCGTCATCAAAACCGGCAGAGCCTCAAGCCGGCCGCATACACTGTACGTGCTGGATGAGCCCACCGTCGGGCTATCCATGGCCGATGTCGAAAAGTTGATTGTGGTGCTGCACCGGCTGGTTGAAGCGGGCAATACGGTCGTGGTCATAGAACACAACCTGGACATCATGGCCGAGGCCGACTGGATTGTCGACATGGGACCCGAAGGCGGCAACGGCGGCGGACAGGTTGTCGCCGTCGGATCGGTGCAGGACATTATTGCGAAGAAATCCGTATCGCATACCGGCCTTGTCCTTGACGAGTTCCTGACACGCACGTCTGAAGCAACGCCGGCCCTGGCATCGTGATTATGGTGTAAATCGGGCATCCGCCTGCGCCGCGGACTGCCACGCACAGCAACTGCGGTGCCGCCGCGCAATCGCCGCTTGCAGCAAGACGCGGCGGGCAATGCGGTGCGCCCTGGTACCGAAAGGCGGGCAGCGCAATCGGCTATCGGGTATCGGGGCCGCCCTCAGGCGTCAGTGGCCAACTTCAGCGCATGTGCGCGCACATCGGCAGGCCAGCCGGAAATATGTGTTTTCAGCGCCCGGGCATCATCGGCAAACAGCGCCCGGGTAGCCTCTTCGTAACCGGGCAGATCGCCGCCCAGCGCCAGCATGAAATGATAGGCCCGTTCCTGGGCTTTGCGCCGGCTGTCACGGTCCGTGTTGCTGAGCCGGGCCGACTCCACCAGCTTGCGCAACGCAACCGATGCTCCCCCTGGCTGGGTGGCCAGCCATTCCCAATGTCTGGGCAGCAATGTCACCTCCCGGGAAATCACTCCCAGCTTTGGTCGGCCGCGTCGTCGCACAGTCTGATCGTCGCTCTCCTGCGGTGCCTGCGCCAACGCTGCACCATGCGGTGAAGAATCGGTGGCGCCCGTCATATCGGGTTTAGCCGCCCCTGCTGCCCCGCTACCCGTTCGCGGAGTTGTCGACTGTGTGTCAAGACCTTCCTGCTGATCGATCGGCGCTGCGGCATCCAGTAGCCGCAAATCAAAATCGGTGGAACGACCGGTGGCATCGTCGAATATCAATACCGCGCTGGTTGACGTCGTTTTCAGGGCGGCTCGGTACGCCGCCGCGATCTGGGGTAGCGTACCGGAGGCGAGCTTGCGGTATCCATGAAATACGGTGTAGGTTGGTTCCGGGGTTGCAGTCATTGCTGGAGCTCCTTGATCGGCTTGACAAGTACAGCCCAAATATTACCCGGATATAAATAAAATTGGAATATTACCCGGGTAATTAATTGTAAAATGTCTTTTATTGACCACGGCTAAAACCAGAACACGACCTGACGCTGCCGTCGAACAAGGGGAATCGCAACGAGCCGTCTACCAACAGGCACCCGGTTCAGCGCTCCTCTTCCATTCACCGCTAGTCTCAGCTCATCCCCACCGTACCAAAGCGCACGCGCAGCCGCAGCCATGATCAAAACCATGATCATCACCGTGTTCTGCCGTTTTTCTGTTCAAGAGGGTCCTATGCTGGCAACGCCGCAATGCGTAGGGTCAGGCCAGGATTCTGCGAATTGCTTCGCCGGCCGCTGCCATACCCATTGCTGCAGTTACCGTTACCGCAGACCCATAGCCGGCGCAGGACAAACCCTGAAGTCCGCCACTGTCTTCTGGCGCTCCCCATGCCTGGGGCAAAATGGCAGGCTGGTCGAACCAGAGCGCAAAAACGCGCATGGAGGGTGCCTTGCGCAGGGCCTTGCCGTGGCGATCGGAGCCTTTGGCGAACCCATGATGCTTACGCAACTGCTGCCGGATACGGCCCAGCAACGCGTCGTTACGCGCCGTGGACAAATCCCCGGCGGTCAGGGTGAGCGCATCCAGCTTGCCGCCGGCGCCACCACACATGATAAATGGAATCTGCTCGCGTTGGCTGGCCAGCACCATGGCGATCTTGGCCGCGACCTGGTCGGTGGCATCCACCAGGACGCTTACGGGTCGCGCCTGCAGCAGCGTATCAACATTATCGGGTCCCAGAAAATCGTCTACCAGATTCACGCGGCAATCAGGGTTGATGCCGGCGATGCGATCAGCCATGGCCTGAATTTTGGCCTGGCCCAGCGTGGCCGAGAGTGCATGAATTTGCCGGTTCACATTGGATTCGGCGATATGGTCCAGATCGATCAGCGTCAGTTCGCCCACGCCGGAACGGGCCAGGGCCTCTGCGGTCCAGGAGCCTACGCCACCAATCCCGGCCACCATGACATGAGCCTGCTCCAGGCGCGCTGTTGCCCCATCGCCATACAGGCGTTGTAAACCGCTGAAACGTCTTTGCTTATCGTTAATAGTTGTATCCATTCCAATCGAATCTGACCTATACTAAACTTGTTACAGAGATTTAACCGCCGGCGTCCGGCTGGTCTGGCTTCATCTGCGCTCCGGACTCCTGTCATATTTTAATGCACATTCAAAGAAGTTCATTTACGTGGCTGAACTAATCAGGAATCCCTTACAAAAAGCACTCGATCATATCCGTCAGTTCCGCCTGTGGACCGACGAAGAAGTCGAACACTCCATGCAACAGAATCTGGCAGATACCGACCCGGACAACGTATGGGTTTTTGGATATGGCTCCCTTATCTGGCGTCCCGAATTCGAATTCCAGGAATGCCGTCTTGCCACCCTTCACGGTTACCATCGTGCACTGTGCCTGTGGTCCAGCGTCAACCGCGGCACGCCGGAACGGCCAGGTCTGGTATTCGGCCTGGACGAAGGCGGAAAATGCGAAGGCAAAGTATTCAAACTGCGGCCCGATGCGCTGGAACAGGAATTTCGCGCCTTGTGGAAACGCGAAATGGTCTCGGGCGCCTATATCCCAACCTGGACAAGCTGCGAAACGTCTCAGGGCCCGGTGCGTGCCCTGGCCTTTATCATGGACCGGGAAAACCACGCCTACGCCAAGGACCTGACCTTCGAGGAAACCCTGCAGATCATCCTGAACGCCACCGGCCAGAATGGCCCCTGCCCTGAATATGTGATCGAAACCGCGCATGCCCTGTCGGATGCCAATATCCAGGATCATGCCCTGTTTAAACTGGCAGATAGGCTCAAAAAAACATATCCGGTAAAGCCAGCTACCTGACAGGGGCAATCTGCTGTCGACGACCGGGAATTGCCGGGGAAATCGGCCCAAGTGCAGTACACTATTCCTTTAGGTATTTTCCCTGAAGAAGTAATTATGACGCTCGCAGATTTACGCCAGAACTACGAACAGAACGTGCTTCTGGAATCCCAGGTCGATCCCGACCCGATCAAACAATTCGAACGCTGGTTCAACGATGCCGTCACAGGCGGCGTCAAGGAACCCAACGCCATGGTGCTGTCCACCGTGGACGCGCGCCACAGACCTTCCTCCCGCACAGTCCTGCTCAAGGACCTGACGGCCGACGGTTTCACCTTTTTCACCAACTACGAATCGGGCAAGGGCCACGATATTGCCGGCAATGCTGCGGTCAGCCTGTTGTTCGTCTGGCTGGGGCTGGAACGCCAGGTTCATATCAACGGTATCGCCCGGCAACTTCCCGAAGCGGAGTCGACCGACTACTTCGTCAGCCGTCCGCTGGGGTCCCGAATCGGCGCCTGGGCATCCAAGCAAAGCCAGGTGATTACGCGCGAAGAACTGGAAGAACGTGCAGAGGATTTCAGGGAAAAATTTGGCGACACCGTCCCGAAGCCGCCTCACTGGGGCGGCTATGTCGTGGTTCCGGACATGATCGAGTTCTGGCAGGGTCGCCCGTCGCGGCTGCATGACCGGCTTCGTTATACGCGTGGCGAAGACGCACGCTGGTCCATGGTTCGCCTGTCTCCCTGATATGACCACCAAGTCAAGAAATAAGGTATCCACACGATGAGCGCACAGGCTCCGGATTTTGACTCACGGGATTTCAAGTCTGCGCTGGGCCGCTTTGCGACCGGCGTCACCATCGTGACGACCACACATCCGCAAACCGGCCATCCTATCGGATTGACCGTCAGCTCGTTCAATTCTGTCTCGCTGAACCCTCCGCTGGTGCTCTGGAGCCTGATCAAATCCTCGTCCAACCGGGAAGCCTTTGAACAGATCACGCGCTATAACATCCACATATTGAACGCCGAGCAGCTTACCGTAGCCCGCCAGTTTTCCGCCGGCAGTCCGCAGGATCGTTTCCGCGACATACTCTGGACGCCGGGCGCCACAGATGAACAGGTCCCCAAGCTGGATGACCGCTACTGCTCGGCCTGGTTCGAATGCTACAACCGCAATCACTACCACGAAGGGGATCATATGATCCTGATCGGCGAGGTAGAGCGGTGTCACCATACCGATTCGCTGCCCCTGGTCTATCATGCGGGCAGCTTTGACCTGACCCCTACGTTAACAGAAACATAATGAGTATTGATATTGAATGCATCGTCATCGGCGCCGGTGTCGTCGGGCTTGCCATAGCCCGCGAACTGGCCTGTTCGGGAACTGAAGTTCTGGTGCTGGAAGCGGAAGAAGCCATCGGCATGGGCACCAGCTCACGCAACTCCGAAGTGATTCATGCCGGTTTATATTATCCCGAAGGCAGCCTGAAGGCCCGCCTTTGTGTAGAAGGCAAAAAACAGCTTTATGCCTATTGTGAAGCACGCCATATTCCGTACAAACGCATGGGCAAACTACTGGTCGCCACCGCCGACAGCCAGGTGCCGTATCTGGAAAAGATCGCTGCCCAGGGCAAGGCCAACGGCGTAGACGATCTGCAGTGGCTTACTGCCGAGCAGACGCGCAAGCTGGAACCCGAACTGGAGTGCGCTGCCGCCGTGCTGTCTCCGTCAACTGGCATTATCGATAGCCACGCCTATATGCTGGCCCTGCAGGGCGATGCAGAAAACGCCGGCGCCCAGGTTATTCTGCGCACCCCCATGCTGCATGCGAATATCGACGCCGATGGTGCTTTCACCTGCCATTTCGGCGGGGACGAAGCCATGACATTACGCTGTCGCACACTCATTAATGCCGCCGGCCTGCACGCCCCTACGCTGGCGCGCAACATCGGCGGACTTGACCCGGTACATATTCCGGGCGAGTATTACTGCAAGGGCAGCTATTTCACACTGAACCGCCGCGCACCGTTTTCGCATCTGATCTATCCAATGCCCAACAGCGCTGGCCTTGGCGTGCACCTGACCCTGGACATGGGTGGCCAGGCAAAATTCGGACCCGATACCGAGTGGATCGAGAATGAAAATTATCTGGTCAACCCGGATCATGCAGCCGCTTTTGACCAGGCCATTCGCAGCTGGTGGCCAGGCCTGCCCGACAATGCCCTGGAACCGGGGTATGCCGGCATTCGCCCCAAAATCGTACCGGCCTCATCAGCGGCGGGCGACTTTGTTATTTCCGGCCCGGGCGATCATGGCGTACCCGGCCTGGTCAATCTGTTCGGCATTGAATCTCCCGGCCTGACAGCAGCCCTGGCCATTGCCACGACGACGGCCCACGCCCTGGCCGCCCGCTGACCCCTAACCCGCTACCGACGCACGAACGAATATGCAAAACGATTACATCCTGACTGTTTCCTGCCCCGACCGTACCGGCATTGTGCATGCCATCTCCGGCCTGCTGCTTGAAATGGAAGGCAACATTATTGACTCACAGCAGTACGGCGACGAAGAAACCCAGCGTTTTTTCCTGCGCGTACATTTCAGCGTAGACAGCGCGATCGACCATGACGACATCCGCCTGAAATTTATTCCTCTGGGCGAAAAATTCAATATGACATGGAAGCTGCATGACGCCAGAAGAAAAGCACGCGTGCTGATCATGGTCAGCAAGCAGGGGCATTGTCTGAATGACCTGCTGTTTCGCGCCAATAGCGGCTCTCTGCCAATTGAAATTGTTGCCGTCGTATCGAACCATCGTGATTACGAAAGACTGGCCACCGGCTACGGCATTCCGTTCCATTACCTGCCCGTGACGCCGGACACCAAAGCCGAACAGGAAAAACAGGTACTGGCGCTGGTAGAAAACCACAAGGCCGATGTTGTTGTACTGGCCCGTTATATGCAGATCCTGTCGGATCCTTTCTGTCGCGCGCTGGAAGGCCGGGCAATCAATATCCACCACAGTTTCCTTCCCAGCTTCAAAGGCGCCCGGCCGTACCACCAGGCCCATACGCGCGGCGTAAAAATCATTGGTGCCACCGCACACTATGTAACGGCAGATCTGGACGAAGGCCCTATCATTGCCCAGGACATCGAGCAGGTAGACCACACCATGTCAGCCAACGAGCTCACTCGGGTAGGCAGTGATATCGAATCTCTGGTTCTGTCTCGTGCAGTCAAATATCACGTTGAACACCGCATTCTGCTCAATAACCACCGCACGGTGATTTTCCGCTAGGATCGGGTCAGGTAGATACGTCGATCACCCGATGCCTACAGGTATGCGCATCGGATAATACGATATTGACAAAAGAAATACAGTTAAGTAAATTAAAACCTGAAACCGGCGAGTTAGGGCTCGCCGGTCCCTGATCAGTAAGCTGGCGTGCTGTACACCAGCAGCGTCAGCACTATACCGATCAGGATAAGTTGTAATACGATTCTTGTCATCGTATCCTCCTTATCAGGCAGGGCCCGGCTTCGGTCGGGCCCTTTTACCGTCTGTACTGCCTGTCAGCACAGCAGCAATATTCTGCTTTTTTCTGTGGTCACTGCCGCGTGGTGTTGATCGAAAATATCATTGCGTCATTTCCACATTCGTATTCCCATCGATGCCCAAGCGATTGCCCCTTGAAGACGAACTCTCGGAAACTACGACATTGACAAACTAGACATGGTTAAGTAAATTGAAACCTGAAACCGGCGAGCCCTTACTCGCCGGTCCCTGATCAGTAAGCTGGTGTGCTGTACACCAGCAGCATCAGCACTATACCGATCAGGATAAGTTGTAATACGATTTTCCGCATCGTATCCTCCTTATCAGGCAGGGCCCGGCTTCGGTCGGGCCCTTTTACCGTCTGTACTGCCTATCAGCACAGCAACGTTATTCTGCTTTTTTCTGTGGTCACTGCCACGTGGTGTTGATCGAAAATATCATTGCGTCATTTCCACATTCGTATACCCATCGATGCCCGGATGATGCGCCAATTGGGCTCTCTGGTGTAGCGGGCATGAACAGCAGAGTGACAAGAGCCGTTGTCCGGAAATCGTCCTGTCGACTGGTTTGACTGTCTTGCCAAACTGCTATAGCCTTGAAGCGATCATTTGACCGGTGAGTCCTCTAACCAGGGCTTGAAGCCCGGCAGATAACTTAACTGACCAATCATTACGAATGGAAGATCCCCATGAGGATAGAACGCTTAGGTAATCTTAATGTGTACTTTGCCGCCGCTGAAGGACCTGCATTAGCGAGCGAGCAAGATGCGCTGGACCTCATAGGGGAAACCTACGGCAAGGAGATCGACGTCATTGTTGTGCCGGCTGGTCGGTTTGCACCTGCATTCTTCCAGCTCAGCAGCAAACAGGCAGGCCATTTCTTTCAAAAGATGCAGAACTATCAAGCGCGCTTGGTAATCCTCGGTGACATTTCCGCCTACAGCGCCAGCAGCAAGGCACTGCATGACTTCGTGGGTGAAACCAACCGCACAGGGCACCATCTGTTCGCAGCTTCCCGGTCCGAGATGGAAGCCAGGCTTTATCGAAAATCGAACTGATTTCCGCGTTGCTACCTTCGGAAAGTACGACGTTGACAAAAGAATTACAGTTAAGTAAATTAGAACCTGAAACCGGTGGGGTGGGTCCCACCGGTCCCTGATCAGTAAGCTGGCGTGCTGTACACCAGCAGCGTCAGCACTATACCGATCAAGATAAGTTGTAATACGATTTTCGGCATCGTATCCTCCTTATCAGGCAGGGCCCGGCTTCGGTCGGGCCCTTTTACCGTCTGTACTGCCTAGCAGCACAGCAACGATATTCTGCTTTTTTTCTACTGTTGCGTATGCGGGCTTGATCGGAAATGTCATTGCGTGGTTCCCGCAGCCATGCAGGGACTGCCTCTTATTCTCAAAAACAGAGGGAGTATTTCATTAGCAATAGGATTTCTTAATATTATTTTTGTTTAGTGGCGTGTGCGTTTTTTATTCTTGTATACGCCCTGTAGGCCATATAGAAAGACCACAAGCTGATCGCAATAAACAACAAAAATATGCCATTGGCTCCGCCGATGTCATAGAGGTAGGAAATAAAACCGGATAGTTTTAACTTCTCGCCCGGCGGCAGACTTTGTTCTAGTGCTATCAGCTTTGAACGATTATCAAAGCCATGTACTATAAGCACTATGCCCAGGATGATACATACCAGAAAATGCAATTTAGGATATCTGGAAATAATTCCCTCTGCAAGGATACTGCTTTTTTGATTCATAAAAATAACTCCTAAAACGAAATTTTTATTATTACGATCAGGTTCAATTTATGCCATGCTCAAGGCTAGGCGTTGGCACTTCGACCTTAGCTTGCTTCAAAATAGTGATAATGTTGCCGTTAGTAAAATGCGGGGCCTTCGTATAAACTCCCGCTGAAAGATGCAATTGAAAAACGCTAAATTTAGAATCATTCCTTTTGCGGGAGGGTTGCCAATACCGATCAGTCCATTTGGCGGAGACAACGCCAAGTTTTATCGCCTCTTGATACCAATAACCTGAATTTCTACCCGGCGGTTAGGCTGCAAACAATCTCGCAACGCCCGTCCACGCAAGTTATCGTCGCATTGCTGAACGGGTTGAGTTTTTCCTCTACCTTCAACAACAAAATTAGCGTTTACACCCTTATTCTTAAGGTAATCTGCAACCGTTTTAGCGCGGCGTTCAGAAAGCACCTGGTTATATTTGTCACTACCCAAACGGTCGGTATGCCCGATAACACGAATACTGCCCACCTTCTGGTAAACATCATTAAGTCGCGCTGCCATATCATTTAATTGTTGAATGCCGGCAGGCGATATATTCTGCGGGGAAAATTTATCAAAACTGAACAATGCATCCGCTTTTAATGTTGCGGTCTCAGCAGTAACAGGGATTTCTGGCGGGCACGAAGTCCCGTTACTCGCGCAGGCACTTAGCAATAGACTTACACTTGCTATCAATGCTGATGTTGTCAATGTCTTCATCATGACTCCTTAGGGTTAGATTAATTCATATATTCAATTTCAATGGGCCAACATGGCTTTCGCTTTTCACCAGCGGTCGGCTACTGTGGTAACGCGCATTTTCATAGACTTGTTCGCCGCAAGCATCGCAATAGCGGGTTCAGGTTCCGTTGGACTCACAGGTAGTTGTAATACACGAACGACAGCAGAGGCGACTGCGCTTGGGAAAGCGTAGGGTGACAAGTATTTCATTGCGCTGTGTGGATGATTCTCATTGTCGTACTTGCAGCATGTCTTCAAGAAACTCATGACCGCCTGTGAATCAGGTGGGTGGTCCAGAGGAGATATAATCGCGCTTGAAAGTGGTAACAAAGTGCCTGGACATTCCATTACTTTACGAGCTGAACACTGATGGCATAACGGGTTTATATGTGCACTTCATCAAAATCGGGAACTGGCGGCATTCATTAAGCTTGTGTTTGCAAGAACAAGGCTTAATGGAGGTTATTCCGATGTCCCCGATAGATTTTATGTGAGCACCCGTCAATTACGCCTTGATGCAGGTCAACCGACTGGCTTCCAACAGTGCTTCGATAATAGTTGGTCGGCCTGAGAGTTCGTCTGCACACGCAAGCGCTTGAGCATCCTTCAGACACGCATAGAGTGACTCTCGCCGCACCCGAGTCAGTTGGCACGCGCTGATGGAGCGCCATCGGCCACCGAGACAATATCCAGAAAATTGCTCGGGCACCGGCGGCCGAAACTTTCGGTATTTACAAGTTTCACCACATGCCTGCGTTTTATTTTGAATTTTTCATCATACGTCGTTGTGAAAACACCCCAAAAGTTGGTCAGGTTTCCAACCTTTGGGGTGTAGTTCAATCACTATAAGGAGTTTTGCCTAATCTAAAGGCTAACGAATCAATCGTTAGACAATGACATTAGTAATACTTTGCTCTATGTAAAGTATATTATCGGAGGGTGTAAATAATTCTGTGTAACCGTCTGGGGTAATTACAATTATGCCCTTCTGAATAATCGCCCAGATTCGCAGACCGTGATGAGCGTCTTGAAGCAATGGTTCGAGCATTACAACGAAAGTCACCCGCACAGTGGACTGAAATACCTGTCGCCCCGCCGTTTTAGGGAACGGCAACAACGATTAAATAACTAATACTCCCGGCCCTGTATTACAGGGGCGAGTCCAATCACACAGTACTCGTTTTTTAAATTAAGTGCTTATTCAAACACTGAGCCACTTACTAAAAACTACTCAAATTTACACTTAAATGACAATAAACCTACATTAATGAAAATAAAAATCAACAAAATGTTTACAAATCATTATTCAATCGAACAAAAAAAATTTGATTAAATTTGATTTTTTGATTTGAACTGTTCAAGAAGTATTAGGGCGTGTTGCTCTTTGTTTATTATTTATTGCAAATAAAAACCTCTTCTTGCGAAGAGGTTTAATTTAATAATTATGATAACAATCAACGATTAGATAATAACATCACTAACATGTTGGTCTATGTAAAGTATATTATCGCCAGATACATACTTATTATAGGTTACTACATATTTATTACCATAAAAATCATTATGTTCGAATTTTACTCCTGATTGTACGAGACTGAAACCTTCGGCTTCGACTATGACGTTCTGATCAGCATCAATATAGCGAGTATTATTTTCAAGAACATCATCGGTCTTGATCTTAATTCTTATCTTACCGTCAGGATAATCCAAGTTCCAGACATATTTATTGATAATAACATGCTCAAAACCTGAAATACGATCTATATTAAGATTAAGATGTCGAGAATATCCATTTTCTATAGATTGCTGCCCTTCGTATCCAAGTACAAAGGTATCAAACCCTTCACCTCCCATAATCATGGCATGCTGTAAATTCTCTATATCTCCTCTTACGCCAAGGAAATCGTTACCTGTCCCCATATCAATGAAGGTACCTACTCGGTCTGTATCTATAGCCATCGCATTCTTAAATGTAAGATTATCTGCGATGTAGATATCATTACCCGCGCCCATATCTATGGCAGTATTATTATCTTGTCTACCGATACCCTCACTATCCGGTGTGTTATGAAGATTCAATATATCGTCAAACTCGGTAAAGGTCACTGCAAAGCCAGCTTTCTTCGTTCCCGGACCATATCCAGAAATATTACCATCTGAAAATAAGACTACACCTTTATTAAAGTTTTCGAAAGTAAGGTGGTGACCCCAGAGTCGACCGAATAATGTCACATCGCTTTGGTACTCAGCATGGTCTGGACGATCTCTAAAATCAAATGTTCCGCGAAGATTACTGTGTCCCTCATCTATCTTATCAAACATATAGAACATCGCTCGTTGCGCATCTGGAGTTTCAATCAATAAACCTGTGTCTGTTGCATTGACTCCGCCTCGATTATCCGATTGACTAATCTGTGTAAATGATTCATCTGTTTGCCAGTGACCATTTGCACCGACACGAACGACACGATCACCCAGCGTAAAGGTTGAATTTGGCGCGCCTACACCTTCTATGACATTGTTACCATAGTTTCTAAGTACAAGCGGTAGCCATCCCAAGGTATGTGTTGGTACTGGTGTTGGAGTTAAAGAGGTATCATTGATGGTGACCTCGTTTCCATCTACGCCACCCACCGTATATTTCACGGTTTCATTGCCTTCAGTGGTATCGTCCTCTTTCACTTTCGTGACAATTTCAAACTCCCTTACCCCTGCAGCAACGTTCAATTTACCACCTACAACCGTCACACCGTTAGCGACTTCATTTCCGTTAGCATCATAGGCTTTGTAGATAGTAGTCGTATCGTCAAAGTCTGCATCAGAAGTTGGTTTAGCACCTGTACCTTGTCGATTAACAACTAAGCCCTCTACACCGTTTCCATTGGTTAATTTAACCGTCGTAACAAGATTAGCACCTTCATTAACTGGGGTTGGTGAAGTGACTACACCATTATTATTGCTGTTGTCTACTTTAGCTGCTGATGAAGTCACAGAGGTATCATTGATGGTCACCTCGTTTCCATTTACGCCACCTACCGTGTATTTCACGGTTTCGTTGCCTTCGGTGGTTTCATCCTCTTTCACTGGCGTGGTAATGGTGAACTCGGTTACGCCCGCAGGCACATTCAGGGTGCCATCCTCATTGGCTGTCACACCATTGGAGTAGACCGGTGTGCCAAAGTCTTCGGCTGAGGCACTACCTGCTGTCGCAATCGTCAGGTTGTCTGCACCATTATTGTTGGTCAGTTTTACGGTCGTAACAAGTTCTGCACCTTCGTCAACTGACGATGGGCTGGTGACCACGCCGCCGTTGGCGTCAACCGCGGCGTCTTTGCTGTCGCTTCCCGCATTGACTGGGTCGGCAGGGGCCGTGACACCTTTATCGTCGGTACCCGTGGCATTGATGGGTTCACCGTCTTTCACGCTATCTTGCGGAATATTGATGACACCTGTTGATGGATCAACCGTGGCGCCCGTTCCATCATCTGTGATGGTCCAACCGTTTTCACCTTTTTCTGCAACGACGGTCTTGTCGTTACCGTCTTCGTCTTTAAACGTGATTTCCACTTTGACGTTATCTGCACCTGGCGTAACCTTCACTGAACCATCCGTTTCATTTGGCGTGATGCTCGGTTTGTCTGCCGCATTGGTCAATGACGTATCGTTAATGGTTACTTCATTACCCGCAACACCACCTACGGTGTATTGCACCGTTTCATTGCCTTCGGTGCTTTCATCCGCTTTGACTGGAACCGTAATGGTGAACTCGGTCACACCCGCTGGCACATTCAAGGTGCCGTCGTCGTTAGCTGTTACTCCATTGGAGTAGACCGGTGTGCCGAAGTCTTCGGCTGAGGCACTACCTGCTGTCGTAATCGTCAGGTTGTCTACCCCGTTATTGTTGGTCAGTTTTACGGTTGTGACCAATTCAGCGCCTTCGTCAACGGTTTCTGGGCTTGTAACGACACCGCCATTGGCGTCAACCGCGGCGTCTTTGCTGTCGCTTCCCGCATTGACTGGATCGGCAGGGGCCGTGGCTCCTTTGTCATCCGTACCCGTGGCATTGACGGGCTCACCGTCTTTCACACTATCTTGTGGAATGGTGATCACCCCTGTATCTGGGTCAATCGTGGCACCCGTGTTATCTGGGTCGGTCAGTTTCCATTTGCCATCTT
>Ga0160444_100054_pt1 | contig 164713 bp, 122 predicted proteins | sample HID1972K_E1MG_FD_108232 | JGI IMG/M metagenome (GOLD analysis project Ga0160444, IMG submission 108232) | Enriched pill bug-associated microbial communities from UW Madison campus, WI, USA - HID1972K_E1 MG | ecosystem: Host-associated > Arthropoda: Insects > Digestive system > Unclassified ... | reverse complement strand
GGAGCCGGAAGGCCGGGTCATGCGCATGACCCGGCCTTCCGGCTCCACGCGCGCCAGCGAACCCTGCTGCACGCTGCCATCGGCGTTGCGCACCATCTCGTTGAACAGCTTCGGGTTGGCGAAGGTGGCGCGCTGCGCGGTCAGGTGGTCGCCACGGTGGGTCGCGTAGGAATTGAAGTCTTCCTCCGGCAGGCCCATCTTCGCCAGGTATTCGCCGGCGGCGCTGGAGGCCAGGATCGCGTTGGATGGCGACAGGTGGTCGGTGGTGATGTTGTCCGGCAGCACCGCCAGCGGGCGCATGCCGCGCAGCGTGCGCTCGCCGGCCAGTGCGCCTTCCCAGTACGGCGGACGGCGGATGTAGGTGCTCCGCGGGCGCCAGTCGTACAGCGGGCTGACCGGCGAACCGTGTTCCACGCGTACGTTGAACATCGGGTTGTAGACGCTGCGGAACTGCTCCGGCTTCACCGCCGCCTTGACCACCGCATCGATCTCGGCGTCGCTGGGCCAGATGTCCTTCAGCCGCACCTCGTTGCCGTCGGTATCCACGCCCAGCACATCCTTCTCGATGTCGAAGCGCATGGTGCCGGCGATGGCATAGGCGATCACCAGCGGCGGCGAGGCCAGGAAGGCCTGCTTCGCGTACGGATGGATGCGGCCGTCGAAGTTGCGGTTGCCCGACAGCACAGCCGTGGCGTACAGGTCGCGATCGATGATTTCCTGCTGGATCTCAGGATCCAGCGCACCGCTCATGCCATTGCAGGTGGTGCAGGCGAAGGCGACGATGCCGAAGCCCAGCTGCTCCAGGTCCGGCAGCAGCCCCGCTTCTTCCAGGTACAGCTGCACCGCCTTCGAACCCGGCGCCAGCGATGACTTCACCCACGGCTTGCGCAGCAGGCCACGCTCGTTGGCCTTGCGTGCCAGCAGGCCGGCGGCGATCACGTTGCGCGGATTGGAGGTGTTGGTGCAGCTGGTGATGGCAGCGATGATCACCGCGCCATCGGGCATCAGGCCCTGCGCCTGTTCGGCCCTGCCGGCTTCCAGCTTGGCCGCGTCGGCGATCCCGCGTTCGGCCAGCTCGGCCACCGGCAGGCGTCGATGCGGGTTGCTCGGGCCGGCCATGTTGCGCACTACGCTGGACAGGTCGAAGCGCAGCACGCGCTCGTACTGCGCGCTCGCCAGTGCATCGGCCCACAGGCCGGTGGTACGCGCATAGTTCTCCACCAGCGCGACCTGCGCTTCCTCGCGGCCGGTCAGGCGCAGGTAGTCGATGGTCTGCGCATCGATATGGAACATCGCGGCGGTGGCGCCATACTCCGGGCACATGTTGGAGATGGTGGCGCGATCGCCGATGGTCAGCGCCGCGGCGCCCTCGCCGAAGAATTCAAGCCAGGCGCCGACCACGCGTTCCCTGCGCAGGAACTCGGTCAGGGCCAGCACCACGTCGGTGGCGGTGATGTCCGGCCGCGGCCTGCCGGTCAGCTCGACGCCGACGATGTCGGGCAGGCGCATCCACGAGGCGCGGCCGAGCATCACGTTCTCCGCCTCCAGGCCGCCCACGCCGATCGCGATCACGCCCAGCGCATCCACGTGCGGGGTGTGGCTGTCGGTGCCCACGCAGGTATCGGGGAAGGCCACGCCATCCTGCACGTAGACCACCGGCGACATCTTCTCCAGGTTGATCTGGTGCATGATGCCGTTGCCGGGCGGAATCACGTCCACGTTCTGGAATGCCTGCTTGGTCCAGTCGATGAAGTGGAAGCGGTCCTCGTTGCGGCGATCCTCGATGGCACGGTTCTTCTCGAACGCCTGCGGGTCGTAACCACCGCATTCCACCGCCAGCGAATGGTCGACGATCAGCTGCACCGGCACCACCGGGTTGACCTTGGCCGGATCGCCGCCCTTGTCGGCGATCGCATCGCGCAGGCCGGCCAGGTCCACCAGCGCGGTCTGGCCGAGGATGTCATGGCAGACCACCCGCGCCGGATACCACGGGAAATCCAGGTCGCGGCGGCGCTCGATCAGCTGGCGCAGCGAGGCATCCAGCGTCGCCGGGTCGCAACGCCTCACCAGGTTCTCGGCAAGCACGCGCGAGGTATAGGGCAGCGTTGCGTAGGCGCCGGGCTGCAGCGCGTCCACCGCGGCACGGGTGTCGAAGTAGTCCAGCGTGGTGCCGGGAAGGTTCCTGCGGTATTGACTGTTCATGGCTGGCATTGACTCATTGGCGGGCCGGGGCGTCGCGACGCCGGAGAAAGGGCGTGGCGGCGCCGCAACGGAGCCGGGCCGGCATGGCCGGCCCGCTCCGCGGTGCACCCCTGCGGGTGCGGAAGATACGGCTCAGCTGCGCTTGTCGATCGGCACGAACGCCTGGTCTTCCGGACCGGTGTAGTTCGCGCTCGGGCGGATGATCTTGCCGTCGATGCGCTGCTCGATGATGTGGGCGCTCCAGCCCGCGGTACGCGCGATCACGAACAGCGGGGTGAACATCGCCGTCGGCACGCCCATCATGTGGTAGCTGACCGCACTGAACCAGTCCAGGTTCGGGAACATCTTCTTGACGTCCCACATCACCGATTCCAGGCGCTCGGCGATGTCGTACATCTTCATGCTCGACACTTCCTCGGACAGCTCGCGCGCAACCTGCTTGATGACCTTGTTGCGCGGATCGGACACGGTGTAGACCGGATGGCCGAAGCCGATCACCACTTCCTTGCGCTCCACGCGCGCCTTGATGTCCGTCTCGGCTTCGTCCGGCGTGTCATAGCGCTTCTGCACTTCGAACGCCACTTCGTTGGCGCCGCCATGCTTGGGACCACGCAGCGCGCCGATGCCGCCGGCGATCGCGCTGTACATGTCGCTGCCGGTGCCGGCGATGACGCGGCAGGCGAAGGTGGAGGCATTGAACTCATGCTCCGCATACAGGATCAGCGAGGTGTGCATCGCCTGCACCCACGACTCCTGCGGCTTCTCGCCATGCAGCAGGTGCAGGAAATGGCCACCGATCGAATCGTCGTCGGTCTCCACGTCGATGGCGCGGCCATTGTGGCTCCAGTGGTACCAGTACAGCAGCATCGACCCCAGGCAGGCCATCAGCTTGTCGGCGATGTCGCGCGCACCGGGATGGTTGTGGTCGTCCTTCTCCGGTGCCACGCAGCCGAGCACCGAGACGCCGGTACGCATGACGTCCATCGGATGCGCCGACGGCGGCAGTTCCTCCAGCGCGGCCTTCACCGCCGCCGGGATGCCGCGCAGCGACTTCAGCTTCGCCTTGTAGCCCTTCAGCTCGGCGCGGGTCGGCAGCTTGCCGTGCACCAGCAGGTAGGCGATCTCCTCGAACTCGCTGGTGGTGGCCAGGTCGAGGATGTCGTAGCCGCGGTAATGCAGGTCGTTGCCACTGCGGCCGACCGTGCACAGCGCGGTGTTGCCGGCGGCGGTGCCGGACAGGGCGACGGACTTCTTCGGCTTGAAGGTCGGGGTAGCGGTCGTATCGTTCATGTATTCCTCCCGGAAACGCGTTGCAGCAGGTTACTTCTTGGCGGCGAACAGCGCATCGAGCTGCTGTTCGAAGGCGTGGTAGCCGATGCGGTCGTACAGTTCCTCGCGGCTCTGCATGGCATCGACGACGTTGCGCTGGTGGCCATCGCGGCGCACCGCTTCATACACGCGCTCGGCGGCCTTGTTGGCGGCGCGGAACGCGGACAGCGGGAACAGCTGGATGGCGACGCCGGCCGAAGCCAGCTCCTCGCGCGAGAACAACGGGGTCTTGCCGAACTCGGTGATGTTGGCCAGCACCGGCACCTTCACCGCATCGACGAAGCGGCGATAGGTATCCAGGTCGTAGGCGGCCTCGGCGAAGATGCCGTCGGCACCGGCCTCCACGCAGGCGATGGCGCGTTCGATGGCCGCATCCACGCCGTCCACCTGGATGGCGTCGGTGCGCGCGATCAGGAAGAACGCCGGATCGGTCTTCGCATCGGCGGCGGCCTTGACCCGGTCGACCATCTCGCCCTGGGACACGATTTCCTTGCCAGGACGATGCCCGCAGCGCTTGGCGCCGACCTGGTCTTCGATGTGGCAGGCGGCGGCGCCGGCCTTGACCAGCGACTTCACGGTGCGCGCGATGTTGAACGCGCTCGGGCCGAAGCCGGTATCGATGTCCACCATCAGCGGCAGGTCGCAGACATCGGTAATGCGGCGCACGTCGACCAGCACGTCCTCCAGGCTGTTGATGCCCAGGTCCGGCAGGCCCAGCGAACCGGCGGCGACGCCGCCACCGGACAGGTAGATGGCGCGGTAGCCGGCGCGCTTGGCCAGCAGCGCGTGGTTGGCGTTGATCGCACCGATCACCTGCAACGGCGATTCGGCGGCGAGCGCCTCGCGGAAGCGTGCACCGGGGGAAACATGCGGGGAAGCGGTCATGCGTCGATCCTGGAATGAGTCGTAACGGGATAACGCAAGCCGCGTGCCAACCGCAAGCCCTTGATTTGAAAGCCGTCACCGCGCGCGCCGATAAAACATATGAAACATTGAAACAGATGTATCATGAAACACCCCTCCGCGACCGATCGTGCATGCACCTGCCCCGCCCGCCCCAGCCCTACAGCGATACCGATCCCTCGCGACCGGTGATCTGGACGGTCAGCGTCTCGCGCCTGACCGGCCTGCTCGGCGATGTCATCCCGGAGTTCGACCGGCGCGCGCGCATCGAGCAGATCAACCTCGGCTTCGAGGAGGCGGTGGCGGTCATCAACCAGCGCCTGCGCCGCGAACACTGCGACGTGGTGATCGCCGGCGGTTCCAATGCGGCCTGGCTGCGCAACCGCCTGGACGTACCGCTGGTGCCGATCCAGGCCAACGGGTTCGACCTGATGGAAGCGCTGGCCCGGGCGCGGCGCATCGCTCCGCGGATCGGCCTGGTCACCCATGCCAGCGACGTGCCCAGCTTCGGCAACTTCCAGGACAGCTTCGGCCTGCAGATCGAACACCGCCGCTTCGTGACCCGCGAGGACGCACGCGACTGCATCGGCGATCTGCGCGCGGCCGGCATCGAGGTGATCGTCGGCACCGGCATGGCCATCGACCACGCCGAGGCCGCCGGCCTGCCGGGCGTGCTGCTGTACTCGGCCGATTCAGTGCGCCAGGCATTCGAGCATGCACTGGAGCTGACCCGCACGCTGGCGCGGTCGGGCAGCCGCCCGATGCCGGCGCGCAGGCGCCTGGCGCGCCCCGATGCCGACCATGCGCTGCTCGGCGACAGCGCCGCGATGGACCAGGTGCGCCGCTCCATCGCGCTGTACGCGCCGCACGACAGCACCGTGCTGGTGAGCGGCGAAACCGGCACCGGCAAGGAGCTGGTCGCCCGCCAGCTGCATGCGGCCAGCGGCCGGCGCGGGCGCTTCGTCGCGCTCAACTGCGGCGCGATCAGCGAATCGCTGCTGGAATCGGAGCTGTTCGGCTACAGCGATGGCGCGTTCACCGGCGCGCGGCGCGGCGGCCGCATCGGCCTGGTCGAAGCGGCCGACGGCGGCACGCTGTTCCTGGATGAGATCGGCGAGTTGCCGCTGCCGCTGCAGACCCGCCTGTTGCGCGTGCTGGAAGAGCGCGAGGTACTGCGCGTCGGCGCCACCGAACCCACCGTCGTGGACCTGCGCGTGGTCGCCGCCACCCTGCAGGACCTGGAACAGCGGGTGCAGGCCGGGGGCTTCCGGCGCGATCTCTATTACCGGCTGGCGGCGCTGCGCATCGCCCTGCCGCCATTGCGCGCGCGCCGCGAGGACATCGCGCTGCTGGTCCGGCACTTCTTCCGCCAGTTGCGCGGCATCGAGGCCCCGCTCGACGCAGCGGCGATGGCCACGCTGGCCGCCGCCAACTGGCCGGGCAACGTGCGCGAACTGCGCAACCTGGTCGATCGCCTGCGCATCCACTGGCAAACGGGCGATGGCCTGGTCGATGCGGCACGGCTGCTGCAGCTGGCGCCTGAGCTGGCTGCCGCCCACGCCCCGCCTGCCAGCGATGGCAACGGCAACGGCAACGGCAAGCGTCCATCACGGCCGCGGCTGCAGGCGCTGCTGCACGCGCATCGCAACGATCGCGAAGGCATGGCCGCGGCGCTCGGCGTCTCCCGCACCACGCTGTGGCGCTGGCTGCGCAGCGAAGGACTGTAGCGCCGGGCCCGCCCGGCGATCGCACGCCTCAGGGATACAGCAGCCGCTTGCTCCAGCGCCCTTCTGCATCGGCCTGGTAGCACCAGCGCTCATGCAGGCGGAACTGCGCGCCGTACCAGAACTCGATGCGATCGGGCACCACGCGCAGGCCGCTCCAGCCAGCCGGGCGCGGCACCTCCCGGCCCTCGAAACGCGCCTCGACCTCGGCCACGCGGGCGTCGAATTCCTCGCGATTGGCCAGCGTCCTCGACTGCAGCGAAGCCCAGGCGCCGATCTGGCTCATGCGCGCACGGCTGGCGAAATAAGCGTCGGCTTCGGCAGCGTCCACCTGCTCCACACGTCCCTCCACGCGCACCTGTATGCCGGCTTCGCGCAGGCTGCGCCACAGGAACAGCAGCGCCGCCTGCGGATTGGCCTGCAGCTCGCGGCCCTTGTGGCTGTCCAGATGGGTGTAGAACACGAACCCACGCTCATCAAACGCCTTCAGCAGCACGGTGCGCGCCGACGGCCGCCCGTGCAGGTCGGCGGTGGCCACGGTCATCGCATTGGGTTCCACCTCCCGGCTCTGCTGCGCCTCCTCGAACAGGGAAGCAAAGGTGGTCAGGGCTTCAGCGTACAGGTCGCTCATGGCTGCTTTCTTTTACAGGGATTGGGCTATTGTGGACGCATGGTCACCGCTGCGTACATGCCCCACGCGAAAGGATTTCCGGAAACGCTGGCCGAACAGGCGCTGGAGGATGCGCTGGGCAGCGCGACGGAGGTGCCCGTACTGGCAATCAGTGGACTGCAGGGAAGTGGCAAATCAACGCTGGCCGCGCAGGTCGTGGCCAGTGCCCGGCGTCGCGGACTCAATGCGGCGACACTGTCCATCGACGATGTCTACCTGACCCGCGCCCGACGCCAGCGCCTGGCCCGCCAGGTGCATCCGCTGCTGCTCACCCGCGGGCCGCCGTCCACCCATGATCTGCCATTGGCGCACCGCGTGCTGGATGCGGTGGTCGCGCGGCAGCCCCTGGTGCTGCCACGCTTCGACAAGCTCGCCGATGAGCGTCTGCCCGAGTCACAGTGGCCACGGCTGGACCAGCCCCTGGATCTTCTGGTCTTCGAAGGCTGGTTCCTGGGCACGCCGGCCCAGGACGAGGCGGATCTCGCTCCACCGCTCAATGCGCTGGAGCGCGATGCCGATGGAGACGGTCGCTGGCGACGCTGGTGCAACGAAGCGCTGGCCGGCGACTACCAGGCGCTCTGGCAGCGCTGCGACCGGCTCTGGTTCCTGCAGCCGCCGGATTTTGCGGTGGTACCGCGCTGGCGCTGGCAACAGGAACAGGCCCTGCAGGCCGCACAGCCCGGCCGCCACGGCATGAGCCGTCCACAGCTGGAGCGCTTCGTGCAGTATTACGAACGGGTCAGCCGGCAGGCACTCCGGACCCTGCCCACCATCGCCGACCGGGTCGTACGCCTTGACGACCATCGCAGGATTCTCGCCGTCGACTGACAGGCGCAGGGGGCCCGCCGGCCTGTCACTCCCTTCCTGGATGATGTGTGCCGCATACGAGCGTGGCGGCACGGTGTCTGTCGCTTGTCATGCCTGGAGATTCGGGATGTATCGAGCAACAGGTGCCTTGCAGCTATCGCGCAGGTGCATGAATCCCTATGGCGACAGCGCCGTTGACGGGGTACTCATCGAATGATCCATCGACCAACGTAACGGCGTTCATAGTCCTCGAGGTTAACCATGCTCGGCTTGATCTCCCTTGGCCAACACCGGGTTGCAGCCCACCACCTGGCTACCCTCCCACGTCACCCTGCACGGTGCACTCCCCGGGCAGTCCGCAACAGGATGATAGGTCCCGGAAGCACAGTGGCCGGCGCCGACACGCATGCATCGCCGCTCTGCAATGAATACATCAACGCCACCATCCGCCAGCTTGCAGGAGCGATACACGCCAACGCAGCACAGCATCCGCCAGTCTGCATCGGCACAGGACGAACGGGAACCTTGGCAAAAGAGGATCTGCGGAGCCTCCGCCGCATCTGCCGGCCAGCCAGGAACCACCCGCCCGGCTCGTCAATGAACTGCATTGCGGCGATGCGCATGCAGGCCCTTGACGACTACTGCCGCGCAGGACTGAAGCAGATGGAGCTGGCGCGTCGAAGCCACAAGCTCGAACACAATCTGCGCTCGTTGACCTCGCCAGGAGCGGAACGCACGGTGGAAGGCTCCGCCTCTCTTGACGCTGGCATCGGCATACCAGGTACCCGCATGCGTGTGGGTGTCGGCGCACGCATCGCCGGTGCAGGCAAGCGTGCGTGCTTTGAGACGCTGGAATACGCCGAAGGCCGCAGCGTGACGGCCAGCGCGTCGCTGGCTGCCGTCGCAGACCTCGTACCCTCCGTACTCGACTGCGAGGGCAGCGCCAGCGCCAGCATCCAGCACGCCAGCTTTCGCGGCGCAGTCTCTGCCCAGGCATTCGCGCAGCATGTCGCGCGTGCTGCGTCGCAAAGGCCCCGCGTGTCGCGCATGATCCGCGCGCCGTGGCGGCTGTTCGGCTCATGTTCTTCAACGGATGCCTACGCCGAGGCACTGCGGGCAGCCGCCCGCTGGGATCCATTGCTGCCTACCCTGACCGGTAACCGGACCGGCGTACAGAGCGCCGGAACACGTGTGGGCGGAGGATCCACGCGCTGGGGAACACCGCCTCCACCTCTGATCGATGTACGCGCCCGCTCGAAGATACTGAAGTTCGACCTGGGTGCTTCAACCACCGCTTTTCATGGGAGCGCGAACATCGCACGTACCCGGATGGACGTGGAGCTCGACGTCCCGGTATGGCTGCCGGACGCCCCACTGGAACCGGCAGAGCGCTCCTCGCTTGTCGAACTGCTGGGCCGGCGCGTCCTGGCATGGGCCGAGCCCACGCATTCGGAGACCACGGTGCTTGCAACCGCCATGCTGCGCAATCTTCATGAACCTGGGTACGCACAGCACGAACTGCTGCTCCAACGCCTGCAGGTCGAATGGCAGTTGCTGCAGGAGCTGCTGCTGCGCAGGCGCTGGTGTCCGGATCCGCTCCAGCTTCGTGGCGTGAAGAAGGGACTATGGGCACAATGGGATTGTCGGCACTCGCGCCCCCTCGTCAAGCGGATGCTTGACGTCTGCCATTGGATTCAACTGTCGGCGACGGACCACCGCCATGTCGACGCGGCGACAGCCTGCACGCTGGAACGCCAGGCCCGCTATCTGGCCAACGATATCCTCTCGTCACCCGCACTGGACCGCAGCAGGAGATGGCTCCGCGATCTGCATGCGACACGGCCCATGCGCCAGCGGGTTCGCCAGACCACTCTGCTCAGCGCCGCCGCCACGCCACTGCCGGGCACCGTCGCCGCAGTTGGCGTCTCGGTGACGCGCAGCGTCCAGCACAACTACAACCCACTACGCGACGGGCGCTGCATCGATGTCTCCATCGCCATGCAAGGCGTCGCGGACGTTGCCTCCGTGCAGCGGCTTCTGGCCCTGGTGGTGCCCGAAGCGGATCTGGCCGGATCGCTGGACGATCTGCTGCCAGGCCAGCAAGGAGCGCTGGCCTGCCTCGGCAACACCTCCGCCACCCTCATCTTCCGGTTCTTCCGGCCGTCGTTCCAGGACGACGATGACTACCCCACGTCCTGTCGCGGCTACCACCTGCAGCAGCTGCGCGTCCTCGCCAGCACGTCGCTGAACGTCGGCGGTCGGTTGCCGGTTTCTGTGCTTCCCGCTCTGGAAACAGGTGCAGGCCTGAATGTGGCCAGCTCCGGCGTCGCGCCGCTGCAACCGGACATGTTCTTTTCCCACACCGCCACGGCCCCACTGTTACGGTACCAGTCGCTTCTTGGGCAGGGCATGGCCAGGGAGAAGGCCTGGCAGCACCTGCTTGATGGGCACCGGAGCAGCCTCCTGCGGCTCGACCACGCGCTACGCAGGCCAGGTTCACCTGCAGCGGCGGAGATAATGTACTGGCTGAGACGCAGGCAGCTGGATGACCGGGCACCCTTGGCGCCGTGGTCAAGGTTCCTCGATGCACGTCCACCCTGTGCGGCAGAAGTGGACGATCTGGCTGCCCTGTGGACATTGTTCGACCAGGTATTGACGCCGCTGTCCACGGCCCAGAGGCGCTCGCCGATGTGTCTTCCGCTGCGCCTGCCACGCTTGTGAAGAACGCTACAGCCTCGGCGGCGAGCTGGCGATGGTAGGATCACCCGCGATGAACCCCGCACCGAACCTGATCCTGATCGGCCCGATGGGCGCCGGAAAAACCTGCATCGGCCGGCGCCTTGCCGAACGCTTCACGCTGGAATTCGTCGACGTGGACCAGGCCATCGTGGACGCCGCCGGGGCCAGCATCCCGTCGATCTTCGAACATTCCGGCGAAGCCGGGTTCCGCGAGCATGAGCGCAGGGTGCTGCAATGCCTGCTCAACGGCAGCGGCCGCCTGGTTTCCACCGGTGGCGGTGCCGTGCTGCACCCGGCCAACCGCGATGCCATCGCCCGGCAGGGCTACGTGGTCTACCTGCGCGTCAGCGTTGCCGCGCAGCTGCAGCGGCTGGCGCGCGACCGCGCACGGCCGCTGCTGCAGCGCCCGGACCGCGAACAGGTACTGCAGGCGCTGGCCGAGCAGCGCGATCCGCTGTACCGGCAGCTGGCCGACATCACCCTGGATACCGATCGCTTCACTGCTGCCGAGGCGACGTCCCAGCTTGTCGTCAGGCTGGCCGCGCTGTGGCAGCGACAGGACCTCCCCGCATGACCCCTGCATCCTCCCTCGACGTCGCCGTTGGCGGCGCGCACCCGTATTCCATCTCCATCGGTCCGGGCCTGCAGCAGCAGGGCGACCTGCTGGCGCGCCACGTGCGCGGTCGCCACGTGCTGCTGGTCAGCGACAGCGAGGTGGCCCCGCGCTACCTCGCAGCGCTGCGCGACACGCTGATGGAGACACGCCCCGACCTGATCGTCGGCGAACATGTGCTGGCGGCCGGTGAAGCGTCGAAGACGATGGCCGAATTCGGCCGCACGATCGAAGCCCTCGCGGCCCTGGGCGCCACCCGCGATGCCTGCGTGTTCGCGCTGGGCGGCGGCGTGGTCGGCGACCTGGCCGGGTTCGCTGCGGCCTGCTGGATGCGCGGCGTGGACTGCGTGCAGCTGCCCACCACACTGCTGGCGATGGTGGATTCATCAGTAGGGGGGAAGACCGCAGTGGACATCCCGGCCGGCAAGAACCTGGTCGGTGCGTTCCATCCGCCACGCGCGGTGATCGCCGACACCCGCGTGCTGTCTACCCTGCCCTCGCGCGAGCTGCGCGCCGGACTGGCCGAAGTCATCAAGTACGGTGCGCTCGGCGATGCCGGCTTCTTCGACTGGCTGCAGCAGCATGCCGATGCGCTGTCGGCCGGCGACGACGCCGTGCTTGCCGAAGCCATCGCCCGCAGCTGCGCGCACAAGGCCGCCATCGTCGAGCGTGACCCGTTCGAGAAGGGCGAACGCGCACTGCTCAACCTCGGCCACACCTTCGGCCACGCCATCGAAACCGAACAGGGATATTCGGCGCCGGGCCGCGACGCGCTCAACCATGGCGAGGCCGTGGCGGTGGGCATGGTCCTGGCCGCACGCCTTTCCAGCGCGCTGGGCATGGCGCCCGAAGCCGACGGCGAACGCCTGCGTGCGCTGCTGCAGCACATCGGCCTGCCCGTGGCGATCCCGGCCGGACTGGATCCGCAGGCACTGCTGGAGCGCATGCGCCTGGACAAGAAGAACGTGGCCGGTCGCCTGCGTCTGGTGCTGTGGCGTGGCATGGGACATGCCGAAGTGGTGGCGGGCGTACCCGACGAAGCCGTGCTGGCGATACTGTCCGCCCCCTGACCCGGACCGCGCAGGCGCCGAGAGTCCGCCGGCCGCAGGTCGGCAACCCCGCTACAATCGGCCCATGCACGCGCACCTGCAACAACCTGCGATCGGCACCGAAGCACCGCGCTTCCTGCGCCTCAGCCTGCAGCCCGACCTGTTCGGCGGTTGGGAGCTGCTGCGCGAATCCGGGCGCGTGGGCGCGCGTTCGCAGCTGCGCCGCGAACTGTATCTGCACGAACAGGACGCGCGGCTTGCCTTCGACAAGGCACGCGATGCCGACCTGCATCGTGGCTTCACCCTCATATCCAGCAGCCCATGAGCCTGCTGTCCCGTCCCTGCCGGCGTCCCGCGCCGGAACCGCACAAGGAATCCCCGCCGTGACTGCTGCCCTCCGCAACGACCGCCTGCTGCGCGCCCTGCGCCGTGAACCGGTGGACCATACGCCGGTGTGGCTGATGCGCCAGGCCGGCCGCTACCTGCCGGAGTACCGCGCAACCCGCGCGAAGGCCGGCAGCTTCCTGGCCATGGCCAAGAATCCGGAGATCGCCTGCGAGGTGACGCTGCAGCCGTTGCGCCGCTTCCCGCTGGATGCGGCGATCCTGTTTTCCGACATCCTCACCGTGCCCGATGCGATGGGACTGGAACTGTACTTCGTCGAAGGCGAAGGACCGAAGTTCCGCCATCCCGTACGCGATGAAGCCGCCATCGCACGGCTCGCCGTCCCGGACATGGAACAGGAACTGGGCTATGTCATGGACGCGGTGCGGGTGATCCGCCGCGAACTGGATGGACAGGTACCGCTGATCGGCTTCTCCGGCAGTCCCTGGACGCTGGCCTGCTACATGATCGAAGGCGGTGGCAGCAAGGATTTCGCGCGCATCAAGGCGATGGCGCTGAACCATCCGCAGGCGCTGCACCGCCTGCTGGAGGTGGTCACCGATGCGGTCATCGCCTACCTTGGCGCGCAGCGCGCGGCCGGCGCCCAGGCGCTGCAGGTATTCGATACCTGGGGCGGCGTGCTGTCGCCGTCGATGTACCGGGAGTTCTCGCTGCGCTACCTGCAACGCATCGCGGCGGAACTGGAACGTGGCCAGGGCAGCGAACGCACGCCGTTGATCCTGTTCGGCAAGGGCACCGGGCTGCACCTGGAAGCGCTGTCGCATACCGGTGCCGACGCGCTGGGCATCGACTGGACGCTGGACCTGGAAGATGCGATGCAGCGCACCGGCGGCCGCGTCGCGTTGCAGGGCAACCTCGACCCCACCACGCTGTATGCAGGACCGGAAGCGATCACCGCAGCGGCCGGCCGCGTGCTCGACAGCTACGCCGCAGGCAACGGTGGTTCGCGCGAAGGCCATGTATTCAACCTTGGCCATGGCATGTCGCCGGACATGGATCCGGCGAGCGTGCAGGTGCTGGTGGATGCGGTGCACCGCCTCAGCGCACGTTGAAGCATCCACCGACATGGCGGCACGGCGCGGGTTGATCGCACCGTGACCGCCACTGGGCGATGATGTACGCCCCACCCGCGCCAAGCCAGACCGATGACATCACGCTACGCCTCCATCCGCCCGCTGTTGTGGCTGGTGTCGCTGGCGATCTTCATGCAGATGCTGGACTCGACCATCGTCAACACCGCGTTGCCGGCGATGGCACGCAGTCTTGGCGAAAGCCCGCTGCAGATGCAGTCGGTTGTTTTCAGCTACGCGCTGGCGGTGGCGACCTTCATCCCGGCTTCGGGCTGGATCGCCGATCGCTTCGGAACGCGTCGCACCTTCCTGGTCGCGATCATCCTGTTCACCCTCGGCTCGCTGGCCTGCGCGCTGGCCCAGCAGCTGCACCAGCTGGTCGCCGCACGCGTGCTGCAGGGCATCGGCGGCGCCATGCTGCTGCCGGTGGGACGGCTGGCGGTGATGCGTTCGGTGCCGCGCGACGATTTCCTCCGCGCGATGAGCTTCATCGCCATTCCGGCGCTGATCGGCCCGCTGATCGGCCCGACCCTGGGTGGCTGGCTGGTGGAGATCGCATCCTGGCACTGGGTGTTCCTGATCAACCTGCCGATCGGCGTGATCGGCTATGCCGTGGCGATGAAGGTGATGCCCGACCACTACGCCGAACATCGTTCGCGCTTCGACCTGCGCGGCTACCTGATGCTGGCGTTCGGCATGGTGCTGCTGTCGCTCGCGCTGGATGGCATTTCCGGCATGGGCACGCCGCACGCCCTGGTGATGCTGATGACCGTGGCCGGCCTGGCCGCGCTGGTCGGTTACTGGCTGCATGCGGCCAACTCCACCGCGCCGCTGTTCTCGCTGGCGTTGTTCCGCGTGCCCAGCTACCGCATCGGCATCCTCGGCAACCTGTTCTCGCGCATCGGCAGCAGTGCGATGCCGCTGCTCATTCCGCTGCTGCTGCAGGTCGGCATGGGCATGAGCCCGATGAATGCCGGCCTGATGATGATCCCGGTGGCGGCCGCCGGCATGCTGTCGAAGCGAATGGCGGTCAGGCTGGTCGAGCGCTTCGGCTACCGCCGCGTGCTGATGACCAATACGGTGCTGGTCGGCATCGCCATGGCCAGCTTCGCGCTGATGACGCCAGGCCAGCACCTGGGCTGGCGGCTGCTGCAGCTGGCGCTGTTCGGCGCGGTGAACTCGCTGCAGTTCACGGTAATGAATACCGTGACCCTGCGCGACCTCGATCGCGGGTTCGCCAGTTCGGGCAACAGCCTGCTGTCGATGGTGATGATGCTCGCCGCCGGTTTCGGCGCGGCCGCCGCCGGCAGCCTGCTGGCCGCCTTCGCACCGCTGGCAGCGCACGGCGCCACCGCCGCCCTGCATGCCACGTTCGTATGCGTGGGCGCGATCACGCTGACCTCCACGCTGGTGTTCTGGCAGCTGCCTGACACCGGCCCCGAGCCGAAACAGGTCGAAGAAGTCGCCGAGTAACGGCGGGGAGCAGCCAGTTCGACAGCCGCGCCGGACGCGGTGCTATGCGCCCATCGCCTCGGCGATGGCGGCGGCCAGCAGCTCGCCTGTCACCGGTTTTCGCAGCAGGCCCTGCATGCCGGCTGCGCGCAGCCGCTCGGGAAGATCCGGATCGGTGCGTGCGGTCACCGCCAGCAACGGCAGTTCATGCCCCTGGTTGCGCAGGTGCCGGGCCAGCTCGACTCCGCCCAGCCCGGGCAGGTCGAGATCAAGCAGGCCGATGTCGAAACGCTCGCTGGCCATTTCCCGCAGTGCGGCCAGCGCATGCCCGGCATGCACCACCTGGTGCCCGCGCGCGGCCAGCAATCCGGCCAGCACCTCGGCCACCGTCGGATCGTCCTCCACCAGCAGGATCCGCAGCGGCGCCACCGGCTCCGGTCCGGCCTCCCCGACAGCCGCGCCATCACCGCCTTCACCGTTGCCGTCGTCATGGCACAACACCAACGGCAGGCGCACGCTGAAACGCGTGCCACGTCCGAGCTGGCTGTCCACCTCGATGCTGCCGCCCATCGCCAGCGCCAGTTCACGACTGATCGCCAACCCCAGGCCGCTGCCACCATGCTGCGCCGCGGTGTGCGCATCGCCCTGTTCGAAGCGGCCAAACAGGCGCTTCTGCTGCTCGCTGCCGATCCCCGGGCCGGTATCGGTGATGTCGAACAGCAGCCCGTGCCCGGCGCCTTCCTCGCTGACCCGCAGCACGATGCTGCCGCGCCGGGTGAACTTGACCGCGTTGCCGACCAGGTTGAGCAGGATCTGCCGCACCCGCAGCGGATCGCCCACCGCCGACAATCCTTCGGGCAGCGTGTTGTGCAGCGCGAACCGCAGCTGCTTGCGGCGCGCCAGCGGTTCCATCAACGCCTGCACGTCGTGCAGCAGCGCGTGCAGGTCGAAGCGCTGCGCCTGCAGTTCCAGGCGCCCGGATTCGATCCGGGCCAGGTCCAGCGCATCGTTGACCAGCAACAGCAGGTGCTCGCCCGCGGTGCGGATGGATTCGGCATAGCCACGCTGGCGACCCTGCAGCGGCGAGGCCAGCAGCAGCTCGGTCATGCCCAGCACCCCGGTCATCGGCGTGCGCACCTCATGGCCGAGGGTGGCCAGGAAACGGGTCTTGGCCGCGGACGCCTGCTCGGCCACATCCTGCTTGTGGACCGCCATCTGGAAAGCATGCAGGCGCTGCAGGCGTCGCCGGTACAGCCAGGCGAAACCACTCAGCAGCAACAGCGCCGCGGCCAGCAGCAGCAACATGCCGGTCATGCTCCGCCACCACGGTGGCAGCACCTGGAACTCCAGCGCCTGGACCTGCGACCACACATGGTCGGCCGAGCGCGCCTGCACCTCCAGCCGGTACTGCCCCGGAGGCAGGCGCGAAAACACGCGTTCGCCGCCGGCACCGGCATCCACCCAGTCCGGGTCGTAGCCGTCCAGGCGGTAGCGATAGCGATTGGAGGCGGCATCGCTGAACGACAGCAGGCGCGCGACGATGTGCAGGTCGCGGTCGCCGTCGGCCACGGTGATTGCCGGCTCATGGGTCAGCTCGATGGTCCTCTCGCCTCGGCTGACCTCCACCCGTTCGATCACCAGCGGCGCCTGCCGGGTCGGCGGCTGCACCTGGTGCGGATCGAACAGCAGCAGGCCAGCTGGCGTACCCGCCACCAACCGGCCGTCGGTGCTGGCGACCAGCGTGTTCTCACGGAACTCCTGGCTGGGCAGGCCATCGTGCACGCCATACAGGCGCACGCTGCCGGCGCGCGGATCCACCCGCAGCAGCCCGCGCGTGCTGCTGGCCCAGGCGATCCCGGCGGAATCCACGACCACGCCCGTGGCCGCCACCGCCGGATAGCCCTGTTCGGCACCGACCACCTGTTCGCGCCGCAGTGCGCTGCCGGTCCAGCGGTAGCGCATCAGCCGGGCATCCTGCGACAGCCAGACATCGCCATCGGCGGCGAGCGCCAACGCATGGACGGCGCCGTCCGGCGCGCCCGGCACGCGCAGGAAGCGCCGCTGCGCCGGATCCCATTCCTGCAGGCCACCACTGCTGGCCAGCCACGGACGCCCGCGCGGCCCGCATTGCAGCCCGATGACCAGTTGCCCCTGCGCGAGCCCGGCCTGTCCCAGCGGCACCTGCACCCGCACCCTTCCCTCCAGGTCGCGTCCCTGCATGCCGGCCGACGACATCGTCCACAGCCGGTCATCGCAGGCGGCGACGGCCTGCACGTTGCCTTCCATTACCGCATCGCTGCCGGCATCGCGTCCCCATCGGCGCAGCGTGCGGCTGCGCGGGTCATAGCGCAGCAGCGCATCCATCGACCCGATCCATACCTGTCCGCGCGCGTCCTCGGCGACCGACAGCAACCAGTGGTTGCCATTGACCTTCACCAGGTGCTGCTCGACCGCACCGGTCGCCGGATGCACGCGGTCCAGCGCGCCATGCGAACCGACCGTCCATATCCCGCCAGCCGCCGAACGCGCGGTACCGAGCACGAACGCATTGCGCAGCGATGCCGGATCGTCCTCCAGCCGCGGCAGCACCGAAAACTGCCACCAGCGCGGCAGCAGGTGCCACAGCCCGGCGTTGGTGCTGGCCAGCCAGATGCCGCCTTCGCGGTCCTGGAACGCACCGCTCCAGTTCGGCCGTACCTGGCCGCGGGCGAGCGCGCTGTACAACGGCACCTGCTGGTAACGGCCCTCCACCCCGCGCCCCAGTCCGGAACGGGTATCCAGCCAGTAGCCGCCCCGTTCGTCGCGCAGCATCACCCCAAGGACCTGGTCGCTTTCCGGCACCGGCCACGGCGCCTGCTCGAAACGACCGTCGGGCCGGCGCACATGCACGCCGGCCAGGGTGCTGATCCACAGGCTGCCATCCACGTCCGCGATCATCCCGTTGAGCACCGCGCCGGACAGCACGCTGGCGGGCACGCGTTCGAAATCATGGCCGGTCCAGCGCGCGACGCCGCGCTTGCTGCCGACCCAGAGCGTGCCGTCGGGCAATGTCGCCAGGAACGGGGCACTGATGCCCGGCACGCTGCGTTCGTTGCCCGGCTCGGGCAGGAAGCGCTGCAGCCTGTCGTCGGCATCGATGCGGTACAGGCCGCCGCCGTAGGTACCGAACCAGACCGAACCGTCCGCCGTGGTGGCCACGCTCCACACCGTGTTGCTGGTCATCAGCGGCTGGCTGGCGCGGTCGTAGAAGCGCAGCTCGCGGCGGTCGGCCGACATCCGCGCCAGTCCCGCGTTCTCGGTGCCGATCCACAACTGGTTGCGTGCATCCACCGCGACCGTCCAGATCCGGTTGTCGCGCAGCCCATCCTCGGCCCGCCAGATCCGGTAGCTGCGGCCGTCGAAGCGCGCCAGGCCGTCGTTGCTGGCGATCCACAGGTATCCGAGGCGATCTTCGGCCATGCGGTTGACGGTGTTGGACGGCAGGCCATCGAACACGGTCAGCTGGCGTGGCGTCGGCGGCACCGGCTGCGCCAGCGCCGATACCGGCCACATCGCCAGCCATGCCATCGACAGTCCTGCTACCGCCAGTCGCATCCACGCCACGTTCGCCTTCTCCCCGCAACAGGCTCCGCTCCAATGTCCACCCCGCATCGCCAGCGCGGTGCCGGCTGCGGCAGAAGCTGTCCCCCCGACCCATGGTAAACCCCAGCGCGCCGTCTTCACCGCGGCGCGCGGAAACTCACCCGTCGCGCCGACGCGCGCGGGCGCGGGCGATCGCCTCGACCAGAAGCTCGCCGGTCACCGGCTTGCGCAGGAAGCCGTCGAATCCCGCCGCCAGTACTTCGGCCTCGGCATAGGCATCCGAGCGCGCGGTCACCGCCAGCAGCGGGAAACCGTGGCCCATCGAGCGCAGCTGGCGCGCCAGTGCGATGCCGTCCAGCGCCGGCAGGTCCAGGTCGAGCAGGCCGATGTCGAACGACGCAGTGGCTACCTCGGACAATGCCGCCAGGCCATGCAGCACATGCACCACGCCATGGCCGCGGGTCTCCAGCAGGCCGGCGATGACCTGGGCCACGGTGGGGTCGTCCTCCACCAGCAGGATCCGCAGCGATGGCAGCAGCGCATTGCCAACGGCGCCGGTGGTGCCGCCCTCGCCGGCCGTCGCCTCCACCTGCCATGGCAGTGGCAGTTCGACGCGGAAGCGCGCGCCATGCCCGGGACGGCTGTCGACGCCGATGCCACCGCCCATCGCCACCGCCAGCTCCTGGCAGATCGCCAGACCCAGCCCGCTGCCGCCATAGCGGCTCGCGGTGCGCGGCCCGTCGGCCTGTTCGAAGCGGTGGAACAGCCTGTGCTGCTGCTCGGGGCCGATGCCCGGGCCGCTGTCGAACACCTCGAACACCAGCCCCGCGCCATCGCCTGCCATCTCCACGGCGACGCCGACATGGCCGCGCTCGGTGAACTTGATGGCATTGCCAAGCAGGTTCAGCAGGATCTGCCGCAGGCGCATTTCATCGCCGCTGGCGATGATCCGTCCCGGCAGCGTGCCGCTGCACCGGAACGTCAGCCCGCGCTGCCGCGCGATCGGCTCCATCAGCGCCTGCACCTCGTCCAGCAACGCGTCGAGCACGAACGGCGCGATCTCCAGTTCCAGCCGTCCGGCCTCGATGCGCGCCAGGTCCAGCGCATCGTTGACCAGCCGCAGCAGGTGCGTGCCGGCCTGGTGGATGGAACCGGCATAGCGACGCTGCTGCTCGTCCAGCGACGTAGCCAGCAGCAGTTCGCTCATGCCGAGCACGCCGGTCATCGGCGTGCGTACTTCATGGCCCAGCGTCGCCAGGAAATGGCTCTTGGCCTGCGATGCCTGTTCGGCCAGGTGCTGCTTGTGCAGGCTGAGCTGCCATTGATGGCGTCGCCGCAGCCGCTGCCGCACGTACCAGGCCAGCGTCGCCAGCAGCAACAGGCCGCCCAGCAGATACAGCAGCAACGCGATGCCGCTGCGCCACCACGGCGGCAGCACCTGCACGTGCAGGTCGGGCGCCGGTGTCCATCCGCCGCCGGCGGCGCGTGCCTGGATCTCGATGCGATAGCGCCCCGAGGGCAGCCGCGACAGGGTCCGTTCGCCATCCGCGGCCGGCACCCAGTTGAGGTCGTAGCCTTCGACGCGGAAGCGGTAGGCGTTGCTCAGCGGATTGGCGAACGACAGCAGGCGCGCGTCGATCCGCAGGTCGCGGTCGTCCGGTCCGAGCACGATGTCGCGACCGCTCGGCAGATCCTGCCAGCCTTCGCCATCATCGCGGCGCACCCGCACCGCGCCGATCACCAGCTGCGAAGGCGGCAGCACACCGTCGCGCATGTCCGGGTCGAAGCCCACCAGCCCGGTCTGCGATACCGCCAGCACGCGTCCGCCGGCATCGCGTGCGGGCGGGCGGCTGGTGAACTCCGAATCCGGCAGGCCATCGCGCTCGCCGTAGATGCGCAGCTGCCGCGTATGCGGGTTCCAGCGCAGCAGCCCGCGCGGGCTGGTCACCCACAGCTCGCCGTCACGGCCGCGCACCATTCCGCCGATCTGTACCGCGGGCACGCCCTGCCCCGCGCCGACCTGTTCGCGCAGCGCAAGCCGGCGTCCATCCCAGTGGTAACGTTCCAGCGCGCCCTGGCGGGCCAGCCAGACGGTATCCGGCGCGGCCCACGTGATGTCGAAGATGCTGCCCGGGGCGACCCCCGGCACGGTGATGAACCCGCCATCCTGGAAACGCAGCACGCCCATGCCGCCGACCACCCACGGCTGGCCGTCGGCATCGAACAGGATCTGCTCGGCCGGCGCATCGCTGCCGTTGCCCAGCGAGGCGCTGGGGAACTCGCGCAGCACCCTGCCCCGCGCATCGCGCTGCTGCAGGCCAAGGCTCATGATCGAGATCCACACCGTACCGTCGGGCGCCTGGCGCATCAGGTCGATACGCTGGCGCAGGTCCGAGCCGCCCTCGATCGGCCAGTCGCGGTGGCTGCCGCGGCGCGGGTCGTAGACCGTGATGCGGCCTGCACGGCCCAGCCACAACGTGCCATCCGGACGCGGCAGCACCGACCACACCGCGCCGCTGCCGAGGCGATCGTCGCCGACCAGCAGCGACAGCGTGCCCTCCGGGTCGAGCCGGTATACGCCGTGCGCGGCACCGACATAGAAGCTGCTGCCGTCGCTGGAGGCGCTGAGCAGGTACTGGCTGTCCAGCGGCTTGCCGTCCAGCTGGTACCAGGTGGAGAAGCGCCGCCAGTCCGGCGGCAGGTAGGCCAGGCCCTGGGTCAGCAACGCTATCCAGAGCCCGCCCTCATGGTCCTGCAGCATGTCCAGCACACCACTGTGGGCGGTCAGGAAGCCACTGCCGCGATCGCCATCCAGCCGCCGCAGCTGGCCATCATGGCCGCGCAGCAGTCCTTCCGAGCTGCCTACCCAGTAGCCGCCGAGGCGGTCGTCGAGCACCAGCGCCGAGCGCAGCGAGGGCCCCTGCGGCCAGTGCGGCCGATGCACGCGGTCGTCGCCGTCGATCCGCAGCAGCCCCTGGCCCTGGGTGCCTGCCCAGACATTGCCCTGCCGGTCACGGCTCAGCCGCAGCACCGGAAGTTCCCCCAGCTGCTCGACGCCGATGCGCTCGAAACCCTCGCCGTTCCAGCGCGCGACGCCGCGCTCGGTGCCCAGCCACAGGCGCCCGCGGGCATCGACCAGGCTGGCGTAGATGGTATCGCTGGGCAGGCTGTGCGGGTCGCCGGGATCGTGGCGGTAGACCTTCAGGCGTCCATCCTCGCCACGCCGGCACAGCCCGTAGGCACTGGTACCGATCCACAGCCCCTGTCCCTGCTCGGCCAGCGTCCAGAACTGCCCCTCGCAGCGGCTGTTGATCTCGCCGAGGACCTCGAAACCCTGCCGGTCCGCGCCCATCCGTACCAGGCCGACGCCGTTGATGCCGAGCCACACGCGGTCGCGCTGGTCCACCAGCATCGTTTCGATCTCGTTGCCCGGCAGCGAGCCTTCGACCTGTGGGTCGTGCCGCCAGGTCTGCATCGCGACACCGTCGTAACGCGCCAAGCCGCCATCGGTGGCGGCCCAGACATGGCCCTGGTGGTCTTCGGCGAGCGCCAGCACCATCCTCGAAGGCAGCCCCTCGGCCGTCCCGAAACGGCGCAGCCGTGGCGTCTCCACAGCGGCTTCGGAGGCCGATGCGCCGCCCTGGCCGGCAGCGGCCGTCGACGCGGGCACGCCGGCGCCGATCACTGCCAGCAACAGCATCAATGCCCGTCCGTGATGCATGTACGTCGCCATCGTGTCCCCCTCGATTGCAGGAATTGTCACACAGCCTTGACGCAGCGTCCGTGCCTCCTGCGCCGCCGGCTGCCGTCGTCGGCGTGCGATGCAGCGCGTATGCGCACCGGCACCATGAACTGTTGCAGCCATGTAGCTGTCCGTGGGCAATCGCGTGCGTATGATCGACCTGTCCCCGGCAGGAGCCTGCCCGTGCTGCATCGCGTGACCCTGACATTGCTGCTCGCCCTGTTGCCCGGCCTGGCCAGTGCCGCCGGCGCCCCGTACCGCCTCGATCCGGTGCATACCCGCGTGCTGTTCGCGATCGAACACGCCGGCTTCTCCAGTGCGCTGGGCACCGTGTCAGGCAGCGAGGGCGAGCTGTATTTCGATCCGCTGGACTGGACCACCGCACGGCTCGACGTGCGCATCCCGGTGTCGCGCCTGGACCTGGGCGATGGCAAGTGGAACGAAGCGGCACTGGCGCGCAACCTGCTGGATGGTGAACGCCATCCGTTCGCACGGTTCGTCTCCACCGCCATCCTGCCGATCGACGAAACCCACGCCCGCGTGACCGGCAACCTGACCCTGCGCGAGGTCACCCGCGAGGTCGTGCTGGATGTCACCCTCAATGCCCTCAAGCGGCATCCGCTGCCGCCGTTCCGCCGCACTGCCGGCTTCTCCGCGACCACCACCCTGAGCCGCAGCGATTTCGGCATCCGCGCCTGGCCCAGCGTGATCGGCGATACCGTGCATCTGCGGATCGAGGCGGAAGCCGTGCGCGAACGCCGTGGTGAGGACGACGACGCCGGCGCCGCTCCGGGTCCGGATGCACTGGACACGCCGCCGTCCGACGCGGCCACGCCGCCTTCCGGGGACACGCCATGAGCCGTCGCAACGCGCTGCGCTGGGGGAGCGTCAGCCAGGCGCTGCACTGGACCATCGCCCTGTTGATCCTGGTGCTGGGCGCGGTCGGCCTGACGATGGGCGACCTGCCGAAAACGCCGAAATACTTCTGGGTGTACACCGCGCACAAGTCGCTGGGCCTCACCGTGCTGGCGCTGGTGGTGCTGCGCCTGGGCTGGCGCCTGCATGCCGGCGCGCCGCCACCGGCCGCCGGCACGCCCGCCTGGCAGGAACGCATCGCCAGCAGTACCCACTGGCTGATGTACGCACTGATGTTCGCGATCCCGCTGTCGGGCTGGGCCTACGATTCGGCCAGCGGCCTGCGGCCGTTCCGCTGGTTCGGGCTGGTCGACGTCCCCAGGCTGGTGTCGCCCGACCCGCAGGCCGTGGCGGTGTCGCATGCCATCCACGAGTACGGGTTCTGGACGCTGATCGCCGTGGTCCTCGCGCACGCCGGCGCCGCCCTGTACCACCACTTCATCCAGCGCGATGCCACCCTGGCACGCATGGTGCCGCGCGGCTGGCTGCGTTCCCCACAGAAGGACTGATCGATGACCATCAAGCTGACCTCTCCGACCGCCGTCGCCGCCGCCCTGGCCGGCATGCTGGCCACCGCTCCGGCATTGGCCGCCGATTACGTGCAGGCGCCCGGCTCCACGCTGGCATTCGCGACCCGATACGACGGTGAAGTGTTCGCCGGTACCTTTCCGGGCTTTTCCACGCGGCTCAGCTTCGATCCGGCCGATCCGGCCGCCGGCGCGCTGGACGTGACCATTCCGCTGGCGGGCGCGCGCAGCGGCAACAGCGACCGCGACTCGACCCTGCAGGGCGCGGACTTCTTCAACGTCGCCCGGTTCGCCGAGGCGCGCTATACCGCCCGGGGATTCCGCGCGCTCGGCGATGGCAGGTACGCCGCCGACGGCACCCTGGAACTGCGCGGCGTGAGCAAGCCGGTCACCCTCACCTTCACCTGGAAGCCCGGCGTGCAGCCGGTGCTGGAGGGCAAGGCAACGGTCAAGCGCCTGGAGTTCGGCGTCGGCGGCGGCGACTGGGCCGACACCGGCACCATCCCGGACGAAACCGCGATCAGCACCCGGGTGGTGTTGAAGGCGAAGTAGGACCGGGCCCTGCCGTCCCGCCGGCGGCGGGGCAGCGCCCGCTCCAGGCAAGCCAGGCGCGCAGCGCGGCCGCATCGAACGGCCAGTCCAGCTCGCGCCCGCAGCCGTCGCGAAGCACCGGCACGCGCAGCCCATAACGTGCTTCCAGCGTGGCATCGTCGTCGATGAACACGCATTCCAGGCCGGGCACGCGGGCGCGCGCCAGCACCTCCAGCGCGAGGTCGCACAGATGGCAGTCATCCCGCTGGTAAAGGATCAGCACGGCGTTTCGCTCCCGGGGAAGGTTTGCTGCGACGCAGCCAGGCCGGCGGCGACGAACGGCTAGAATAGCGGTCTCTTCCGGTACCCGCAGTCGGCATCCATGGCAGTCAGCACGTTCGACGTTTTCAAGATCGGCATTGGCCCGAGTTCCTCGCATACGGTGGGGCCGATGAAAGCGGCCGAACGCTTCGTGCACCGCTGGCTGCTGGATCCGGGCCGGCTGCAGGACGTGGTGCGCATCCGTGCCGATGTCTATGGTTCGCTGGCGCTGACCGGGCGCGGGCACGGCACCGACAAGGCCGTGCTGCTCGGCCTGGAAGGCCAGCGCCCGAACCTGATCGATCCGGACATCATTCCCGCCACGCTGGAGCGTATCCGCGGCAGCAAGCGCATCACGCTGATGGGCCGCCACGAAATCGCCTTCGACGAGAAGCGCGATCTCGGCATGAACAAGCGCCAGAAGCTGCCCTACCACACCAACGGCATGCGCTTCACCGCCTACGGCGCCGACGATGAAGTGATCGCCACCCGCGATTACTACTCGGTCGGCGGTGGCTTCGTGGTCAACCAGGACGATGCCGCCGACGACCGCATCGTGCCCGATGAAACGCCCTTGCCGTACCCGTTCAGGAGCGGCGATGAGCTGCTTGCGCAGACCGCGCGCAGCGGGCTGAGCATCGCCCAGCTGATGTTCGAGAACGAGAAGTGCTGGCGCAGCGAGGAGGAGATCCGCGACAACCTGCGCGAGATCTGGAGCGCGATGCAGGCCTGCGTGGCCCGTGGCATCCGCCAGGAAGGCACCTTGCCCGGCGGGCTGCACGTGGGACGGCGCGCACCGGCGCTGCATCGGGAACTGTCGTCCAAGCCGGAAGCGGCCATGCGCGATCCGCTCACCACGCTGGACTGGGTGAATCTCTACGCGCTGGCGGTGAACGAGGAGAATGCCGCGGGTGGGCGCGTGGTGACGGCGCCGACCAATGGTGCGGCGGGCGTGCTGCCGGCGGTACTGCATTACTTCGACCGGTTCTGCCCCGGCGCGAACGAACAGCGGATCTTCGACTTCCTGCTGACCTCGGCGGCGATCGGCATCCTGTACAAGGAAAACGCATCGATTTCCGGTGCGGAAGTCGGCTGCCAGGGCGAGGTCGGCGTTGCCTGTTCGATGGCCGCCGGTGGCCTGGTCGCCGCGCTGGGCGGCAATCCCAGCCAGATCGAGAACGCCGCGGAAATCGGCATGGAACACAACCTGGGCCTGACCTGCGATCCGATCGGTGGCCTGGTGCAGATTCCCTGCATCGAGCGCAACGCGATGGGCGCGGTGAAGGCGATCAATGCATCGCGCATGGCGATGCGGGGCGATGGCAAGCACAAGGTGTCGCTGGACAAGGTCATCAAGACCATGCGCGACACCGGCCGCGACATGCAGGACAAGTACAAGGAAACCAGCCGTGGCGGGCTGGCGGTGAACGTCATCGAGTGCTGATCCGGGGGCGGCGCACGCCCCTGGAAGCCGACGACCATTGGTCGCCGCACTTGCGGAGGTTACCCTCAGGGAGCCCCCTCCACGGAGTTCCCCATGCGCCTGCCCGTCGTCGCGCTGCTCGCCAGCCTGTCCTTGCCTGCCCTTGCGTCGGAAACCTACGGCGCGCGGCTGGAAGGGTTTGAATATCCATATCCGGTGAAGAACTTCACCATGCGCAGCCAGCGGCAGCCGCTGGAAATGGCCTACATGGATGTCGCACCGAAGGGCACGCCCAGGGGCACCGTGGTGCTGCTGCACGGCAAGAATTTCTGCGCGGCCACCTGGCAGGAGACCATCGCGCCGCTGCTTGCCGCCGGCTACCGGGTCGTCGCCCCGGACCAGGTCGGCTTCTGCCGCTCCAGCAAACCGGCCGGTTACCAGTATTCGTTCGGCCAGCTCGCTGCCAACACCCATGCCCTGCTGGAGCATCTCGGCGTGCAGCAGGCGCATGTCGTCGGCCATTCCATGGGTGGCATGTTGGCGATCCGCTACGCGCTGCTGTATCCGCAGGCCACGCGAAGCCTTTCGCTGGTCAATCCGATCGGACTGGAAGACTGGAAGGCGCTGGGCGTGCCGTGGCGCAGCGTGGATGCCTGGTACGCGAATGAATTGAAGACCAGCTTCGATTCCATCAGGAAGTACCAGCTGGATGTCTACTACAGCGGCGACTGGCAGCCGACGTTCGAGCACTGGGCGCGCATGCAGGCCGGCATGTATGCCGGCCCGGGAAAGCAGGCGGTTGCATGGAGCCAGGCGCTGACCTCGGACATGGTCTTCAACCAGCCGGTGGTCCATGAGCTGAACAACATCGGCGTGCCGACCACGTTGTTCATCGGCCAGAAGGATCGCACCGCGATCGGGCGCGATCTCGCGCCGCCGGAGCTGAAGGCGCGGCTGGGCGATTATCCGGCGCTCGGCAAGGCCGCCGCGCGCGCCATCCCGGGCGCGCGGCTGATCGAGTTCGATGACCTGGGGCATTCGCCGCAGGTGCAGGACCCGGCGCGCTTCAACGCCGCACTGCTGCGGTTCCTCGATAACGGTACCGCACGCTAGAACCGCCCCACGGTCGGCTGCGGAGTCCCGGAGGACAGGCAAGCCGACCACGGGTCCGCTCTACCCGCCCGTGCCGGCAAAGCGGAGCGACCGATACCGCCAGCAGGCGAGCCACGTGTCCATGCACGTCAACGCGCCAGCCCCAGCACGCTCACATCGCGATAGGGCGTCTCGCCGACCACGCGCAGGTACCAGGTGCCCGCCGCAGGGCGGCTGACGACGATGGCTTCCGCATTACCGGGCCTGGCCGAGCGGTACTGCGCGTCCGCAACGCCGGGCACGACGCCCGCGGATGCATACAGGCTTACGTTGCCGCTGCCGCCGAGCGTGCGCAGGTTCAAGCTGGTCGTGCCGACGGGCACGTCCAGCTCATACACCACCGACTGCCCAGCCACGCCGCTCTGGCTCCCCAGCAGGATGCCATTCTGCAGCGGCACATTGGGCAGCTCCGGCAGCGGATTGCCAAGGGCCAGCTGCACCGCGCGGTAGGCATCGACAATGCCGGGGCCGACCGGCTGGTTGTCCGGTGGCGGCGCCGGGAACGGACGCACCGACCGCACCAGTACATCGCGGACCTGGTCCGGCGTCAGCGGGCCGCGTCCCGCGCGGGTCGCGGCCGACTGCACCAGGGCCGCGATCGCCGCGACGTGGGGGGATGCCATCGAGGTGCCCACCATGCCCAGCAGCAGGTTGTCGTGGTTGGCGGTGGTTTTCCCACCGTCACCCGTCGACCAGATCGCACCCAGCGACACAGGAATGCTGGGATCGATGTCGCCGCCTGGCGCGGCCAGCGTCACCGTGCTGCCGTGGTTGCTGTAGCTGGCCTTGCCGCCGCCGAAGCCGGTAGCGCCCACCGCGATCACGCCCCGGCAGCTGGCGGGCGAGAAGAACGCCGCGTCGCTGGCGTCGTTGCCTGCCGCTACCACCACCGTGGTGCCGCGGCTGCGCGCGCCGTCGATCGCTTCCTGGGTGACCGGATCGTCGCTGCAGGCACCTGCGCCACCGAGGCTCAGGTTGATCACCTCGGCCGGGTCGGCATTGTCCGGGACCCCGTCAACGTGCCCACCGGATGCCCATACGATGGCGTCGGCGATGTCCGAAGAGAACCCTCCGCAACGGCCGAGTGCACGCACCGGCTGCACTTTCGCGCCGTATGCGGCGCCGACCACGCCCATGGCGTTGTTGGCGACCGCGGCGACCGTACCCGCCACGTGCGTGCCGTGCCAGGAGCTGTCTCGAGCGCTGCATAGCGTGCCGTCGCTCCAGTCGCCCGGGTCCGAAGGATCCGGATCGCGCCCATCGCCGTCGACCGCGATATCCGGCGACTCCTCGTCCTGTCCGTAGAAGGAAATCATGTCGTAGCCCGGCACCAGATTGCCGGCCAGGTCCAGGTGCTGCAGCACACCGGTGTCGATCACCGCGACCACGACGCCTTCGCCGGTGGAATCGTCCCAGGCTTTGGGCCCGTAGATGCCACCGACGGTGTTCAGCATGTCCCACTGGTAGCGTGGCAGCTGTGGGTCGTTGGGAACGGTGTCCAGTATGTGTTTCAGGCCGTCCAGCTGGGCGTACTGCACATCCGGGTCCAGCCGCAGCTGTTGCAGGAAACGCTGGCTTTCGTCCGCATCCAGCGCACGCGAGACCCGCAGGACATCCGCACCCGACGCGGTGCGCCGCAGCGCGCGCAGGGCGGGCACGGCGCCGTTGCCACGCACGGCCAGCGTGCGGGTCATCGCCGCAGCGGCGGCGCGCGGTGCCAGCTGGCGATCGCGCGCGGCAGCACTGCCGGCGCGATATTTGACGATGAAGCGCTGGCTGCTGGCAGCTGCCGCATTCGCGGCGGGGACATGGAAGGGGCCGGTCACAGTGTCGGCCGCCGTGGCGGGCTGCACGGCGAGGCCGAGCAGGATCGCGGCCGCCAGCGTGCTGGCGCGCGAAGCAAAGCGGGTTGTCATCGTGTTACTCCAGGAAACAGGTGCATTGCGGGGAGCGTCGCCCACCGGGCGATGGGCGACGCCGGGATCACAGGTCGATGCCGAAACCGATGCCGGCGGAGCGGTCGTCGCCACTGAAGGCACCGCCCAGGCTGAAGCTGGCGCGCTCGCCGATCTGCTTGCCGTAGCCGACCGACAGGGCCTGTTCGCCGTTCTGCCAGCCGGCACCTACCGCCATGCGGCCGCGTGGGCTGCGGCTGCCGGACGCATTGATGGCCATGTTCATCATCGCCGAGCTCATCGCCCCTTGGCGGTCGATGCGCCTGTCCTGCAGGCCCAGGCGATGGTCGAGCTCGCGGGTGACATCGGTGAAGCGATCGTCCAGCGCCTGGAAGCGCGAGTCGGTGTAGCTGCGTGCCGCACCGAGCGTCTGTGCGTCACCGGCCTGCATCTGCGCGACGTTGGCCGCGTCGGTGCCGTTGACGCCGGCAGCGACGTTGGTGACGCGGCGCTCGTTGCCCGCCGATCCCACCGAAACGGTGTTCTCCTCGCTGGCCACCGCCCCTTGGCCGATCGCCACCGCGCCAGCCGCGCTGGCCGTTGCGCCCTGTCCGATGGCGGTGCCACCGGAGGCACTGACCGCGCTGCCCGCACCGACGGCCACGGCGTTGTCGGCAGTGGCGGTCACGCTGCTGCCGCTGCCCACCGCGGTACTGTTGGAGGCACCGGCACTCGCGCCGCTGCCCACCGCGGTATCGTTCGGATCGCGCGCCATGCTGCCTTCACCCAATGCCAGGCCGTCGCCCAGCCCGACCGGCACGCCGGTGCCCGGCCCGCCACCGCCCGCGCCTCCACCCGCTTCGAGTGCCCCGACCCGCGTGTCGAGTCCGCTCAACGCGCCATCCAGCGCGCTGAGCGCACCGCCGACATTGCCGAAGCGCGTCCCCTGGATGGTGTAGGCCGGCCCGACCAGCTGGCCATCGCCACCCAGTTGCGCCCCGCCACCCAGCGCGCGCGCGACACCATCGAGCTGCTCCACGTTGACCGCTTCATCGCGTGCGCTTCCGGCCTTCAGGTTGCCGATGGTCGTACCCTGAGCGCCGCCGAGGCTGACGCGCTGCCTGTCCTGGTCGTCGTAACGCACCGCCACGGCGGCCAGGTCGCCGAGTTCGCCGCCGACGCCGGCAATCGCCGAATCCAGCTGGCGCTTGTTCACCGCATCGGTGTCGGTACTGCCATCGGCAACGTTGGTGATCTGGCGCTCGCTGCCTGCCCTGCCCACCGAAACACTGTTGGCGCGATCGGCCAGCGAGCTGTCTCCGAGCGCTATGGCACCGGCGGCATTGGCCTGGGCATCGTTACCGTAGGCGGCCGCATGCTCGGCGCTCGCCTTTGCGTTGGCACCCAGTGCCGTGGCGTAGTTGGCGCTGGCCTCGGCGTAGTACCCCTGGGCCAGCGCATACGAGCCGTCCGCTGCTGCCCAGGGCCCGATCGCGCTGGATGCGAATCCTGCCGCCTGCGCGTAGGGACCGATCGCAAGCCCGACCGCGCCGTCGGCCAGGCTCGCATAGCCCAATGCGGTGGAAAGCAGCTCATTGGCCTGCGCGTTCCAGCCAAATGCCTGCGCCGATATGCCCAGTGCCTGGCTGCCATAGCCCACCGCCGTATTGGTAGGGCCCAGTGCCTTGCTGTAGGTGCCGACCGCAAGCGACGTGCTGCCGGCAGCGGTCGCGTTGAAGCCCAGTGCGGTGCTTTGCGCTCCGGAGGCCAGCGATGCCGCGCCCACGGCCAGCGAGTATCCGCCGCTGGCCTGGGCGCCGGCGCCGAACGCCGAGGCGCCAGCACCGCTGGCACTGGTCACCAGTTCGCTCGGCTGGCCGTTCACCGGTCCCAGGTAGGTGCCGCCCACCGCGGTGTTGAAATCGGCGGTGGCACTGGTGCCCTGGCCCAGCACCACGGTATTGCTGCCCATCGCCAGGCTGTTGCCGCCGATGCCGATCGCACCATCGCCCGACGCCAGCGCCCGGTCGCCGAGCGCTGTCGCGGCGGTGCCGAACGCATTGGCCTGGTGACCCACCGCCAGGCTGCCCTCGCCATCGGCCACCGCGCCAGCGCCGAACGCGGAGGCCCCTTCGCCGCTGGCCAGCGCGTCGTCGCTGCCATCGCCCGCTCCGTCCACCGCGAGGTAACGCATGTTGCCCGCCTGCGCCTGCACCTGCTTCAGCTGCGCGAGGTTCACCGCGTCGGTGTCCTCGGTGCCGGCCGCGACATCGGTGATCTGGCGCTGGAAGGCACCGTGGGCGTTGCCGTTCTCGTCGTACCACGCCTGCGAGGCGCCGACCGAAATCGCATTGGCGCGCGTCGCCAGCGATCCGTTGCCCAGTGCCACGCTGTTGCTGGCCTGCTCCTGGACCCAGGCAGTGCCGACCGCAACACTCTGGGCACCCGCCGCCGACGCCGCCGGTCCGATCGCGGTGGCGAAATCGCCCTTGCTGTAGCTCAGGTGGCCTACCGCGATCCCGTCCACGCCGGATGCCGTGGCGGTATTGCCCAGCACCGTCGACGCGTTGCCATCCGCGTGGGCGGAACCGCCGACCGCCACCGACAGCGCCTCGGCGGATGCGGATGAACCCAGCGCCACCCCCAGGGCGAATGAGCGTGCGTTGCTGCCGATCGCCACCGCGTTCATTCCGCTTGCCGCGGCGCTGCGGCCGAACGCCAGCGAAGCCAGCCCGGTCGCCTGCGCTTCCGAGCCGAAGGCGATCGAGTCTGCGTAGTCGGCCAGGCTGTTCGAACCAATGGCGATGTTGTTGCTGACCACGTCGGGATCGGTATTGCCGGCGGCCCGGGCCTGGTTGCCGATGGCGATCTGGTCGGCGGCACTGGTGGATGCCTGGCGACCTATCGCAACCGAATATGTACCGTTGCCATTGCTGTCGGCACCGATCGCTATGGACTCACGCGCGGTTGCCTGCGCGACCGCGCCGAGTGCGATACTGCCGGTCCCATGCGACTGCGCGCCCGCACCAAGGGCGGTGCTGTTGATGCCCGTCGCCGTGGTGTCGAAGGGAATGCATGCCAGTTCGCAGACCGTCGTACCGCCGATGGCGACCGATGACGCGCCTTCTGCCTTGGCCTGGTAACCGGCGGCGATGCCACGGAAGCCTTGCGCCTCCGCGCTCGCGCCCAGCGCGATGGCACCGGCACCGCTTGCGGTCGCGAACGGGCCAAGCGCGCTTGCCTGATCGCCGCTGGCCAGCGATGCCACGCCCAGTGCGACGCCGGCAACACCTTCCACGCGAGCCTGCGTGCCCACCGCGACGGCGCTGCTGCTGTTGGCTTCCGCCTGTGCGCCCGACGCCACGCTGGCGTAGCCGCGCGCCGCGGAAAGCGCACCCACCGCCGTGGCACCAACGCCTTCGGCCGTGCTGCCCTGGCCCAGCGCGATCGACGAATCTTCCAGCGCCACCGCGCCATTGCCCTGGGCGATCGCGTTGCGGGCAAGCGCGTTCGCGCCGCTGCCCATCGCCACGCTGCCATCGCCCTGCGCCAGGCTGCCGCCGCCCGCGGCAAATGCGCCCTCGCCGCTCGAAACAGCCTGATGGCCAAGCGCGGTGCTGGAGGCGCCCTCGGCCATGCTGCCCGAACCCAGCGTCGTGGCTCCCGGGCCCAGCGACTGCGCGTAGCCGCCCACGGCGACGGTGAAGTCACCGCCCGCGGCCAGGGCATTGGCGCCGATCGCTACCCCGGCCTCGCTGTTGGTGCCGGCGTTGAAACCTGCGGCGAAGCTGCCCGGTCCGTAAGCCTGGCTCGCCGCGCCGACGGCGGTCGAGCCCTCGCCAGCGGCCACGCTGAGCGCGCCCAAAGCGGTGGCCGCCTGTTCGCCTTCGGCGGCCGCGCTGGCGCCCACGGCCGTGTTGCCGAGACCGGTCGCCAGCGCGCTCTGGCCGATCGCGGTACCGGCATCGGCATAGGCAGCCGCGTTCTGTCCGAAGGCCGAGGCGCCGACGCCCACCGCCTGTGCCAGCGAACCGACGGCGGTGGTGGCATTGCCCTGCGCGAACGCCTGCACGCCCACCGCGACCGCGGCTTCGCCTTCCGCGGTGGCCGCGTCGCTGCCGTCCTCGTCGCCGACAATGGCGACGTAACCGGTCTGGGCATCCTGCGAGCGCTTGATCGCGTCTCCCGCTGCGGACGCCGCGTCCGTCGCGCCCGCGGTCGCATTCGCACCAAACGCGCCGGTGGCGGGCAGCATCAGCGCACCCACCAGCAGGCTGGATGCCAGCGCCGGGCGCCGGCCCTGGCGGCCTGTGCCGCGAGCCAGCTCGGAGGCCACCACCAGCTGCTGCAATGAGCGGCTCCAGACGCGACGATAGATCTTGTTCATGCACCACCTCAGGTCGTTCGAAGGGCAAAGTCGTCCCGTCCAGTGGCGAGGCGGCATGCGCCTGCGCGACCGGGAGCGGGTCGGTTGTTCGGGAAGCGCCGGATGGCGCATGTCGCGCAGGCCGTGCGGGGATGGCCGGGGCACTGCGAAAGGTGAACGTACGGTTCAGCCTTGGCGCTGTCACGCACGCCAAGTCACCGGATACTCACCCGTTCTCACCGGGGCGCTCCACCGCCCTGACAGGACCTGCATGAGCGAGCCGCACGCCAGCCCATCCCCGCCTCCCGCTGCCTGCCGCCGGCAACGCTGGCGCCAGCTGTGGTCGCCGCCGGCGTTGACCGACGAGGTGGAACGCCACACCGCGCCGGCCATGCAGCTGTTGCTGCTGCTCTACGGGCTGGCGCTGCCTGCCAACTGGCTGTGGCAACTGCACGAACGGCCGATCCCGCCCGGCTGGGGCCTGGTGCTGGCGACGGACCTGGTGGCCGCGGCGGTGGCACTGGCCGGCGTCGTGCTCATCCGCAGTGGAGGGCTGCGCCGTGCGGCGCAGCTGTTCATCGCGGCGGTGCTATGCAGCGCCTGCGTCACCTGGCACACGCTTGGCGCGCACGCGCTGCTGATCGACCAGACCTCGCTGCTGCTCCTGCTGGTGATCGCCGGGCTGGTACTGGGACGACGCGCGCTATGGCTGACGCTGGCGGGCATCCTTGGCGTGTTCGCGGTCGGCATGCATACCGACTACCACAGCGGCCACGCCCCGCAATGGATCGCCAACGCGATGCGCAATGGTCCCTCGCTGCTGCTGGCCTACCTGATCATCGCCTTCATCCTCGACCGCACCGCCAGCGCGCTGCGCCAGAGCCTTGCTCGCGAGCGCCGTCATGGCCAGGCGCTGCGGACCGAAATGGCACGCAGGGAGCAGCTGCAGGACCAGCTCCTGCATGCGCAGCGGCTGGAGATCAGTGGTCGGCTGACCAGTGGCGTCGCGCACGATTTCAACAACGTGCTGGCGATCATCCAGGGCTTCTGCGATGAACGCGACCGCGAAGCCAAGAGCCCACGCGAACGCGAACGGCTGCTGCTGGACGCGCTGGATGGCATCGCCCTGGCGGCACGGCGCGGCCGCTACATCAGCCGCAGCCTGCTGCGCTTCTGCCGGCAGGACATGCCACGCGGCGAGACGTTCGCGCTCGCGCGCGCGCTGGCCGAACTGCAGCCGATGCTGCGCCAGCTGCTCAACGATGGTTGCCGGCTGTGCATCGCCGAGGCGCCGGCCAGCGCCCGCCTGCACATGGACCGCAACCAGTTCGACCTGGTGCTGCTGAACCTCGCCGCCAATGCGCGCGATGCGTTGCAGGGGCGGGGCACGGTGCGGCTGTCGGCCACGCATGACGGTTGCTGGGTACGCGTGCGGGTCGATGACGATGGACCGGGCATGGATCCGGATACCCGGCAACGCATGTTCGAACCGTTCTTCAGCACCAAGCCACGCGAGCAGGGAACCGGCCTCGGGCTGGCGGTGACGCGCGACGTGGTGGAATCCAGCGGCGGCCATATCGATGTGCGCAGCGCGCCGGGGAACGGCACCTGCGTCACCCTGGTGCTGCCGGCGGCCTAAGGGGTGAACACGTAACCTTCGCCATGCACGGCGGCCAGCGGCAGCGCCTGCCCACACTGCGCCACGACCTTGCGTCGCAGGCGGTGGATCAGCGAATCCAGACGGTGGGTATCGAACTCGAACACGTTGCTGGTCAGGCTGGCGATCAGCCGGTCGCGGCTGGTCACCTCGCCGGGTTGTTGCAGCAGGCAGCGCAGCAGCGGCCGTTCGCTCCTGGTCAGCGCCACGGCCTGGCCGTCCGGCGACAGCAATCGCCAGCCGCCGGCTTCCAGCCGCCAGCGCTGCGCGTCTGCCGCCGGCAGTGGCGTGGCCGGCTGCAGTCGCCGCGCCAGGCTGTGCAGCGTGGCCGCGAGCAGCGCCACCTCGACCGGCTTGGTGAGGTAGGCATCGGCCCCTTCGACCAGGCCGCGCACGCGATCGCCACTGTTTTGGCGACCGGTCAACATCACCACGCCCAGCGCGGGATGGCGACTGCGCAGCGATTGCGCCAGCTGGAAACCATCGGCGTCGGGCAGGCCGACGTCGAGCACCACGATATCCGGCACCCGCCGCGCCAGCAGCTCGTCCAGCTCGGCCGCGCTGCCCAGCCCCTCGACGTCGAAGCCATAGTCGACCAGGCGGGGCAGCAGGATGCGCTCGCGCAGCAGCGCATCGTCCTCCAGGACGGCGATGTGCAGGGTGGGATGTTCGGTATCAGGCACGGGAAAGAGCCGATTGCGTCGTTGCGATGAGGCTAATCGCAGGGACACTCTCAGCCGATCGGACGCGGCCCATTTCCGACGATCCGCAGCACGTCGTCGAGCAGCGCCGCCGCAGTGACCTCCGCACCCGCGCCCGGCCCCTGGATCAGCAGCGGCTGGTCGCGGTAGCGGTCGCTGTGGATGGCCACGCGATTGTCGGTGCCGGCGCCCTGCGCCAGCGGATGAGCGCCCTCCAGCGCCTGCAGCTCCACCCGCGCACCCTGCGCATCCACGCTGCCGACAAAGCGCAGCACCCGGCCGCTGCCGGTCGCCTCCCGCCAGCGTGCATGCAGCGGTGCATCCAGCAGCTCCAGCGATTGCAGTGCCTGGTCCAGCGGCAGAGCGGCCAGCGCCGGCGGCACCAGCGATTCGACCTGCACCTGCGACGCATCCAGCGGCAGCCCGCTGGCCCGCGCCAGGATCAGCAGCTTGCGGCGCACGTCCTCGCCGGAAAGGTCCACGCGCGGATCCGGTTCGGTATAGCCGGCGGCCAGCGCTTCGAGCACCGAGGCCGAAAACGGGCGCTGGCCATCGTGGCGGTCGAACAGCCAGGCCAGCGACCCGGACAACACTCCTTCGATGCGATGGATGCGATCGCCGCCTGCACGCAGCGCGCGCAGGCTGCTCAGCAGCGGCAGGCCCGCGCCCACCGTGGCGCTGTCGCCATAACGGGCGCCGGACTCGGCGCAGCAATCGCTGATTTCCCGCGCCCGTGCCAGCTGTGCGCCCTGGCCGAGCTTGTTGGCGGTGACCACATGTACGCCGCGCGCCAACCACTGCGTGTGCCAGCCTGCGACATCCTCGCTGGCGGTGGCATCGACCACCACGTCGCCGGCGCGCAGGCCTTCGGCTTCGGCCCATGGCGGCAGCGACCGCGCCTGGCGCGGCGCCTGGCGTGCCTGCTGCAGCGGCAGTTCGGGGCCGGCATCGCACACCAGCGCCGAGCGCGAATTGGCCAGCCAGAAGAATGCCGGCAGGCCGACGCCCAGCGCCTGCAGGCGCTGGTAACGCTGCACGAACGCACTGCCGACGGTGCCGGTGCCGAGCAGCGCCAGGCGCCCGTGGCCGCGCACCGGTAGTTCGATGACCTGTGCGCTCATGCGTCGACCACCTGCCTGCAGGCGGCGTTGCTGGCATCGATCACCGCTTCGGCGCGCTGCAGCGCCGCGGCAAGATCGGCCAGCAGGTCGCGTTCGGCCTCGATGCCCACCGACAGCCGCAGCAGGCCGTCACCGATCCCTGCCGCGACGCGTGCTTCGGCGCTCATCGCGGCATGGGTCATGGTCGCCGGATGCGCGACCAGGCTTTCCACCCCTCCGAGCGATTCGGCCAGGGTGAAACAGCGCAGGCCATCGACGAAGGCACGCACCGCCGCGTGCGGATCATCGCCTCCGCAGGCGGCGAGCTCGAAGGACAGCATCGCGCCGAAGCCGGACTGCTGGCGCGCGGCGATGGCGTGGCCCGGATGCCCGGCCAGGCCCGGGTAGTAGACGTTGGCCACCGCCGGATGCGCGGCCAGCTGGGCCACGATCGCGGCGGTATTCTCCTGGTGCACGCGCAACCGCGCATCCAGCGTGCGCAGGCCGCGCAGGGTCAGGAAGGCATCGAACGGCGAGCCGGTCAGTCCCAGCGCATTGGCCCACCAGGTGAGCTGTTCGGCCAGCGCCGGATCGCGTGCCACGACCGCGCCACCGACCACGTCGCTGTGGCCGTTGATGTACTTGGTGGTCGAATGCAGCACCAGGTCCGCGCCGAACGCCAAGGGCTGCTGCAGGGCCGGCGACAGGAACGTGTTGTCCACCACCACCTGCGCGCCGGCCTTGTGCGCGGCGTCGATCACGAAGCGCAGGTCGGTGATGCGCAGCAGCGGGTTGGACGGCGTTTCCACCAGCACCAGCTTCGGCGCGCTGGCCAGCGCCTGGGCCAGCGAGCGCGGATCGGTGAGGTCGGCGGTGACCAGCCTGAACTGGCCCTTGGCCGCCAGCGCGTTGAACAGGCGCCAGCTGCCGCCGTACGCATCGTGCGGTACCACCAGGGTGTCTTCGGGGCCGAGCAGCGCCTGCAGCACCAGGTTGATCGCGCCCATGCCGGTGGCGGTGACCACTGCGCCGGCGCCACCCTCCAGCTCGGCCAGGGCCTCGCCCAGCAGATCGCGGGTCGGGTTGCCGCTGCGGGTGTAGTCGTACTGGCGCTTGTTGCCGAAACCTTCGAAGCTGAAGTTGGATGACAGCACGATCGGCGGCGTCACCGCGCCGTGGGCGGTATCGCGGTCGATGCCGGCACGCACCGCGGCGGTGGTGCGGCTACAGGACGGTTCCGTGGACGACGTGTTGCGGTGGGTCGGGCTCATGCGGTTTCTCCGGGAATGCGAATGGCGGTGGCAAGGATCGTGTCGATGCGGTCGGTTTCCTTCAGGAAGGCGTCGTGGCCATACGGCGAACGCAGCACGCGCAGGCTGCCGCGCGGCCCCAGCCCTTCGACCAGCGCGACCAGGTCGGACAGCGGGACCAGGCGGTCGCCTTCCACGGCCACCACCACGGTCGGCAACAGCAGCTGCGCCGGGTCGATGCGATGCAGGTCGATCGATTCGGAAAGCCGCAGCCAGGCGGCCACCGGAGTGCGCGCCACGTACTGGGCGGCGGCGGCATCCAGGTAGTCCTCGGCGGCGACCCGCACGTGGCCGTTGACCACTTCCGGCGCGGCGTCGAAGCGTTCGCCGAACTCTTCCGGGGTGCGGTAGCTGAGCATCGCGAACTGGCGGGCCAGCGCCAGCCCGTTCTGGTCGCTGCACTGCAGCTGGCCGAGCGCCACCGCGCGGCGTTGCAGCGCACGCCAGGCAGCGGCATACGGATGCGCGCGATGGCCGCCGCTGACCACCACCAGCCGCTGCACGCGGGCGCGATGACGCAGCCCGAACTGCTGGGCGACCAGCGCACCGTACGAATAACCGACGAATGCCTTCAGCGTGCGCACGCCCAGATGGTCGAGCAGCAGCGCCAGCGCATCGGCCTGGTCGGCGGTGTCGATCGGCACGTCGAGCGCGCCGTCGGCTCCGATGAAGTCGAACGCCAGCACCCGCAGCAGCTGCGGATCCAGCGTACGACCCACCGCGACCAGGCCTTCGGCCCAGCCTTTCTCCGGGAACCGCGCGTTGGCGGCGACATGGCGGTTGGCCGAGATGCCACCGGCCAGCACCACCACCGGCGCATCGGCCGGGCCGACCCACTCATACCGCAGGCGGACCGGCTGCAGGCCGGCGTGGCGCATCGGCAGGGCCACGGCGAGCTCTCCGCGCTCGGCATGCACGTGGTCTTCGAGCGGCACGCTGGCGGGGACGAACGGTTCAAGGCGGACGGCGGTACTGGTAGCGAAGCTCATGGCGGTATCCGTTGAGGAACTGGCCATCGAGCCTTCGCGGGCCCGCGTTCGAGGTACACCGGGTGGTGCACGGTTCGAACCATCTTCCGGTGGACGCCACGGTCCCCGCAGGATTTGGCACCTACGCCGACGCTTGCGCGCCTGCGGGCTGCCCCGGCTTCAAAGGGCCTGTCCCTCTGCCGGTCTCGATGGTGGGGCCACGATGCCAGCCGTTTCCACGCATGTCAATCCCTCCATGCGGATGAAGCGATGAATGCAACACCAGGTCCGGCTTTCCTGCAGCGGCCGGGTTGCGTAGAGTCCGTGCACCGCCTGCAGGAGTCTCCGATGCGCCCAGTGCTGTTGCTGTCCCTGCTGCTGGCGACAGGGCCGCTGATGGCTGCGCCACAGGCGGGATGGCGCAGCGGCTGGGGCCTGGCCGGGCGCGCCGCCCCCGCCGCGGCAGGCGAACGCGGGCCGCCCGGGGTCGCGCGGCTGCGGCTGGAACCGCGTGGCAGCCAGTGGCAGGCCCGCGTGGACACGCCGTTGGCAGGCCCGGTGCAGATCGAGCTGCGCGATGGCAATGGCGACGGCCACGTACTGGCCCGGCAGGTACTGCCGGCCGGCGGCAGCCTGGAGGTGCGCCTGTCCGCGCCCGCCGAGGGCGTCCCCACGCCGGCGGTACGGCTGCAGGCGGTGCCCGGCGATCCGCGGGCACGCGCGCAGGACTGGCTGTACCGGCTGCCCTTCGCCCTGCGGGGCGATGGTGGCGTGCGCGTCGACCAGCCGCCAGGCGGGCGCTTCAGCCACGATGACGACGAAAACCGCGACGCCATCGATTTCGCCCTGCCCGAAGGTACGCCGGTGCTGGCCGCGCGCGCCGGCACGGTGATGCAGGTGCAGGACCATTTCCGTGGCAACGGGCTGGATCCGCTGCGCGATCGCGAGCGGGCCAACTTCATCCGCGTACTGCACGATGACGGCAGCATGGCGGTCTACGCCCACCTCCGGGCCGATGGCGTGCTGGTGCGCCACGGCCAGCAGGTCGAGGCCGGCCAGCGTATCGGCCTCTCCGGCAACACCGGCTACAGCGCCGCCCCCCACCTGCACTTCGTGGTCCAGCTCAACCGTGGCCTGCGCCTGCAATCGGTACCGGTACGCCTGGCCGGCCCCCACGGCGAACTCCGCTTCGCAAAAGGGGACGGAGGGGATTAAGTCGCAAACGGCGCTTCCGGGCCGGAAACGACTTAATCCCCTCCGTCCCCTTTTTTCCTATAATCATCGGCTTACCTTTTCGATCAGCGCCCCGGGCGGGCGCCACCGCCATGTCCGAAGTCGCCACCGAAGCTGCGCGCCGCCGCACCTTCGCCATCATTTCCCACCCTGACGCCGGCAAGACCACGCTGACCGAAAAGCTGCTGCTGTTCGGAGGCGCGATCCAGATGGCCGGCTCGGTGAAGGGCCGCAAGGCCGCCCGCCACGCCACCTCCGACTGGATGGCGCTGGAGAAGGAGCGCGGCATCTCGGTCACCTCCTCGGTGATGCAGTTCCCGTACGGCGGCAAGATCATCAACCTGCTCGACACCCCCGGCCATGCCGACTTCGGCGAGGACACCTACCGCGTGCTGACCGCGGTGGATTCGGCGCTGATGGTCATCGACGTCGCCAAGGGCGTGGAGGAGCGCACCATCAAGCTGATGGAGGTGTGCCGCCTGCGCGATACGCCGATCATGACCTTCATCAACAAGCTCGACCGCGAGGGCAAGGAGCCGATCGACCTGCTGGACGAAGTCGAAAGCGTGCTCGGCATCCAGTGCGCCCCGGTGACCTGGCCGATCGGCATGGGCCAGCGCCTGAAGGGCGTGGTCCACCTGCTGACCGGCGAAGTCCATCTGTATGAGCCGGGCCGCAACTTCACCCGCCAGGATTCGACCATCTTCGCGTCCATCGATGCGCCCGGCGTGGAAGAAAAGATCGGCGCGCAGATGCTCGCCGACCTGCGCGATGAACTGGAACTGGTGCAGGGCGCCAGCCATCCCTTCGACCTGCAGGCCTACCTGGATGGCAGGCAGACCCCGGTATTCTTCGGTTCGGGCGTCAACAACTTCGGCGTGCAGCCACTGCTGGACTTCTTCGTCGAGCACGCGCCGTCGCCGCAGCCGCATGCCACCACCGGCCGCGAGATCGCACCGCAGGAAAACAAGCTGACCGGCTTCGTGTTCAAGATCCAGGCCAACATGGATCCGCAGCACCGCGACCGCGTGGCCTTCATGCGCGTGTGCTCGGGGCGCTTCGCCGCCGGCATGAAGACCTTCCACGTGCGCAGCGGCAAGGAGATGAAGCTGGCCAACGCGCTGACCTTCATGGCCAGCGACCGTGAGATCGCCGCCGAGGCGTGGCCGGGCGATGTCATCGGCATCCACAACCACGGCACCATCTCCATCGGCGATACCTTCACCGAGGGCGAGGCGATCACCTTCACTGGCATTCCCAACTTCGCCCCGGAACTGTTCCGCCGCGCGCGCCTGCGCGATCCGCTCAAGCTCAAGCAGCTGCAGAAGGGGCTGGCGCAGTTGTCCGAGGAAGGCGCCACCCAGTTCTTCCGTCCGCTGATGAGCAACGACCTGATCCTCGGCGCGGTTGGCGTACTGCAGTTCGATGTCGCAGCGTACCGGCTGAAGGACGAATATGGCGTGGAAGCCACCTTCGAGCCGGTCAGCGTGGTCACCGCGCGCTGGGTCCACTGCGGCAACGAGAAGAAGCTGGAGGAATTCCGCGAGAAGAACGCGCTGAACCTGGCGGTGGATGCCGCCGGGCACCTGGTGTACCTGGCGCCGACGCGGGTCAACCTGCAGCTGGCGCAGGAACGTGCGCCGGACGTGCGCTTCTCCGCGACCCGCGAGGCGGCGCATACGGTGCCCGCCGCCTGAACCGGCCCCCTCCGTGCAGGCGTGCAAGCGCCGGCCATCGCGGCGATGATAAGGGGGACGCGGGTCCCCCCTTCCCCGCGACAGTCCAGGTTGCCATGACGTCCATTGCTTCGATCCGCGAGGAAATCGCCAGCGCGCTTACCCATGGGCTGGGCGCGGTGTTCGCGCTGGCCGCAAGCGCGGTGCTGATCACCCTGGCCGCCATCCACGGCGATGGCTGGCAGCTGGCCAGCTCGATCGTGTTCGGTGTCGCGCTGCTGCTGCTGTACACCGCCTCCACCCTGTACCACGCCATCCAGCATCCGGTCGCCAAGGGGCGCCTGAAGGTGTTCGACCACTGCGCGATCTACCTGTTGATCGCCGGCACCTACACGCCGTTCACCCTGATCGGCCTGCGCGGTCCGTGGGGCTGGGGGCTGTTCACCGCGATCTGGGCACTGGCGCTGGCCGGCGTGGTGTTCAAGCTGTTCTACACCGGCCGCTTCAAGGCGCTGTCCACCGCGATCTACATCGCCATGGGCTGGCTGATCGTGGTGGCGATCAAGCCGATGCTGGCCGCCATCGATGTGCCGACGCTTCTCTGGCTGCTGGCCGGCGGACTGTCGTACACGCTGGGCACGTATTTCTACCACCGCGAATCGATCCGCTATTCGCACGCGATCTGGCATCTGTTCGTGATCGGCGGCAGCGTCTGCCACTTCGTCGCGGTGACCCAGCACATCCTGTAACAGCGGACATCGCCAGGCGGTGCCGGCCCGCCCCGGCGCCCGCACCTGCACATGCCGCGAATGAACGCTTCGCGCGCCGTGCACGATGAACAGGCAACCATGGCCGCGTGAATGCCAATGATCCCGTCGCAGGCAAGGGTCCTGCCGAAAGCCGCGCATCGCGCTGGCGTCTCCGTCGCCCCGGCAAGCGTGGACAGCGCTGGCTGGCGGTCCTGCTGTTCGTGCTTGCCGCGATCCTGCTGCTGATCGCACTGTGGGACTGGAACTGGTTCAAGGGACCAGTGGAAAGGGCGGTACAGGCCCGGACCGGCCGCGTCCTGCAGCTGGGCAACCTCGATGTCGACCTGGGCCGCACCACCACCGTGCGCGCCGATGCGATCACGTTCTCCAACGCGGAGTGGAGCCGGTCGCCGCGGATGGCCAGCGCCGACCGGGTCGAGATCGACGTGCGCTTCTGGCCATTGCTGCGCGGCAGCGTGCAGCTTCCCGAGGTCCGCCTGACCCGCCCGGACGTACTGCTGCAGACGGCGCCGAAGAAGGGCGAACCGGGCAACTGGGATTTCCTCGGCGAAAGCAGCGGTGGGCCCGGCCCGCAACTGCAGCGCCTGTTCATCGACGATGGCCGCCTGCAGTTCCTCGACGAACCGGGCCGCACCGAGATCCGCATCGACGTACGCAGCGGCAAGCCACGCCAGGCTGACGCCGCACCGCCGCTGCTGGTCGACGGCAAGGGCACGTGGCAGGGCAATGCGTTCACGCTGGAAGGCAACACCGAATCACCGCTGGAACTGACCCATACCGGACAACCGTTCCGCATCCACCTTGATGGTCGCGCTGGCGCAACCCATGCCGTGGCCAGCGGCACGCTGACCAATCCGTTCCAGTTCCAGACCTTCGACCTGCGCTTCCGTCTCAGCGGCAGCGACCTCGAGGACCTGTATCCACTGGTCGGCATCGCGCTGCCCTCCACTCCGCCCTATCGCCTGGACGGCCGCCTCAAGCGCGACCACCAGGTCTGGCGTTACGAGAAGTTCAGTGGCCAGGTCGGCGACAGCGACCTCGGCGGCGACGTCAAGATCGAAGTCGGCGGCGAGCGCCCGCGCCTGACCGCGGACCTGGTTTCAAAGCGCCTGGACTTCGACGACCTTGCCGGCTTCATCGGTGCGCCGCCGAAGACCGACGGCGATGAAACCGCCAACGCGAAGCAGAAGGCTGAAGCCGCGCGCGTGGCGGCCCGGCCGACCGTGCTTCCGGACACGCCGTACAACCTGTCCAAGCTGCGTTCGATGGATGCGGACGTGCGCCTGAAAGCGCAACGCATCAATGCCCCGCAGCTGCCGCTGGACGACATGGACGCCCACCTCAAGCTGGACGATGGACTGCTGCGCCTTGAACCGCTGAACTTCGGCGTGGCCGGCGGCGATATCCGCAGCAACATCCAGATGGATGCGCGCAAACCGCAGATCGCCACCACGCTCAAGGCCAGCGTGCGCCGCGTGCAGCTGGGCAAGCTGTTCCCCGATGCCAAGCTGGCCGAACAGGCATCCGGTGGCATCGGCGGCGAGATCGACCTGCGCGGCAACGGCAACTCGATCGCGGCGATGCTGGGCAGCAGCAGCGGCGATGTGGCGGTCGGCATGGGCAAGGGCCATGTCGGCAACCTGATCATGGAACTGGCCGGGCTGGACGTGGCCGAGTCGCTGAAGTTCCTGTTCACCGGCGATCGGCAGATACCGCTGCGCTGCGCCTTCGCCGATTTCGGTGTCAGCGACGGCCGCATGGACAGCCGTGCGCTGGCGGTGGACACCACCGACACGCTGATCGTCGGCGAGGGCACCGTCAACCTGAAGAACGAACAGCTCGACCTGCTGCTCAGGCCACGTCCGAAGGACAAGAGCATCCTGGCGCTGCGCTCGCCGCTGCGCATCGGCGGCACCTTCAAGGATCCCTCGTTCCGCCCGGATTTCAAGGCGCTGGGCATCCGTGGCGCGATCGCGCTGACCCTGGGCAGCATCGCCCCGCCGGCCGCGCTGCTGGCGACCTTCGAACCGGGACCGGGCGAGGATTCGGACTGCGGCGGCAAGTACGCGCGGTAGCGCCGGGCTCTGCCCGGCCGGCCTGTGGGCCTGGGTTGCCGGGCGGAGGCCGGCACCACGGGGCCCGCCGCTCAACCGGCGACGATGTACTGCTGCAGCTGGTCCAGCTCCTGCTTCTGCTGGTCGATGACCGCCTTGACCAGGTCGCCGATCGAGATCACCCCCAGCACCCGGCCCTCTTCGACCACCGGCAGGTGGCGGATGCGATGGTCGGTCACCAGCTGCAGGCAGCGTTCGACCCGCTCGCCCGGGCCGACGGTCACCAGCTGCCGGGTCATGATCCCGTCCACCGGCGTATCGCGCGAAGAGCGCTCGCGCAGCACGATCTTGCGTGCGTAATCGCGTTCGGAGAGGATCCCGGCCAGCCGCGGACCGTCCATCACCAGCACCGCGCCGATGCCCTTCTCCGCCATCAACCGGATCGCCTCGATCACCGCCGCATCGGGCGCGACCGCATGTACTTCAGGGGACTTGCCGTCCAACAACTGCCGAACCGTGGTCATCCGCCTGCCCTCCAGGGGTGGGTTGCGCAGCCGAGTGTGCCATGTGCGGTGCGATGCAGGTGTCAACCAGATACAGCGGCCGCTGCTTGGACTCCTCGTACAGGCGCCCCAGGTACTCGCCGATCAGGCCGAGCGCGATCAGCTGCACGCCACCGAGGAACAGGATCACCGCCATCATGGTCGGCCAGCCGGCGACCCGGTCGCCGTACAGCGCCGCCTTCAACACCACGCCCATCGCGAACAGGAAGGCGCCTGCCGCGGTCAGCAGTCCGAGATAGGTTGCCGCCCGCAATGGCACGGTGGAAAAGCTGGTGATGCCTTCCAGCGCGAAGTTCCACAACCGCCACAGGCTGAACTTGCTTTCGCCGGCCATCCGCGGATGGCGATGGTACGGCACCGCGATGCGCCGGTAGCCGACCCAGCTGAACAGTCCTTTCATGAAACGGTGGCGCTCGCGCAGCGCGCGCAACGCCTGCAGCGCGCGCGCCGACAGCAGGCGGAAATCGCCGGTGTCGGCGGGAATCGGCGTCGGCGAAAGCTGCCCGATCACCCGGTAGAACATCTGCGCGGTGGCCCGCTTGGCCAGGCTTTCCCCGGAGCGCGCCAGCCGCGTGCCGTAGATGTTGTCGTAGCCCTCGCGCCAGCGCGCGACGAATTCCGGAATCAGCTCGGGCGGGTCCTGGCAGTCCGCGTCGAGGATCATCGCCGCGCCGTCGCGGACCTGGTCCAGGCCGGCGGTCAGCGCCGCCTCCTTGCCGAAGTTGCGCGAAAGCCGCAACGCCGACACGCGTGCATCCTGTCGCGCCAGCCGCTCGATGCATTCCCAGGTGCCATCGCTGCTGCCATCGTCGACGTACAGGAAGCGGCCATCGACATCGGTCATGCCGGCAAGCACCGCGACAAGCCGGGCATGCAGGCCCGGCAATGCCGCTTCTTCGTTGCAGGCAGCGACGACGATGGTCAGGCGATCCAGGTTCATCGTCGGATTGTACTCAGTCGTCGCGCAGATAGGCCTGGCCGCCCAGCTGCCCGGCCTGCCGCTGTATCCATGCCGCGCGACGCTGCACGTAGGGTCCCGGCCGCGCGGCACTGTAGCGCCGCGGCGAGGGCAGCACCGCGGCCAGGCGCGCGCTTTCGCCCGCGGCCAGCTGCGATGCATCCTTGTTCCAGAAGCGGCGCGATGCCGCCTGCGCGCCGTAGATGCCATCGCCGAACTCGGCGATGTTGGCGTACATCTCAAGGATGCGCCGCTTCGGCCACAGGGTTTCGATCAGCACCGTGTACCAGGCCTCCAGGCCCTTGCGCAGCCAGCTGCGTCCCTGCCACAGGAACAGGTTCTTGGCCACCTGCTGGCTGATGGTGCTGGCGCCGCGCACGCGCCCGCCGCGCGCATTGTGGTCGCGCGCCTTCTCGATCGCCTGCAGGTCGAAGCCACGATGCAGCGGGAAACGCTGGTCCTCCGCGGCAACCAGCGAGATCGGCAGGCTCGGCGCCATCTGCCCGAGGTCGCGCCATTCGTAGTGCAGGCGGAAGCCACGGTCACCGTCGACCAGCGCCTCGCCATGGCGCCATACCATCACCATCGACAGCGGCGGATCGACCACGCGCAGCACCAGCACCTGCAGCACGCTGAAAGCCACCAGTCCCGCCGGCACCCACAGCAGGCGACGCCAGCGCCAGCGCTTGCGGGGCGCACCGGGCGCCGCCTTGAGGTCCTGCCCGCCTGCCCCCATCTGCTACACCATCCCTTCGCCTGCACGGTTGTCGCTGCATTATCCGGCAACCGGCCCAACGCGCACAAAGCCATGACCGAATCCAACGACTCCCTGTTCCGCTTCCTGCTGCCCGAAGCCGGCGTGCGCGGCGTGCATGTCCGCCTGCAGTCCACCTGGCAGGACATCCTGTCCCATGCGGACCATCCGCCGGCCGCGAAGGAAATGCTCGGCGAAGCGCTGGTCGCTTCGGCGCTGTTCACCGGCCATACCAAGATCGATGGCCGGCTGTCGATCCAGCTGCGCAGCAGCAGCGCGCTGCGTACGCTGTTCGCCGAATGCACCGCCATCGGCACCCTGCGCGGCATCGTCCGGCTGGAAGAAGGCCAGGACGCACCGCGCGACCTGTCAGCGCTGGGCGAAGACGCGGTACTGGCCATCACCATCGAGAATCCCGGCCTCGATCCGCGCGAACCACAGCGTTACCAGAGCCTGGTCGCGCTGGATGCACCCGGCCTGGACGAGGCATTCGAGGACTACTTCCGCCAGTCCGAACAGCTGCCGACCCGCCTGCTGCTGGCCGCAGACGGCGAAAGTGCCGCCGGCATGCTGCTGCAGAAACTCCCAGGCGACCAGGGTGACGAGGACGGCTGGAACCGTGTCAACGCGCTGTTCGAGACGCTGGGCAGGGCCGAGCTGCTGTCCACGTCGGCCGAGACGCTGGTGGTGCGGCTGTTCCATGAAGAAAATGCGCAGGCCATGGGCTCCCGGCCGCTGCGCTTCGCCTGCTCCTGCTCGCGCGACCGGGTGGCGGCGATGCTGCATTCGCTGGGCGAGGAGGAAGCCCGCGCCGCCGCCGAGCCGACCGGGGCAGTGGAGATCCGTTGCGAATTCTGCGGACGGGAGTATCACTTTCCGTTGACGGAATTCGGGATACTGTTCCACGGTGCCGGAAGTACCACCCCCGCACCGGATCGCCTGCAGTAGAGGGGCTGTTGTCGCAGCGAGTTCGTGTTCTGGGGAGGACGGCGACTTGTTAAAGAATCATAAACCGCCTACGCTCGTGTTCCCGCTGTTGCGGGAACTTGTGGCGTTTCCGCCTGTCTGACTGGTCCCATGCGAAATCTTCTGCGTCTACCGCTGGCCCTCCTGATCGCCCTTGGCGCGGTCGCGGGTGCCCATGCGCAGGCCACGGATACGCGGACCGTCTTGCCGGTGTGGAACAAGGGCAGCGGCAAGGTCGAAGCCCTGCTGTACCTCGAACCGACCGGAGAACAGATGGCCGGCGCGCGCTGGCATTTCGGCCGCGGTTCGCTGGACGCGGCCTTCGGGCTGTCCTCCGGGGATTCCCTCGGCCTGCTGTGCAACAGCAGTCGCGGCACCAGCATCAGCGGACTGGCCAGCCACTGCATGCTGGCCAGCCTCGGCGACGAGGAAGACACGCTGTCGCGGCGTTTCAGCGGCACGGCCGCGTTCAATCGTGCCGGTGGACGCGTGGGCCTGACCGTCGGAAGCGGCCGCGACACCCTGCCCGCCTGGCTGGCCGGCCCGAACAAGACCCCGTCGCTGCGCGCCGAACAGAACGATCTGACCGTGTTCGGACAGAAGAACATCGGTCGCGAGGGTTTCGTCTCCATCGGCGGCACGTATGCCAAGGCGCGCCTGGTGCCGCTGGCCGATGTCGCACCGTCCATCATCGATCGATGGGACAGCAAGAGCCTGAGCATCGGGGCCGGTTACGGCAACTTCAGCGGCAACATCGTCGGCCGCGTCGTCGATGTGCCGGGACAGCCCGGCAAATGGGAGGGCCTGGGGCTTGGCCTGACCTGGCGTACGCCGTGGTCCGGGCAGCTGACGGTGGGCGCGGAGAACGTCATCAGCCGCGGCAAGAACCCATTCTCACCGCGGAATGAGAGCAACGATGACGGCACCGTTCCGTATGTCCGGTACGAGCAGGATTTGTAGGCCCCTGTTCAACAAGCGAATTTTCAGACGACGCCCCGGATTCCGGGGCGTTTTCGTTTGTGCGGGCGTTTTCGTACTTTGCCGAATTTCACCCAAATCACGCGAATCATTAACAAAGCTTTAATTTTGCAAAAGACGGAAGTAGTATCGGGGACAGCCCGGCGAAATTTGGACGCGCCTTTCGCTTCCTTCGCGGGCCATACCACGTAGCTACCAAGACACCTTGGAGAGAGAGCCCAATGAACCGCAACAGCAACAAACTGCGTGACGCTGTCGTCATCGCGCTGATCACCAGCGCTGCCGGCACCGGCACCGCCATTGCCCAGGAAGTGTCGGACACGACCACCCTGGACCGCGTTTCCGTCACCGGTTCCCGCATCAAGCGCGCCGACCTCGAAACGTCACAGCCGGTCTTCACCATGAGCCGCGAGCAGATCGCAGCGCAGGGTCAGACCTCGATCGGCGACATCATCCAGAACATCAGCGTCAATGGTTCTGCGCTGAACAGCAGCTACAACAACGGCGGCAACGGCGAGAACCGCGTCAACCTGCGCAACCTCGGCTCCAACCGTACCCTGGTGCTGGTCAACGGCCGTCGCTGGGTCGGTGGTACCGGACTGGGCGGCGCGGTGGATCTCAACACCATCCCGACCGCTGCCGTCGAGCGCATTGAAGTCCTGAAGGACGGCGCGTCGACCATCTACGGCTCGGACGCCATCGCCGGCGTGGTCAACATCATCCTGCGCCAGAACTTCGACGGTGCTGAAGCCAACGCCTACTACGGCCAGTACGACAAGGGCGACGGCTCGCGCGAATCGTACGACTTCACCATCGGTTCCAGCGGCGACCGCTGGCACGCCACCCTGGGCGTCGGCTACGTCAAGGAAGAGGCCGTCTGGGCCGGCGACCGCGCGATCTCGGCCGTGCCGACCTTCGGCGCCCTGCCGGGCACCGGCAACAGCAGCACCACCCCGGAAGGCCGCTTCGGCTATTACGGCCAGGTCGACGTCGATGAAGACGGTGCCCCGGTGTACGGCTCCACCCTGCCGGACGGCACCCCGGGCTACTTCCTGACCGGTAACGGTGGCACCACCTGGCGCAACTACACCTCGGCCGACGGCTTCAACCACGCGCCGGGCAACCTGCTGATCACCCCGCAGGAGCGTACCTCGGTGTTCGCCGATGCCGGCCTGTCGATCACCGACAACGTCCGCTTCAAGACCACGGTCACCTACAACGAGCGCAAGTCCGAGCAGATCCTGGCCGCCATGCCGATCACGCTGGGTCGCGTGGCACCGGGCACCAATGGCGCCAACATCGTCATCGACGCCGACAACATCTACAACAACACCGGCCGCGACATCGACTACATCCAGTACCGTGCGAACGAGACCGGTGGTCGTATCTACAAGCAGAACGTGAAGACCTACGGTTTCAACGGCGCGTTCGAAGGTGACTTCGAAGTCGGCAGCCGCTTCTGGAACTGGGAAGCCGGCATGTTCTACGGCAAGAACGACCAGATCGACATCACCAGCGGCTTCTTCAACATCTCCGCGCTGCGCAACGCGCTGGGCCCGTCGTTCCTGGACGCCGATGGCATCGCGCGCTGCGGCACGGCTGCCAGCGTGATCGACGGCTGCGTGCCGATGAACATGCTGTCCGGTGCCGGCTCGCTGACCCCGGAAATGATCAACTATGCCGGCTTCACCGCGCATGACGTCTATGGCTACGAGCAGAAGACCTACTACGGCAGCGTGGGCGGTGAACTGTTCGACCTGCCGGGCGGCGCGCTGGCCTTCTCGTTCGGTGTCGAGCACCGCGAAGAGTCCGGTTTCGACGATCCGGATGCGCTGATCAATTCCGGCGACACCACCGGCAACTCGCGTACCGCCACCGGCGGTGGCTACGATCTGGACGAAGCGTACCTGGAGCTGGCGATCCCGCTGCTGGCCAACGTGACCGGCGCCCAGCTGCTGGACTTCAGCATCGCAACGCGCTTCTCGGACTACAGCAACTTCGGCAACACCACCAACAGCAAGTTCGGTTTCCGCTGGAAGCCGGTCAACGACCTGTTGGTGCGTGGTAACTGGTCCGAGGGCTTCCGCGCTCCGTCGATCAGCGAACTGTTCTCGGGCGTGAGCGACACGTTCGAAAACGTTGCCGATCCGTGCGCCGGCTCGGTCGAAGGCGTTGCGAATCCCGCCAGCCCGGCCGGTTGCGCCGGCGTGCCGCGCTACCCGCAGGCCAACTCGCAGATCCGCACCACGGTCGGTGGCAACACCGAGCTGGGCCCGGAAACCTCGGTCTCCAAGACCCTGGGCTTCGTGTACAGCCCGAGCTTCGCGCAGGGCCTGGACCTGTCGGTCGATTGGTGGAACATCAAGATCGAAGACGCCATCTATGCGCAGACCGCCCAGCAGATGCTGGACGCCTGCTACCAGAACGGCGTTTCCGATATCTGCTCGCTGATCACCCGCGATGCCACCGGCCAGATCTCCAACATGCTGGCCGTGCCGAACAACGTGGGCACGATGGAAGTCGAGGGCTGGGACGTCACCATCGGCTACCGCATGCCTGAGACGCGCTTCGGCAGCTTCAACTTCATCCTCGACACCACCTACACCTCGAGCTACACCATCGAGGATCCGGTGACCGAAGGCTACAACCGTGTCGGCTCCTACCTGGATCGCGACAACTACTGGCGTGTCCGTTCCAACCTGCTGGTCAACTGGCAGCTGGGCGACTTCGGTGTCAACGCTTCGGCCCGTTACTACTCGAGCCAGGTGGAAGACTGCTCGGGCACCAACTACACCGGCGGCAACTTCGCCCTGCTGTGCTCCAACCCGGACAAGCTGGGCGTTGGCGGCGAAGCCGATCCGCAGCGCAAGATCCCGAGCGTGACCTACACCGACCTGAGCGCGTACTGGAAGACGCCGTGGAACGGCCAGATCACCATCGGCCTGAACAACGCCTTCGATCGTGACCCGCCGAAGTCGTACACCACGTTCGCCAACTCGTTCGATCCGCAGTACGAAATCCCGGGTCGTTTCATGTACATGCGCTACAACCAGAAGTTCTGATCGATTCCTTGATCAACAACGTCTGAAGCAACGGCCCCGAAAGGGGCCGTTGTCTTTTCCGCGTCCTGCGCACTGGTCGATCGGCTGGCAACAACGGAAAAGGCCGCGATCTGCATCGCGGCCCCATGGTCCAGCCAACGATGTCACGACGATCAGCCCGGGATCAGCGTCTCGATCACGTGCTCCACGTAGGCCTCGAAATCCTCGCGTGCCTGTTTGGGCTGCTGCAGCTGCAGCGACAACTGCAGGAAGCCGACATAGGCGGCATAGGCCAGCCGTGCGCGGTGGCGGGCGTCGGTGGTGGCCAGGCCGGCCTGCCGGAACGAGGCGATCAGGTAATCCATGCGTCGCTGCGAGACACGATCGATGACCGGCCGCACCATCGGATGGTCCAGGGCCTTCAGCAGCTCGCTGTAGATGATGTGCGGCTGCACTTCATGGGCCACCACCTGGAACAGCTGGCGCAGGCGTACGCGCGGATCCGGCACCTCTTCCAGGCTGCCGAACACCTGCTCCTGCTCGAACAGCTCCCAGCGCTCCAGCGCCGCCTGCAGCAGCGCGTCGCGGGACGGGAAATGCCAGTAGAAACTGCCCTTGGTGACGCCGAGGCGGCGCGCCAGCGGCTCCACCGCGACCGCGCCAACGCCTTGTTCGGCAATCAGGTCGAGGGCGGCCTGGGCCCAGTCTTCGGCGCTCAGGCGGCTGTTGCGGGCGGTGCGGGATTCGCCGCCGGAATTTTCAGGTTCGCTCATGTCCTGATTTAACCATACGGCGGAGTTCGTTGCAGTACGCCTGCAGGCAGGATCGCACGCGGCGAGCTTGGCGAAGCCACCTTGCGCCGCACCATACGACCCAGTATTGACATCTGCCCCGCACGATCCATACTAAACAGTATGGTAAATCCCGATCTTCCACCCTGTTTTGCATCCCCGCGCCTGGACGCGGCGCATGGCGCCATGCTGTCGGCGTCGACAAGCACGGCCGGCCGCCGTGGCCCGGTGGTGTTCGCGCACGGCTTCGGCCAGACCCGGCACGCCTGGACAGCCAGCGCACGCGCACTGGCCGCACGAGGATTCCAGACCCTGGCCTACGACGCCCGCGGCCACGGCGATTCGGACTGGAACGCGCCCGACCTGCCCTACCATGGCGATCAGTTCGTCGATGACCTGATCGTGGTCGCCGGCGAGCAGCCGCGCCCGCCCGTCCTGATCGCCGCCTCGATGGGCGGCCTGTTCGGCCTGCTGGCCGAAGCGCGCTGGCCGGGGCTGTTCTCGGCGATGGTGCTGGTGGACATCACCCCGCGCTGGGACACCACCGGCCTGGAGCGCATCCTGGCGTTCATGAGCGCGCATCCCGAGGGGTTCGCCTCGCTGGAGGTAGCCGCCGACGTGATCGCCGCCTACCTGCCGCATCGCCCGCGCAAGTCCGAGGACGCGCTGCGCGCGGTGCTGCGCGAGGATGGCCACGGTCGGTGGCGCTGGCACTGGGATCCGCGGCTGGTCGCCGAACTGGCGCAGGACTGCGAACAGCACCAGGACGCACTTGCCGAGGCCGCGCGCCAGGTGCGCTGCCCGCTGCTGCTGGTCAGTGGCGGGCGCAGCAGCCTGGTCACGCCGCAGAGCGTGGCCGAATTCCTCGCGCTGGCGCCGCATGCGCGCCATGTGCAGTTGCCGGAAGCCACGCACATGGTCGCCGGCGACGACAACAACGCATTTACCGCTACTGTGTTGGACTATCTGGACGTGTTGCCCTCGGCCTCCGCCGTGGCACAGTCCGCCACTACCGAGCACGTCACCGGAGCACGCTCATGAGCATGGTTCTTCCCTTCCTCGCCCTGCTGCTGGCAGGTGCGTTCGCGGCCTACCACCGCATGCGTCTGGCCACCTGGGCGGCGATCAGCCTGGTCCTGCTGGCCGTGTGCTGGTTCGTACCCCAGGTCGACCAGACCGCGACGATCGTGGCCGCGGCCATCCTTGCGCTGATCGCCGTGCCGTTGCTGCTGCCATTCATCCGCAAGCCGCTGCTGACCGCACCGATGATGAAGGTGTTCCGCAAGGTGCTGCCGCCGCTGTCGCAGACCGAGCGCATCGCGCTGGAGACCGGCTCGGTCGGTTTCGAAGGCGAGCTGTTCACCGGCGATCCGGACTGGAACATCCTGCTGGACTATCCGAAACCGCAGCTCAGCGCCGAGGAACAGGCGTTCCTGGATGGCCCGGTCGAGGAACTGTGCCGCATGGTCAACGACTGGGAGATCACCCACGTCCACGCCGACCTGCCGCCGGAACTGTGGGCCTTCATCAAGGAGAACAGGTTCTTCGGCATGATCATCCCGAAGGAATACGGTGGCCTCGGCTTCAGTGCGCTGGCACACCACAAGGTGATCCAGAAACTGGCCTCCGTGTCCTCGGTGGTGAGCTCCACCGTCGGCGTGCCAAACTCGCTCGGCCCGGGCGAACTGCTCGTGCACTACGGCACCCAGGAGCAGAAGGACCAGTACCTGCCGCGCCTGGCCGATGGCCGCGAAGTGCCCTGCTTCGGCCTGACCGGGCCGTTCGCCGGCTCCGATGCCACCTCCATCCCCGACTACGGCATCGTCTGCAGGGGCGAGTGGAACGGTGAGCCGGTGCTGGGCGTGAGGCTCACCTTCGACAAGCGCTACATCACCCTGGCGCCGGTGGCGACCCTGATCGGCATGGCGTTCCGGATGTACGACCCGGACGGCCTGATCGGCGACACCCGCGACATCGGCATCACCCTGGGCCTGCTGCCACGCGATACCGCCGGCGTGGAGATCGGCCGCCGCCACTTCCCGCTGAACTCGCCGTTCCAGAACGGCCCGATCAAGGGCAAGGACGTGTTCATTCCGCTGACCCAGCTGATCGGCGGTGCGGCGATGGCCGGCAAGGGCTGGAACATGCTCAACGAGTGCCTGGCCGTTGGCCGCTCGATCACCCTGCCCTCCACCGCCAGCGGCGGTGCCAAGGCCGGCGCGGTGGTGACCGGCGCCTATGCGCGCATCCGCAAGCAGTTCGGCCTGTCGGTCGGCCGCTTCGAGGGCGTGGAGGAAGCGCTGGCCCGCATCGGCGGCAAGGCGTACAAGATCAGCGCGCTGTGCCAGGCGACCGCGGCCGCGGTGGACCGCGGCGATGTGCCGTCGGTACCGTCGGCGATCGCCAAGTACCACTGCACCAGCATGAGCCGCGAAGTGATCGCGGACGTGATGGACGTGATCGGCGGCAAGGGCATCATCCTCGGGCCGCGCAACTTCGCCGGCCGCAGCTGGCAGGCCGCGCCGATCGCGATCACCGTGGAGGGCGCGAACATCATGACCCGCAGCCTGCTGATCTTCGGCCAGGGCGCGATCCTGTGCCATCCGTGGGTGATGAGGGAAATGAAGGCGGCGCAGGATCCGGACCGCAAGGCTGGCCTGCAGGAGTTCGATCGCAGCCTGTTCGGGCACATCCGCTACGGCATTTCCAATGCGGTGCGTTCGTTCTGGTTCGGCCTGACCGGTGCCCGCTTCGGTGCCGCGCCGGGCGATGCCTACACCCGCCGCTACTTCCGCAAGCTGGACCGCTACTCGGCCAACCTGGCGCTGATGGCCGACATCTCGATGATGACGCTCGGCGGCAAGCTGAAGTTCAAGGAGTCGCTGTCCGGTCGCCTTGGCGACGTGCTCAGCCATGTCTACATGACCAGCGCGATGCTCAAGCGCTACCACGACGAAGGGGCGCCGCAGGCCGATCAGCCGCTGCTGGCGTGGGCCTTCCATGACAGCGTGCACAAGATCGAGGAATCGCTGTCGGCTGCCCTGCGCAACTTCCCGATCCGTCCGATCGGCTGGCTGATGTGGGCGCTGATCTTCCCGCTCGGCCGCCGCGCCGAAGCCCCGGGCGACCGCCTCAGCCGCCGCGTCGCCGCGCTGCTGATGTCGCCGAACGAGGCCCGCGACCGGCTGGCGCAGGGCGTGTTCCTGACCCCGTGCGAGAACAATCCGGGTGGGCGCATCAACAGCTACCTGGCCAAGGCGATCATGGCCGAGCCGGTTGAACGCAAGTTCCTGAAGGCGCTCAAGAGCAAGGGCATCGAGGCGCTGGATTACAGCAGGCAGCTGGACGAAGCGGTCGCCGAGGGCGTGCTCACCCAGGACGAACGCACGCTGCTGGAAGAACTGCGCGCGATCACCCTGGAGGCGATCACGGTGGATGACTTCGATACCGAGGAACTGCGTTCGGCCGGTTACCGCGACGCTGCCGCACGGAAGCCATCGGGTTCACAGCAGGCGGCCTGATCCGGCCACGAACCGTGTTCACGCGAACGGCGGGCTTCGGCCCGCCGTTCGCGTTTCCCTTCCTCATCGCGGAACACCGGCCGCCGCTATCCCAGCGCGCGCACCACCAGCGCCAGGATCGCCGGCAGTGCCTGTACCGCGAAGATGCGCCGGCTCACGGTAAACGCTCCATACACGCCTGCCACGACCACGCAGGCCAGCGAGAACGTCACCAGCGCCGGCTGGGCCATCGCCAGCCCGACCAGGATGCCTGCGGCCAGGAAGCCGTTGTACAGCCCCTGGTTGGCCGCCAGCACGCGGGTGGCCTCGGCCTTCTGCAGCGTGTTGCGGAATGTCTTCAGGCCCAGGGGACGTGTCCACAGGAACATTTCCAGCACCAGGAAATACACGTGCAGTGCAGCGACCAGCAGGGTCGGTACGAGCGCGAGTGCGGTCATCGAGGCAACTCCGGCAGGGGCCGATTCCCGATCGGCTGGATTCTGGGTGTGTGGTACCCGGCCATGATCCGCCATTTTCCGCCCCACGGAAGCACTCACGATGGATCGCCCGGCATCAACGCGTCACGCCCACCTGTATCCAGCTCAACGGTCGCGCGGCAGCTTCTTCTCTTCGCGCAGCACGCCCAGCGCGGCCAGGGCCATCACCACGGCCACCACGATGCCGCCGACGAACACCAGCTGCGACCCCATCAGCGACAGCCCCTTGTGCACCCAGGCGAAGCTCAGGTCCGCGCCGCGGTACACCACGGTATCGATGGCCGCGCCGGCCTTGTAGCGCCACTGGCGGTCCACGCGGGTGTAGATCGTCTCCCGTGCCGGCTTGCCGAGCGAGAACTCGCTGGCGCGGGTCAGTACCTGCACCGCCGCGACCAGCAGCGGCAGCGGCGAGGCGGCAAGCACCGAGAAGCCGACGATGATCGCGAACGCCGGCACCAGCAGCGCCGGCGCGATGCCATGCCGCGACAGCAGCCAGCGGGTGAGGCCGAGCTGCACCAGCAGGGTCAGCGCGTTCACCGCCAGATCGATATGGGAATAGAACGCCGTGCGTGCCTCCGGGTCCGGGTAGGCGCCGCGCACGATGGAGGCCTGCTCGTTGTAGAGCAGCGTGCCGATGCCCACCGCGAACACCACCATCACCGCCAGCCAGCGCAGCAGCGGTTCACGCACGATCAGCTTCAGCCCGTCCAGCACGCTGCCGCCCATCGGTTGTTCGCCGGATACCAGTTGCTGTTCGCGCTCGCGCTGCACCGCCCAGTGCCGCAACCGCCAGATGCACAGCAGGCATACGCACAGGAAGCCGGCCGAGACCAGCATCAGGTTGGCGATGCCCACCCGCTCCACCAATGCGCCGGTGATGATCGGGCCAAGGAAGGCGCCGATGGTGCCGGCCGCGCCGATGTAACCGTAGTACGCGCGCGCCTGGACGTTGGAGAACACATCGGCCATGAAGCTCCAGAACACCGCGACCGCGAACAGGTTGAACACGGTGATCCAGAAGAAGAAGGCCATGCCGCGGCCGGGCACGTTGCTGTCGAACAGCACATGGAAGCCAAGCAGGGTGGCGATGAAGAAGCCGTACACCACCGGCATGAACACCCGCCGCGGATGCCGGCTGACCAGCCAGCCATACGCCGGCTGCAACACCAGCATGATCAGGAACACGCAGGTGAACAGGAACTGCAGCACGAAGTCCTGCAGGGCGATGCCGTGCGCGCTGAACCAGCCGATCAGCGCAGGGGGGAACACCTCCTGCAGGTCGGATGAAGCAGCCATCGCCTCGCGCACCGGGCGCAGCACGTAGTAGCCGCTGAGCAGGCAGAAGAAATACAGGAACGACCACAGCAGCGCGGGCGATTCGCGCAGCGCCTGCAGCAGCTGCCGGAGCGGCCCGGCGTTCACCGACGCGCCCACGCGTTGCCCGGCATGCGCGCATGGCAGCGGAAGGAAGGCATCTGCGGCTCCGGGTACGGGAAAGCGCGTACGTTATCCAATGCACTGCAACATCGCCAGCACTGCCGTGCGACGGACGCCAAAACACCATCTTTTTCAACGAGATGCGCATTCATCTTCGCTTTGTTTGTGCAACGGCGAAAAGCGGGGCTAGAATCGGACCCAGCAGTCGCGCACGGGTCCCCATCGATGAAGAAGAACAGCAGGCCGCGCCCGTTCCGTGCGGCCGCCACCGGAATGCTGGGCATGCTCATGCCCCTGGCCCTGTCCACCACCGCGCAGACGCCGCCGGCGCTGCCGCCGATGCCGGCCAACATCGAACCGGCCACGCCCTCGCCTTCGCACACCCAGCCGGCGGCCTACCGCACCGGCCTGGCCGCGGACGTACAGGCGCCGGCGCCCGGCTTCAACGTCGCGCATGTCGAAGCGATGGCCCAGCAGCTGACCTACGGTGAGCGCGTGCCTGGCATGGCCGTGGCCATCGTGCAGGGCGGACGCATCCTCAGCGCGCGCGGTTACGGCGTCACCGACATCAGCAATCCGCTGCCGGTCGATTCGCATACCGTGTTCCGGCTGGCATCGCTGTCCAAGGCCTTCGCCGGCACCATGGCCGGCCTGCTGGTCAACGACGGCACCCTGCGCTGGGACAGCAAGGTCACCGAGTATGTGCCCGGCTTCCAGCTCACCAGCCCCGAAGCCACCGAACGGTTGACCGTGGCCGACCTCCTCAGCCATCGCGTCGGCCTGCCGTACAACGCCTACGACCGCGACATCGAAGCCAACGCCGAGTACTACACGCTGACCCACAAGCTGGCGTCCACCCCGCTCAAGTGCCTGCCCGGCGATTGCTATGCCTACCAGAACGTGGCCTACAGCCTGATCGGCGACGTGGTCTACGCAGCGTCCGGCAGCTTCTACGAGCAGGCGGTCGAACGCCGCCTGTTCAAGCCGCTCGGCATGGACGACGCCAGCCTCGGACTGGCCGGCATCCAGGCCAGCTCACGCTGGGCGCGCCCGCATGTGCGCAGCCGCAACGGCTGGGTTTCGCTGACGCCCAAGCCGACCTATTACCGTCTCGCGCCGGCGGCCGGCGTCAATGCCAGCGCCAACGACATGGCGCAGTGGTTGCTTGCGCAGACCGGCCACCGTCCCGACGTGCTGCCGGCGCCGCTGCTGGCCACGCTGCATGCCACCCTGGTCAACACCCCCGGCGAGATGCGCTCGGGCTGGCGCCGCGAACGCCTGCGTTCGGCCGGCTATGCGCTGGGCTGGCGCAATTTCGACTATGCCGGCCATGAGGTGGTGTTCCATGCGGGCGCCGTGCAGGGCTACCGCGGCCTGGTGGCGCTGGTACCCGAGCGCGACTTCGGCATCGCCATCCTGTGGAACGGTGAAAGCAGCCTGCCCAGTGGCCTGCTGCCGACGGTGCTGGATTCGGCGATCGGCCTGCCTGCCCAGCGCTGGCTGGACATCGATACCGATTTCGGCAGCGACAGCCTGATGGTCGAGGGCACGCCAGCGCAGGACAAGCGCAAGGGCGCCTCGTCCAACCGTTCCGTGGCGTCGCCGCGCTGACATAAAAAAACCCCTTCTCCGCTGGGCTGACGGAGAAGGGGCTCCAGGGTACGGCTATCGGGACGTGCTTAGATCAGCGGTGCCGGTGTTGCCGGCAGGGCCACCGGGGCGGCCTTCTTGCGGCGTGCGGCCGGCTTGCTCGCGGTCTTGCGGGCCGCGGGCTTCCTGGTCGCCTTCTTCGCGGTCGCCTTCTTCGCGGTCGCCTTCCTGGCGGCCTTCTTCGGCGCAGCCTTGCGCGCGGTGGTCTTCTTCGCCGCCTTCTTCGCGGTGGCCTTCCTGGCGACCTTGCGCGCGGCAGTCTTCTTCACCGCCTTCTTCGCGGTGGCCTTCTTGGCGACCTTGCGCGCGGAGCTCTTCTTCACCGCCTTCTTCGCGGTGGCCTTCTTGGCAACCTTGCGCGCGGAGGTCTTCTTCACCGCCTTCTTCGCGGTGGCCTTCTTCGCGACCTTGCGTGCGGAGGTCTTCTTCACCGCCTTCTTCGCGGTGGCCTTCTTCGCGACCTTCTTCGCGGCGGCCTTCTTGGCGACCTTCTTCACTGCCTTCTTCGCAGCGGCTTTCTTGGCTACCTTCTTCACCGCCTTCTTGGCGGCGGGTTTCTTCTTTGCAGTTGCCATGGGATGGCTCCTCGTCAGTGATGGAGTGTTGAAACGCCCAGGTGGATCAAACCCGCCGATGGTGCTGACGGGGGCCGCCGGCGTGTCGTTCGCGCCGTGACGGATGCAACGATGCGCGCTTCGAATGGCGAAGCCTGCGTCGTCGCGGAAAGGGTCATGCAGGTCGCCAGGGGAAGATGGTCCGCCTCCACCGTCGTTCGACGTGCAGTGGATGTCCGGATTGTGCTTGGCGCCTGGCGGTTGATCTGATGCACTCGGTTTGGCAGCAAAGGTCTGCTGGGCGAAACCTAATCACGGTTTTTTGGGCTGTCAACAACCCCCCGCTAAAATTTTCACATCGACACGTGCGCGCAGTGGTCGCCGGACGGGCATGCGATGCCCGCGTGCTGCGGCAAAAGCGCTGGCGGATGCGCATGCCAATGCCATCGACACGTTGGCGCATGCGCAGGAAACCGCTTTAAACAAGCACTTTTCAAATCCACGCCAACGCAGCGCGACGCGAAGCCGCGGTCGCCGCGCGCGTGCCACGCCGGCTGCGATGCCGGCCGGAACGCTTCGACAATGTCGTGTTTTTTTTTCACGCCGACGGTGTGCATGCGCGAGGTGCAAACGCGGTTTTGCGCAAAAAATTTTCCGCGTCGGTACGTCGCCGGGCGACGGCGACGATGTCGTCCTCGAGCCCGCGCACGCCTGCACGAGGACAACGCGAGGCAAAAAAAAGACCGCCCCGGAGGGCGGTCCTGGATGTCATCCGGTCGTCGCGCTCAGTGCGCGTCGTCTTCCAGCAGTTCGGCGTAGTCGTCCGGGCCGAGCAGTTCGTTGAGCTCTTCGGCATCCACGCCTTCCAGCACGTACAGCCAGCCTTCGCCATAGGCATCTTCGTTGATGGTCTCCGGCTTGTCCGCCAGCGCGGCGTTGACCGACACGACCTTGCCGCTCACCGGGCTGTAGACGTCCGACGCCGCCTTGACCGACTCGACCACGGCGATCGCTTCGCCGGCCTTGGCGTCGGCACCGACTTCCGGCAGCTCGACATAGACCAGGTCGCCAAGCAGGCCCTGGGCATGGTCGGAAATACCGACGGTGACGCGGCCGTCGCCTTCTACGCGCGCCCACTCGTGGGACTTGAGGAACTTGAGGTCGCCGGGGATCTCGCTCATGGCACTGCTCCAGGAATACAGGGTGGAAAAAACGCGGCTAGTGTAACCAACCGGCCGGGCCTGCTGTCAGGCCCCTGCCGATCGGAACGGATCAATCTTCGCCGAGCACGCCGGGCTGCGCCTGGCCTTCGCGGACGAACGGGAACCTGACCACGCGCACCGGCACCTGGCGGCCGCGGATGTCGACATGCACCTGGCCGAGTTCGCCGGCCGGCACGCGCGCGAAGGCGATGCCCTTGGCCAGCGACGGCGAGAACGTGCCGGACAGGATCTCGCCCTGGCCGCCGGCGGTGGTGACGGCCTGGCCGTGGCGCAGCACGCCCTTCTCGTCCATCACCAGGCCGATCATCTGGCGCGCGTCGCCGGCTGCCTTCTGTGCTTCCAGCGCCGCGCGGCCGATGAAGTCGCGGCCTTCGTCGAGCGCGACGGTCCAGGCCAGCGCTGCTTCGTACGGCGAGATCTCTTCATCCATGTCCTGGCCGTACAGGTTCATGCCGGCTTCCAGGCGCAGCGTATCGCGCGCGCCCAGGCCGGCCGGCTTGACCCCGGCCTGCAACAGGCGCTCCCAGAACGCGACCACCGCGTCCTGCGGCAGCAGGATCTCGAAGCCATCCTCGCCGGTATACCCGGTACGCGCCAGGAACAGCTCCACGCCGTCGGCGGACCGCACCGTCGTCGCAGCGAAGCGACCAAGCTTGCCGAGCGCTTCGCGGTCGGTTTCGCGGACCAGCCCGATCACCGCATCGCGTGCCTGCGGTCCCTGCACGGCGAGGATGGCCAGGTCGGCGCGCTGTTCGACCGACACGCCGAACGGCTGCGCCTGGCGCTCCAGCCAGGCGAGGTCCTTCTCCCGGGTGGAGGCATTGACGACCATGCGGAAGAAATCGTCGGCCAGGTAGTAGACGATCAGGTCGTCGATGACGCCGCCACGCTCGTTGAGCATGCACGAGTACAGCGCCTTGCCCGGCGCCTTCAGCTTGTCCACCGAGTTGGCCAGCAGCCGGCGCAGGAACGGCTTGACCTGCTCGCCGCGCAGGTCCACGACGGTCATGTGGCTGACGTCGAAGACCCCGGCCTCGCGCCGTACGAGGTGATGCTCGTCCAGCTGCGACCCGTAATGGATGGGCATGTCCCAGCCCCCGAAGTCGACCATCTTGGCGCCGAGGGCGCGGTGGGAATCGTTGAGCAGCGTCTTCTGGGTCATGACCGGTCCGGCAACAGTGAACAAAGAACGCCCATTATCCCAGATCGGTCGTGCGCAGGCGCGCCGCGGCGCAACGCGCGCACGTCGCCGTACCCGCGGCAATGCGGCCTCGTTCGCGGCCCTCAGTCCGCGCGCTCGACCTGCAGCACCGCGCCGCTGACCGCCAGCACGCGCACCCGCGTTCCGGCCGGCAGCTCCGGTCCGTTCACCAGCCAGGACGCATCGTCGATGCTGATCCGCCCCTGCCCGCCGACGATTCCCTGCTGCAGCACGCCGACACGGCCAACCAGCTGCTCGCCGCGACGGTTCAACAAGGGCGCATCGCTCTGCCGTGCGCGCGTCCTGCCCCAGCGCCGGTAGCACTGGATCGCCACCACGCTGAGCAGCACGAAGCCCACCACCTGCCACAGCAGCGGGATGCCCGGCACCAGCGCGACGATCACGAACACCGCCGCCGCACCGATTCCGATCCACAGCATGAACGCGCCCGGCGCCAGCGCTTCGGCGGCGAACAACAGCAACGCCAGCACGCCCCAACCGACCACTTCCCAGCGCATGTCAGTCTCCCAGGCGCGGCGGCACCGCGCGGCGGGACGGCTCTTCCTGCTTGGCGAAGGCATTCCTGGCCAGCTCGGCGACACCGGCGATCGACCCGATCACGCCGCTGGCCTCCATCGGCATCAGCACCAGTTTCTGGTTCGGCGAGCTCGCCAGCTCCTTGAATGCTTCCACGTACTTCTGCGCGACGAAGTAGTTGATCGCCTGCACGTCACCCTCGGCGATCGCCGCCGACACCATCTGCGTCGCCTTCGCTTCCGCCTCGGCCAGTCGTTCGCGGGCCTCGGCATCGCGGAATGCCGCTTCGCGACGACCTTCGGCTTCCAGCACCGTGGCCTGCTTCTCGCCGTCGGCACGCAGGATTTCGGATTGCCGCGCACCTTCGGCCTCGAGGATCTGCGCCCGCTTCTCGCGCTCGGCCTTCATCTGCCGCGCCATCGCATCGAGCAGGTCGCGCGGTGGCTGGATGTCGCGGATCTCGATGCGGTTGACCTTCAGCCCCCACGGATTGGTCGCCTGGTCGACCACGCTGAGCAGCTGTGCGTTGATCACTTCGCGCTGGCTGAGCGACTCATCCAGATCCATCGAGCCGATCACGGTACGGATGTTGGTCTGCACCAGGGCGATCATCGCCACTTCCAGGTTGGCGACCTCATACGCGGCCTTGGCGGCGTCGAGGACCTGGAAGAACACCACGCCGTCCACGCGCACGGCCGCGTTGTCCTTGGTGATGACTTCCTGGCTGGGCACGTCCAGCACCTGCTCCATCATGTTCACCTTGCGGCCGACGCCGTAGACGATCGGGACCAGGAAGTGCAGCCCGGGGCTCATGGTATGGGTGTAGCGCCCGAAGCGCTCCACCGTCCACTCGTACCCCTGCGGCACCATGCGCACCGCCTTGAACAGGATGACCACGGCCACGAAGGCCAGAACCACGGTAAAGAACATCGTCGGGAACATCGTCGTCACCTCATCCCTGGAAACCGACCTGCAGCATACCGCGCGGGAGGGGCATGCCGGCCAGCCGACCACGCGTCACCGGCGAGTAGCGGGCATTGACCACCGGTGGGTGACGACCGTTGGTCGTCACCGGATCAGGCCTGGCGCGGGCCGAACATGATCACCGCCATGCCAGCCAGGCACAGTGTGGCGCCCAGCAGGTCCCAGCGGCTGGGACGGATGCCGTCGACCAGCCACAACCACATCAGTGCGGTGCCGATGTAGACGCCACCGTAGGCGGCATATACGCGCCCGCTCGCGGTGGGATGCAGGGTGAGCAGCCAGGCGAACAGCGCCAGGCTTGCGGCGGCCGGCAGCAGCAGCCACGCGCTGGCGTCCCTGCGCAGCCACAACCATGGCAGGTAGCAGCCGACGATCTCCGCGAGCGCGGTGGCGATGAACAGGGCGAAGGTCTTCATGTGTCCGCTTCGCCGGCCTTGGCACGCTGCCAGAGCGCCTCCTGCGCGTCGAGATCGAGCGCGGCCAGCCGCAGGCCGGCGTCGGCCGCCTGCGCTTCCATGTCGCGGAAGCGGCGTTCGAACTTGTGGTTGGCACCGCGCAATGCCGCGCCGACATCCACGCCCGCATGCCGCGCGAGGTTGGCGCAGACGAACAGCAGATCGCCCAGTTCTTCCTGCAACCGCGCCCTGTTGCCGGCCACCTCGCCGCGCTCGAACTCCTCGCGCAGTTCCTCCAGTTCCTCGGCCGCCTTGTCCAGCACCGGCAGCGGACCTGGCCAGTCGAAGCCAACGCGCGCGGCGCGCGACTGCAGCTTCATCGCGCGCTGCCATTCCGGCAGGCCACGGGAGATGCCGGCCAGGGCCGAGGCATCCGCATCGCCCCTGGCCGCCCGCTCGGCGCGCTTGATCGCGTCCCAGTCGAGCATCACGCCATCCGCGCCCTCCACGGCCACCTCCGCGAACACGTGCGGGTGGCGGCGCACCATCTTGTCGCTGATCGCGCGGGCCACGTCGGCGAACGCGAAGGCGCCCTGCTCTTCGGCCATGCGCGCATGGAACACCACCTGCAGCAACAGGTCGCCGAGTTCATCGCAGAGGTCGTCCAGGTCGCCACGATCGATCGCGTCGGCGACCTCGTACGCCTCCTCGATGGTGTAAGGCGCGATGCTGGAAAAATCCTGTTCCAGGTCCCATGGACAGCCATCGCGCGGGTCGCGCAGGCGCGCCATGATCGCCAGCAGCCGGCCCAGTTCGCTGGCCGCGTCGGTCGTGCCCATCATGTGCCTCCTTCTTCGCCGGCCAGCCAGCCACGCCACGGCAGGCGGGTGTCGCCAAGGGCGATGAAATCGCCATTGAGCAGGCTTTCGCGGCGGTTGTAGCGGAACGGCTTGCCGGTTGCCGCCGACAGCACCGCGCCGCCAGCGGCATGCAGCACGCATTGGCCCGCAGCGGTATCCCACTCGCTGGTCGGGCCCAGCCGCGGATACACGTCAAGCTCGCCCTCGGCGATGCGGCAGAACTTCAGCGATGAACCCTGCGCCACCGTCTCGATGTCGCCCATGCGCTGCAGCAGCGCCTGCGTGCGTGGCGAACGGTGCGAGCGGCTGGCCGCCACCCGCAGCGGCGCATGCGCCGGCGTGCGGGTGCGCAGCACGCTGTCATGCAGTCCCTGCCGACGGTAGGCCTGCTCGCCCCGGGTGGCATGCCAGACCAGTCCGGTCACCGGTGCGAGCACCACCCCGAACGCCGGCGCGCCCTGGTAGATCAGCGCGATGTTGACGCTGAACTCACCATTGCGCTTGACGAACTCACGGGTGCCATCCAGCGGATCGACCAGCCAGTAGGCGCCCCAGTGACGCCGCGTCTCCCAGCCGACCGGTGCCGACTCCTCCGACAGGATCGGCAGGTCCGGAGTGAGCCGCGTCAGGCCATCGACGATGCAGCGGTTCGCCGCGAGATCGGCGGCGGTGACCGGGCTGTCGTCGTCCTTCAGTACCACCTCGAAGCCGGAGGCGTATACCTGCATGATCGCTTCCGCGGCCTCGCGGGCGATGGCGATGACCGTCTCGCGCAGGTTGCTGGTGATGCGCGCGTGGGTCATCGCCGTGGCAGCCCGCTGCGCCCGCGCCCTGGACCGCGGTCGCTCATGCGCCGCCTTCCAGCCACTGGCGGGCAATGAACAGCGCGGCCAGCGAACGCCCTTCGGAGAAGTCTTCGCGCAGCATCAGCTGGTCGAGCCGCGACAGCTTCCACGGCACCACTTCCAGCTCTTCCGGCTCATCGCCGGCAAGTTTCTCCGGATACAGGTCGCGCGCCACCACCAGCCAGGACTGGTGGCTCATGTACGTCGGTGCGAGCGTCATCGCGCGCAGCACGTCCACCCGGCGCGCGCCGTAGCCGGCCTCTTCCTTCAGTTCGCGATCGGCGGCCTGCGCGGGCGTTTCACCGGCATCGATGCGACCCTTTACCAGCCCCAGTTCGTAGCGGTGCACGCCAGCGGCGTATTCACGTACCAGCAGCACGGTCTCCGCATCCAGCATCGGCACCACCACCACCGCTCCATGGCCGCCGCTGACCAGGCGCTGGAAGCGGCGACGCTCGCCGTTGGAAAATTCAAGGTCCAGGTGCTGGCGCTGGAACGGGCCGTTTTCCTCATCGGTGATGCCGTGGATGATCGGCAGGCGACGGCTCATGCGGGAACTCCCGTGCGGGCCGATAGAATATGCGTAGGCAACGAGATGTCCATGAACCCGAAATGCTAGCAGACCCACCGCCCTTCCCGCCGGTCACCGACGATGGCCACTTTCCGCCGGTGGCATGCAGGCCGCCGGCGGCCGCCCAGGAGGCGCCTGCATGCGCGTGACCCGATGTGCCGTCCCGCTGTCGCTGCAGCCGGGACAGATCCTCTCGTTGCCGGAGGAAACCGCCAACCACCTGGTGCGCGTGCTGCGCCTCGGCGAAGGTGATGGCTGCGTGCTGTTCAACGGCGACGGCCACGATTATCCGGCGACGCTGGTGTCGGTCGCCAGGCGCGAGGTGCAGGTGCGGGTGGATGGGGCGGTGCCGCTGGAGACCGAATCCCCGCTGCGCATCACCCTGCTGCAGGGCGTGGCGCGTGGCGAGAAGATGGACCTGATCCTGCAGAAGGCAACCGAGCTTGGCGTTGCGGCCGTGGTGCCGGTCAACGCCGAGCGCACCGAAGTGAAGCTCGACGGCGCGCGCGCGGAGAAGCGCGTCGCGCACTGGAACAGCGTGGTGCAGTCGGCATGCGGGCAATCCGGTCGCGCGGTGGTGCCCGTGGTGGGCGCACCGCAGGGGCTGGCCGCGGCATTCGCGGCGCTGCCGACCGACACGCTGCGGCTGACGCTGGACCCGCACGGCACGCATCGGCTGGCGACACTGGATGCGGCGCCGGCCGGTGGCATCGTCATCGCGATCGGGCCCGAAGGAGGCTGGTCGCCACGCGACCGCGACCTGCTGGCAACGGCCGGCTTCCAGGGACTGCAGCTGGGACCACGCATCCTGCGCACCGAGACCGCCGGGCTGGCCGCGATCGCAGCACTGCAGGCGCGGCTGGGCGACATGGGCTGAGACATCGGGCGCGCCGCAGAGGCGTGCCGGCCAACGGTCGTCGCCTGGTGGGGGCGCAGCGCCCCCTCCTGCTTCAGGCGTGTACGGGCAGCGAATCCAGCGCGCTTTCCAGCGCATCCAGGTTCGGCAGCAATGCACTCTGCTCGCCCAGCAGCACGCGCATGTGCACGCTGTCGGGCAGGTTTTCCTCGGACGCGTCGGCCAGCAGGCCATCGCGCGGCACCGAGATCAGCTGCGGAAAACTCTGCGTCAGCAAGGCGAAGTACGGGCGCTGCGCATTGCCGGCCAGCGCCTTCAACACCACCACCTTGTTGTTGCTTCCCAGCGCCTCATCGCCCAGTCCGGACAGTCGCGCGAAGGACACCAGCGGCACCTTCCAGCCATGCCAGTCGAGCTCGCCGAGCAGCCAGCGTGGACCACCGGCCTGCGGCTCCACCGCAGCCCTGGCCATCATTTCGGCCACGGTGGCGTTCGGCAGCAGCACGCGTTCGGGACCGGCCTGGATCAGGACCCCGCGGATCTCATCGTTGCTGGTATAGCTCACGGTTCTTCCCCTTGTTCCGGCAACGCCCAACGCGCACCGATCGCCTGCGCCAGTTCCTGTGGTTCGCCGGCGAACATGCCGGCGGCCACCACGGCGGTGGCCGCGGCGGGTTCATAGCAGCCCTCGCCCACCTGTCCACCCACCCACGCGCCGGCCCGGGCCAGCGTCAAGGTCGGATCGACCTGCGACAGCTCGGCGCCGCTGAGCAGGATCACCGCGCTTTCCGGGGCCGGCAACGTCGCCAGCGCCAGGCCCTGCGCATCCGCCTGGAAATACAGCCCCCCATCGCGAAAGCCGGCGGCAACGTCATCGCCGAGGATGTAGACGTGCCCTTCAAGCACGTCGGCATCGGGCTCGGCCAGCAGCACCGGCAGCGGCGAAACCCGTGCCATCTGCTTGACCAGGTTGCCATAGCGCGCGCCGTCCAGCGGCATGCGCACCAGCACCGGGACATCCAGCCGCGCGGGCAGCGCGGCCAGCAGTCGCCGCAGCGCGTCCGGCCCCCCGATGCCGGCCAGTACCACCACCGCACCGCGCGCACCGCGCCGCGGCCCACCCGCCGGTTCCATGTCGACCAGGCTCAGGTTGGCCAGGTCGAAACGTGGCAGCGCCGGTGGCGCGCTGGTGCTGGAGGGCGAAGGCGGCGGCAACGCGGCATCCTCGTCCAGCAGCGACCACTTGCTGTGATCGTCCAGCGACGGCGACGGCGACGGCGGGTTCGCGACTGCGGGCGGGTACAGGCTGTCGCCGGGGACATCGCCCGCGGCATCGGCCGCCTCGCCAAGGTGGAAATCCAGCCCGGCATCATCGTGCCGCCGGGTCAGCATGCCGGGCGGGCCCGGCTCCGGCAGCAGGTCTTCTTCTTCCTCCGCACCCGGCGGCAACACCTGCCGATGGCCGTGCAGCTTGGCCGCCAGATGACGGGCCCAGCGCTGCATTTCCCAGCCTTCGCGACGCGCAGCGACCTCGGCTTCGTCGAACACGAGGATGAAATCCGGCGACGACAACGCGGCCTCCAGCCGTTCCAGCGCGTCTTCCACCGCGGGCTCCAGCGCAACCACCACCGCCTGCGGCGACGCCGCCAGCAGGGTCGCCGGATCCAGCGCGCCGGGATCCTCCTCCAGCACCAGCGCCGCGCCCGCGTAGGCGAGCGCCTCGCGCAGCCGCTCGCGCGCGGGGCCCGGGCGGGCCAGCAGGGCGACGGCAGGAGCAGGCGTCGTATCAGTCACGTACACGGGCAATCCCCAACAGGTCGTACACATTGCGCATCAGGTCCAGCTCCTGGTACGGCTTGCCCAGGTAACGCTGCACGCCGATCTCGAAAGCGCGCTGGCGATGCTTGTCGCCGCTGCGCGAGGTGATCATCACGATCGGCACGTCGCGGAAGCGCGGGTCGGCACGCATCGCGGTGGCCAGCTCGTAGCCATCCATGCGCGGCATCTCGATGTCCAGCAGCATCAGGTCGGGCACGCGTTCTTCCAGGTGCTCCAGTGCTTCGACGCCGTCGCGGGCCACCGCGACCTCGAAGTTGTGGCGCTCCAGGATGCGGCCGGTGACCTTGCGCATGGTGAGCGAGTCGTCCACCACCATCACCAGCGGGATCTGGCGCTGCTGTTCCTGCGCGGCGACCTGCAACGGACGCTGCGGGTTGGCCACGAAGCGACGCACCAGCGGGGCCACGTCGAGGATCACCACCACGCGGCCATCGCCGGTGATCGTTGCGCCGTAGATGCCCGGCACCGAAGCGATCTGCAGGCCCACCGGCTTGACCACGATTTCGCGGTTGCCGAGCACCTGGTCGATCGCCACCGCGGCGCGCAGGTCGCCGGCGCGGACCAGCAGCAGCGGAACCTGCTCCTGCCCTTCGGCACGCGCCGGCTCCTGGCCGACCAGGCTGCCGAGGTCGTACAGGGTGTAGTCCTCGCCGCTGTAGCGGTAGGTGCCCTCGCCCGCTTCGAAGCGTTCGCGCGAGATCCGGCCGATGCCGCTGACCGAGGCGACCGGCACCGCGAACGTGGTTTCGCCGATCTGCACGAACACCGCCTGGGTGACCGCCAGCGTCTGCGGCAGGCGCAGCGTGAAGCGTGCGCCCTGGCCACGTACCGAGTGGATTTCCACGGTGCCACCGAGCTGGCGGACCTCGTTGCGCACCACGTCCATGCCCACGCCACGCCCGGCCAGCTGGCTCAGCTGGTCGGCGGTGGAGAAACCGGCGGCGAAGATCAGGTTGTCCAGCTCAGTGTCGGCCAGCGTCGCATCGGCCTGGACCAGGCCGCGTTCGATGGCGCGCCTGCGGATCGCCTCGCGGTCCAGCCCGGCACCATCGTCGGCGACGTCCAGCACGATTTCCGATCCTTCGCGGCGCAGGCGCAACGAGATCTCGCCTTCCTCCGGCTTGCCGGCAGCGCGGCGCTGCTCGGGCGATTCCAGCCCGTGTGCCACCGAGTTGCGCAGCATGTGTTCCAGCGGCGCGACCATGCGGTCCAGGACGTTGCGGTCGAGTTCGCCGTGCGTGCCTTCCAGGGTCAGGTGCACGTGCTTGCCGGTATCCGTACCGGCCTGGCGGACCACGCGGCGCAGGCGCGGTACCAGGCCATCGAACGGCACCATGCGCGCACGCATCAGGCCATCCTGCAGCTCCGAGCTCACCCGCGACTGCTGCTGCAGCAGCGAATCGTACTGGCGCGACAGATCGTCCAGCACGCCCTGCAGGCCACCCAGGTCGGCGGCCGATTCGTTGAGCGCGCGGCTCAGCTGCTGCAGCGTGGAGAAGCGGTCCAGCTCCAGCGGATCGAACGCGTGGTCGGCCTGTTCCTGCTCGCGCTGGTAACGGGCGACGATCTGCGCTTCGGTTTCCAGGTCCAGGCGACGCAACTGGTCGCGCAGGCGCGCATTGGTGCGCTCCAGTTCGCCCATGGCGCCGCGGAAGGCGCCCAGCTGCTGTTCCAGCCGCGAGCGGTAGATCGCCACTTCACCGGCGTGGTTGACCAGGCGGTCGAGCAGGTCGGCACGTACACGCACCTGTTCCTGCTGCGGTCGCGGCGCACCCTCTTCGTCGCCGGCGCCTTCCATCGGCAGCGGCGCGGACAGCGGCTCGCTGGCGATCGCGGTCGGAGTCGCGGTCGCCGCGGCGGTGTCGGTGTCGGTGTCCGGCGCCTTCGCCGTGGGCTGCGGCTGCGCAGCGGTTTCGCCGAGGGTACGCGCCTCGAACGCGGCCACCAGGTCGTCGGCCGGCCGTACCTGGCGATGTTCGCCGGTCAGGGTCAGCAGCTTGTGCAGGCGATCGAAGCCACGCTCCAGCAGATGCACGTCGCTGCGATCCAGCTGCGTGCGTCCCACCGCGACCGATTCCAGCAACGATTCGATGCCGTGGCCGAGGTCGCCGATGGCATTGATGCCCGCCATGCGTGCACCGCCCTTGAGCGTATGCAGGTCGCGCTGCAGGCCGGCCACCACTTCGCGGTCGTCCGGAGCCGCGCGCAGTTCGCTGACCAGGCCGTCGCAATGATCGAGCAGGTCCTTGCCTTCCTCGACGAAGATATCGACCAGCTCGCGATCCAGCAGCTGGAAATCCAGTGCTTCGATCGGCGCCACCGCTTCGCGCGAGGTGTCCGCCTCGTTGGCGGGCGCCGACGCAGGCAACGGTTCCTCCATCTCGAAGTACGGCGCGGGAGCCGCTTCGCTTCCGCCATCGCTGTCACCGGCGTCGGCAAGCTGCTCGGCGAATGCCTCGGCCTCGCGTGCTTCGTCGTGCGGCCCGTCGATGGAAAGCACCTGCGGCGCCTCCTCCACGGTGTCCTCGACGATGACATGCAGGCCCTCGTCCAGCGCTTCCTGCAAGGGCACGGGATCGCCGAACGCAGGTGTGGCCGGCAGCTCGTCCTGCCAGGACGCATCGTCGGCCTGCGCCACGTCGCCGGTCTGCGCGGTCTCATCCTGCATCACGCCAGGTGCCTGGACCGGCTCGGGGATATCCAGCGCCGCGGCCTCCGGCAGCGATGCGTGCGCGGCGCCGTCCAGGTACCGCGACAGGTCCTCGGCACCGGTGAGCTCGACTCTCGCGTCGCCGAACGCCACGCCAGCATGGGCTTCCTCAGGAACCTGGGGTACCTCGGGGATCTCCGGCGCCTGTTCGGGGGCGTCGGGCACTTCCGGCGTTCCCGGTACCGGTCCGGGAACTCCGGGCGCTTCCGGCTCGTGTCCGGGAACGTCGGGAACCTCCGGGGTCTCGGGCGGACGTGGTGCTTCACGGTCCGGCGCCAGGTACGCGGACAGGTCGTTGGCGCCGGTCAGCTCAAGGCCATGGCCGGCCAGTTCGGCCTCCAGCCCGCGCACCTGATCGTGCGTGCCTTCGTTCCATGCCTGCCACGACGGCGTCGAAGCCCCGGGTTCGGCATCGTCCACCCTCACCGTGGCATCCGCATCGCCAGGGCCGGCGTCGGCGTCGGCAGCGTCGGCGGCCAGGTCATCTTCCAGGTCGAGCATGTCGTCGTCGAGCATGTCGTCCATGCCGCCGATCACTGGCCAGCTCGCTTCCGGCAATGTCGCGGCCAGTGCCAGCAGGCGCTCGGCCAGCCCCTGCTGGCGTGGCACGCGCGGCTGTTCGGCCTGCAGAGCCTGCATGGTGGCTTCGATGGCATCGGCGGTCGCCGCCAGCGCGTGCAGCGCGTCCTGCGAGGGCAGCTCCGCGGCGGCCAGCGCACGCTTGATGTAGCTCTCCGCCGCACCGGTCACCGTGGTGATCTCGGGCACGTCGGTCATCGCGAACGCGCCGTTCATGGTGTGCACGGCGCGCAGCAGCGGATCGCTGACCGGCTGCGGCTGCAGCTGCGACTGCTGCAGCCAGCCACGCAGGGTCACCATGTGCGCTTCCACCTCGGCCTCGAGGATCTCGCGCAGTACGCCATCGATGCTGGCCGGCGTACCGTCCTGCTCCACCGCCTGGGCAGCCACGCCGGCATCGGCCGGCTGCGGCGTTTCGTCCCGGCTCACTTCGGCCTGCGGACGGGCCGGCAGCGGCACGTGGAAGGTTTCCTCGCCCGCACCGACGCGGTCGGCGACGGCCTGCAGCGCCTGCAGGTCCGCGTTGATCTGGGTGCCGCCACGCAGCGCCGCGTTGAGTTCGGGCAGCACCTGGTGCGCCTGCTCGACCATCGCAACCACCGCCGGCGATGCCGGCCGCGATCCTTCCAGCACGCGGTTGAGCATGCCTTCGATCTTCCACGCGAACTCGCCCAGCGTGCGTGCGCCCACCAGGCGGCCACTGCCCTTCAGGGTATGGAACACGCGACGGATGGGGCGCAGGCGATCCATGTTGTCCGGCTGCGCGCGCCACGCGGGCAACAGCGTGCCGAGGTTCTGCAGCTCTTCGTCGAATTCTTCCAGGAATACATCGCGGATGTCCTGGTCGATGTTCTCGGCCTGCTCGTCGAAGCCGGTGACGAAGGTCGGCGTGGCAGGTGCTTCGACAACCGGTTCCGGCTCCGGTGCCGACGGTGCATGCGGCTCGAACGCCGCGGCGGCCGCCGCCAGCTCCGCAAGGAAGCGTGCGTCGGCGTCGTCTGCGTCGGCCTGCGCTGCGGGAGCATCGATTGCCTGCACATCGGCGGCATCGGCGGCGGCGACCGGGATCTCCGCTTCCGGCTGTTCCGGCTGTTCCGGTTGTTCCGGTTGTTCGCCCTGCACCCCGGCAGGCACATCGAACGTCGCAAACGCGGTGGGGAATGCCACCGCCTCGGCCTCTTCCACATCCAGCGACAGCACGTCGCCGGCGCGGCTGAGCGCACTGTCATCGAACCCGATGCTGATCGCGGTCGTGTTTGCGGGTGCTGCATCGGCGTCCAGCTCGCTTCCGGCTCCGGTTCCAGCCTCGGCCAGCACCGGGTCGAACATGCCGCCCTCGACGACCAGCCGCGTGCCGTCTTCGAGGGCAGCGCCGCCGGCCACGGCGTCGAGCTGCTGCGCGGGCAGCGCATCGATGGCAAGGTCCACGTCCTGCACGGCATCCACCGACCAGCGCGTGGCGGCCGGCTCTTCCTCGGCGTTGACCGGATCGAAATCGGCGAACACGGGCGTCTCCGGCGAGGGCGCCAGGATCTCGATCCTGGACGCGCCGCGGTACTCCCACGCTGGCAACGCGGCCGGAGCAACCGGGGCTACCGGGGCTACCGGGGCTACCGGGGCTACCGGGGCTACCGGGGCCGCTGGAGCCGCTGGGGCCACCACGGGCGGCTGCAACGGCGGCGGCTGCACCGCTTCGCGCTCGACCGGCTGCGGCACGGATGCCGGGACGACGAATGCGGCGGCCTCCTGTGCGTTGCCCGGCAGCGGCCAGTAGCGCAGCGTCTCCAGGCTGTTGCGGGTGATGTCGAGGATGTCTTCGCGGCCCGGCCGGCGGTCGCGCAGCGCTTCCAGGTAATACTCCAGGCTGGCCATTGCATCGGCCAGCGTGTCCAGCTGGCGGCCGCTGGGCACGCGCTGGCGTTCGATCAGCTCGGCGCTGATGTACTGCTGCACGCCGTTGAGATAGTCGGCCGGCTTGCCCAGGTCGAGCATGCGCAGCGCACCGGCCACTTCGCCGAGCAGGCGTGGCACGTCCTGCAGTTCGGCGTGGTTCCAGTTGGTCTCGATGAAGGCGACGAAATGTTCGCGCGCCGTGCTGAAGTTGGCGATCGCTTCATGCGCAAGCACTTCCACCGTACGGCGGCTTTCGGCCGCTGCCGGATCGTCATCGCCACTGCCCGCCGCGCCGAGGTGCGCGACCTGGTCGTCCAGCGAGGCATCCACGTGCAGCAGGGCCCCGGCCACGTCCAGCAACATGCCTTCATCGATCTGCTGGCCGCTTTCGACCACCGCACGCAGCGCGTCGCGCTGCTGCACCACCACCTGGCGGGCCGGGTCCAGGCCCATCATCGCCAGCGTGTCGGCTACCGCGCCAAGTTCGTTCACCTGCTGCTGCAGCTGGGCCGGCGGACCGTCGGTGCGCAGGTGCAGGTCGAGCGCATCCTTGACCCGCAGCAGTTCTTCCTTGACCGCATTGCCAACGGTATCCAGCAGCTCGCGGTTGCGGCCGCTCAGGCTGCCGCGCGCGTGGTCCAGCTCCGCCTCGCTGGCACCGGCGCTGTCCGGCGCGAACGCCAGCAGCACGCTCTCGTTGATGCCCGCCGCACCGCGCAGTGCACGGATCTCGTTGAGCAGCGGCAGCAGCACGATCGGAATGTCGCGGTGGCCGTTCTGCAGGCGTTCCAGGTAATCGGGCAGCAGCACGCTGCCACGCATCAACGTGGCGCAGGCTTCATCGCGGTCGACCACCTCGCCGGTGCCGATGGCCTGTGCCAGCTGCTCCAGTTCCTCGGCAACCATCGCCGGTGCATGCAGTTCGACCATGCGCAGGGTGCCCTGCACCTGGTGCAGGTGACCGGCGCACAGGCGCATGCGGCCCGCATCGGCGGGCGCCTCGGCGAAGTCCTCGACCTCGGTGCGCACCTGGCGCAGGATCTCGTCCAGCTCCGGCTTCACCCAGCCCAGGGCGGCGTGGCTCATTGCGTCGCGCAGGGTACTCATGGCCGGGCTCCGGTCGCCAGCGCGTCCCTGCCATGCATGGCGCGGGAGAAACGATGGCGGAAAAAATGACGATGGTTCATCAGGTGGTCCTTGCTTCGCCGCACTGCCGGCTCAGGCCGGCAGCTTGAAGTCGGCGACCGAACGACGCAGGTCGGCCGCCAGCTGTGCCAGGTGGCCGATCGACTCGGCCGTCTGGCCGGCGCCCTGCGATGTCTGGCCGGTGATCTGCCGGATCACGCCCATGGTCCGGGTGATGTCCGATGCAGCGGACGACTGCTGCTGGGCGGCGACGGAAATGTTCTTGATGAGGTTGTTCAGTGCGTTGGACACGCGCTCGATCTCGGTCAGCGCGGTACCGGCATCCTCGGCCAGGCGCGCGCCGGACACCACTTCGGCGGTGGTCTGTTCCATCGAGGTGACCGCTTCGTTGGTGTCGGCCTGGATCGCCTGCACCAGGTTCTCGATGCGCCGGGTCGCGCCGGAGGTACGTTCCGCGAGTCGCTGCACTTCGTCGGCCACCACCGCGAAACCGCGGCCGGCCTCGCCGGCCGATGCCGCCTGCACCGCCGCGTTCAAGGCCAGGATGTTGGTCTGCTCGGAAATGTCGTTGATCAGTTCCACGATCGAGCCGATTTCCTGGGAGGATTCGCCCAGTCGCTTGATGCGCTTGGAGGTTTCCTGGATCTGGTCGCGGATCTGGTCCATGCCCTGGATGGTCTCGCGCACCACGCCGGCACCTTCGGCGGCGATCACCACCGAGCGCTGCGCCACGTCGGCCGACTCGGAGGAGTTGCGCGACACCTGCTCGATGCTGGCGGCGATTTCGCCGATCCGGTCCGAAGCGGAGGTGATCTGGTTGGCCTGGTGGCCGGCCGCTTCGGCCAGCTGCATCGCGGTGGCCTGGGTTTCCTGGGTGGACACGGCGACCTTGGCCGAGGTGTCGTTGATGGTGGTCACCAGGTGGCGCAGCTCATCGACGGCGTAGTTGATCGCGTCTGCGATCGCGCCGGTCATGTCCTCGGTCACCGAAGCCTTCACCGTCAGGTCGCCCTCACCGAGCGAACTGATTTCATCCAGCAGCCGCATGATCGCCTGCTGGTTGCGGCTGTTGAACTCGACCTGGGTCTGGTAGCGCAGTTCCTGTTCGCGCGAGCGGCTGCGCACCGAGGTGGTGACGAAGCCGATGATCGCGATCAGCGACAGCGCGCCGGACACAACGCCGATCCAGAAGTTCGGGAACAGCCGCGTGTCGCTGGCCGAACCGAACGAGGAGAATGCATTGAACAGCGCCTTGCTGTCGCCGAGCATGTCGGCCGAACCGGCGGTCATCCGGGCGGCCGCGGCCTGCGCGGCGAACAGCTGGCGCGAGCTGGCGAGGATGGCGTCGGCGTCGCTCTTCATCGCCGTCCACTGCTGCTGCGACTGCTCCAGCGCGGCCACCGCGGCGGGACCGCGCACGGCGGCGATGCCCAGTTCATCGTTGCCGTTGCGCAGGGCATCGAGCACCTGGCTGAAGACGGTGATGTCGCGGGCGAGCGCGTCGCCGGCAGAAGATGCACCGGAGCCGCCAGCGCGCATTTCAGTGATGCGGCGTGCCATCGTGCCGGCCACCACGACCTGCTGCAGCGCGCTGTAGATCTGCGAGGACGGCGCACCCGAGGCGCTCATCGCACGGACCACTTCGTTCAGCTGGGCCTGCAGGCCGGGAACCGCGCCGACGAAGTTGTTGGCGTTGCCGGCCAGCGTCAGTACCGCCGGTTCGCTGGATACCAGCTGCGCGGCGCTGGTGCTCAGCGGCTGCCAGGTCTGTGCCAGCTTGCCGATCGGCGCGGACACGCCCGGTTCGCTGCCATAGCGTCCCTGCAGGGTGGTCACGTGGCCATCGATCGCCGCGCGGGTCTCCTTGAACGCGGTGAACGCCTGCGCGTTGCCGGCGACCGCCTCACGGCCCTGGTTGGCCAGCTGCTGCGACAGCACCTGCAGATCGGCGGCCTTGGTGCTGGCGTCGGCCAGGCGGCTGCCCTGCCACGTGGCCACGCCCGTGTTCAGGCCGAACAGCGCCATCGACAGCAGCAGCAGGATCAACCACGCGTTGGTGCCACCCAGGCGGACCTTGCCAGGCCTGTTGGTATCCGAAGCAGTACTCATCGTTCAACCTCGATGTTCAATGCAGATGCAGGAACGACAGCCGGCGCTTCAGGCCGCGGCTTGCCGGAATTCAGGAGTACGCGACAGCAGCGACAGCGAAAACACGCCCCAGTCGTGGCCGTCGGCGTGGAAGGCGCGATCGACGAAATGGGCATAACGTCCCGCGGCCAGCGCGCCCGCCTCGATCTCGTGGCCACGTTCGAAACTGCGCTGGCCGAACAGCTCGTCGATGGCCAGCGCCACGTCACCACCGGCCTGGCGCATGACCAGCACGCGCTGGCCCTCCTGCTGGACCGTGCGGGTGCCTTCCAGGAACAGCTTGAGGTCGATCACCGGGAACAGGTTGCCGCGCAGGTTGCCTACGCCCAGCAGCCACGGCTGCGCGCAGGGCACCGGGATCACCGGCGGCATCGGCACGATCTCGACGACTTCGCGGAAATCGGACACCAGCCGGCGCTCGCCGACCCGGTAGCCGACGCCACGCCACAGGTCCTGCGCGAACTGGCGTTCGGGAAGCTGCACCGCATGCGCGAGGCTGCGGCGCTCGTAGGCTTCCAGGATGTCGAATGGAGAGCGCATCAGGACACCAGCTCGTTGATCCGCGCGATCAGGTCTTCCTCGCGCGGCGGCTTGACGATGTAATCGCTGGCGCCCTGGCGCATGCCCCACGCCTTGTCGGTTTCCATCGCCTTGGTGCTGACGATGATCACCGGGATGTGTTTGGTCGCCGCGTCACGGCCCAGCGCACGGGTGGCCTGGAAGCCACTCATGCCAGGCAGCACGACATCCATCAGCACCAGCTGCGGCGAATGCTCGCGCACCAGTGCCAGTCCGTCTTCGGCGTTGTCTGCTTCCAGTACTTCGTGCCCGGCCTTGTTCAGCCACTGGCTGAACACCGCGCGGTCGGTCGGTGAATCCTCGATCAGGACGATACGAGCCATTGTGCCTTTCCCCCCTGGTCAGGCGTTGACGTATGTGCGGATGGCACCCAGCAGTTCTTCGCGCGTGAATGGCTTGGTCAGGTACTGTTCCGAGCCGACGATGCGTCCACGTGCCTTGTCAAACAGGCCATCCTTGGAGGACAGCATGATGACGGGCGTGGACTTGAACAGCTGGTTGCCCTTGATCAGCGCGCAGGTCTGGTAGCCATCCAGGCGCGGCATCATGATGTCCACGAAGATGATCTGCGGTTGCTGGTCGGCGATCTTGGCAAGCGCCTCGAAACCATCGGTGGCGGTGACCACCTCGCAGCCTTCGCGTTTCAGCAATGTTTCAGCGGTCCTGCGGATGGTCTTCGAATCATCGATCACCATCACCCGGAGTCCTGCGAGCTCCCCACCCGCAGTCATGTTCTCAGTCATTCCCGTTCCCCATGCGCGGTACTTCGGTCGGTGCCGCTGCGAAGGCGTATCTATATCGCACTTGCGCCATCGCCAGCAAGCGCGGCGCGCATCGGGCATCCGTCCCGGGGGGCGGCGGTGGCCTCGCCACGGGCATCGCACGCACTGTTGCGCCACGCCGGGCGGGCGCGGCACGGGCATTGCCGCTACCATCAGCACCTTGCCCCGCAGGTGCCGCCATGCCGCTGAACGTCATCGTGGTGATGGACCCCATCGCTCACATCAAGATCGCCAAGGACACCACCTTCGCCATGCTGCTGGAAGCCCAGCGCCGCGGCCATGCCCTGCATTACGTGCAGCCGGGCGGGCTGGCGCTGGACCGGGGCCGCGCGGTGGCCCGGACCGCGCCGCTGCAGGTGCGCGACGATCCGGCCGACTGGCATACGCTCGGCCCCTTCGCCGATACCGTTTTCGGGCCCGGCCAGGTGGTCCTGATGCGCAAGGACCCGCCGGTCGATGCCGAGTTCATCTACGACACCCAGGTGCTCGATGTCGCCGCCGCGGCCGGCGCGCTGGTGGTCAACAACCCGCAGGGGCTGCGCGATTTCAACGAGAAGCTGGCCGCGCTGCTGTTCCCGCAGTGCTGCCCGCCGACCCTGGTCAGCCGTGATGCCGGCGCGCTGAAGGCGTTCGTGCTCGAACATGGCCAGGCGGTGCTGAAGCCGCTGGACGGCATGGGCGGACGTTCGATCTTCCGCAGCGGCACCGGCGACCCGAACCTCAACGTCATCCTCGAGACGCTGACCGACGGCAACCGCAAGCTGGCCCTGGCGCAGCAGTTCATCCCGGCCATCACGGCAGGCGACAAGCGCATCCTGCTGGTGGACGGCGAGCCGGTGGACTACTGCCTGGCGCGCATCCCGCAGGGCGACGAGTTCCGCGGCAACCTGGCCGCTGGCGGCCGCGGCGAAGGGCGTCCGCTGAGCGAACGCGACCGCTGGATCGCCGCGCAGGTCGGCCCGGAGATGAAGCGGCGCGGCATGCGCTTCGTCGGCCTGGACGTGATCGGCGATTACCTCACCGAGGTCAACGTCACCAGCCCCACCTGCGTGCGCGAGCTGGACGCGCAGTTCGGGCTGAACATCGCCGGCACCCTGTTCGACGCGATCGAAGCCGACCTGCGCGGATGAGCGCGGTGGCCGCCCTTCCCGGCGCGAGCCGCGAATCGCAGCGCCTCGGCGCCACCCTGGCGCTGTCGCTGGCGGTGCACGCCCTGCTGATCCTCGGGGTGGGCTTTGCCGTGCGCGGCGAAGCCCCGCTGGTGCCGACCCTGGACGTGATCTTCAGCCAGACGCAGACCACGCTGACACCGAAGCAGGCCGACTTCCTCGCCGCCGCCAACCAGGTCGGCGGCGGCGACCACGATACGGCGCAGCGTCCGCGCGACGCCCAGGCCGGGATCGTGCCGCAGGCGCTGCCGGGCAGCAGCGTGGTGCCGCTGCAGCGCCAGCAGGCCGCGCAGCCACCGCCGCCGCAGGCACGCGTGGTGAGCAGCCGCAATGGCCGCGAGCAGGTGGAACAGGCGCAACCGCATCCGGTTCCCGAGCGCCCGCAGCCGGACGCGCCGCTGGATGCGCGCGAGCAGCGCGATGCGGAGATGGCCCGGCTGGCGGCCGAGGTGCACCTGCGCTCGGCGCAGTACGCCAAGCGTCCCAACCGCAAGTTCGTCTCGGCGAGTACCCGCGAGTACGCCTGGGCCAACTACCTGCGCGCCTGGGTGGACCGCGCCGAGCGCGTGGGCAACCTGAATTATCCCGACGAAGCGCGCCGTCGCCGGCTGGGCGGCCAGGTGGTGATCACCGTCGGCGTGCGTCGCGATGGCAGCGTGGAAAGCAGCCGGATCCTGCGTTCCAGCGGGACCCCGCTGCTGGACGAAGCCGCGCTGCGCGTGGTCGCCCTGGCGCAGCCATTCCCGCCGCTGCCGCAGACCGGGGACGAGGTCGACATCCTGCAGGTCACCCGCACCTGGGCGTTCCTGCCCGGCGGCGAACTGCGCGACAACTGAGCGGGCTCTGGCCGGGCTGCGCCCGGCGCCCACGGAAGCCGACGGCAACAGCAACAGCAACGGCTGCATCGCCGTGCCCGGCCGCTGGCCGGCAACTGAAGGATTCTGGATATTGGAAATGATCCAGGACAGGTCATGGCCATGAGCGAAGAGGCGCGCTTTCGCTTCTGCTCTTTTTTCATCTTTCCCGTGGTGGGCCGCCCCTGAGCCGGTCCGAGGCCGGGCGGTCAGGTTGGGCGGGACCGTTGAGCGCCATGGATGGCGCGAAACGAGCCCCACATGGACGTGCTCGTGGGCGGGTCCCGTCCAGCCTGACCGCGCGGCCAACCCGTACTTCAGGCCCAGCTCAGCCGTTCGCCTTCGCGGCGCGCAGCGCCTGCTGCTCGGCCAGCGTCAGCGCGACGTTGTCGCGCAGGTAGGCCGGCTCCACGCGTTCGGGTGCGATGCCTTCGCCGCGTTGCAGGGCCGGCAATGCCAGCGCGATGACATCCGAGGCATGCGGCAGCGCATCCGCATCCACGCCCCGCAGCGCCGGCCCCAGCCGCGTGGACAGCGCACCACCGGCGGCCGCGAAACCGGTCCCGACGCCATGCACCTGCATTCCGCCCGGCAGCATCACCGCGTCCGGTGCGCATACCCGCTCGGCCTCCTGCAGCTGCGGCAGGCCCGCCACGCGCTGGTAGCGCGCCACATAGACCTCGCCCATGCGTGCATCGATGGCGGCCAGGATCCCGCCCGCATCGGCCGGCGCGCGCATCGCCAGCGCCTGCAGCGTGGACACCGGCAGCAACGGACGGTCGAGCGCCAACGCAATGCCCTGCGCGACCGCGATCGCCAGCCGCACGCCGGTGAACGCGCCAGGTCCACGTCCCAATGCGATCGCATCCAGCTGCGAGCGCACGACGCCTGCTTCGGCCAGCAGTTGCTCCGCCCACGGCAGCGCCAGTTCCGCGTGGCGACGGGGGGCGATCTCGAAGCGTTCCCGCACCTGCCCATCCACATGCAGGGCAACGGAACAGGCTTCGGTGGACAATTCAAAGGCGAGCAGTTTCATCGTTTCACGGATCAGAACAGGGAGAGCGGCATGTCTTCGGAAACATCATCGCCGGATGCCGACGGTGGCCATTGTGGCGCAAAGAAGGCCTGCACATCGGCGAGCGCGCGGGTGCGGCGGAACGGCGGCAGCGAATCGAGGAACACGCGTCCGTAGCCGCGGTTGAGCAGCCGCGGATCGCACAGCACCAGCACGCCGCGGTCGGTTTCACTCCGGATCAGCCGCCCCACGCCCTGCTTGAGCGCGATCACCGCCTGCGGCAGCTGCTCGTCGCGGAACGGATTGCCGCCCTGCGCGCGGATCGCCTCCAGCCGCGCTTCGAACACGGGTTCGTCCGGCGCGGCGAACGGCAGCTTGTCGATGACCACCACGCTCAACGCATCGCCCACCACGTCCACGCCTTCGCGGAAGCTGGCCGAGCCGAGCAGCACGCCGTTGCCGGATTCGCGGAAGCGCTGCAGCAGGGTCGCGCGCGGCGCTTCACCCTGCACGAACAACGGCCACGGCGCGCCACGAAGCGCTTCGGCCGCCTCGCGCAGCGCACGGTGGGACGCGAACAGCAGGAAAGCACGGCCGTGCGAGGCGTCCAGCACCGGGCGCAGGGCCGCGATCAGGGCGGTGCCGAAGCCGCGTGCCGACGGATCCGGCAACCCTTCAGGCAGGTAGCACAGCGCCTGCCGTGGCCAGTCGAATGGACTGGGCTGCATCAGGGTGCGCGGGTCGTCCAGCCCCAGGCGTTGCGCGACGTGATCGAAGCCACCGCCGACGGTCAGCGTGGCCGAGGTGAACACCCATGCAGCCTGGCTGCGCTGGCGATGTTCGCGCAGCGGCGCGGAGACATCCATCGGCGTGCGCTGGCAGCGGAAGCCACGTGGAGTGAGCTCATACCAGAGCACGTCCGCCGCGGTGTCGCCGGGGCCGGTCGGCTCGGCGTCGAAGTCCAGCACCGGCACGTCGTCGCCGAGCCAGCGCGACAGCCGCGACACCGCTTCGCGTGCGCGGGCGTGGCAGGCATCCAGGCCGGCGCTGGCATCGCGCAGCGTCTCCAGCCCCTGCAGCAGCACGTGCAGCGCGCTGGCCACCGCATCGAAACCATCGCGCACCTGCGGCACCGCCAGCGCGCGCCATTGCGTGCCGCGCTGGGGCAGGCCGTCCATCGCCGTGCGCAGCGCGGCCAACGCATCCTGCAATGCCGCCACCGGCACCTGCAACGCAGCCTGCGCACCGGCCGCGCTGCGCGCTTCCACCAGGCAGTCGCGCGCAAGCTCCTGCCACGGACGCATGCCGAAGCCTTCGCCGAAGAACTGCGCCGCCAGTTCGGGCAACTGGTGCGCTTCGTCGATGACGAACGCCTGCGCGCCAGGCAGCAGTTCGCCGAAGCCGTCCTGCTTCAGCGCCAGATCGGCCAACAGCAGGTGATGGTTGACGACCACCAGATCGGCCGCCTGTGCGCGTTGCCGCGCCTGCACCACGAAGCAGTCGTCGTAGCTGGGGCACTCGGTGCCGAGGCAGTTGTCGACCGTGGAGGTGACCATCGGCAGCAGCGGGGAATCGTCGGCCAGCGCCTCCATTTCAGCCATGTCGCCATGCCGGGTACGTCCGGACCAGGCAAGGATGCGCTGGAACTCGGCGGCCTGCTGTGGACTGGAGAAACGCGGTTCGCCGCGCGCCTGCTGCAGGCGGTAGCGGCACAGGTAGTTGGCACGGCCTTTCAGCAGTGCGCTGCGATGGCCCACGCCCAGTGCCTGGCGCACGCGCGGCAGGTCGCGATGGTAGAGCTGGTCCTGCAGCGCGCGGGTGCCGGTGGAGATGATGGTCCGCAGGCCCGACAGCAGCACCGGCACGAGGTAGGCATAGGTCTTGCCGGTGCCGGTACCGGCTTCGGCGAGCAGCAGGTCGCGCTGCTGCAGGGTTTCGGCGATGGCCCCGGTCAGGCACAGCTGCGCCGGGCGGGGCACGAACGCATCCAGGTGGGAAGCGAGCGCCCCGCCCTCGCTCAGGGCTTCCTGGCTGGCATGGACAAGATCGGACATCATCGGCGCCGACAGGATACCAGTGCACGGATGGCGTCTTCCGAAGCCGTCGGCCGTCCGGGCCCATTCCGGATTGCCGGCCTCCGGCCACGAGGCCTCGCCGTTCGCAGGCCTCAGTAGCGCTTGATCCCCGGCACCGTGCAGCCTTCGATCTGCGCATGCGCCGATACCGCGTTTTCCTTCTCGCCGCGCGCCAGGCGCGCCTGTTCGATGGTCGCCCAATGACGGCGGCACAGCGGACCGGTCTTCGATCCCAGCTCGATCGCCTTGCGCGCGAACTGCTCCGCGGGTGCCCATTGGCCCTGCAGCAACGCCACTTCCGCGCGCTCCTGCAGCACCGCCGGATCGCCGGCGACCAACGCCAGCGCTTCATCCAGCTGCGTGGCCGCGGCGCCCAGGTCGCCGGCCTGGCGCTGCGCCAGCGCCGACTGGCGAAGATCGTCCACCTGCGGATCGCGCAGCGGCTGCACCGACAGCTCCTTGTCGTCCGGCCCGGCGATCGCTTCCACCGCGGCCAGGCGCTGCGCCGGCGTGGTGGTGTCCACGGGCACCGTCGCCGCTGGCGGGCTGCTCATGCACGCGGACAACACGACGCACAGGGCGGCAGGAACAAGCAGGTGGTGCGTATTTCGCAGGGTCATGGCAATCACCTCGGAGACGTCGATGTTGCAGGGGGAGACGCCGGCTCGGGCGCCTCGGCGGGTTTGCGGTCCAGGCCGAACCAGCTGCGCCATCCACCGCCACCTTCATTGCCTTCTTCCGGCAGCGCGGCAGGGGGCGTGCACGGCGCGTAGGCCGGTGCATAGCCGACCACGAACGGGAACCGGCGCGCACCCGGGCAGCCTTCATCGGTGGCCGTGGTACCACTGGAATCCACGAACTGCCAGTCCAGCCCCTTGTTGTCGACCCGCAGCGCAGCGCTCGGCAAGCGCGAGAAGATGCCCGACCACACCCGCATCGCGCCGGTAGCGCCATACAACCCGGTCTGTTCGTTCTGGTCGTTGCCCATCCAGACCACGGCCAGGTGATCGCCGGTGTAACCGGCATACCAGCTGTCGCGGCCATCGTTGGAGGTGCCGGTCTTGCCCGCCGGCTGCAGGCGGCCGAGGCCATCGGCATTCAGGCGCTGCGCGGTGCCACTGGCCACCACCTGCTGCAGGCCGAGGCTGATCAGGTTGGCGGCGATGGAATCGCCTTCCTGGGCCGGTGCCGGCGACTTGTCGTAACGCTTGAGCAGCTTGCCCTGGGGATCCAGTACGCCACGCACCGCGTGCAGGGGCTGGATCTCGCCACCGGAGGCGAGGAACTGGTACAGCTGGGCCATCGCGTAGGGGCTCTGGTCGGTGGAGCCCAGGATCACCGACGGATTGGCATCGGCCTTGATCCCGGCCAGCACGTGGATCAGCTGGGTCACCCGTTCCGGGCCCACCTGCATGCCCAGCCGCACCGTGGCCTGGTTGTAGGAGTGGGCCAGCGCATCGATCAGCCGCACCGTGCCGTGGCTGCGGTTGTCGGCGTTGCCCGGCGACCAGGTGCGGTTGCGGCCAAGCTGCACCGTCACCGGCGAATCGTCCACCCAGCTCGCCAGCGACCAGCGGTCCGGCTGCGCGAGGGCCAGCAGGTACACGAAGGGCTTGAGCAGCGACCCCACCGGCCGCTGCGCCTCGATCGCGCGGTTGAAGCCCGGCGCGGCCACGTCGCGGCTGCCGACCACCGCCAGCACATCGCCGTTGTGCACGTCGGTCAGCACCAGCCCGGCCTGCAGTTCGGGACGACGCGTGTTCTCCAGCGATTTCACCGTGCGCGTGACCGCGCCTTCGGCATAGGCCTGCGCCGACGGCGACATGCCGCTCATCACGCTCATGCCCGCCCCCTGCAGCGCCGACTCGGGGTAGTCATGGCCGAGCTGGCGACGCACCAGGTCGATGTAGGCCGGGAACCGGTTGGCGGCTACCAGCCCGGGCTGCTCCGGCACGCCCAGCGGGGCGTCCAGCGCACGCTGGTACTCCGCATCGTCGATCAGCGCAGCGGCATGCAGCTTGCCGAGCACGAAGTTGCGACGGTCCAGCGCACGCTCGGGGTTGCGCCGCGGATCGTAGTACGAAGGCCCCTTGACCAGGCCGATCAGCAGCGCGATGTGCTGGCTTTCCAGCGATGCCAGGTCGCGGCCGAACCAGAACTCCGCGCCGGAGGACATGCCATGGATCGCCTGGCTGCCGCGCTGGCCGAGGTAGACCTGGTTGAGGTAGGCCTCGAAGATGGTGCGCTTGTCGTAGCGCGCTTCCATGATCAGCGCGAACAGTACTTCGTTGAACTTCCGGGTGAATGTCTGCTCCTTGCCGATCCCGAGCAGGCCGCTGCGCGCCAGCTGCTGGGTCAGCGTGGAAGCGCCCTGGCGGCTCTTGCCGCCGGAGCGCACGGCGACCCAGACCGCGCGCGCGATGCCGGAGAGGTCGATGCCGTGGTGGCGGTTGAAATCCTGGTCTTCCACCGCCTGCAGTCCGGTCACCAGCAGGTCCGGCGCCTCCTCCATGCGGATCAGGCGGCGCTCCTCCTGCTTCTGGCCGTACAGGGTGGCGATGCGCGCCGGATCCAGCCGCGCGGCCTTCAGCGCCTGGCGCGAATCGGCATCGCGCAGCGATGCGATACGGCCGCCGGACACCGTCAGCTCCATGCGCCGCGGCGCCACGCGTCCATCCACATCGTTGTAGCCGCGGCTGGAAATCGTGAAGCGCGCGCCTTCCACCGCATAGGTGGCCGCCGCCTTGCCGATGCCATCATCGCGATAAGCCGAAGCGGCCAGCTCGGTCTTCAGCGTGGCCGCGTCCATGGCCTTGCCCGGCGCCAGCACCAGCGGCCGCGCGTAGACGCGGGTCGGCACCTGCCAGCGCAGTTCGCCGAAACGCTGGGTGACCTGGTGGTTCAGGTACACCGTGTACGGGATCAGGAAGCCAAGCCCGAGGGCAAGCGCCGCCATGCCCCAGGTGATCAGCCGACGGCGCCAGGGCGGAGAATCGGCCGCGTTGTCGTCGTCGTGATCGTCGATGTCGTCGGAATCGTAGCGTCGAGGCACGGGAATGCGAGAATGTAGAGTCCGGCGAGTCTACCCCAGCCCCAGGGGCTGCCGCCGCCGGATGTTCTTCCGCTTAAGCTGGAGTTGCAACGGGATGACCGTGTCCTGGGCAGAAGCCCGTTCCACCCTGAACCGCCTGCTGGGGCTTGCCCGCCGCAGCTGGTCGAGCCTGCGCACGCGTGGCTGGCGCGCCACCTGGCAGCGGATCACCGTGCATGCGCGCGCGCCCGCCGCACCGCCGCGCCGCCCGCTGTACCTGCCCGGAGCATCGCCGTTCGCCGCGTTCGCGGTGCCAGCCAGCGCCACGCCGCTGGTCAGCATCGTCATCCCGGTCTACAACCATTTCGAACATACCCTGGCCTGCCTGCGGGCGATCGCCGCGCATCCGCCTGCCGCGGCGTGCGAAGTCCTGGTCATCGACGATGGCAGCAGCGATGCCACGGTGAAGCACCTGCCCGAGGTGGCCGGCCTGCGTTACGAGGTGCGCGCCGCCAACGGCGGCTTCATCGAAGCCTGCAACGACGGCGTGGCACGTTCGCGGGGCCGCTATGTCGTACTGCTGAACAACGACACCCTGCCCCAGCCGGGCTGGCTCGACGCGCTGCTGGACACTTTCGCGCAGCTGCCTTCGGCCGGGCTGGTAGCGGCCCAGTTGCTGTACCCGGACGGCCGCCTGCAGGAGTCCGGCGGGGTGGTGTTCGCCGATGGCAGCGGCTGGAGCTACGGACGCTTCGAATCGGCCGATGACCCGCGCTTCGCCAGCCTGCGCGACGTGGACTACGGTTCGGGCGCCGCGCTGATGCTGCCGCGCGAACTCTGGGGCCGCATCGGCGGCTTCGACCTGCGCTACCGGCCGGCCTACTACGAGGACACTGATCTGGCGTTCGCGGTGCGCGCGCAGGGCCTGCGCGTCCTGGTCCAGCCCGCAAGCCGCGTGGTACACGATGAGGGCACCAGCAACGGTACCGACATCAACAGCGGGGTGAAGTCTTTCCAGGCACGCAACCAGCAGGTGTTCGCCAGCAAGTGGGCGCAGCGCCTGCAGTCGCAGCCCGCGATCGGCAGCGTACCGACGCCGGCATTGCTGCACCGCCGCCAGCGCCAGGTGCTGCTGCTGGACGAAGAGGTTCCGCATCCCACGCGCGACTCCGGCTCGCTGCGCCAGTTCAACCTGATCCGCCTGCTGCTGCAGGAAGGCGCCCATGTGGTCTTCGTACCGACCCGGCGCGAGCATGCCGGCGAGGCGACCGAGACCCTGCAGAAGATGGGCGTGGAAGTCTGGTATGCCCCTTTCCTGCACAATCTTGCGAACTGGCTGCGCGAAAACGGTCCGCGTTTCGACGTGGTGGTGATGGTGCGCCACCATGTCGCCCAGCAGTGCCTGCCATTGGTGGAGCGTTTCGCGCCACGGGCACGGCGGGTATTCGATACGGTGGACCTGCACTATCTCCGCGAACAGCGCGGCGCGCAGCTGGCCGGCGATCCCGCGCTGCTGCGCGGTGCCCAACGCACGCGTGCGAGCGAGCTTGCCGTGATGGGGCGCTGCGACATCACCGTGCTGGTCAGTGCCGCCGAACAGGAACAGCTTGCCCGCGACGCGCCACAGGTCCGGGTGGAACTGATCTCCAACCTGCACGAGGTCGCCGGTGCGGGCGCGTCGTTCGCGCAGCGAAACGGGCTGGTGTTCGTCGGCGGTTTCCGGCACCCGCCGAACCTGGATGCGATGGAGTGGTTCATCGGCGATGTCTTTCCGCGTATCCGCGCGGAACTGCCCGACGTGGAGTTCCACTGCATCGGTGCCGGAGCGCCGGACAGCCTGCTCGCGCTGGCGTCCGCGCGCGACGGCGTACGCATGCATGGGTTCGTCGAGGACATCGCCCCCTACATGGACGGCATGCGCATCGCTGTCGCGCCACTGCGCTTCGGGGCCGGGGTGAAAGGCAAGATCAACCTGAGCATGGCGCACGGGCAGCCGGTGGTCGGCACCCGATGCGCGGTTGAAGGCATGTACGTGGTGGACGGCCACGATGCGCTGGTCGCCGACGACGCCGCTGCGTTCGCCGATGCGGTGGTGCGCCTGTACCAGGACGAGCCGCTGTGGACGCGGCTGTCGGATGCCGGCCTGGTCAACGTAGCCACGCACTTTTCGCTGCAGTCGGCGCACGCCGCCGTTCGCCGCACCTTCTTCGACTGAGGTCAGCGCCGCTCGCCACCGGCCTGGCGGACACGCGCTTCGAACGCATCCAGTTCGGGAAGCGAGGGCTGCAACCGGCGCGCCTGGCTGGCGGCACGCTCGGCAAAGGCCAGATCGCCGTTGCCGAGGCGCTCGCTGCCGACCGCCAGCCAGCGCTGCGCCAGCCGGCTCCTGGCCGGAACCAGGGCGGCATCGGTCGGCGCCAGCGTCTGCCAGGCCTGCAGGCAACCGCCCGCGGCCTCGACCCGGTTCTGCCGCAGCGCATCCTCGAAACAGGCGCGGCTGGCCGGCAGCAGCCGTTCGGCGGCGGCGCGCACGCGGCGGTCGCGCGGCGCCAGCGCCTGCGCTTCGCGCAGGGCATCGAACGCGCTGTCGCCCGGCGGCGCGAGGAAGCGGCCGCGCGCCTCCGCATCGGCCACACGTTCCAGCAGGCGCGCCAGCTCGCGGCGTTGACTGGCCGAAGCGGGCGCTGCCGCATCCAGCGCGTCCTGCGCGGCACGCGCACGTTGCATGTCCTGGCGCGCGATGCCCAGCTCGCGGTCGCCAGCCTGCAGCTGCGCGGCCTGCGCGATGCGCGCCTCCGCTGCCTCGAACTGGAAGTCGCGCGCCAGCCGCCGGCTGTCCTGCAACAGTGCCTGCAGCAGTCGATCGCGCCTGGCCACCACCGCCGGATCGTCCGCTGCCGCCAGCAGCGCAGGCAACAACCGCTCCAGCGCGGCATCGAGCCGGCCGGCATCGAGCGCCGCACTGGCATGACGCAACCGCGATTCCAGCGCCTGCGAAAGCGCCTCCTGGCTGGAGGGCAGGTCCACGTGCCCTGCGTCGTACAGGCGCGCGCGATGCAGCACCTGCGCGGCCTCCTGCACATCGCCCCGCGCACTGGCCTGCCGCGCGCGCGCCAGCAGATCGGCGAGCGCGTCCTCGCGCATTTCCAGCGCCGCGACATCATCAGGGCGCAGATCAAGCACCTGCTTCAGCAACGGCAACGCAGCGCCGTCGCCTTCATCCAGCCGCCCCTCGGACAGCGCCACCTGCGCCTGCCGCAGCAGCACGTCCAGCCCGGCACCCGCTGCCCGTCGCTCGCGCAGGCGCTGGGCGAACGCATCGCTGCTGGCCCGCGGCACCTGCAGCTCGCGGGCCAATGCCAACGCCGCCGCGGCGGCATCCAGGTCGTCGGCCTGCAGCGCGGTTTCGGCCGCCCGCAGCGCGGCGGTGCCGGTCCGCTGCAGTCCCTCGCGGGCCTGCCGGCGATCGCCATCCAGTGCAAGCGCGGCCTGGAACAGTTCGCGTGCCCCGCTGCCATCGGCAGCGCTCAAGCGCCCTGCCGCCAACGCCGCGTCGGCCTGTTCCAATACCTGCTCGATCCGCGGCTCAGCCCAGAACCAGTCCGCCAACGGCCTGCGGAACAGGGCCAGCGCGACGAACAGCACGACCGCCACCAGCAGCGTCCAGCGCCAGATCCGCCGCGCATGCCGCGCCTGCAGCCACCACCAGCGTCCCTCGCGGCGCACGCGCTGAAGCACGTCATGCCCATGCTCTCCGCGTGCATGCGCTCCGGGCGGGTGATGTCTGTCCATACGGCCAAGCCTAGTGCGTGGACCGTGAAGCTCAGCCCAGCCGGCGCGCCTGGCTCACGCCGGGCAGCGCATCCAGCTTGCCCAGCAGCGCGGACAGCTGGTCGAAATCGGCGACCTTCAGGCGCAGCCGCAGATGCGCACGGCCACTGTCGCGGACGTTGTCGCTGTGGATATCAAGCACGTAGGCCTCTTCCTGCGCGATCAGGTTGGTGATGTCCTTCAGCAGCCAGCGCCGGTCCACCGCATCGACCACCACGTCCACCTCGTAGCCGCCACCGGCACGGCCCCATTCGACCGGCAGGATGCGCTGCGGGCTGGCCGCCGACAGTCGCGCCAGCGAAGCGCAGTCCGCGCGATGCACGGTGACCCCGCGGCTGCGGGTGAGGTAACCGACGATGGGTTCACCGGCCACCGGCTGGCAGCACCGTGCCAGCTGCACGAGCAGGTTGCCCACGCCCTGCACGGTGAACGTGCCGGTGCCCAGCCCCTGGCGACGGGCCGTGGTCCGTGGCAGCGGGGGCGGTGCCGGCGGCTGGCTGGCCGCGCGCTCCGCTTCCAGCAGCGCACGGCTGACCTGGTTGGGGCCGGTGTCGCCGAGCGCCACCTGGATGTACAGGTCTTCGATGGCCTCGGCATGGAACTTCTTCAGCACCGGGCCGAGCTCGGCCTGCGCCAGCCCCAGGCGCTTGAGTTCGCGATCCAGCAGTTCGCGCCCGGCCTGCACGTTTCGCGCGCGATCCAGCTTGTGGAACCAGTTGCGCACCTTCTCCCGCGACCGGTTGCTGGCCAGGTAGCCATTGGCCGGCAGCAGCCAGTCACGCCGCGGATCGGCCTCCTTGGCGGTCAGGATCTCCACGCGGTCGCCGCTGCGCAGGCGGTAGGTCAGCGGCACGATGCGGCCATTGACCTTCGCGCCGCGGCACCGGTGCCCCACCATGGTGTGCACGTGGTAAGCGAAATCCAGCGGCGTCGCCCCCTGAGGCAGGTCCATCACCTCGCCCCTGGGGCTGAGCGCGTAGACCCGGTCCTCGGTGAGTTCGGCATCCAGCGCCCCCGCCAGTTCACCGCCGGGTGTCTCCTGCGCCTGCTCCAGCAGCTGGCGCATCCAGGTGATCTTGCGGTCGAACGCCTTCTCCGCGCCCTTGCCACCTTCCTTGTATTTCCAGTGCGCTGCAACGCCAAGCTCGGCCTGCGCGTGCATGTCGTGGGTGCGGATCTGCACTTCGATGGTGCGGCCTTCCGGCCCGACCACGGCGGTATGCAGCGAGCGGTAGTCGTTGGCCTTGGGACGGGCGATGTAATCGTCGAATTCGCTGGGCACGGGTGCCCACAGTGCATGCACCACACCCAGCGCGGCATAGCAGGCCGCGACGTCGCCGACCATCACCCGCACCGCACGGATGTCGTACAGCTGGTCGAAGGACAGGCGCTTCTTCTGCATCTTCCGCCAGATGCTGTAGATGTGTTTCGGGCGGCCGCTGACCTCCGCCGCGATGCCCTGCCCGGCCAGCTCGCGCGAGAGGGTCTTCTTGACGTTCTCCACGTACCGTTCGCGGGCCACCCGGGTTTCGTCGACCTCGCGCGCGATGCGGCGGTAGGTATCCGGTTCCAGGTAGCGGAACGCCAGGTCTTCCAGCTCCCACTTCAGCTGCCAGATGCCCAGCCGGTTGGCCAGCGGCGCGTGGATGTCGCGGGTCAGCTGGGCCAGGCCGCGGCGCTGGTCCTCATCCAGCCTGTCGGCCGCGCGCATGCGCGCGAGCTGCCGCGCCAGCAGCACCGGAACCACTCGCAGGTCCTGGATGATCGCCAGCAGCAGGCGACGCAGGCCCTCGCTGTTGCGCCCGGCTTCGCGGCCGGCATGCAGCGCCCATACCTGGTCCGCGGCGTCCAGCCCGTCGAGCAGCCCCTCCACCGCCGCGCGGTTGGGCAGCGCCAGCCTGGCGAACCCCTCGCGCAGGCCGGGCAGGTCGAACAACAGCGCGGCCAGCAGCGAGGCCTCGTCCGCCGACAGCAGCGCCAGCGCATCGAAGGTATCGGCCAGCACCGGCCAGCCGGCGCTGGTTTCCTGGCCGCAGCTGCCATCGTGCCAGCACTCCAGCAACGCGGCGCGCAGCGCATCCGGAATCGCCGCGGCGGACGGGCGGGTCAACAAGGCATCCAGGCCGGATAGGGAAGCGCGGTTCACTGCAGTCACGACGGAAGACGAGTGCGTCCTACACTAGCGCCGGCCCCGTCCAACAACAATCATCGCCAGTGCATGAGTGCATTCCGATGCATCCGCCACCCGGCGCCGCGGATGCATGGCGGCACCGCCGCTGCCCTACAATGCCGGCAACCAACGGAGAACGCCCATGTCCCTGCCCTCGCCGCGCCTGCTTGCCTGCACCCTGTTCCTGTTCGCCCTGCCGCTGGTGGCCTCGGCGCAACGCGTGGTCGATGGCGATCTGCAGCAGCAGATGAGCCCGGCCGAATTCAAGGCCGCCGGGCTGGACAAGCTCAGCGCCCAGGAACTGACCGAGCTCAACCGCTGGCTGCAGGGCAAGGTGGAAGCCGCCTCGGCCGTGGCGATGGAAACCGCGCGCGAGGAAGGCCGCAAGGAAGTCATCGAGAAGCACCGCGGCTTCACCGACTTCGGCAGTCGTGAGCCGATCGTCAGCGTGTTGCCGGGCGAGTTCCGCGGCTTCGCGCAGGGCCGCGTCTATGTGCTCGCCAATGGCCAGCACTGGGAACAGACCGACAGCGCCACCGCTGCGGGAGTGCGCCGGCAGGACCCGGAGGTGAGCATCGCGCCCGGCATCATCGGGGTCTGGTACATGCAGGTGCCCGGCCTGAATACCCGCGCCAAGGTCAAGCGCGTGAAGTAAACCCCGCCCCGCTCTTCGCGATGCGCCGGCGCAGTTGCCGGCGCCCTCCCCTCACCGGACGCGCTGCAGTTCCGCGACCCGCTGCGCCACCTTTTTCGGCGAAATCCCGCCGCGTCCGGCCAGTTCCTGCGCGAACAACGATACCCGCAGCTCTTCGATGTCCCAGCGCAGCGCCTGCCATTGCGGGCGGTCCTGCAGGCCCTGCGCCCGCGCGGCCTGCAACGCGTCCAGGAACGGATGCAGTTCCAGCATGCGCGCCTGGTCGCGTGGCGGGTCGCGCTTGGCGCGCTCGGTGCGCAACAGCATCGCCTTCAGGTAACGCGGATACTGCGCCAGCGCCTCGGCAGGCGTCCCGCGCAGGAAGCCGGCATGCACCAGCGCGCCCAGCTGCTGCTGCATGTCGTCCAGGTTGCCGCGCGCCCAGCCCATCAACGGAGCCTCCAGCGCCGGCTTGACCTCGGCCACCAGCGCCAGGATCGACTCGGCCAGCTTCAGGCGCTGCATGGCCCCGCCGAACAGCGCCTTGCCGGCGGCATCGCGACGCTGCGCGAAGGCCTGCGGGTCGCGGATGTCATCCAGTCCCTGGTCCAGCACGGCATTCATCGCCGCATCCACCAGGTCGCCACGCAGCCGCTCCTGCGATTCGATCGCGGCGTAGAGCAGACCGGTCTTCGGCGATACCGGCAACTGCTTGCGTGCCTGCTTGACCTTTTCGGCCAGCGCGATCTCCAGCAGCCGCCGGACACCGCGCGGATGCGCCTCGGCCGCCTGCTGGCGATCGGCGAAAATGCGCAGCGCGGCGCTTTCGCCTTCATCGACCAGCGCCGGATAGGCCGGAACGCCGGCTTCGCCCGGTACCTGCAGCGGGATCGACACCGGCGGGAAATCACGCAGGCCCTCGGCGGCCATCTCGCGCCCGGCACGCGCGGCGAATGCCTGCCCGGCCTGGTCGCCGAAGCGCGCGCGCAGCGCATCCAGGTCGCGGCCACTGGCCAGCACCTTGCCGCCGGCATCACGCAGCCGCAGGTTCATGTGCAGGTGCGGTTCGATCGCTGCGGCGTCGAAATCGGTAGCCGCCACGGCGGCGCCGGTCGCGCGCGACAGGAAACGCGCCAGCTCGCCGCGGATGTCGTCGGCGCTCGGCTGCGGGAATGCCTCGAAGAACGCGCGCGCGAAATCCGGCGCCGGCACGTAGTTGCGCCGCATCGCCTTGGGCAGGCTGCGGATCAGCGCGGCCGCCTTGTCGGCAACGAAACCCGGCGCCAGCCAGCCCAGCCGCACCGGATCCAGCGCGTTGAGCAGGTGCAGCGGCACCTCCACGGTCACGCCGTCGTCCTCCGCACCCGGGTCGAAACGGTAATGCAGCGGCAGCCGCGCATCGCCAAGCGCCAGGTACTTCGGATAGCGGTCCTCCTCGCTGCCCTCGCCCGGCAACAGGTCCGCCAGCGACCACGACAACGCGCGCCGCTGCTCCGGCGCCAGCGCCTTCCACCATGCATCCAGCCCGGAGGCGGAGTGGATGTCCGGCGGCACCCGGTCCAGGTACCAGCGTGCCTGCCAGTCCTCGTCGGCGACGATGCCGGCGCGGCGCAGCTTGGCTTCCTCCTCGCGCGCCTGCTCCAGCACCTTCTGGTTGTCGGCCACGAAACTGGCCCGGGTGGTGATCTCCCCGGTCACCAGCGCCTGCCGCACGAAGATGTCGTGCGCTTCGCCCGGGTTGATGCGGCCGTAGTGGACCGGCTTCTTCGGCGCCAGTACCAGCCCGAACAGGCTGATCTGCTCCGATGCCAGCACCTGCCCCTGCGCACGCGACCAGTGCGGATCGAAGTGCCTGCGCAGCAGCAGGTGCGGCAGCTCGGCGATCACCCAGTCCGGCTCGATGGCGGCGTTGGTGAGCCCCCAGATCTTCTGCGTATCCAGCAGCGTGGCCGACAGCAGCCACGGTGGTGGGCGCCTGGCCAGGGTGGATCCCGGGAAAGGCAGGAAGCGGCGCTGGCGGGGTGCCTGGAAATCGCCCTTCTCGGTGCGATGGCCGATCTGCGTCGGCAGGCCGGCCACCAGCGCCCGATGCAGGGTCTGGTAGGCGGCCACGCGCACGCGTTCGCTGAAGCCCCCGCCGGCCGGTGCCTGGTCCTGTTGCGCGCGCGCCGCCACCGGCGCCGGCGCGTCATCGCGTTTTCCTTCCCGCGCCAGGCGCGCGGCACGATGCAGCTGCCCGCGTGTTGCCTTGACCGCGGTGGCATCGTCGCGCGCCACCGGCGGCGCACTGCTGCCGGCCAGCAGCGGTGCCATCGACGCGTCGGCCGCTTCCTCCTTCCAGCCCAGCTCTTCGCACAGCAGCCGCAGCTGCCGATGCAGCTCGCGCCATTCGCGCATGCGCAGGAAGCCGAGGAAATTCCGCCCGCACCAGTCGCGCAGCTTCGACTGGGTGAGGTCTTCGTGCGCCTGGCGGTAGGCATCCCACAGCCGCAGCACGCCGACGAACTCCGAGCGGCCATCGGCGAACCGCGCATGCGCGTTGTCGGCGGCCGCGCGCGCTTCCGGCGGCCGTTCGCGCGGGTCCTGGATGCCCAGGAACGAGGCGATCACCAGCATCGGCCGCAGGCAGCCAGCGGCCTGCGCGGCCACCAGCATGCGCGCCAGCTTGACGTCCACCGGCAACCGCGCCATCTGCCGCCCGACCGTGGTCAGCCGGCGCTCGCCATCGACCGCACCCAGTTCGGCCAGCTGCTGCCAGCCGTCGGCCACCGCACGTTCGTCCGGCGCCTCCAGGAACGGGAAATCCTCGATCCGTCCCAACCCCAGCTGCAGCATGCGCAGGATCACGCCGGCCAGGCTCGAACGGCGGATCTCCGGATCGGTGAACTCCGGCCGCGCCTGGAAATCGGCTTCGGCGTAGAGGCGATAGCAGATGCCCTCGGCGACGCGCCCGCAGCGTCCCTTGCGCTGGTTGGCGCTGGCCTGCGAGATGGGCTCGATGTGCAACCGGTCCAGCTTCTGCCGCGGGCTGTAGCGCTTGACCCGCGCGAAGCCGGGATCGACCACGTAGCGGATGCGCGGCACCGTCAGCGACGTCTCGGCCACGTTGGTGGCCAGCACGATGCGGCGGTTCGGACCGGGATTGAATACCCGGTCCTGGTCCTGGTTGGACAGCCGCGCATACAGCGGCAATACCTCGGTCTGCCGATATCTGCGCCGCTCCAGCGCCTGGTGCGCGTCGCGGATCTCGCGTTCGCCCGGCAGGAAGATCAGCACGTCGCCGCGCGCATCCTGGCGGGTGATCTCGTCGATGGCGCTGACGATGGCATCGTTGACGGTGCGCTCACCGCCGCCGCGTTCCCCGGAACGCGACGAATCCGGAGACGTTTCGCCCTCACCTTCCAGCGCGCGGTAGCGCACCTCCACCGGGAAGGTGCGGCCTTCCACGCTGATCACCGGCGCCCCGTCGAAGTGTTCGGCGAAGCGGCCCGTATCGATGGTCGCCGAGGTGACGATCAGTTTCAGGTCGGGGCGCTTGCGCAGCAGCTGCTTCAGGTAGCCGAGCAGGAAATCGATGTTGAGGCTGCGCTCGTGCGCTTCGTCGACGATGATCGTGTCGTACTGCGAAAGCCAGCGGTCGCTGGCGATCTCGGCGAGCAGGATGCCGTCGGTCATGAACTTGATGCGGCTGTCTTCGCCGACCCGGTCGTTGAAGCGCACCTGGTAGCCGACCAGCTGGCCAAGCTCGCTGTGCAGCTCCTGTGCGACACGGCTGGCCACCGCGCGCGCGGCGATCCGCCGCGGCTGGGTGCAGCCGATCATGCCGGCCTCGCCCCGCCCCGCGGCCAGGCACAGCTTGGGCAGCTGGGTGGTCTTGCCGGAGCCGGTCTCACCGGCGATCACCACCACCTGATGCTCGCGGATCAGCGCGATGATGGCCTCGGCTTCACGCGCGATCGGCAGCTGCGGGTCCAGAGTGATCGTCGGCTTCTGTGCCGCACGCGCCTGGCGGCGCTGTATCGACACCTGCAGGGCCTGCGCGAACGCCTGCTCCAGGTCGGCATCACCGGGCCTGGACTGCCAGCGCGAGAGCATGCCCAGCAGCCGCCCACGGTCGCGGCTCATCGCACCGTCAAGGGCAGCCCGCTGTTGGCGCAGTCTCGACGCCGTTTTTTGTTCAATAGAGTTCATCAATCGTTTTAGTCATTACTTTGAAAGCGACCAGCGATTAGTTCTGGTCTATCGTGAACATCATCTCATCCACAAGGAGAAGCGACCCATGGCGAAGACCAAGACCGCGACCAAGACCCCGGCGAAGCAGAAGGGTGCCGCGCAGAAGCTGGCCGCTGCCGCGCCGTCGGCCCCCAACATCGATATCGGGATCCGCGAGGGGGATCGCAAGAAGATCGCCGATGGCCTGTCGCGCTTCCAGGCCGATGCGTTCACCCTGTACCTGAAGACCCACAACTTCCACTGGAACGTGACCGGGTCCATGTTCAACTCGCTGCATACCATGTTCGAGACCCAGTACACCGAGCAGTGGGCAGCGCTGGACGATGTGGCCGAGCGCATCCGCGCGCTGGGCTTCAATGCGCCGGGCTCCTACCGGGAGTTCGCGGCATTGACCTCGATCAGCGAAGAACCGGGCCTGACCGACAGTGCGGACTGGCGTGAAATGGTACGCCAGCTGGTGGTCGCCAACGAGGCCGTCTGCCGCACCGCGCGCGAGGTGCTGGACGTGGCCGACGACGCCGACGACGCGCCGACCGAGGACCTGATGACCCAGCGCCTGCAGACCCACGAAAAGTACGCCTGGATGCTGCGTTCGCTGTTGCAGTGAAACGGCGGGGCCAGGCCCCGCTGTTTCACTGCCCGCGCATCCCCCCTATCCCCGCGCCTGTCGGCGCGCCCCCTTAACAAAGGGGGCTCGGGGGGCAACCGGAGAGAAGCCCCGCCGGGGTAAACTAGCGGGATGCCTTCCAGTCCCGCGCACGAGCTGCTTCGCCGCGTCTTTGGTTACGACGATTTCCGCGGCCCGCAACGGGATATCGTCGAGCACGTCGCCGCCGGCCATGACGCCCTTGTCCTGATGCCCACCGGCGGCGGAAAGTCGCTCTGCTACCAGGTTCCGGCGCTGCTCCGCGACGGCTGCGGCATCATCATCTCACCGCTCATCGCGCTGATGCAGGACCAGGTGGAAGCCCTGCGCCAGCTTGGCGTGCGTGCCGAATACCTCAACTCCACGCTGGATGGCGAAACCGCCGCGCGGGTCGAGCGCGAACTGCTGGCCGGCGAACTGGACATGCTGTATGTCGCCCCGGAACGGCTGCTTACCGGGCGCTTCCTGTCGCTGCTGTCGCGCAGCCGGATCGCCCTGTTCGCCATCGACGAGGCGCACTGCGTGTCGCAGTGGGGCCACGACTTCCGCCCCGAGTACCGCCAGCTCACCGTGCTGCACGAACGCTGGCCGGACATCCCCCGGCTGGCGCTGACCGCCACCGCCGATCCGCCGACCCAGCGCGAGATCGCCGAGCGCCTGGACCTGGCCCAGGCCCGGCACTTCGTCAGCTCCTTCGACCGCCCCAACATCCGCTACACCGTGGTGCAGAAGGACAATGCGCGCCAGCAGCTGACCGGTTTCCTGCGCGCGCACCGCGACGAAGCCGGCATCGTCTACTGCATGTCGCGGCGCAAGGTCGAGGAAACCGCCGAATATCTCTGCAGCCAGGGCTTCACCGCGCTGCCCTACCACGCCGGCCTGCCTGCCGAGGTGCGCGCCGGCAACCAGCGCCGCTTCCTGCGCGAGGATGGCATCGTCATGTGCGCCACCATCGCCTTCGGCATGGGCATCGACAAACCGGACGTGCGCTTCGTCGCGCACACCGACCTGCCCAAGTCGATGGAAGGCTATTACCAGGAAACCGGGCGCGCCGGCCGCGATGGCGATCCTGCCGAAGCCTGGCTGTGCTACGGGCTGGGCGATGTCGTGCTGCTCAAGCAGATGATCGAGCAGTCCGAGGCCGGCGAAGAACGCAAGCAGCTCGAGCGCGCCAAGCTCGACCACCTGCTCGGCTACTGCGAGTCCATGCAGTGCCGCCGCCAGGTGCTGCTGGCCGGCTTCGGCGAAACCTACCCGCAGCCCTGCGGCAACTGCGACAACTGCCTGGTGCCGCCGGCCGCATGGGATGCCACCGTGCCGGCGCAGAAGGCGCTCAGCTGCGTATACCGCAGCGGCCAGCGCTACGGCGTCGGCCACCTGATCGACATCCTGCGCGGCAGCGAGAACGACAGGATCCGCCAGAGCGGCCACCACCAGCTGAGCACCTATGGCATCGGCCGCGATCTCGACAGCCGCACCTGGCGCAGCGTGTTCCGCCAGCTGGTCGCCGCCAGCCTGCTTGAAGTGGACAGCCAGGGCCACGGCGGATTGCGCCTGACCGATGCCAGCCGCGAAGTCCTCAAGGGCCGCCGCCAGATCCACCTGCGCCGCGACTCCACCACCGCTGGCGGCAGCCGCGAGCGCAGCGCGCAACGCACCGGACTGTCGGTGCTGCCGCAGGACCTGGCGCTGTTCAACGCCCTTCGCGGCCTGCGCGCCGAACTGGCGCGCGAGCAGAATGTGCCGGCGTTCGTGATCTTCCACGACAGCACCCTGCGCAACATCGCCGAACAACGCCCAGGCTCGCTGGACGAACTGGCCCGCGTCGGCGGCATCGGCGGCAGCAAGCTGGCGCGCTATGGCCCCAGGCTGGTCGAGATCGTGCGCGAGGAAGGCTGAGCGCAGCGTCGGACGGTGCCCGGCCGGCCTTCATCCAGAGCCCGGCACCACGGGGCTTCGCCCGCCCTCGCCCTGCTCCGATGTTGAATCCGCCGTTCAGCGGACAGTGCACGCGGCGCGGCTTGCCGCTAAGGTAGCGCCCATGCCGTTCGCCTCCGTCCTGCTCCGCGTCGTGCTGATGCTCAGCCTGTTGCTCAATGGGCTGAACGCGGCCGTGGCCGGCGAATACCCGCAACGCGCCACGACGCCGGCAGCGACCGACGTCGCTCCGCCCTGCCACGGGCACGACGCGATGGCGATGGGAGGCGATGCGGCCGTCGGCGCACTCATCGCCGCCGGCGACGATGGCCACTGCCGCATCAAGGACTGCCTGCGTACCTGCGCCCAGCAGCCGTTGCTGGGGGCGGCCACGCTGCCGCCACTGCACGCGCCCTGGTTCACCTTCGCGCCCCCCGCAAAGGCCGACCGCGACCGTCCCGCGCCCGCGCTGCCGCGCATCCAGCGGCCTCCCATCGGCTGATTCCAACGCAGGCACGCACCGCGTGCCGATCGACGCCGGCCTGATGCACGGCCGGTGCCCCCTTGTGTCTGGAGTTTCCCATGAGCGTTTCCTGTCCCCCTGGCACGGGCCTCCCCGCCGTGCCTTCCCGCCGCCTGTTCGTGCAGGGGCTTGCCGCTGGCGGCGTGGTCGCCGGCCTCGGTGCGGCCGGCCTGAGCCCCCGCGCGTTCGCCGCCGCCGGCCCCGGCCTGGCTGCCGCGCCGCAGGTGCTCAGCCAATCGCGGCTGCAGCTGGCCATCGGTGAATCGGCTGCCAACTTCACCGGCCGCACACGGCCTGCCATCACCGTCAACGGCAGCCTGCCCGCGCCGATCCTGCGCTGGCGCGAGGGCCAGACCGTGGACATCCACGTGCGCAACATGCTGGCCCGCCATCCCACCTCCATCCACTGGCATGGCCTGCTGCTGCCGGCCAACATGGATGGCGTGCCGGGCCTGAGCTTCAACGGCATCGCGCCCGGCGAGGCCTATCATTACCGTTTTACCCTCAAGCAGTCCGGTACGTACTGGTACCACAGCCATTCGATGTTCCAGGAACAGGCCGGCCTGTACGGCGCGATCATCATCGATCCGGCCGAACCGGCGCCCTACCACTTCGACCGCGAGCATGTGGTGCTGCTGTCGGACTGGACCGACCTCGATCCGGGTGCGCTGTTCCGGCGCATGAAGAAACTCGCCGAGCACGACAACTACTACAAGCGCACGCTGCCGGATTTCCTGCGCGACGCGCGACGCGATGGCTGGTCGGCGGCGTTGGCCGACCGCGGCATGTGGGGCCGCATGCGGATGACGCCGACCGACATCTCCGATGTCAACGCGCATACCTACACCTACCTGATGAACGGCACCGCGCCGGCCGGCAACTGGACCGGGCTGTTCCGCAGCGGCGAGAAGGTGCTGCTGCGCTTCATCAATGGCGCTTCGATGACCTACTTCGATGTGCGCATCCCCGGACTGAAGATGACCGTGGTCGCCGCGGACGGACAGTACATCCACCCGGTCAGCATCGATGAGTTCCGCATCGCCCCGGCGGAGACCTTCGACGTGCTGGTCGAGCCCAGCGGCCAGGACGCGTACACGATCTTCTGCCAGGACATGGGCCGCACCGGTTTCGCCGCCGGCACGCTGGCCGTGCGGCATGGGCTGCAGGCACCGGTACCCGAACGCGATCCACGCCCGCTGCTGACCCTGGCCGACATGGCCCACGGAGCGGCGATGGACGGGCACGCCATGGCCATGCAGGGTGGGCATGCCGCCCATGGCATGCCAATGCCGCACGATCCGCACGCCGGCCACGCGGCGGCGATCGCCCATCCATCCAGCGAACGCGGCAATCCGCTGGTCGACATGCAGGGCAATGCCACCGGACCGAAGCTGGACGACCCGGGCATCGGCCTGCGCGACAACGGCCGGCAGGTACTGACCTACGGCGCGATGCACAGCCTGTTCGACGACCCCGATGGCCGCGATCCCGGCCGTGAGGTGGAGCTGCACCTGACCGGGCACATGGAGAAGTTCGCCTGGTCGTTCGATGGCATACCGTTCGCGGGCGCCGAACCGTTGCGGCTGAAGTACGGCGAGCGCCTGCGCATCGTGCTGGTCAACGACACCATGATGCAGCACCCCATCCACCTGCATGGCGTATGGAGCGACGTGGAGGACGCGCACGGCAACTTCCAGCTGCGCAAGCACACCGTGGACATGCCGCCGGGCACGCGCCGCAGCTACCGCGTGCGCGCCGACGCGCTGGGCCGCTGGGCATTCCACTGCCATCTCCTGTACCACATGGAAGCGGGGATGATGCGCGAAGTGAGGATCGAAGAATGAGCACGTACCGCTTCCCTGCACAGGCGGCGCTGGTGCTTGCGCTGATGGTGGCCATGCCGGCAATGGCGCAGTCGCACCACGACCACGACGACCCGCATGGAGCCCCCGTGGATCATGCGGCCATGGACCATTCCAGGATCGATCACTCGAAGATGGATCACGCCGGCATGGATCACGCGGCAATGGGACATGCCGACATGGCCGGTTCCAACCCGGACGGCTTGCCGCATGCCCCCGCGCCGCAACCACGCGAGCCCCTGCCCGTCGTCACCGATGCGGACCGTCGCGCCGCCTTCCCCGTCCTCGACCATGCCGGCATGCAGCATGCCCCAGCGGTCCACGGCCTGCTGCGGGTGGACCGGTTGGAACACTGGAATGGCCGCCACGGTCATGGCCAGGCCTGGGAAGCCAGCGGGTGGGTCGGCGGTGACATCAACCGCCTGTGGCTGCGCAGCGAAGGCGAGCGCAGCGGAGGCCGCACCGGCGCGTCGGACCTGGAGGCGCTCTACGGACGCAGCATTTCGCCCTGGTGGGACGTGCTTGCGGGGGTGAAGCAGGATTTCCGCCCCGGCGATCCGCGGACCTGGGCCGCGCTGGGCGTCCAGGGGCTGGCCCCGTACAAGTTCGAAACCTCGGCGACGCTGTACGCGGGCTCCGGCGGCCAGCTGATGGCGCAAGGCGAGATCGAGTACGACGTGCTGCTGAGCAACCGGCTCATCCTGCAACCCATGGTCGAAGCCACGCTGGCAAGGCGCGACGAACCCGCGCGGGGCATCGGCCGCGGACTGCACAAGGTGGAAGCCGGGCTGCGCCTGCGCTATGAATTCAGTCGCCGTTTCGCGCCCTACATCGGCGTCAGCCACGAGCGTTTGTTCGGCGACAGCGCCGACCATGCACGCTTGAATGGCGACGACGCCCGCGATACGCGGTGGGTCGCCGGCCTGCGCATGTGGTTCTAGGGAGACGGCCGTGCCGGCCACCGGCCGGCACGGCAGCTCAGAAATCAAACAGTTCGGACAGGAAGCTGTCCTTCTTTTTCCTCTTGTAGCCCTGCTGCCCCAGATGCCGCGTATCGCGGTGCCGCACGGCTGCCGGAGGCGGCGGCCCGGCGTATGCCGCTGGCTGCGCGACCACCGGCGGCCGCATCGCCGATGCGGCCCCGGAGCGATCGATGATCTTGTCCAGCTCGCCGCGGTCCAGCCACACGCCGCGGCACTCCGGGCAGTAATCGATCTCGATGCCCTGGCGCTCGGACATCCGCAGCGCCTGGGTCTTGCATACCGGGCACAGCATTGCTGGCGCTCCTGCACAGGAAGGAAGGCATGCACTGTAACCGGAGGTCGATGACTCGCCGGCAACGGCCGTGACACGCGGTATGCGGGCCGTTGCATGCACAGCGCAAGGCGGCGTTGTAACGACACTGTTGCGATTCCTCCACGCGGAACTCACCCTGCAGCCGCGCATACTTGCGCGCCGCTGGACCGCCCTGTTCCGGCGCCAGTCGTTCCAACCGTTGTCCGGAGTCATTGCGTCATGTTGTTGTCCAAGCAGAATGTCCAGCCGCGCGTGCTGCTGATCGAAGATTCAGAGGAAACCCTGGAACTGAGCCGCCTCACCCTGGAAAGCCAGGCCTGCGAGGTGGTGGGCGTCAGCTCGGCCGAAGCCGCACTGGGCCTGCTGAACGCAGGGGAGCGCTTCGACCTGCTGTTCACCGATGTCTGCCTCGGCGGCATCAGTGGTATCGAAACAGCCAACCGCGTGCGCCACGCCTTCCCGCGCCTGCCCATCCTGGTCACCTCCGGCATGTGCCAGCACCAGGTGCTGCCGCAGCTGCACGACGGCATCCATTTCCTGCCCAAGCCCTACACCATGAGCGCGCTGCTGGATGCGGTCCGGCTGTGTTTCCGCGATGCCGGCGAGGGCATGGCGCACGACCAGGAACGCGCGGCCTGACCTGCCGGTGCCCTGTACGGTCGCGCCTGATACAGTCCGGCGTGACCGTTCTCCTCCAGGGCACGCACATGAACCGACTGACCGCCAGGGATTTCCGTCCCGAACTGCTGGAACTGTACGACGGCTATGTGCATGGCCGGCTGAGCCGCCGCGATTTCCTCGACCGTGCCGCCGCCTTCGCGGTGGCCGGTGCCGGTGCAGCGACGCTGCTGGCCGCGCTGAGCCCGGATTATGCGCTGGCGCAGCAGGTGCAGTTCACCGATCCGGACATCCATGCCGATTACATCCGGTACCCGTCGGCGAATGGCCACGGCCAGGTCCGCGGTTACCTGGTGAAGCCAGCCAAGGCCATCGGCAGGCTGCCGGCGGTGGTGGTCGTGCATGAGAACCGCGGCCTCAATCCCTACATCGAAGATGTCGCGCGCCGTGTCGCCAAGGCCGGCTTCATCGCGCTGGCGCCGGACGGACTGAGTTCGGTCGGGGGTTATCCGGGCAACGATGAGCGCGGCCGCGAACTGCAGCAGACGGTCGATCCGGAAAAGCTGATGAATGATTTCTTTGCCGCCATCGAGTACCTGCGCACCTTCGAAGCGGGCAACGGCAAGGTCGGCATCACCGGCTTCTGTTACGGCGGCGGGGTTGCCAACGCCGCGGCGGTGGCCTATCCCGAACTGGACGCGGCGGTGCCGTTCTACGGCCGCCAGGCAAGCCCGTCGGATGCACCGAAGATCAAGGCGCCGCTGCTGCTGCACTTCGCCGAAAAGGACGATAACGTCAACGCGACCTGGCCGGCCTTCGAAGCGGCGTTGAAGGCCGCCGATGCCCGCTACGAGGCGCACGTATATCCGGGCACCCACCATGGCTTCCATAACGATTCCACGCCACGTTATGACGAAGCGGCTGCGGCATTGGCGTGGCAGCGGACGCTGGAATGGTTCCGGCGCTACCTGGCCTGACAGGGGGGCTGTGCTGCGCCTGCCGGGCGTTGCCCGGCACCGCGCCGCCGCTCAGGCGCGGATGTTCTGGCGTGCGCCCAGCGCGCCCATCGTGAAGGTGTAGCCCTCGTCCATCAGGAATTGGCGCATGCGCATTTCCGCCGCCTGTGGCGCGCTCAGGCTGCTCGGCCCATACAGCGCATAGACGACGGTTCCCGCATCGAGATCTTCCCGCCGCACCCGGATGCCGGGCACCGCGGCGGCGGCGGCCCAGCCGGCCTGCAGCTTGGCCCGGCCAATCGACTGTCCATTGCGCAACCGGAAACTCAACCATCGGATTTCCGAGCTGTCCTGCCGTTCGTGCTTCGCCATCTGCCTTCGCCTGTTCGGTCCAGCCTTGACCATACGCCCCTGTCATGTCAGGTCGTGGTGAGACTGCGAAAGGCGGTGGCACGTCACTGGATCGAGCGCCCGAACGGCCTGGGCGGAATTCCCGTTGCAATGGTGGGCCGTGAAGGATTCGAACCTTCGACCAAAAGATTAAAAGTCTTCTGCTCTACCGACTGAGCTAACGGCCCATTGCAGCCTCCAGCCTTGCGCCGGAGGGCGTGCATTCTACCCTACTTTGCGGCGCGGGCGTAAGGTCAAGCTGTCGGGTTTCTGCCGCACGGAGCCCGGCACTACATCAGACCCGCACGACCATCAGGCGTAGCGCGTCGGGTCGGGCACACCGGCTTCGGTGAAACCCTGCGCGCGCAGCCGGCAGGCGTCGCAATGCCCACAGGCCGCGCCGTCGGCGTCGGCGTTGTAGCAGGAAACCGTCAGCCCGAAATCCACGCCGAGCCGCACGCCCTCGCTGACGATCTGCGCCTTGCTGAGAAACTGCAGCGGCGCATGCACGCGGATGCCCGCGCCTTCCACGCCAGCCCTGGTGGCCAGGTTGGCCAGCGCCTGGAACGCGGCGATGAACTCCGGGCGGCAATCCGGGTAACCGGAATAATCCACCGCGTTGACCCCGCAGAAGAGGTCGTTGGCACCGAGTACTTCCGCCCAGCCCAGCGCAAGCGACAGCATGATGGTGTTGCGCGCCGGCACGTAGGTCACCGGAATGCCCTCGCCGCCCGCATCGGGAACGTCGATGTCATCGGTCAGCGCCGAGCCGCCGATGCTGCGCAGGTCTACGTCCACCGTCTTGTGCACGACCACGCCCTGCGCCGCCGCCACGCGCGCGGCGGCATCCAGTTCGGAGGTATGTCGCTGGCCATAGCGCACGCTGAGCGCATGCACCGCGAAACCCTGCTCCTGGGCCAGGGCGATGACGGCGGCCGAATCCATGCCGCCGGAGAGAAGCACGACTGCCTTCTTCATGGTGAATCATCCGGTTGGGGGAAGGAAACCAGCACGCTGTCCCGCGCCGGGGGTAAGGGCATCCGCGGGGAGAGCCCGTGTCGCCCGAAGCCTGGAACTAACGGCCGGGCTCGTCGTTCCAGAGAATCTTGTGCAGCTGCATCTGGAAACGCACCGGCAGGCGGTCGGCGACGATCCAGTCGGCCAGATCGCGCGCGCTGATCTCACCCTTGCTCGGCGAAAACAGCACCATGGTGCGTTCGGCCAGCTGGTGCTCGACGACCATCGCCCTGGCCCAGTCGTAATCCTCGCGGCTGCAGATCACGAACTTCACCTGGTCGCGCGCGGTCAGCAGTGGCAGGTTCTGCAGCCGGTTGCGCGCCATTTCCGCCGAGCCCGGGGTCTTCAGGTCCACCACCCGCGATACGCGTGGATCGACCGTGGACACATCCAGCGCGCCGGAAGTTTCCAGCGAGACGTCCAGGCCGGCGTCGCAGAGCTTCTGCAGCAGGATCAGGCAGCGCTTCTGCGCCAGGGGCTCGCCGCCGGTCACGCAGACATGGCGCACACCCTGGGCAAGCACCTCGGCGACGATATCGTCGATATCCCACCAGGTGCCGCCGTGGAAAGCATAGGCCGTGTCGCAGTACTGGCAGCGCAGCGGGCAGCCGGTCAGGCGCACGAAGACCGTCGGCCAGCCAGCGGTATCCGCTTCGCCCTGCAGCGAAGTGAATATCTCGGTGATCTTCAGCCGCGGCAACGGCGACTGCACGATCTCGCTGGGAATGGCAGCGGCGTTGGGGATGGCGGTTTTCATGGCTTCTGGTACGTCGGAAACGAAAGCAGCCGGGCATGGCCCGGCTCTGCGAAAAACAGGCAGCCCACGTGGATCAGCGGATCTGCTGACCCAGCCGGATCGACTGCAGGCGGTCCTGCGCGGTACGCGCGGCATCCGAGCCCGGGTATTGTGCCACGACCGATTCCAGCGTCGCCTGGGCTGCGTCGACCTTGCCTTCGCCGAACTGCGACAGGCCGATCTTGAGCAGGCCACCGGAGGCCTTGTCGTGGGTGGGATAACGCGAGGTCAGTTCGCGGAACCGTGCCTCGGCCATCGGGAAATTGCGGGACGCATAGTAACTCTCGCCCAGCCAGTACAGCGCGTTGGGGGCGTAGACGCCACTCGGGTACAGCTCCAGGAAACTCAGGAACAGCTGCGCCGAATCATCGTACTTGCCGGCCTTGAGTGCATCGAACGCCACGTTGTAGGTGGTGCGCTCGTCGCCACTCGCCGCCAGGCTGCCCGCATCGCCGTGCACCGATGGCGGCCGCTCGGAAGTGGCCGCTGCGGGAGGCTGCACCGCCGGAACGGGCGGAAGCGGAGCGTCGCTGCCGGGAAGGACCGGAGCCGCGCCACCTTCCAGGCGGTTGAGGCGTTCGTCCAGGTCCATGAAGGCGTCCTGGTTGGCCTGCTTGAGCTGGGCGTTGTCGTGCTGCAGCTGCTCGATCGTGCCCTGCATGTCGCCGACCTGCTGGCGCAGCTGGGTGATCTGGTTCAACAGGTCCTGGTTGGCACTGTTGTTGTACAGCTGCTGCTCGATGGCGCCGACACGGTCGGCCAGGCTCTGCCGCTGTGCATGCGCCGGAGCGGCAGCCACGAGGGCTGCCGCCACGACCAGCATCGCTTTGACGCTGATGCGCATGGATTACTGCGCGGTGTAGACGATTTCGACGCGACGGTTCTGCGACCAGCAGGACTCGGCCGACTCGGTGCAGACCGGACGCTCTTCACCGTAGGACACGACGGTCAGCTGCGAGGCCGAACCACCGTTGGCGGTCAGCGCCGAGTTCACGCCGTTGCCACGACGCTCGCCCAGGGCCTGGTTGTAGGCGCGCGAGCCGCGCTCGTCGGTGTGGCCCTGCAGGGTGATGCGCGAGGACGGACGGTCACGCAGGTACTTGGCGTGGCAGGCCATGATGGCCTGGAACTCCGGCTTGACCGCATCCTGGTCCAGGTCGAAGTAGACGACGCGCTGGCGCAGGCAGGCATCGGTGTCCAGGTCGCCCGGACCATACAGGCCCGAGGTGGAGGGAGCAGCCGGCTGGGTGGTCGAACCGGTGTCGACCGGCGCTGCCGGCTCTTCCTTCACCTTCTTCGAGCAACCGGCCAGGACGGCCACGGACAGCAGGGAAACAAGCAGAACATGGGTGGTCTTGTTCATGGCGATACCTTTGAGGCTCCTAAGCCGGTGAGTGGAGTAAAACTGATTAAAATATTAACACTCTTTTAGCGTTTGGTACGGTATGGCGACCATGCCGGCTCGCGCACATCGCCATCGGCGAGTACCAGGCGCTGACGGACGCGGGCGTCCGCCGAAACCGCATACAGCACACCACGTCCACCCTCGCGGGCGGCATACAGCACCATGCTCGCATTGGGTGCGAAGCTCGGTGATTCGTCCAGCGAACCGGTGGACAGCGTGCTCCAGCGCGGCGAGCCCAGCGAACTGTCCATCATCGCGACCTTGTAGCTGTTGCCCGAGCCCTGCGCGACCGCGATCTTCTTGCCGTCATAGGACACCGACGGCTTGGCGTTGTAGTTGCCCTGGAAGGTCACGCGCTCGGCGCTGCCGCCGCTGGCGGACACCTTGTAGACCTGCGGACGGCCGCCGCGGTCGGAGGTGAAGTACACCGCGCTGCCGTCCGGCGCCCAGGTCGGCTCGGTATCGATGGCGAAATGGTTGGTCAGCTGGGTCAGCTGCTTGCTGCCGAGGTCCATCGCATAGACCTCCGGATTGCCCGAACGCGACAGGCTCAACGCCAGCTTGCTGCCATCCGGCGAGAACGCCGGGGCGCTGTTGATGCCGCGGAAGCTGGTGACCAGTTCGCGCGCACCGGTAGCGATGTTCTGGATGTAGATCGCCGAATTGCCGCGCTCGAAGCTCACGTAGGCGAGCTTGCCGCCATCCGGGCTCCACGAGGGGGACAGCAGCGGTTCGGCCGAACGCACGATGGTCTGCGGGTTGTAGCCATCCGAATCGGCGACCATCAGCGCGTACCGCATCGCATCGCCGCGACCGCTGGCGGTGACGTAGGCGATGCGGGTCCAGAACGCGCCGCGCACGCCGGTGATCTTCTCGTAGATGGCATCGGCCATCTGGTGGGCGACATCGCGCATCGCATTGCCGCGCGCGGTCATCGCCAGGCCGAGCATGCGCTCGCCCCTGGGTACGTCGTACAGCTCGTATTCCACGCGATAGGCGCCCGCGCCGGCATCCAGCACGCGGCCGACCACGATGTAGTTCTGCTTCAGCGCGCGCCAGGTCGGGAACTGGATGTCGCCGCCGCGTACCGGCTTTTCGACGATCTGCGCTTCGGGGAGGGTGCGGAACTGGCCGGAACGGTCCAGGTCGGCGCGGATCACCGAGGCAACGTCGGTCTGCGGTGCGGCCGCCGAACCTTCATACGGCATCGGCACGACGGTGATCGGCGTGGCCGAGGCACTGCCGCCGACGATGTCGATCTCAAGGCCCTTCTGCTGCGCAAGCGCGGCGAAGGGAAGCAACAGGGCCGCGAACGCGACCATCCAGCGGGGCATCTTTTTCATGGAATGCTCAGTCGAGGAACCACAACGAGGGATAACAGGCGGCAGGTGAACGGTTTCGCAATCATGAACCAAGCAGGTGTGAACGCAAGGTCGGCAGCCGGCTCCGGTGGGTGACGACCGTTGGTCGTCACGCTGTTCCACTGTGCCGGGCCTGTGACGACCCACGGTTGTCACCCACAAAAGACCATAGGGACCGGTGCCTGTCCACAGCACCACCACCCCGTCAGTCGGGGCGGAAATTGAGGATCAGCTCGCGGTTGAACACCGACTCGAACCCGGCATACGGCAGTGGCTGGGCATTGAGCACCGCCGCTTCTATCGAGCGCTTGCCGGCCTCGTCGTAGGGGCAGCTGCCGCTCACCTTGGCCGACAGCACCCGTCCGCCGCGCAGCTGGGTGATGGTGATCTGGCAGCGCTGGCCGGACGGAATGTTGTCCGGGCGGATCCACGCACCGGTCACCTTGGCCTGGATCGCCGCGGCGTATTTCGCGCTGAGGTCGTCGCTGCTGCCGCCGGCGCCGCCGGCCGGCTGCGCCGCGCTGCTGGTGCTGGCCGAAGCGGCGGCATTACGCGCGGCCGCGACCTGGCGCAGCCGCTGCTCGGCGAGTTTGGCTTCGTTCTCGGCCTTCTCGCGACGCGCGCGCAGTTCGGCGAGCTTCTTCTGCTTCTCCTGCTCGGCCTTGGCCTCGCTGGCCTTGCGCTCGTCCTCGGCGATCTTCTTCTGCCGGTCCGCTTCCTGCTGTTTCGCCAGCCGCTGCTTCTGCTCGGCCTCTTCCTGGCGCTTGCGCTCGGTCAGGTCGATCTGTTCCTGGCGGCGCTTGGCTTCCTGTTCCTGCCGGGCCTTCTCCTGGGAGATCGCCAGCGCGTTGACCGCTTCCTGGTCCACCTTGTCCGGCTGGGCCACGCGTTCCTGCGCCTGCGCCTGCTGCGGCGTCGGTGCGTCCATCGGGCGCGGCTCGGGCAGCGGCTGCGGCGGCGGCACGGTGTCTTCCGGCACCGGGTCGGGGATCGGTTCCGGCTCGGGCTCGGGCAGCGGCTCGGGCAGCGTGTCCAGCCGTTCGGACTGGCGCAGCGCCTGGCGCGCTGCCGAGGCTTCGGCACTGGAGAGCGCCATGTCGGCCTGTACCGCAGGGTCGCCCGCGGCGGCTTCGGTATTGCGCTGCGGCGACCACAACCAGGCGACGATGAAAACCAGCGCAACGAGCAGATGGACGAGTGCGGCAAGGCCTACCGGCCAGCCCCAGCCCGGTTCCTGGTCGCGCGGCGGTGGCAGGGCGTCACTGTGCATCGGTGGCCAGGCCGACCTTTTCCACGTTCGCGCGCTTGAGCACGTCCATCGCGCCGACCACCTTTTCGTAGGCCACGGCACGGTCGGCCGCGACGATCACGCGCACGTCCTTGTCCTGGGCGACGATGCCGCCCAGCCGCGCCTGCATCTCCTCGGCCGTCATCGCGCGCGGCTCCTTGTCGTCGGGCAGTTTCAGGCTCAGCTGCCCGTCCTGGCGCACCGACACCACGATCGGGTCCTGCTTGCTTTCCAGCGCCTTGGCATTGGAACGCGGCAGGTCGACCTCGAAGCTCAGCGTCAGCAGCGGCGCGGTGACCATGAAGATGATCAACAGCACCAGCATGACGTCGATGTACGGCACGACGTTGATCTCGGATTTGAGTTTGCGACGCTTGCGGCGACCGATGGCACTCATGGCGGATTCCTCGCGGGGCTCAGTCGTCTACGCCGGTCTGGCGCTGCAGGATGGAGCTGAACTCGTCGGCAAAGGTCTCAAAACGAACGGCCATGCGCTCCACGCGCGTCGTGAAGCGGTTGTAGGCCCACACCGCCGGGATGGCCACGAACAGGCCGATGGCGGTAGCGAACAGCGCTTCGGAAATGCCCGGCGCGACCGAGGCGATGCCGGCCTGCTCGCCGCTGTTGATCATGTCGTGCATGGTCACCATGATCCCGAACACGGTACCGACCAGGCCCACGTAGGGCGCGGTCGAGCCGATGTTGGCCAGCAGTTCCAGGTTGCGCTCCAGGCGTTCGGTCTCGCGGGTGTAGCTGGTACGCATGGCGCGCTGGGCGCCTTCCAGCAGCGCGCGACCATCCAGCCCACGGCGATCGCGCAGGCGGTTGAACTCGCGGAAGCCGGCTTCGAAGATCGCTTCCAGGCCGCTGACGCTGCGGTTGCGGTCGGTGGCGGCGCTGTACAGCTTGCCGAGGTCGGCGCCGGACCAGAAGCGGTTCTCGAACTCGTCGGCTTCGCGGGTGGCCTGCGAGAACACGCGCGCCTTGCGGAAGATGATGACCCAGCTGATGAACGAGCCGGCCAGCAGCAGCAGCACGATGATGATCACCGGGATGCTGGCCTTGCTCATCAGCTCCCAGTAGTTGATCCCGCTGCGGGACGCCTGGACGGCGGTTTCCGCGGCGGCGCCGGTGACGTCCTCCGGCAGCGCCTCGACCACCGTGGCCTGCAGGGCCAGAAGCATTGCGATCATCCGTTGTTCCTCAGTATGCCAATCAGGTTGTTTCGGGTTGGGGGTGTTCGTGGAGCTTGAGCACGGCCAGCAGCGCATCATCCATGCCGCGCGGGCGGAACGTCTGCGCATCCAGCGCGGCGATCCGTACCCGTGCGGCCAGCAGCACCTGGCCATCGCGCAGTACCTGCTGGGCGAAGACCATGCTGGCGCGCCTGCACTGCACCAGCGTGGCGGTGACCTCCAGCGCATCGTCCAGCCGCGCCGGCAGGATGAAGTCCATCTCCATCGCACGCACCGCGAACACCATGCCGTGCCCGCTGCGCATGCGCTCCTGGCCAAAGCCCAGCGCCCGCATCCATTCGGTCCGCGCCCGTTCCATGAAGGCCACGTAGCGCGCGTGGTAGACCACCCCACCTGCGTCCGTATCTTCCCAGTAAATGCGTGTCGGCCAACTGAATCGCGGGCTAATCGACATCGGGCTGCTCCGCGAACAGGTCGACCACGGCGACCTTCGGCTTCAGGCCGAGGTGGCGATAGGCCCGGTGCGTGGCCATCCGGCCGCGCGCGGTGCGGACCAGGAAGCCCTGCTGGATCAGGTAAGGTTCGACGACGTCTTCCAGCGTTCCACGCTCTTCGGACAGCGCCGCGGCCATCGATTCGACACCGACCGGGCCGCCGTCGAAATAATCCACCAGCGTACGCAGGAAGCGCCGGTCCAGCTCGTCGAAGCCTTCCGGATCGACCTTCAGCATCACCATCGCGGCCTGCGCCACGTCCTGGTCGATATGGCCTCCGGCCTTGACCTGCGCATAGTCGCGGACGCGGCGCAGCAGGCGGTTGGCGATGCGCGGGGTGCCACGCGAACGCCGCGCGATCTCCCCTGCGCCGTCGGCCGTGCAGTCGATGCCGAGGATCGCTGCCGAGCGCCGCACGATCCGCGTCAGCTCCTCGGCGTTGTAGAACTCCAGGCGCTGGACGATGCCGAAACGATCGCGCAGCGGCGCGGTGAGCAGGCCGGCGCGGGTCGTCGCGCCGATCAGGGTGAACGGCGGCAGGTCGAGCTTGATCGAACGCGCGGCAGGGCCCTCGCCGATCATGATGTCGATCTGGAAGTCTTCCATCGCCGGATACAGCACTTCCTCGACCACCGGCGACAGGCGATGGATCTCGTCCACGAACAGCACGTCGTGCGGCTGCAGGTTGGTCAGCAGCGCGGCAAGGTCGCCGGCCTTCTCGATCACCGGCCCGGAGGTCACCCGCAGCGCCACGCCCAGCTCATTGGCGATGACATGGCTCAAGGTGGTCTTGCCCAGGCCGGGCGGCCCGAAGATCAGCACATGGTCCAGCGCATCGCCGCGTGCCTTCGCCGCCTGGATGTAGATGTCCATCTGCTCGCGCACCGGCGCCTGGCCCAGGTAATCGGCCATCCGTTTCGGACGGATGCTGGCGTCGACGGCGTCATCCTCGCGGGTAGCGCCGGCAGCAATGATGCGGTCGTCGGTCATCCGCTGATTATGCGGCAACTGGCTGCGTTCAGGGGGGCCGTCGGCGAACGGCTGGGCCCCTCGTGGCTGGCGCGGAGCACGGCATGGGTTGGGTCGAGCGGGGTGGGCGTGTGGGGGACGGCAAAAGCCGCTCCTGCGGGCCTTGTTTCGCGCCATCCATGGCGCTCAACACCCCCACACGCCCACCCCGCTCGACCTCTGACAGACAGCGCACGCGTCAGCCACGTAAATAAAGAAATGAAAGAGCAAAAGCAAAAACAAAGCCGGATTCTCCGCAACAAGCGGGGGCCGCTCTTGCTTTTGACTTTTTTTTCTCTTCCGTGTTGGGGTCCACGGAGATTGTCGGGGGCCGGGTGGTGAGGCGGGGTGGGGGTGTTGAGCGCCATGGATGGCGCGAAACAAGGCCCGCATGGACGCAGCTTCTGCCGTCCCCCACCCCGCCTCATCACCCGGCCCAAACCACAAACCCACCAGAACCAACCCCAGCCACGAGGGGCCCAGCCGTTCGCCCTAGATCTCGACCTGCGCGCCCAGCTCCACCAGCCGGTTGCCCGGAATCCGGAAGAACCCGGTCGCCGGCGCGGCATTGCGATGCATCACCGCGAACAGCTTGTCGCGCCAGATCGGCATGCCGCGGTTGGCAGTGGCCACGATCGTTTCGCGGCTGGCGAAGTACGTCGTATCCATCGGATCGAAGTAAGTCCCGCCATGGTCGCAGGAGCGCATCAGCGCCAACGGCACATCCGGGGTTTCCATGAAACCGAAGCGCACATGAACCCGGTAGAACTCATCGCCGATCGATTCGATCTTCAGCCGCTGGCCTTCCATCGCGTACGGAATCGGCAGGGTCACCACATGCAGGAACACGTTGCGCTCATGCAGCACCTTGTTGTGCTTGAGGTTGTGCATCAGCGCATGCGGGGCCACGGTCGGATCGGCGGTGAGGAACACCGCCGTGCCCGGCACGCGCGCCGGTGGCGCCAGCATCAGGCCGGGCAGGAAGGTATCCAGGCGGATGCCGTCCTTGCGGATCTCATCGCGCAGCAGCTCGCGGCCACGGCGCCAGGTGCGCATCAGGGTGAACAGCACGATGCCCAGCACCACCGGGAACCACGCGCCCTGCAGCAGCTTGGCGCCATTGGCGATCACGAAGCCAACGTCGATGACGAAGAACACCACGCACGACGCGAGGATCCAGTTGCGCGATTTCGGCCACAGCGTGCGTGCCACCAGCGCCAGCAGCAGGGTATCGATCAGCATCGTTGCCGAGACAGAGATGCCGTAGGCCACGGCGAGGTTGGAGGAACTGCGGAACGCCAGCACCAGGCCGATGACCATGGCCGCCAGTCCCCAGTTGATGCCGGGAATGTAGATCTGCCCGATGGTGTCGTGCGAGGTGTGCTTGATGCGCATGCGCGGGATGTAACCCAGCTGCATCGCCTGCCGCGACACCGAGAACGCGCCGGTGATGACCGACTGCGAGGCGATCACCGCCGCCATCGTCGCCAGGATGATCATCGGGTAAAGCGCCCAGTCCGGTACCGATTCGAAGAACGGGTTCCTGACCGCTTCCGGATGCTCCAGCACCAGCGCGCCCTGGCCGAGGTAGTTCAGCACCAGGCACGGCAACACGAAGAAATACCAGGCATGGCGGATCGGCCGTGCGCCGAAGTGGCCCATGTCCGCATACAGCGCCTCGCCACCGGTCACCGCCAGCACCACCGCGCCGAGGATGAAGATGCCGTGCCAGCCGTGGTCGATGAAGAAACGGATCGCCCACCACGGATTGAAGGCCTTGAGCACTTCCGGCGCATCGACGATGTTGTACAGGCCGATCGCCGCCAGCGACAGGAACCACACCGTGGTGATCGGACCGAACGCCTTGCCGATCTTCTCGGTGCCGAACCGCTGCGCGGCGAACACCGCCAGCAGCACCACGATGGTGATCGGCAGGATGAAGCTGTGCAGTCCGGGCGCGGCGATCTCCAGGCCCTCCACCGCGCCCAGCACGGAGATCGCCGGGGTGATGACGCCGTCGCCGAAGAACAGCGAAGCACCGAAGATGCCGAGGATGCCGACCACGTAGGCCGAGCGCGAGCCCTTGCGCAGCGTGCGCTGGGTCAGCGCCATCAGCGCCATGATCCCGCCCTCGCCATCGTTGTCGGCGCGCATGATGATGGTGACGTACTTCAGCGTCACCACCAGGATCAGCGCCCAGAACGCCAGCGACAGCACGCCAAGCACGGTGTCATGGTCGCTGCTCAGGCCGTAGTGGCCGGAAAACGCTTCCTTCAACGTGTACAGCGGGCTGGTGCCGATATCGCCGAACACCACGCCGATCGCACCGATGATCAGCGCGATGCCGCTGCCGGCGGGAGCATGGCCGTGGCTGCCGTCATGCGCTTGGGAGGGGCTGGACATGGGGTTCCTGGCAGGCCTTGCGTGCGGGGAAGGGAGTGTCGGCTCAGCGCAGCGCGGACTGCAGCGCCTTGCGGATGACGAGGGCGACATCATCGCCTTCGGCATGCGCATCGCGTGCCATGCGCGCTGCTTCGGCGGGCTTGTAGCCCAGCTGCTGCAGCGCCACCGTCGCTTCGGAGATCGGGTCGGCGGCGGCCGGGCCACCGCTGGTCGGCAGCGCGCCGCCGGCACCGAACTGCGCGGCACGATCGCGCAGTTCCAGCACCATGCGCTCGGCGGTCTTCTTGCCGATGCCCGGGATACGGGTCAACGCGGTGATGTCGCCGGCCTGCACCATGCGCGCGAATTCCTCCACGCTGACTCCGGAAAGCACCGCCAGCGCGATCTTCGCGCCGACGCCGCTGACCTTCTGCACGTCGCGGAACAGCCTGCGCTCGCCCTCGCGCAGGAAGCCGTACAGCGAAACGCTGTCCTCCTTCTGCGCGTAATGGGTGTACAGGATGACCTCGCGACCGATGTCGGGCAGGTCGTAGAACGTGCTCATCGGGGCTTCCAGTTCGTAGCCGACGCCATTGACGTCCACCACCAGCCACGGCGGCGCCTTGTAGGCCACGATTCCACGCAGGCGTCCGATCATGCGGCAGTGCTCCTCATTTCCGGCTCCATGCCTGGCGGACGTTGAGCCCCAGGCGGTTGGCCGTCGCCCGTACATGGGCGTGGGTGATGGCCACGGCCAGCGCGTCGGCGGCGTCGGCCTGCAGCTTCATGTTCAGGCCAAGCATGAGCCCGACCATGTGTTGGACCTGTTGTTTCTCCGCCCCACCACGCCCGACCACCGCCAGCTTGATTTCGCTGGCAGCGTACTCGTGCACCGGCAGGTCGCGCAGCACCACCGCGGAAATCGCCGCGCCGCGCGCCTGGCCCAGCTTCAGCGCCGAGTCCGGGTTGCGCGCCATGAACACCTTTTCGATCGCGACTTCCTGCGGCTGGTACTCCACGATCAGGTCGGCCAGGCCCAGCACCAGCCGCTTCATGCGCTGCGGGAAATCGTCGGCACCCAGCAGCACCAGCGGCTGATGGTGCACGTGCGAAACACGGCCCGCCGCATCGACGTCGATGATGCCGACCCCGGTGCGCTGCGAACCGGGGTCGATGCCGAGGATGCGGGTCATGCCGTCAGGAGTACGCGTCGGCGCCGAGTTCGGCGTTCGAGTAGACATCCTGCACATCGTCGAGGTCTTCCAGCATGTCCAGCAGCTTCTTGACCTGCAGCGCGGTATCGCCCTCGACCTTGATGTCGTTGTCGGCGCGGAAGGTGATCTCCGCGTGGTCGCTGGAAAGACCGGCCGCCTGCATGGCGTCCTTGACCGCCTGGAACGCATCCGGCGCGGTGACCACGTCGATCGAACCGTCATCCGGGTAGACGACGATGTCGTCGGCACCCGCCTCGATGGCCGCCTCGGTGATCTTCTCCTCGTCGGCGCCGGGCGCGAAGCTGAGCACGCCCAGCCGCTTGAACATGAAGGCCACCGAGCCTTCGGTGCCCATGTTGCCGCCGCACTTGCTGAAGGCGTGGCGGACGTCGGCGACGGTGCGCACGCGGTTGTCGGTCAGGCAGTCGACGATCACCGCCACGCCGCCGGGGGCATAGCCCTCGTAGCGGATCTCCTCGTACTCCACGCCTTCCAGCTCGCCGGTGGCCTTCTTGATCGCACGTTCGATCACGTCCTTGGACATGTTCGCCGACAGGCCCTTGTCCATCGCCACGCGCAGCCGCGGGTTGTTGTTGGGGTCGCCTCCACCGCCACGCGCGGCCACGCCGATCTCGCGGATGATCTTGGTGAAAATCTTGCCACGCTTCGCGTCGGACGCGTTCTTGCGGGCTTCGATGGAAGGACCTCTACCCATGGGATTTCCGTTTTCGCTGCTTCAGGAACAGGGCGCGGATTCTACCTGATCGCGCACGGCCACCGTGTCGAGGAACCCGCGTGGCGCCCGCCTTCAGGCCGCAGCGGTCTGCGCGCCGCGGTGGAAGCGGCCATGGCGCAGGAACTGGGCGGTCTGGCGCGCCGCTTCAAGGGAAAACACCAGGCCGCTGTGGCTGCAGCGCACGACACAATGGTCGGCCAGCCCTGGCAGGCGCGTCTCGTCCATCGCCACCGTACCGTCCGAATCGCCGTCCAGCGCGCCCAGCAGGCTGCCCAGCCCGTGCGGCACGCAGCCGGCGATCAATCCGACCTTCGCCTCGCCCTGCCAGGCCGGCAGGCCGTCCAGCAGCAGATCGCTGCTGCGGCCCAGCGCCGCCGTCCAGCCATGGTCGGCCAGCGCGCGCGCGGTGCCGCTGCCACGCAGCGGCGAGCCCAGGCACACCACCCGCCGCACCGGCAGGCGTGGCTCGCGGCGCAATGCTTCCAGCGCCAGCAGGCCACCCAGGCTGTGGCCGACCAGCGACACCGGGCCACCGCCGCGCAGGCGTTCGAGCAGCTGCGGCACGGCGACCTCGGGACCGCCGAACACGCTGGAATAACCGAACGATTCGACCCGGAAGCCACGCGCGCGAAGCCGCCACGCCAGCGGCCCCACCCAGGCACGGGCATTCCAGATGCCATGCAGCACTATGACGCTGTCACTCATGCGCCGAGTGTGACCGATCGGGGCGTGTCGCGGCAGTCCCCTGCCCTCTCCGCGCCGGAATCAGGAGGTGAATTCGATCAGGTTGGCGACCCACCGGGGCGTGCTGGCCTGGCAGACCTCCAGGGCCTTGTTGCCGTCGACCCATGCCCGCAACGCGAGGGATTCCCCGCCGTCCAGGTTCAGCGATGAGTTCGCGGGAGTGTTCAGCCTGTCCAGCCGGGCCATGGCGTGGGAGAAGTCAGACAAGGACCAGCCGCCTGCCAGCAGCGAACGGCTGGGCATCGGCGCCGCCACCAGCCGCGCAATCCCTTTGCGCATGTCGGGCGGATAGCTGATGCCCGCGCGGGGATTTGGATCGTGTGCATGCCATAGACAGCCCGGCGGCACCTGCCCGCCTCCATCGAACGAGAAGCCGGCCGGCAGCCGATAGTCGGGGTTGCCAGCCGCCTTGGCCGCGAACACCGCGACGCCGCTCTCGCTGAGCATGGGCGCGGAGGTCAGGCAGGACCCGTCGGGAAAACAGACGCTCCTGTAATCAGGACCGTACCGGGCCGGAACGGCGAGCGACGGCATCCGCCGGCGACCGGCCAGCGCCACCGGCCCGATCGGAATGTGTTCCGGCTGGAGCGGGCAAGCACGCCGCAGATAGTTGAAATACCCCCCGTTCAACCGCACGGCGGTCCTTGCCGGCTCATCGAATGGATCAAGCAGCCCTGCTCCGGCAAGAACCCCGCCCCGATACCTGGCCAGATCCACGGCGATCCAGTTCAGGTGCCTGGTCCCGCCGGAAGCGCCGCTGTCGTCCTCTCCGCCGTGCGGGCCGAACGCGGCCCGCAGGCCGACGCTGGCGAAGGCGCGCGGATCGCCGCTCAGCCGCACCGACACCATCCCCGGAGCGAGCGCCTGCACGCGGATGGTACGACGTACGCGCGCACCTTCGACCCGCGCGGACCAGCGATCCACCGCGGCCCGCAGGCAGCCATTGGCCACCGTCCGTGGCCTGACCGGCCCGTCACGCATCCGGCAGTCGGCGCGGTGTGCCGGTCCCGCCTTGTGCAGCAACGCATCGTTCACCGGAGGAGCGCCACTGCTCGTTGGGGGATAGGTCGTCACGTGCCGTCTCCGTCATGCCAGCCGCCGCCTTGCGCACGAGCCGTCGTTATTGACCGCCGCCGGGCCCGGCCTCTCACGGGCATATGAAATGCCTTTTTCAAGGCCTTCGAAAATCGATATTCCAGCACATCAAGGAAGGCTGGCGACAACGGAAAAAACATATCGAAAAGAAGCCCTTAATAGAAAACTTGCTTACTTGCAGCATCGCTCACTTCGGCGGGTTCACATCAGGGACGATAGTCGCGGCGTTGCACTTTGCAGGCCGCGCCTGGCACGCATGCGCGCGGCGTGACGACCTGTCGCACCCGCACATCGACTCCCGAACCGATCCTGCCCCCGACCTTCCCGAAAAAAACAGATGCCCGCTCCATTGAATTTTCCACAGACCTCCGTTGCCGTACCGAAACGCCCCGCCCATCCTGCCGACACTCCGCTGGTGCAGCACGCCACGGCGATTTTCAACGGGGCGGTGCCGACCTCCCCGGTATTCACGGAAGACCGGCCGTTCGCCGAATTCGACGTGGGTGCCGACGCCAGCAAATTCGTCGCCGGCTGGCCCTGCGTGCGCATGTTGTGTGGCGAAGGAGAAGAGCCGAAGACACGTCCGGATCGGTTCTTTTCCGCCGCCAATCCGTCCGATGCAATCACGCGGCAACTTTTCGCCAGGGCATACGCCAACCATTCCTGCGACGGACAGAGCGTCCGGCATGAGATCGGCAGGGAACAACTGGCGCAGGCGGATCGTGAAGCCGCGCTGCTTGATGCCGTACTGCCGCAGCACGAGGTCCTCCGCAACCAGGCCTACCGACTCGATGCCGGCAGTGGCAATGGCCTTCCCTACCTGCATGCGCGCGACCAGCGGTTCCGGGATCGGCTGGACAAGGACGGCGCCATCCACACCTTCCTGCCGGGCTACGCCACGGGCGATCGCTATTCGCTGATCCTGGCCGCCCTGATCGACCCGAGGCTGAAGGTATCCGTGGCCTACACCACCGGCAACGACCATGAACGCAGGTGCGCGCTGGAAGCCGCGCAGGTGGTGCGCAGCGCCCTGTTGGCCAACCACCAGCCGGATCCGGAAAAACGCATATCCGTGTACGCGTTCGATGGCCCCAGCCTGAAAGAGGCCCGCGAGTCGCTGGATTCACCCTCGACCCGTTGCTTCTTCAAGCTCGTCGACGGCGCTGGATCTCCCCTCGGCGACACCGTGGCAGCATCGACGGACCATGTATTCCACATCTCGGTGACGACCGAGCTGATCGCGCGCAGATTCCGCGGCGCCCCGGCCAAGGAGCTTTTTATCGATGTGAGGCGCAAGCTCGATACGCTGGTCCCTCCGGCACGGCGCGCCGAGATCGACGGACTGGTCGAACAGGTCATCGCGGAACAGGGCATCGCCCGCGGTTCCGCCGGCCTGTGGATCGCCGACCGGGAATTCGCCAACGCCCGTGAAACCGAGGCGATCTCACGACCGATGATGTTCGAACAGATCGCCGCGGCGCTGAAGGCGCGGGGGATGGCGGTGTACTGCATCGCCGACACGTACATCAATCGGGCCAGGAACGAGCGCGATGAAGAGACCTTGATGGATCGACACCCTTATCGTCCCGAGATGCATCCGCACATCGGACGCTTCTGGGCCGCGGACAAGGAGGGGGAAACGATCCTCGCCGCGCGCGAGAACCAGTGGTACTTCATGAACCGCCTGCTGGACCGGATTGGCGGACCGGTGATCGGCATCCGCAGCGGCGCGCTGGAACCGCTCGCACTCATGGGCCATGGCGTGATCTACCTTGAACACAAGGGAATGTTTACACCCGAACGCCATGCGTGCTGGCAGAACATCATTCCCTACAATCGACTGATCACCCACAACACCACCGGGTATCGCGAACTCGGCACCGAGAACACTTACCGCAACCTGGTTCGCAGGACGCTCGATGGCCATCTCGGGTTGAAGCAGGCGCTGCCGGCGCCGGCACCATCGATCGCGCCGGACTCAACCGGGACCGCAGGCCCGCAACAACTGCGGATCATCGAAGACGACCTGCGCAAGGGCGTACTGGGCAACCACGAACTCGAGCTCCTGGTCGAGATGGCCCGTGAGGGTGGCACGGCATGGAACGTCGGCAGGCGGCTGTGGGAGGCTCCATGAGACTCCGCGAAGCGCAGGCACGCTGCTGCCTACGCGGACTCGTCCGGGCGGCGCCGCATGATGAATTCCACGTCGTTGGTGCCGCCCACCGGGAACAGGTACTCCCCGACCGTTTCGAAACCATAACGGGCATAGAAGCGCTGCGCGCCGAAGTTCTCCGACCACACCCCGAGCCACAGCGTGCGCGGCCCCTGCCGCTGCAGCCAGGCCAGCGCGGTTTCCAGCAGCCGGCTGCCCCAGCCGCACTGCTGCTCGGCCTTGACCAGGTACAGGCGCTTGAGCTCGCCGTCGCCCGGCCGCACGTCCGGGTGCGGCAGCCCGCAGGGACCGGCGGCGGCATGGCCGATCGCCACCCCGTCATGTTCAAGCAGCCAGACCGCGTACTCCGGGTGGGCCAGGATCACGCGCTGGCGTTCGACGGCGTATGACGTGGCAAGGAAATCCTGCAGGTCCTGCGAAGGATAAAGATGGCCGAAGGTTTCGGTGAACGTGCGCGCCGCCAAGGCCGAGAGCGTTGCGGCGTCATCGACGGTGGCGCGGCGGATGGCGTAGGAACTCGGGCTCATGGGGATCCTTGCGGGTGTCTGACGACCGTTGCGCGTCACCGCATCGCCGGAGCGTGCCGGCCACAGGCCGGCACCCGCCAGGCAAGGCGTCAGGCCTTCGGCCGCACCTGGACATGCACTTCGGCCAGCTGCGCGTCAGCGATCGGCGACGGCGCATCGGTCATCAGGCACTGCGCGCCGGTGGTCTTCGGGAACGGGATGACATCGCGGATCGACTCGGTGCCGGCCATCAGCGCAGCGATGCGGTCGATGCCGAAGGCGATGCCGCCGTGCGGCGGTGCGCCGTAGTTCAGCGCATCCAGCAGGAAGCCGAACTTGGCGCGTGCCTCTTCCGCATCGATGCCGAGCAGCTCGAACACTGCGCTCTGCATGTCCGGACGGTGGATACGGATCGAACCGCCACCGATCTCGTTGCCGTTGAGCACCATGTCGTAGCCGCGCGACACCGCCGTCCTGGCATGCGCGCGCAGGTCGGCGATATCGTCCACCGCCGGCGCGGTGAACGGATGGTGCAGGGCCACGTAGCGCTGCGCTTCCTCGTCCCATTCGAACATCGGGAAGTCGGTGACCCACAACGGTGCCCAGCCCTCGGCGACCAGGCCGAAGTCCTTGCCGGCCTTCAGGCGCAGCGCGCCCATGAAGTCGGAGACCCTGTTGTAACCACCGGCGCCGAAGAACACGATATCGCCCTTGCCGGCGCCGACATGCGCCAGCAACGTGGCGAAGCCTTCTTCGCTGAAGAACTTCTGGATCGGCGAGCTGATCTCGCCGCCATCGCCGATCTTGATGTAGGCCAGCCCCTTGGCACCGTACTTGGTGGCGTGGGCAGCATATTCGTCGATCTGCTTGCGGCTCAGCGACGCACCGCCGGGAATGCGCAGCGCGGCGACGCGGCCGTCGGCATCGCTGGCGGCGGCGGTGAACACCGGGAACTGGCTGTCCTTGACCAGCGCGGCCACATCCACCAGCTCAAGCGCGATGCGCAGGTCCGGCTTGTCCGAGCCATAACGACGCATCGCCTCGGCCCAGGTCATGCGCGGGAAGCTGGCATCCAGCTCCACGTCCACGACTTCCTTGAAGATGGCGCGGATCATGTCTTCCACGAAGTCCTGCACGTCCTGCTCGCGCACGAAGGCGAATTCCATGTCCAGCTGGGTGAATTCCAGCTGGCGGTCGGCACGCAGGGCTTCGTCGCGGAAGCAGCGCGCGATCTGGTAGTAACGGTCGAAGCCGGCCACCATCAGGATCTGCTTGAACAGCTGCGGGCTCTGCGGCAGGGCGTAGAACTCGCCCGGGTGCATGCGCGCAGGCACCAGGAAGTCGCGCGCGCCTTCCGGGGTGGCCTTGGTCAGGATCGGGGTTTCGATGTCCTGGAAGCCCGCGCCATCCAGGTGGCGGCGCAGGGCCTGCACCAGCTTGATGCGGGTGCGCTGCATGCGCTGCATTTCCGGACGGCGCAGGTCCAGGTAGCGGTACTTCAGGCGGGTTTCCTCGCCCGGGTTCTCATGGGCGTGGAACGGCAGCGGCGCGGCCTTGTTGAGGAGGGTGATGCGGGTGGCGATCACCTCGACCTTGCCGGTGCGGATGTTGTCGTTCACCGCATGGCGCGCGCGCACCACGCCTTCGACCTGCAGCACGTCCTCGTACCCCAGGCTGGCCGCGACCTTGAACACCTCCGCTGCATTCGCATCGCCAGCCGCCGGTTCCACCGTCACCTGCACGATGCCCTCGTGGTCGCGCAGGTCGATGAAGCAGACGCCGCCCAGGTTGCGGGCCACGTCGGTCCAGCCGGCGAGGGTGACAGTCTGGCCGATCAGGGTCTCGTCGACCAGGCCGCAGAAGTGGGTACGCATGGGGGAAGCTCCGCTGGAATACGCCGGCGCCAGGAGGGGCCGGAAAGCCCCGTATTCTGCGGCCGAGCCCCCATCGGGGGCAAATCCGCGCCCCCACCGCCGGTTGGGCGGTTCAGCCGCCCCAGGGGGCCGGCGGCAGCGCGACCGGATGGGCCAGGTCGAACACCACGCGGAAGCGGCGCCCGTCCGGCCGGGTCAGCTCGTAGACGAACTGCGTGTCGGCCTCCACCTCCATCGCCCAGGTGTTGTACGTGGACGCTCGCATGTCGGCCGTGCGGAACATCGCCACCGAATCGGCATCGACCGGAAATTCCTGGCGCTGCGCGGTACCCGGCGGCCGGCTGTCACCACCGTACAGCGTGATCGCATCCGGACTGCCATCGCGATGGCGGTGGTCGTGCTTCAGGCGCAGGCCATTCTCGGTGCGGCTCAACACCCAGGTGCGCGAATGATCGTCGCCGACATGGAACGGGATGCGCAGCTCGCGGGCCGGATCCTCGCAGCCACGCACATGCATCACCAGACGCTTGCCGGCGAACGGATCCGGGCCTTCGGACACCGGATTGTCTTCCACCACCTGCCCGGCGTAGGCCTTGCCGCAATGCGCGGCCACGGTGGCGAGGAAGGCATCGGCCGGTGCCGAGGCGACCTCCTGCGAGACCACCTCGGTGGTTCTGTCGCTGCAGCCGGCAACGGCCAGCAGCGCGGCGATCGGAAGGAATCGGGAGATGTTCATCACCCCCCACCCTACCCAGCCGCGCCGCACCACGCAAACCGGGCCGCTGCCACCGGCCCGCCGCCAGGTTCAGTCGCTCGACGCCGCGGGTTTTTCCATCAGATTCTTCTTGTTCGCGCCGAAATCGGTTTCGTACCAGCCACTACCGGCCAGGCGGAAAGAAGGCGCGGTCACCTGGCGCTTGACCGCCGGGTTGCCGCAGTGCGGACAGTGGGTCGGATCGGCATCGGCGATCTTCTGCAGGCGGTCGAAGGCGTGGCCGCAGTCACTGCACGCAAAGGCGTAGATCGTCATTTCCAGGTATCGCAGGGGAGTCGCGGCGCGCATCTCAACGCATCTCCGCCGGGCGGTCAGGCGCCCTGTGTTAAGGTGGGCCACGTGCCTGCTCAACCTTCCCCACGAAGGTCGCACCCATGTTGCGGCTGACCGCGTTGCTGCTCGGCGTCGCCCTGCTGCTTACCGGTGGCGGCCTGCTCGGCACCCTGCTTGCCGTTCGTGGCGGGCAGGAGGGCTTCACTGCCAACATGCTCGGGTGGGTGATGTCCGGCTACTTCGCCGGCTTCTTCGTCGGCACCTTCACCGCCCCGCCGCTGATCCGCCGGATGGGCCACAGCCGCGCCTTCGCCTTCCACGCCGCGCTGGCCACCATGGCCGTGCTGCTGCATCCGCTGTGGCTGGATCCGTGGGGCTGGGGCCTGCTGCGGGTACTGACCGGCATCGCCCTGGTCGGCCTGTACACGGTGATCGAAAGCTGGCTCAACGCCGAGCCGGATTCCCGGCGACGCAGCCGGGTGTTCTCGATCTACATGGCGATCAACCTGTCCGCGCTCGCCCTCGGCCAGGTGCTGCTGATGCTCGGCAACGCCGGTGCCGCAGCGATGTTCACCGTGACGGCGCTGCTGATCTGCGCGGCGATGCTTCCGGTCACCGCCACCCGCCTGCAGCAACCGGACGTACCGGACGTGGCACGCCTGAAGCTGGGCCAGCTGTATCGGCTCGCTCCGGTCGCCACGGTCGCCGCCGGCCTGTCCGGGCTGGCGATGGGGCCGTTCTGGGGCCTGCTGCCGGTGTACGCCGGCGGGATTGGCCTGCGCGGCGATGGCGTGCCGTTGTTCATGCTCACCGCGATCGCCGGCGGCGCACTGCTGCAATGGCCGCTGGGCCGCATCAGCGATGGCCACGACCGCCGCATCGGCCTGCTGTGCCTGAGCATCGCCGCCGCGGCGCTGGCGGTGCTGGTCGCGCTGCCACCGGTCCAGCAGCAGCTGCACCTGATGTTCCTGCTGGTGTTCTGCTACGGCGGCCTGGTGTTCGCGCTGTACCCGTTCGCGGTGGCGCACATGCTGGATTACCTCGCCAGCGAAGACCTGCTGTCCGGCTGCAGCAGCCTGCTGCTGGTGCACGGCATTGGTGCCGCGGCCGGCCCGGCGATCGCCGGGGCGCTGATGGAACGCTTCGGCGCGGCGGCGCTGCCGCTGTATTTCGCCGTGGTGCTGTCCAGCCTCGCCGCATTCACCGCCACCCGGCTGCTGCGCCACGTGCGCCTGCGCACCCATCCGGCGCCGTTCCGGCTGATGCTGCGCACCACGCCATCGGCGCTGGAACTGATACCGGAAACCGAAACGCCCCTCCACTCTGAAAAGGAAGTGCATTGACTGTTGGAAGTCCCCTGCCCGCCCATCCCACCCCTGTCCCCGCTGCCGGAACCGCAGCTCAGCCGCAGCTGGTGCTCGCCACCGACCTCGACGGCACGTTCCTCGCCGGCAGCGCCGACCAGCGCCATCGCCTGTACCGGCTGATCGACCAGCATCCCGGCATCTCGCTGGTGTTCATCACCGGCCGTGGCCTGGAAGCGGTGATGCCGCTGCTCTCCGACCCCTCCATCCCACGCCCGGATTACATCGTCTGCGATGTCGGCGCCACCGTGGTCGATGGCCACACCCTGCAACCCCTGCAGCCGCTGCAATCGATGATCGACGCGCACTGGCCCGGCGAACAGGTGGTGGCCGAAGCGATGCGTCCGTTCACCGCGCTGCAGCGCCAGGACGTTCCGCAGGAACGCCGCTGCTCCTACTTCTGCGATCCGGAAACCCTCGCGCCGCTGCGCGCGGAGATCGAACGCACCGCGCGATCGCTGGGCTGCGAAGTGCTGTATTCGGCCGACCGCTACCTGGACATCCTGCCGCCGGGCACCGACAAGGGCCGCACGCTCGCCGCGCTGGCGCGCCTGCTTGGACTGCCGGCCGAGCGCATCCTGGTCGCCGGCGATACCCTGAACGACCTGTCGATGTACGTCGCCGGCTTCCGTGGCGTCTGCGTCGGCCAGTCCGAACCGGCCCTGCTGGATGCCACCGGCGGCCAGCAGCGCACCCTGCACGCAGAGGCGCCCGGCTGTGGCGGCATCCTCGAGGCGATCACCCACTTCGGCCTGCTCGATGCACGCGATCCCCACCTGGCCGCACCTGCGCCGGTATCGCATGAAGGCGCCGAACTGCTGATGGTCTACCACCGCCTGCCGTTCGATGAGGCGATCGAAGACGGCAAGCTGGTACAGCGCCCCCCGCGCTCGCCGAACGGCATCATTCCCTCGCTGCTGAGCTTCTTCGAAGGCGGCCACAAGGGCAGCTGGATCGCCTGGGGCGTCGACGACCCGCGGCACCGTCCATTCCAGCGCCACGTGCAGGTGGACGAGCAGCGTTACCCGACCCTGCGCGCCACCCGCGTGCCGCTGAGCAGGGAAGAAGTGGACATCTTCTACAAGCGCTTCTCCAAGGAAGCGTTCTGGCCGATGCTGCATGTGTTCTGGGAACGCGCCCGCTTCCGCGAAGACGACTGGCAGGTATTCCTCAAGGTCAACCGCCGGTTCGCCGAAGCCACCGCCGCCGAAGCCGCGCATGGCGCCACGGTGTGGATCCACGACTACAACCTGTGGATGGTGCCGGCCTACCTGCGCGAGCTGCGCCCGGACGTGAAGATCGCCTTCTTCCACCACACCTACTTTCCGTCGGCGGACGTGTTCAACGTGGTGCCATGGCGGCGCGAGATCATCGGCAGCCTGCTGTCCTGCGACTACGTGGGCTTCCACATCCCGCGCCAGGTGGAGAACTTCGTCGACGTGGTGCGCGGCGCGATGCCGGCCGAACGGCTGGCCTGGGAAAGCTGCGCGCCACGCTTCCTCACCTACGGCTGCGCGGTGGGACTGGATACCATGACCACCCGCCTGCGCGTGGGCGATCGCGAAGTGGCGCTGGGCGCGCATCCGGTCGGCACCGACCTGCGCCGCATCCACGCCGTGCTGGCACGGCCGGAAGTGCGCAACGACATCTTCAAGCTGCGCCGCGAGATCGGCGCGCGCAAGCTGGTGCTCTCGGTGGAGCGGCTGGATTACACCAAGGGCACGCTGGCCAAGCTCGAGGCGTTCGAACGCGTGCTGGAACAGCATCCCGAACAGCGCGGCAAGGTGACCCTGCTGATGGTGTGCGTGCCGGCCGCGCGCGAGATGACCGTCTACCGCACCCTGCAGGACCAGATCGAACAGGCGGTCGGCCGCATCAACGGCCGCTTCTCGCGGCTGGACTGGACGCCGGTGCGGTTCTTCGCCCAGGCACTTCCGTTCGAGCAGGTGGTGGCGCACTACGCGGCCGCGCAGGTCATGTGGATCACTCCGCTGCGCGATGGCCTGAACCTGGTGGCGAAGGAGTTCGTCGCCACGCACGGCATCGAAGGCACCCACGGGGTGCTGGTGCTGAGCGAGTTCGCCGGCGCAGCGGCCGAACTGAAGGGGGCCGTGCTGACCAATCCACACGATCCTGCCGACCTGGCCGCCGGGCTGATGCAGGCGCTGTCGATGCCCGACGAGGAAGCGCTCGGCCGGCAGCGCCAGCTGCAGGGCATCGTCGAGTATTACGACGTGGACCGCTGGGGACGCGAGTTCCTGGAAGCGGTCGCCGGCTGCGCGTAGCGCCGGCCGGCCCGGCGGTCATCCCCCGGAGCCGGGCCCTGCCCGGCTGTCCCGCGAAGCCCGGCCGGCACCTGCCGCGGGCTTCCGGCATCAACCGATCAGCGCATCCGCCAGCGCCCCCACCCGTGCCAGCACCGCATCGCGTTGCGCGCTGTCCACGCCCGCACCCTGCAGGTAGGCGGTGAGCACCCACGGCGTGCCGCCGCCCAGCGGCCACAGCACCGCGATGTCGTTGCGCGTATCGGTGCCGTTGCTGCCGGTCTTGTCGCCCACCCGCCAGCGCGCACCCAGTCCTGCACGCAGGCAGTCATCGCCGGTCTCGTTGTCGATCAACCAGTCGGCAAGCTGCTGCCGCGACGCCGCCGACAGCGCATCGCCAAGCACGAAGCGCAGCAGGCTGGCCGCCATCGCCGCCGGACTGGTGGTATCGCGCGGGTCGCCGATGGCGAACGCGTTCATGGCCGGCTCGGTACGGTCGTTGCGGGTCACCGCATCGCCATGCGCGCGCAGGAAGGCGGTCACCGCCAGCGGCCCGCCCACCACGCCGAGGAGCAGGTTGGCGGCGGTGTTGTCGCTGGTCACCATGGTCGCCCGGCACAGGTCGCGCACGGTCATTTCCTTGCCGACGTGGCGGCGCGCCACCGGCGCGTGCGAAAGCAGGTCCAGTGCGCGGACCGGCACGCGCTGGTCCAGGCGCAGCTGGCCGGCATCGCCCTTGCCGAGCACGGTCGCCGCCAGCATCGCCTTGAAGGTGCTGCACATCGGGAAACGTTCGTCCTGCCGGTGGCCGATGCGCCTGCCGCTGGCGGTGTCCAGCAGGGTCACGCCGAGGCGGCCACCGCTGGCCTTTTCCAGCATGGCGAAATCCGTCGCACCGGCGATCCCTGCCGGCGAAGCGGGCGCGGCAGCGCGCGCGAGCATCGGCAGCGCGGCCGACGTGGCCAGCGCCGCGGCGCTGGTCTGCAGGAAATGGCGTCGGGAAAGCATGGTATCGCTCCTGGTGTGGTGGCCTCATCGTGCACGCGCGACGTCCCCTTCCACCAGCGCAATGTCCTCGGGCAAGCCCATAGGAAATCTCATGACTTGGCGGACTGCCTCGCCATGTGCAGCACGGAATGGGTTAACGTTGATCGCCAGCCAACAGTTCCGCTCACGCTTCCGATGCTTCCACCGACGCTTCCACTCAATGCGCTGCGCGCCTTCGAGGCCGCCGCACGCCACCAGAACCTCACCCGGGCGGCGCTGGAACTGTGCGTCAGCCAGGCCGCGTTGAGCCATCAGATCCGCGGGCTGGAGAGCCGGCTGGGCGTGCGTCTTTTCCATCGCCTGCCGCGTGGCGTTGCCCTGACCGACGAGGGCGCCGCGCTGTATCCGGCGCTGAACGAAGCATTCCAGCGCATCTCACGGGCCATGGCACGGTTCACCGGCAATGGCGAACGCGAGGTACTCACCGTCGGCGTGGTCGGCACCTTCGCCATCGGCTGGCTGCTGCCCCGGCTCTCCGTGTTCGAAGCCGCGCATCCGGACATCGACCTGCGCCTGCAGACGCATAACAACCGCATCGACCTGGCCGGCGAAGGACTGGACCTGGCCATCCGCTTCGGCGACGGAGACTGGCAGGGACAGGTCTGTACCCGCGTGCTGGACGCGGCGTTCGCCCCCCTCGGCGCGCCCGCGCTGGCGCGCCGGTTGCGCATTCCCGCCGATCTGGCGCACGTGCCGCTGCTGCGCTCCTACCGCGGCGACGAATGGCTGCGATGGCTGCAGGCCGCTGGCGGTCCCGGCGTGGAGGCGCGCGGTCCGGTATTCGATTCCTCGCTGGCGCTCGCCGCCGCGGCTGCCAGTGGCGCCGGCATGGCGCTGCTGCCGCTGCGCATGTTCGAGCAGGACCTGGCCGAAGGACGGCTGCTGCAGCCGTTCGCGACCAGCGTGGAACTGGGAAGCTACTGGCTGGCGCGGCTGCGTTCACGACCGGAGCGCGCGCCGGCAAGGCGTTTTCGCGAATGGTTGCAGGCCATGGAGCCCACCACGCGGCCCGGGTAGAGCCGCCCCTCCGTCACCCTTCCAGCAGCTCCATCCACGCGGCTTCGGCCTTCTCCAACTGTGCGGCGGTTGCTTCGCGGTCGCGGCCCAGCACCGCCATGCGCGTGGCATCGGCGTAGTTGGCCGGATCGGCCAGTTGCCGGTCCAGCTCGGCCAGCGCGCCTTCCAGTTCGGCCACCTTCGCTTCGGCGGTGGCGAGCTTGTGCGGATTGGCAGGCTTCTTCTGCACCACCTGTGCCACCGGCTCGCTCCTGACCGCCACCGGCGTGGCCGTCTCGGCCAGCTTGGCCTTGGTGCCCTGCGCCTGTGGACGCGTGCGCAGCCATGCCGCGTACTCGTCCAGGTCGCCATCGAACGGCTCGACCACGCCATCGGCCACGCGCCAGAACGTATCGCAGACCAGGCCGATCAGATGGCGGTCGTGGGACACCATCACGATCGCGCCTTCGAAGTCGCTCAATGCCTCGGCCAGCGCTTCGCGCATTTCCAGGTCGAGATGGTTGGTCGGCTCATCGAGCAGCAGCACGTTCGGCTGCTGCCAGGCGATCAGCGCCAGCGCCAGCCGCGCCCGCTCGCCACCGGAGAAGCCATCCACCGGTTCGAACGCGCGGTCGCCGGGAAAATTCCACTTGCCGAGGAAATCGCGGAACGACTGGTTGGTCGCCTCCGGCGCGATATCGCGGAAATGCTCCATCGGCGACTGGCCTTCGTGCAGCGATTCCACCGTGTGCTGGGCGAAGTAGCCGATCTTCAGGTCCGGATGCGCCATTCGATCGCCCGACAGCGGCGCAAGCTCGCCGACCAGGGTTTTCACCAGCGTGGTCTTGCCGGCGCCGTTGGGGCCGAGCAGACCGATGCGCTGGCCCGCTTCCAGGCCGAAGCCGACGTCGTGCAGGATCACCGAATCGGCACCGTAGCCGGCATCGACATGGTTCAGGCGGATCAGCGAGAACGGCAGCTTGGCCGGCGGCGCGAACTCGATGCGGAACTCGCGCTCGGCGCGTACCGCTTCGGTGCCGGCCAGCTTCTCCAGGCGCTTCATGCGGCTCTGCGCCTGCGCGGCCTTGGAGGCCTTGGCCTTGAAGCGATCGATGAAGCTCTGCAGGTGCGCGCGCTCGGCCTGTTCCTTCTCGTGCGCGATCTGCTGCTGGCGCAGCTGTTCGGCGCGCTGGCGTTCGAAATCGGTGTAGCCGCCGGCATACAGCTTCGCCCCGCCGTTGTGCAGGTGCAGGGTATGGGTGGCGACGTTGTCGAGGAATTCGCGATCGTGCGAGATCAACAGCAGGGTGCCGGGATATTTCAGCAGCCACTGTTCCAGCCAGTACACCGCGTCGAGATCCAGGTGGTTGGTCGGTTCGTCGAGCAGCAGCAGGTCGCTGGGCATCATCAGCGCACGCGCCAGGTTCAGGCGCACCCGCCAGCCGCCGGAGAACGAGGACACCGCGCGGTGATGGGTTTCGGCCGGGAATCCCAGTCCATGCAGCAGCTTGCCGGCGCGTGCTTCGGCATCGTAGGCGCCCATCTCGGCCATCTTCGTATGCGCCTCGGCCACCGCCTCCCAGTCTTCGCGCGCGGTGGCCGCGGCTTCCTCGGCAAGCACTGCCGCCACCTCGACATCCCCCCCCAGCACGAAGCTCAGCGCGGGGTCCGGCAGCGACGGCGTTTCCTGCGCAACGCTGGCGATACGCACCTTGCCCGGCAGGTCGACGTCGCCCTTGTCGGCTTCCAGCTCACCCTGCACGGCGGCGAACAGGCTGGACTTGCCGGCCCCGTTGCGGCCGACCACGCCCACCCGGTAACCGGCATGCAGGGTCAGGTCGACGTTGGACAACAGCAGCCGCTCGCCGCGGCGCAAGGCGAAGTTACGAAGGGAGATCATTGGGGGTCCATATAACGGAATGGAATGTGCTGGTAAGCACCTTTCCTGCGACGCAATTCTAGCGTTAACGAATACTTGACGCGCCCCGGGACGCGCGGCGACGACGCCTCTCTCTCCCACTGTCGTCGTTCGCGCCGCTCCCGGGACCCTCCCCGCGATGTCGGCCGAAGACGATAACCCGTTGCTTTTGCAACGTTTTCCATGACGTTACCGTCACCGGCCGACGGTTGAAACTTCGTTGAACCCTGCATTGCGCACCGCAACAGACGTCATCCAGCCCCCCCGGATGCCGACCGGTGCCGCCGCCCCCAACCGGAGCCACGTCCTGATGACCCGCAAGACCAGCCAGCTCGCCGCCGCCGTCGCCGTCGTGCTCGGCGTTTCCAGCGTCGCCGCCCATGCGCAGACCGCCAACACCCTCGACACCGTCATCGTCACCGGCACCCGCGTGGCTGATCGCACCGTGGCTGAATCGCAGTCGCCGATCGACATCATCACGCCCGAAGCCTTGCAGTCCACCGGCACGTCCGAACTGGCGACGGCGCTTTCGCGCGCCCTGCCCTCGCTGAATTTTCCGCGCCCGGCACTGACCGATGGCACCAGCGGGATCCGTCCGGCGCAGCTGCGCGGCCTGTCGCCGGACCAGGTGCTGGTGCTGGTCAACGGCAAGCGCCGCCATACCTCGGCAATGATCAACGTCAACGGCAGCATCGGCCGTGGCTCCTCGGCAGTGGACATCAACGCCATTCCGATCGCGGCCATCGAGCGGGTGGAAGTGCTGCGCGATGGCGCCTCGGCACAGTATGGTTCGGACGCCATCGCCGGTGTGGTCAACATCGTGCTCAAGGGCAGCGGCAGTGGTGGCAGCCTGGCAATGGACCATGGCCAGTACTCGGCCGGCGACGGCAACAAGAACCAGCTGTCCGGCGACGCCGGCGTCAGCTTCGGCGATGGCCGCGGCCAGCTGCACCTGGCCGGCCAGGCCACCCAGCAGGATGAGAGCAACCGCGCCGGCCCTTACCAGGGCACTGCGCCGGACACCAGCAACTACCCGGGCATCGGCGAGAAGACCTTCGTGGTCGGCGATCCGCGGGTCGATGCCATCGCCGCCTCGGCCAACGCCAGCTTCGCCTTCAGCGACAACGTCACCGGCTATGCCAACGCGCTGCTGAGCAACCGCGACATCACCTCCTTCGCGTTCTACCGTTCGCCGAACCACAACAACGAGGGCGCACTGCTGGCACAGCGTTATCCGGACGGCTACGTGCCGGAGATCAACCAGTATTCCAAGGACCGCTCGCTGGTCGCCGGCGTCAAGGGCAGCACTGACAGCGGCTGGAGCTGGGACCTGAGCGCCAACCACGGCGAGAACACCCTGGACTTCAACACCCGCAACTCGATCAACTACAGCCTCGGCATCGACAGCCCGACCGATTTCTACGACGGCACGCTGAAGTACACCCAGGACATCTTCAACGCGGATTTCACCAAGTCGCTGGAGTGGGGCCTGGCCTACCCGGTCACGCTGTCCTTCGGCGGCGAGTACCGCCGCGAGAAGTGGAAGCAGGACGCTGGCGAGCCGGACTCCTACACCGGCAGCGGGGCGCAGGGCTTCGGCGGCTTCACCCCGACCAACGAGGTACATACCGACCGCCACAACTACGCCGTGTATGCCGGCCTGGAAGCGGACCTGACCGACAGGTTCTCCGCCGGCGTCACCGGCCGCTACGAGGACTACTCGGACTTCGGCGACAAGTTCTCCGGCAAGCTGTCCGCTCGCTATGCCTTCACCGACAAGGTCGCGCTGCGCGCTACCGCCTCCAGCGGTTTCCGCGCGCCGTCGCTGGCCCAGCAGAGCTACCAGGCGGTGACCAGCACGATCGTCAACGGCGAGTTCGTCGAGCGCGGCACCTTCCCCGCGGCCAGCGCGGCGGCGCAGGCGCTGGGATCGGCCCCGCTGAAGGCGGAAACCTCCACGTCCTACAGCATCGGCCTGGTGCTGCAGCCGGTGGACCGCCTGTACCTGACCGTGGACGCCTACCAGATCGAGATCGACGACCGCATCGCGCTGTCCTCCAACATCACCGTGGACGAGAACCCGGCCGTCGCCGAACTGCTGGCCGGACTCGGCCTGCCGCAGGTCACGGCGTTCTCGTACTTCACCAATGGCCTGGATACGCGCACCCGCGGCGTCGATGCGGTCGCCAGCTATACGGTGCCGTTCAGCGCCAGCAGCCTGGAGCTGACGGCGGCCTACAGCTACAACGAGACCGAAGTGCAGAAGGTCGACGGTTCGCCGACTGTATTCCAGCCGCTGGGCATCACCCAGTCGCTGATCGGCCGCGATGAGATCGGGCGTATCGAGGACAGCTTCCCGCGCGACAAGGCCATCGTCAGCGGTACGTGGCGTTCGGACCACTGGGAGCTCGGCCTGGCCGCCACCCGTTACGGCAGCTTCACGGTACGCAACTCGGCCACCGCGGCCCGCGACCAGGCCTACGACGCGAAGTGGGTGCTGGATGCATCGGCCAGCTACAAGCCCAGCGAGAACTGGACCCTGACCCTGGGCGCGGACAACCTGCTGGACGAGTATCCGGACCGCACCGTGGACCTGCAGAACTCCACGTGGGGCATGCTGCCGTACAGCAACTACTCGCCGTTCGGTTTCAACGGCGCCTACGTGTATGGCCGCGTGCGTTATACCTGGTAGCCCGGGTGACTGGCAGCCCAAGGTGACGACCAACGGTCGTCACCCACCCGGACATGCCCGTCGTCACCCATCCGGAGCGCGACGGTGGTCATCCAGCCAGAGCGGCGCCTGCGGGCGCCGCTTTGTTTGCCGTATGCCTTTCCATCGGTGAAAATCGGGGCATCCCCCGTTTCATCTGCGAGCGCCGATGCACCATGACACCGACCTGATCAACATCGTCGCCGTTGGCCTCGGGCTCGCCTTCATCTTCGGCGCGCTGGCCAACAAGCTGCGTTTGTCTCCCCTGGTCGGTTACCTGGTTGCTGGAATCTGCGTAGGCCCGTTCACGCCCGGCTTCGTCGCCGACCAGGCGCTGGCCAACCAGCTGGCCGAACTGGGCGTGATGCTGCTGATGTTCGGCGTCGGCCTGCATTTCTCGCTGAAGGACCTGATGTCGGTGAAGGCGATCGCCATCCCCGGCGCCATCGGCCAGATCCTGGTCGCCACCCTGCTCGGCTGGGGCGTATCCAGCCTGATGGGCTGGCCGGCGATCCACGGCATCGTGTTCGGTTTCTCGCTGGCCACCGCCAGTACCGTGGTGCTGTTGCGGGCGATGGAGGAACGTCGCCTGCTGGAGACCATGCGCGGCAAGATCGCGGTCGGCTGGCTGATCGTCGAGGACCTGGCCTGCGTGCTGGCCCTGGTGATGATGCCGGTGCTGGCCGGTGTGTTCGGGCCCGAGGCCGCCAAGGAGAACCACAGCGTCGGCAGCGTGCTGGCGCAGATCGGCTGGACCTTCGTACAGCTGGGCCTGTTCGTGGCGGTGATGCTGGTGGTCGGGCGGCGGGTGATCCCGTGGATCCTGGAACGCATCGCCGGCACCGGCTCGCGCGAGCTGTTCACCCTGGCGGTGCTGGCCATCGCGCTCGGCGTGGCGTTCGGCTCGGCGATGCTGTTCGGCGTGTCGTTCGCGCTGGGTGCGTTCTTCGCCGGCATGCTGCTCAACGAATCCGAACTCAGCCAGAAGGCCGCGCACGATTCGCTGCCGCTGCGCGATGCATTCGCGGTGCTGTTCTTCGTTTCCGTCGGCATGCTGTTCGACCCGAACATCCTGGTCGAGCATCCCTGGCAGGTGCTGGCCACGGTCGCCATCATCATGTTCGGCAAGTCCGCGGCGGCGTTCCTGATCGTGCGCGCGTTCGGCCATCCGGCCAGTACGGCGCTGACCATTTCCGCCAGCCTTGCACAGATCGGCGAATTCGCCTTCATCATCGCCGGCCTCGGCGTGGCCCTGCAGATCCTGCCGCCGACCGGGCAGTCGCTGGTGCTGGCCGGCGCGCTGGTGTCGATCATGCTCAACCCGGTGGTGTTCGGCCTGCTCGACCGCTGGCAGGCCAGGCAGCTGGCGAACAGGCCGTTGCCGCCGGAACCGGTGGAAGCCATCGGGCCCTCGCGCGACCTGCACGACCACGCCATCGTGATCGGCTACGGGCGCGTGGGCAGCGAACTGGCACAGGTGCTGCGCGATCGTGGCGTGCCGGTGCTGGTGATCGATGACAACAAGGAACACGTGGAGAGCGCGCATGCGGCCGGGATCGCCGCCATCCGCGGCAGCGCGGCCGCCGACCGGGTACTGGCCGAAGCGCACCCGGAGCGCGCGAAGATCGCCGTGCTGGCGATTCCGCAACCGCTGGAATCCGGCGAGGCGCTGGCCAAACTGCGCGCGATCAATCCGGACCTGACACTGCTTGCGCGCGCGCACAGCGATGCGGAGGTCAAGCATCTGCTCGAACATGGCGCCGACGGCACCGTGATGGCCGAACGCGAACTGGCCTATTCGCTGGCGGAGATGATCCTGGCCACGCCGCCCTATCGTTCGCTGGGCCAGAAGCACAGCATCCCGGTGGTCTGACACCTGCGGCATCGGCAACCGCATCCCATGCGGCAGATGTCCCCGGCCGGCCCGCACCGGCCGGGGACTGCCCTGCCACGCCCTTGGAGAGGCAGTTCACCGTAGCGCATTGCCGCTGCGCCGGTCATGGCGTCACGCCATGAGCACCTGCCCGCGAAGCATCAGCACGACCGCCGATCGCGCTCCTGTTGCGGATTCCGCTCATCCTCGCGCATCGTCGTTTCCGGCGCTTCCAGCCGGCAGCGCGAAGCTCGATAGTCCGCCACCCGCGGATGCATGATTCACCGGCGCTCCGCATCACCCCGCAGGAGAACCGGATGCGTCTCGACGCCACCCAACAGGTCCGTGCGATGCAGGGCTGGCATGAACGCAGCGGTCGCAGCACTACGCCATCGCCCCGGCAGGCCCGGCATGCGGGTTTTCGTAACGAGGCCCCAGGTATCCGGCTGGACGGCAGGAATGGCCTGCTGGTCGGCCTGCTCCTGCTGGCCAACCTGCGGACCAGCCTGGCGGAGACGATGCCACGGCCAGCGTCTCCTTTCCGGCCCGGCGCGCCTCCTGCCGCGGGAACCTCACACCCCGATGCCGCGCTGATCCCCGGCGCGGGCGCCTCGGACTACCGACCCGTGGGCCAGACGGCTTCGCCCCCCATGGCGGCAGCTCTTTCCTCGATCGCCAATGGCGTCGTGGGGCTGTGCACAGCGTCGCCGCGTCGCTGTGCCACTGCGGTTGGCGTCGGCACGCTGCTGGCCGGCGCGGTGGTGCTCAAGGCGGCAGTGGACAGCGCACAGGTCCAACAACCGGTGGCCACGCCTGCGCTGCAGACCGCGCAGGAAGACCGGTTGCTGGATGCGATCGAGGGCATCGCGATACCGCAGGACACCCCTGCCGACAGCCCGCCGGACCTGCAGGATGCGCTGCTGGACATCGCGCGACGCTGCGCAGGCGATCGCCAGTGCCGTGCCGACGCGATCAACGTGCTGCTGCGGAAGCTGCCCGAGGCGACGCTCTCGATGATCCAGGGCATGCTGGATGCCACGGCAGGCGTCACATCGACCCACTTTCCCCCCGGCGCCGAGGCGTTTCCCTTCGGCCACGACGCAGTGGACACGCTGGCTTCGTTGCTCGCGGATATCTATACACCGGAAGTGGCCAGCTACCAGGATGACCTGGAGGCCATCGTCGCCGCGGGCCGGGATGCGGGCGGCGATGAAGCAGCCGCGAATCGCGGACGCCTGCAGGCAGTACACGCACTGCTCGAGCGCGACGGCCACCACGTCGAGGCGCGCGGGTTCCGGGCGACCGACCGCCTGCGCCCCGAGCTGGTCCATGAAGGCATCAACCTGCTGGTGAGTCCCACGGCACGGGAGACCGATGTACCGGCCAGCCGTCGCCTGCTGCTGGTGGCCCACGGCGACGTGGCCGGCCTGGCCTCGGGTTCCGATGGCGCCTACGACAATGCGTCCGGCGTGGCCGCCGTGCTGCATGTCCTGCGGCTGCTGGATCCACGCACGTTTGCGGACGGCACCCGGGTGCAGGCGTTGATCACTTCGCTCGAGGAACGCCACCTGCTGGGCAGCAGCGCATTCGTCGAACAGTGCATGCAGCAGCAGGATTGCCCGACGCTGGTCGTCAATATCGACATGGTCGGGCGCGGCGGCCACAACTACCTGCTTTCCGGCTCCGACACGCTGGCCGGACACTACTACGTGGGCAAGGCGCCGATGAACCTGGCCGCGCCCGTCCCGAACCCGGCTGAAACAGCCGCTTCCGGACACCTGCAGGCCCGTTTCAACGCGGATGGATTCGTACGCCAACCGGCAGGCGAACCGCTGCTGCTGACTTCGGACAACCTCAGTTTCCAGAATGCATCGATTCCCACCCTGGGCCTGGCGCAGATGAGCGCGACCGATGCCACCGCGCTGCGGGACATCCAGCAGGCACGGATCGAATACGAGCGGGCACTGAACTCGGTCGACTGGAGCCGGTATGGCGACCATCACGAAGGCAGGATCACGCTGGCCACGGAAGAACTCGCGCGCTACCGGGAGGCGCAGGCATCCGGCGACCAGGCATGGGAGCGGTACCAGGCATTACGCCGGCACTGGAAGCATTCCTCCGGCCAGATCGTCCACAAAGGCGGCGACCGGCTGTATCGGGTCAATCCGCGCATGGCGGTGGACTTCAGCAATGCGCTGGCGGGTTTCGTGCGCGGGTGGAGTGGCTCTGCTCCTGCAACGGCAGCCGTTACGTCACCTTCCACCGCCACATGAACGAGAGTATGCATGCCCTGTGAACCGAATACCTTCCGCGCCAACCAGGGGAATTTCCAGCGCAGCACCCATGGCCTGGCGGTGCGCTCCCACGACAGCCGCCTGCTGCAACGATATGGCGCATCCGCCAGGCCGTTGAACCTCAGCGGGGTATGCAATGGGCTGGTCGGCGGATTGCTTCTCAGCACGGTGCTGCCCGCCCTCGCGCAACCGCCGGTCGCATCCACGGCATCGGGACGCGTTGCGCCCGGCGGCCTTCTGCCCGGAGCGCGGGCGATGGACATCGAGATGGGCGCGTACCGGAGCGACGCACCGGCAGCAGCGGCCGATCCCTTGCTGTCGGTACCGGTTGCCAATCTGGCAACGGATGCCGCGGCCAGTATCTGTGCCCTTTCACCACGCCGGTGCGGCATCGCATTGGCGGCCGGCGCGACCGCCGTAACACTGGCTGGCGCTGCCGGATTCGCCGTCAATCTGCTCCTGAACGATGACACAGGCGCGGCGATCACGGATCCGGCCACGGTGTCGGACAACGAGGCACCGGCTACACGTCCGGAGCAGGGCGAACGCCCGACGACGCCGCGCTACTCGCTCGATGCGCATGCACTCGATTCCCGGCTGTCTCCATCGGCATTCAATGCATCCGAACTCGACCCCACCCGTTCCCCGTGCCGTTCACTGGGCGCGCACGTCAATGCGCGCTGGCAGGAAACCACGGTCCTCGACGAAAGACGCACGCGACTGGGCGTCTTCGATCAGCTCCGCGACCGTTCGCTATGGGTCCGCAAACAGCTCGCCGAGCAGATCGTCGCGCTGCCGGATCCGGATGCGGCGGAGAAAATCATCGGCGACCTGTGGGCCACCGGCATGGACCAGCACGCCATCGAAGCGGAAGGCATCGCGCCGCTGCGGCCCGAGCTGGATGCGATTGCGGGATTGCCGGACAGGCAGGCCCTGCTCGACCACCTGTTCTCACGGGCGGCCGTGGGCCGCAACCCGGTGTTCGAGTTCACGGCGATGCCGGATCTCGATGATCCATCGGTGCATATCGCCTATCTGGGCCAGGCCGGGCTGGGGCTGCCTGACAGCGCCTGGTATCGCGACCCGGCCAGGAACGAAACCGTTGAAGCCTACAGGGCGTACATCCAGCGGACGCTCGAACTGACCGGCATGCCGGCCGACACGGCGGCCACGTCGGCGTTGGCGGTCCTCTCGCTGGAACGCGAGCTGGCGGCAGCGTCCGAGCCCTTCGCCGTCCTGGCCACCGAGGTCGCGCAGTATCACAACCCTGTCGATGTCGAGAAGGCGCGCGCGGAAACGCCGGGGATCGATTGGCAGGCCTTTTTCCAGGCGCAGGGACTGGATGTCCCGGAGCGGTTCTCCCTCGGCATGCCGGGCTTCTTCCGCAGGCTCGACCAGTTGCTCGCCAACGCGCCCTTGCAGGCCTGGAAAGACTATCTGCGCTTCCACGCGCTGGATCGCGCGGCCCCCTGCCTGGGCACACGGTTCGCGGCCAACCACGCGGAATTCCACGACGTGGTACTGAAGGGACGCAGGGCCGAGGTTCCGCGCTGGGCACGCGTGCTGGACATCATCGAGCGCAGTGCGGGCGAGGCCTTCAGCCCCATGTATGCCCAGGTCGCGTTCCCCGCCAGGGCCGCACGCAGGATGGAGGAGATGAGGGTCGTGCTGTCCGACGCGCTGCAACAGCGGTTGCGCCGCAACCCATGGATGGAAGCGACCACGCGTGAACAGGCTGTGCGGAAGGCCGCCACGTTGAAGGTGGAGTTCGGGCATCCCCGCCACTGGCCGGAATGGGAAGGCATAGCGACGGATCGCCGGAGTTTCCTGCGCAACGTGCAGGTCGCTGATGCGCACGCGCACCGGCGCAACATCGCGCTGGTCGGACAGCCGGTGGAAGGACGCGGCTGGAAGATGACCGCACAGACAGCAGACGCCTACCAGGACCTGAGCCAGAACCGTATCGTGCTGCCCGCGGCGCTGCTGCAGCCGCCCCTGTTCGACCCGGATGCCGACGACGCGTTGAATTTCGGCGGCATCGGAATCGTGATCGGCCATGAAATGGCGCACGGTTTCGATTCGCTCGGCAGCATGTTCGACGCAGGCGGTCGCATGCGCGACTGGTGGAGCCCGCAGGATCGCCAGCGGTTCAACGCACTGGCCGCCAGGCTGGCCGGACAGTTCAGCCAGTACGAAGTAGCGGGCGCGAAGGTCGATGGCGAGCTCACCCTGGACGAGAATCTCGCCGACCTGGGTGGAATGGCCATCGCACTGGATGCCCTGCGCCGGGCAACGGAAGGAATCCCGGATCCGATGGTCGACGGCATGAGCCGCGAACAGCGCTTCTTCGCCAATTTCGCCTTCTCGTGGCGCGAGATCGCAACGCCGGAACGCGCCGCGCTGGACCTGGCAACCGACACCCACGTGCCAGGCAGCGTGCGCGCGGATGGCGCTCCCTCGAACATGCCGGCGTTCGCGCGTGCATTCAACTGCTCGCCGGGCGACCCCATGGCGCGCCGGCCTGGCGAGCAGGTGTACTTCCTGTAGCCCTTGGCGCGACCGATCCCGCGCTCCTCGGCACCTGCGCGCCGGCAGGTGCCGGCCGCTGGCCGGCACCGCCCGTGGCGATCAGCCCGCGCTGAACACCAGCTGCCCGCCCGCGGCATCCACCGCGATGACGTCGCCACTGGCGAAATCGCCCGACAGGATCTTCTGCGCGAGCGGATTCTCCAGCTGCGCCTGGATCGCGCGCTTGAGCGGCCGCGCGCCGTAGATCGGATCGAAACCGACGTTGGCCAGCAGGTCGAACGCCGCATCGCCGACCTGCAGTTTCAGTCCGCGCTCGGCCAGCCGCGATTCCAGGCCACGCATCTGGATCCGCGCGATCTGCCTGATCTGCGGCTTGTCCAGCGGATGGAACACCACGATGTCGTCCAGGCGGTTGACGAACTCCGGGCGGAAGTGCGCCTGTACCACGCCCATCACCGCGGCCTTCATCTGCGTATACGCCTCGGGCGAATCATCGCTGCCCATGTCCTGGATCTGGTGCGAGCCCAGGTTGGAGGTCATGACGATGACGGTGTTGCGGAAATCCACCGTGCGGCCCTGTCCGTCGGTCAGGCGGCCATCGTCGAGCACCTGCAGCAGGATGTTGAAGACATCGCTGTGCGCCTTCTCCACCTCGTCGAGCAGGATCAGCGAATACGGCCGGCGACGCACGGCCTCGGTCAGGTAACCGCCTTCCTCGTAGCCGACATAACCCGGAGGCGCACCGATCAGGCGCGCGACGCTGTGCTTCTCCATGAACTCGCTCATGTCGATGCGGATCATCGCGTCGCTGCTGTCGAACAGGAACTCGGCCAGCGATTTGCACAGCTCGGTCTTGCCGACGCCGGTCGGTCCCAGGAACAGGAATGAACCACTGGGACGGTTCGGATCGGACAGCCCCGCGCGCGAGCGGCGCACGGCATCGGACACCACCTTGATCGCCTCCTCCTGGCCGACCACGCGCTGGTGCAGCACGTCTTCCATGCGCAGCAGTTTCTCGCGCTCGCCTTCCAGCATGCGGTTGACCGGAATACCGGTCCAGCGCGAAACCACCTCGGCGATCTCCTCGGCGGTGACGCGGTCCTGCACCAGCTTGAATTCGGTGTTCTCCGCCTCCTGCGCGGCCGCCAGCTGCTTCTCCAGCTGCGGCAGCTGGCCGTACTGGATCTCGCTCATGCGGCCGAAATCCTGCCGGCGCTGCGCCGCTTCCAGGTCCAGCCTGGCCTGCTCGATCTGCTCCTTGATCCGGGTCGCGCCCTGCAGCGCGGCCTTCTCCGACTTCCAGACCTCGTTGAGATCGGAGAACTCGCGCTCAAGCCCGTCGATGTCGTTTTCCAGGTCGGCCAGGCGCTGCTTCGACGCCTCGTCCTTCTCCTTCTTCAGCATCTCGCGCTGGATCTTCAGCTGGATCACCCGGCGTTCCAGGCGGTCCAGTTCTTCCGGCTTGGAATCGATCTCCATGCGGATCCGCGAGGCCGCTTCGTCCATCAGGTCGATGGCCTTGTCCGGCAACTGGCGGTCGGTGATGTAACGGTTGGACAGCGTGGCCGCGGCGACGATCGCCGGATCGGTGATCTCCACGCCGTGGTGCACCGCGTACTTTTCCTTCAGCCCGCGCAGGATCGCGATGGTGTCTTCCACGCTGGGCTCGCCGACCAGGACTTTCTGGAAACGACGTTCCAGCGCCGCATCCTTCTCGATGTACTGGCGGTACTCGTCCAGCGTGGTGGCACCCACGCAGTGCAGCTCGCCGCGCGCCAGCGCCGGCTTGAGCATGTTGCCCGCATCCATCGCACCGTCGGCCTTGCCGGCGCCGACCATGGTGTGCAGCTCATCAATGAACAGGATCACCTGCCCCTGGCTCTTGGCCAGGTCGTTGAGCACGCCCTTCAGGCGCTCCTCGAACTCGCCGCGGAACTTCGCACCGGCGATCAGCGCGCCCATGTCCAGCGACAGCACGCGCTTGCCACGCAGGCCCTCGGGCACTTCATCGTTGATGATGCGCTGCGCGAGGCCTTCGACGATCGCGGTCTTGCCCACGCCGGGCTCGCCGATCAGCACCGGATTGTTCTTGGTGCGGCGCTGCAGGACCTGGATGGTGCGACGGATTTCCTCGTCGCGCCCGATCACCGGATCGAGCTTGCCGCTCTCCGCGCGCGCGGTCAGGTCGATGGTGTATTTCTCCAGCGCCTGGCGCTGGTCCTCGGCATTCTCCGACTGCACTTTCTCACCGCCACGCAGGGTGTCGATGGCCGCCTGCAGGCGCGCCTTGTCGGCGCCGGCCGCGCGCAGCGCCATGCCCAGGCTGCCGCCATCTTCCAGTGCCGCCAGCACGAACCATTCGCTGGCGATGAAGGCATCGCCCTGCTGCTGGGCCAGCTTGTCGGTATGGTTGAGCAGGCGGCTGAGGTCATTGCCGATGGACAGGTTGCCAGCCTGGCCGGATACCTTCGGCAGCGCCGCCAGCGCCTCGTCCAGGCGTTCGCGCAGCACGGTCACGTTGACGCCGGCCTGGGCCAGCAGCGGCCGGGTGCTGCCACCGGCCTGGTCGAACAGCGCACTGAACACGTGCACCGGTTCAACGATGGAATTGTCGCGGCCCACGGCCAGCGACTGCGCGTCGGCCAGCGCCTGCTGGAAACGCGAGGTGAGCTTGTCCATCCGCATGGCGAATCCTCGTCGGTATAGGCCGGCCACCTGCCGGCGATGGAGGATAGATGCGGCTGCGCCGTGGCGATTCAAGCCCGCAGGCGCGGCGGATTCAGCCGCTCCACGCCTTCCGCTTCTGCCAGGGACGGCCGGGCGGAGCGCCGGCCCGGGACGCTCAGCCCCGGGTGATCGCCGCCCGCAGGGCGCGCAGCTGCTGCTTCACGGCCGCGGCCTGCCCGGCGTCCAGCCGCAGCATCGCCTTCTGGCCGACCGACAGCGCCTGCAGCTCCGGATCGACGAAGCGATACCGGCCACGTTCATCGCGCTCCACGGCCAACGGCCGCGCCGGCTCGGGAGCCTGCAGCAGGTGGTCGATCACCACCACCAGCCGGTCGTTGAAATAGCCGTGGGGATGGCCGAGTTCGACGTAGGCCTCCTGGATCAGCGGATGGAAACGCCCGTAGGCCGCCGCCAGCACGCCTGCGTCCACGGCGGTGAATGCCTTTACGTACGGCGCATAACGCGCTGCGTTGGCCGCACCGATCCGGTCCCCCGCCTCGTCGCTGTCCACCTGCAACGTGCCGGGCAGCGGGCGCAGCGCCAACGCGGTGGGCGGCACGCTGGGCCGGGTGAGGTTGTCGACATGGGTGACCAGCCGCTGGATCAGGTGGTCGCGCAGGAACAGCGCGAGCACAGGATCACCGGGGAACACATCGGCCAGCGCTTTCCATGCCGACGCATCGCTGTCACCCAGCGCAGGCAGTGCCGGATCGGCGGCCAGGCTGGCATCCAGCGGGTGCTGGATCGCCGGGGGCGCGGGCGGTTGCGCGGCCGGGGCTGGCGGATCGGTGGCCGCGCCGCTGCCGGCCGGCTCCACGCGCGCCACGGGTTGCTGATGGAGCGCGCGCAGCTCATCGCGGAACAGCCATCCGCCCACCGCACCTGCCACCACCACTCCGCCCAGCACCCAGGGCCAGACCGTTTTTCCACTCTGCATGACGCCCTACCTCGTATTGCCTTGAACAACTTTGACCCGGCCTGTCCGCGCAGGTTCCCCGGTAGTTGGCCCGGCATGGCCCGGAACGCGGCCCGGCGGCGTTTCCCGCACCACTGAGCCGTACCGGATACATCGCGCTCACGCGCGCTTTGCGTGGCCGGCCGCACGCTGCACGCAGGCCTTCGCGGGAGTAAACAATGCACTACGAGCTGTATTACTGGACCGGCCTGCAGGGACGCGGCGAGTTCGTGCGCCTGGCGCTGGAAGATGCGGGCGCCGACTACACCGACATGGCGCGTGTGCACGGCGACGACGTCATCACACCGTTCCTGGAAGGCAAGGCCGAAGGCGGGCAACCCTTCGCGCCGCCGTTCCTGAAGGCCGGCCGCCAGGTGGTGGCGCAGGTTGCGGCCATCCTCGACTTCCTCGGGCCGACCCTGGACCTGGTGCCGCAGGCCGCCTCCCGTCGCGTGCAGGCATTGCAGTTGCAGCTGACCATCGCCGATCTGGTGGCCGAAGTGCATGACACCCACCACCCCATCGCAACGTCGAAATATTACGAAGACCAGAAGCACGAGGCGAAGGCGCGTGCGGTCGCCATGCGAGGCGAACGCCTGCCGAAATTCCTTGGTTACTTCGAAAACGTGGTGAAGGACAACGGCGGGCGTCATCCGCTGCGCGAGCATTCGTACGTGGATCTGTCGCTGTTCCAGCTGCTCGGCGGACTGGATTACATGTTCCCGCGCCGGATGCAGGCGCTATGGCCCACGCTGCCACTGCTGCGCGCACTGAAGGAACGGGTGGAGAAGCGGCCGAACATCGCGGCCTATCTTGCTTCGGAGCGCCGGCTTGCGTTCAACACCAACGGCATCTTCCGCCATTATCCCGAGCTGGACGGCGAGCAATGAGCTGGATGGTAGGTGACGACCGTCACCCACCAGCCTGGCCGGTCGTCACCCACCTGTCCCTTCCCGCCCCGCCGGGCGGACCGCCGGAAGCACCGGCTGTTTCTGCAAAGAAAGCAGTCCCAGCAGCAGCGCCAGCGCGACGTAGGCTCCGGCGAACTGCCAGCTGATCACGCGTGCCAGCCCTTCCAGGTCCCACGGCAGGTAGATGCCGCCGCGCGGGTCCACCGAATGGATCAGGCCGAACAGGGTCAGTCCGGCGGCTACCAGCAGGAACCCGCAGGCGCGGCGCAGGCGACCGTCGACCATCGCCGCCACCGTGGCGATCCACAGCATCGAGGTGATGATGAAGCCGTTGCCCAGGGTGAAGATCACCGCCAGCTCCGGCAGCCCATGGCTGTCCACCGCCGACAGCATCGTCGCCAGCTGCTCCGGCGGAATCCAGCCCGGCGCCTTGATCGCCAGCAGGTACGCCACCGATGGCAGGAAACCGAACACCATCGCGCCGGCATGCTGGCGCGGCGTGGCCTGGAAGGCCTGGGTGGTGATGTCGATCGCCACGTACACGATGATCGGTGCCAGCACCGCCAGCGGCAGCCACTGCACCAGCCCGGCGATGATGCCGAGCATGCCGCCGATGCCGACGAACAGGCCGGTCAACAGCGTGTAACCGCTGCGTGCACCCATGTGCTTGTACGCCGGCTGGCCGATGTAGGGAGTGGTCTGCGCCACGCCGCCGCAGACGCCGGCCACCAGCGTGGCCAGCGCTTCCACCAGCAGGATGTCGCGGGTGCGATAGTCGTCGCCGGCCGCGCGCGCGCTCTCGGACACGTTGATGCCGCCGACCACCATCAGCAGCCCGAACGGCAGCAGCAGCGGCAGGTAGGTCATCGCCGTCGGCAGCCCCTCGATGAAGCCGAGGCTGGGCAGCGGCAGCACGACCTGCGGCGGCGTCCACGCCGGCACCTGGAAACCGGGCGCGCCGAGTCCGGCCAGCCCGAGCCCGTAATACAGCATCGTGCCCAGCACGAAGGCGAGCAGCACGCCCGGGCCACGGACCGGCAGCCGGCCCTTGGCGATCAGCACATACAGCAGCAGGCCCAGGGTGACGAAGCCGACCAGCGGCGAACGCAGCGTTTCCAGCAGCGGCAGCAGGCCCATCAGCACCAGCGCGATGCCGGCGATGGAGCCCAGCAGCGCCGCACGCGGCAACGCGCGCGTCACCGCTTCGCCGAAGAAGGACAGCACGAGCTTCAGCGCGCCCATGATGACCAGCGACGCCATGCCGAGCTGCCAGGTGGCGATCGCCGCAGCCTGCGGGTCCATGCCCTGCTGCTTGAACACCACGAACGCCGGGCCGAGCACCAGCAACGTCATGCCGATGCTGGTGGGCGCGTCCAGCCCCAGCGGCATCGCGGTGACATCGTCGCGGCCGCTGCGCGCGGCCAGCCGGCGCGCCATCAACGTGTAGAGCAGGTTGCCGACCAGGACGCCGAACGCGGTGCCCGGGAACATGCGGGTGAACACCACCTCGGCCGGAAACTGGAACATTCCCACCAGGGCCATCGCGATGAAACCGAGGATGGACAGGTTGTCGACCACCAGGCCGAAGAAGCCATTGAAATCGCCGGCGACGAACCAGCGCCGCGGTGCGGCAGGAACATGAGCGGACATTGGAAGGAACGCGTGGGGTGGGGACCGCCGATGGTAGGCCCAGCGCGCGCTCCACGCCAATGACCGTTGGTGACCCGATCAGCCAGGGAGGGTCAGGCCGGACAGGGCCCACCCTACCGCTTCAGGAAATTGTCCACCAGCAGGTCCTTCACCTCGCCGATCCGCCCGCCGAGCACGGCCTTGGCCATATAGCGCGCGGTCCCCGCCACCTGCCCCGCTTCCACCTGCGGCGGCATCACCAGTTCGGTCGGCGTGGTGTGCACATCGAGCAGCGCCGGCCCGGGCTGGGCCAGCAGGTCCTGCACGGCGAGCGCCAGCTCCTCGCTGCGGGTCACGGTACGGCCGTGGAAACCGATCACCTCGGCCAGCCTGCCGAAATCCGGATTCTTCAACGACGTGTAGTTGTCCAGCAGGCCTTCCACTTTCTGTTCAAGCTCCACGAAGTTCAACGAGCCATTGTTGAATACGACGATCTTGATCGGCAACGCTTCCTGCACCGCGGTCAGCAGGTCGCCCATCAGCATGGTCAAGCCGCCATCGCCGCACAGCGCCACCACCTGCCGGCCCGGAAAGGCCTTCTGCAGGCCCAGCGCCTGCGGCATCGCGTTGGCCATCGTGCCGTGCAGCAGGCTGGTCAACGTGCGCCGGCGCCCGTTGACGCGGATATGCCGCAGCACCCACACCATCGGCGAACCGCAGTCGGCGGTGAACAACGCATCGTCGGCCGCGTACTGGTCCAGCAGCGCGGTCAGATGCTGTGGGTGGATCAACCCGCCTTCGCCAGCGGATTCCTCGTCCGCACGCTGCGCCAGCGCCTTGTCGCGGTGCCCCACGCACTCGTCCAGGAAGCTGCTGTCCTCGCGCGGTGCCAGCATCGGCAGCAAGGCGTCCAGTGTTGGCGCGATGTCGCCCACCACGCCCAGTTGTACGGGATGACGACGGCCGAGATGGCTGCCATCGCGGTCCACCTGGATGATGGTGGCCTTGTCAGGGTAGTACTGGCCCCAGGCGAAGTCCGCGCCGAGCAGCAGCAGCGTGTCGCACTCCATCACCGCGTGGAACCCGGACTCGATGCCGAAGATGCCGGTCATGCCCATGTTGAACGGGTTGTCCGGTTCGACGAAATCCTTGGCGCGCGAGGTATGCGCGATCGGCGCCTGCAGCCGGCGCGCCAGTTCCAGCAGCGGCGCCTGCGCGCCTTCGCACCCGGCGCCGGCATAGATCCCGATGCGCGTGCCCTGCCCCAACAGCTCGGCGATGCGCCGCAGCTCGCCGTCGGATGGCCTCAGCACCGGTTGCGTGTAATGCACGGCGAAGGGCACATCGTGCTTCACCGTCTGCTCGCTGATGTCCGCGGGCAGGATCACCACCGCCACGCCGCGGCGGCTGATCGCGGCCTGGCAGGCAAGCGTCACCACGCGGCGTGCCTGCCCGGCGCTGTGGACCTGTTCGCAGAACACGCTGCAGCTGGCGTACACCGCCTTGAAGTCCACCTCCTGCGGGAATTCCATGCCCAGTTCGGCGGTGACCACCTGGCTGGCGATCAACACCATCGGTGCGCGGTTGCGGTTGGCCTCGAACACACCGTTGATGAAGTGCAGGCTGCCGGGACCGCATGAGCCGGCACAGGCGGTCAGCGCCCCGCTGATCAGCGAATCGGCACCGGCGGCGAACGCGGCGACCTCCTCGTGGCGCACGTGCACCCAGTCGATGCCGCTGCCGTGGATGGCATCGGTGACATGGTTCAAGGTGTCGCCGACGATGCCGTAACACCGCCTCACGCCCGCCTGCTGCAGGGAGTCCACGACGATTTCGGCCACGCGCTTGCTCATTGGGAGGCTTCCGGGCAGGGGGAACACCCAGAGCCTAGCGCCGCGCAGGTGACACTCCCGTGGGCATCGGCCGGCAGGTACGCCATGGGTCGCCGTCCACCCGCCCGCAGGCCTGCTCAGAACGACACGTCGACCGCCTGCCGCGCCCACAGCACCGACTGATGCTTCGTTTCTGTCTTCCATGCCAGCCGGATCGCCTCGATGTCCTGCCGACGCCGGGGCGTATCTTCATGCAGCACGACCAGCACCTTGGTGCGCAGCCGGTTGGGCACGGCATCGCCGCGGAACAGCCACTGTCCGTAGGCATCGAACACGGTCAGCCCATCCGGGAAGCGCGGCGTCACCTCCTTGTCCAGGAACGCACGCCACTGCGCTTCGCTGATGGTGTGCGCCTGTTCGCGCTCGCCCTCGCCGTGTTCTTCGCCCACGCCGAAATACAGCTCACTGCGCACCCAGCCGGCCGCCGTGGCGGGACGCGCCGCATCGCCCTGCAAGGTCGCCGTCGTGCTGGACGCCGTGGACGCGGGGGCAGGCAGAGTGGTGCATCCACTGGCAGCCAGCAGCACGGCAATGACAACGCCCAGGTGTTTCATCAATACGTCTCCACGGAAGGTAGTGCCACGCCGTGCCCGGCGCGGAACGATGGATCGGGGTGCTTCGGCAGCCACCCCGGCCGGCACGGGAAGCAGGCTGCACAGCCGGGACGGTTGCAACTGCGACGGCCACTCATGCCACCACTGCATTTCCTGATGCGAACCGCGCCGCCACTTGCACCGCCAGCCTTGCTCACGCCAAGATAATATATCGCTTCATCCGGATGGATGTAAATGAAGCCATCCGATCCCTTCCCCTTTGCCGTGCCGGAGTTTTCCATGTCCCCCCGCCTGCCCGCGTCGTCCCTTGGCCTGGCCATCGCGCTCGTGCTGTCCCCCGCCCTCGCGCATGCCCAGGAGACCACCCAGCTGGATACGGTGATCGTCACCGGCACCCGCGCCGCGGACCGCACCGTGCTGGAATCGATATCGCCGGTGGATGTGCTGTCCGCCGAGGACATCCGCAGGGCGGGCGTGGTCAACGGCGAGCTGGGCAGCGCGCTGCAGGCGCTGCTGCCCTCGTTCAATTTCCCGCGCCAGTCCAATTCCGGCGGCGCCGACCACGTGCGCGCCGCGCAGCTGCGCGGGCTGTCGCCGGACCAGGTGCTGGTGCTGGTCAATGGCAAGCGCCGCCACCACCGCGCGCTGGTCAACACCGACAGCAAGATCGGCAAGGGCACCACGCCGGTGGACTTCAACGCGATCCCGGTCAGCGCGATCAAGCGCATCGAAGTGCTTCGCGACGGTGCCGGCGCGCTGTATGGCTCGGACGCGGTGGCCGGCGTGGTCAACGTGATCCTCGACGACACCGCGCAGGGTGGCGCCATCGAAGCCAGCTTCGGCGCGCACCACACCGATCTCAAGCCGATCGGCCGCACCCTCACCGATGGCCAGACCGGCAACGTCAGCGCCACCGTGGGCACCGCGCTCGGCGAGGATGGCGGCTTCCTGCGTGTCGGCCTGGAGTACAAGAACCGCGAGGCCACCAACCGCGCCGGCTTCGACCAGATTCCGCCGTGGGACCGGACCGACGCCAACCTGGCACTGCAGGGCAGGCGCAACTATGTACTCGGCGATGGCGCCAGCAAGGACATCAATGCCTGGTTGAACACCGGCATCCCGTTCGGCGACACCGGGACCTTCTACGCCTTCGCCACCTACAACCAGCGCGACACCGAGGGTGCGAACTATTTCCGCTACCCGGAGGGCGAGGCCAACTGGCAGGAGGTCCATCCGAATGGATATCGCCCGGTTTCCGAGGGCGAGAACCGCGATGTGCAGGTGGTGGCCGGCGCACGTGGCCAGTGGGGGGAATGGAACTACGATGGCAGCCTGGACTTCGGCCAGAACGACTTCACCTATCGCCTGCGCGATTCGCTCAACGCCTCGCTGGGCCCGACCAGTCCGACCCGTTTCAGGACAGCGGATTACCAGTATGCGCAGAGCGTCGCCAACGTCGATCTGGGGCGCGTGTTCCAGCAGGGCGAAGCCACCACCCACAGCCTCGGCCTCGGCGTGGAAGCACGCCATGAACGCTACGAGACCCGACCAGGCGATCCTTCCAGCTATGCGGCGGGCCCGTATACGGACCGTCCGACCGGTTCCCAGGCCGGCGGCGGCTTGACTCCGCAGGATGTGGCCGACCTGTCGCGCGACGTCGCCAGCGCCTACGCCAGCGTGTCCAGCCAGTTCGGCGACAGGTTCTCCAGCGACCTTGCCGCGCGCTACGAGCACCACGACGATTTCGGTGGCGAGCTGACCGGCAAGCTCGGCCTGCGCTATGCGTTCGCGCCGGCGTTCGCGCTGCGTGCGGCGGTGTCCAACAACTATCGCGCGCCGTCGCTGGCGCAGATCGGTTACGAATCCACCTCTACCGGTTATAACGCCGCCGGCCAGCTGGTGCAGGGGCGGCTGCTGTCGGTGAACAATCCGATCGCGCGCGGCCTGGGCGCCACCGACCTGGAGCCGGAGAAGTCGCTCAACACCAGCCTTGGCTTCACCAGTCGCATCGGAAGCGACTTCGACGTATCGCTGGACCTGTTCCAGATCGACATCGACGACCGCATCGCACTGTCGGAGAGCATCACCGGCGATGCACTGACCGCGTACGTGGAGCAGCAGTTCGGCGTGGCCGGGCTGGAAAGTGCGAGCTTCTTCGTCAACGCCGCCGACACCCGCACGCGTGGGGCGGAGCTCGTCGCCAACTGGCGCCACGCGCTGGGCGGCGGCCAGCTGCTGCTCACCGGCACCTGGGCGTACGCGAAGACCGAACTGAAGCATGTGCTGCCGACGCCGGCCGCGCTGCAGGCGCTGGATCCGGCCTATGCGCTGTTCGGCGTGGAAGAGAGCAACACGCTGACCGACGCCACGCCACGCACGCGTGCACAGCTGGCGGCATCGTGGAGCGATGATCGCTGGTCGCTCAGCAGCCGGGTCAGCCGCCATGGCAGCGCCACGCGCGTGTTCAATTTCGGCGACGGCTTCGAGCCCACCCAGACCTACCAGGCCGAGTGGCAGCTGGATGCCGAAGTGGAATACCGGATCACCCCACGATGGAGCGTGGCCGTTGGCGGCCAGAACCTGACCGACAACTATCCCGACCGTTCCAACGAGGACATCCACTATTACGGCAACCTGCCGTACGACGTGCTGTCGCCGATCGGCAGCAACGGCGCGTACTGGTACGGGCGCGTGCGTTACACGTTCTAGCGGGTCGCGGTGGGCGACGGTCGTGGTGGGTGACGACCGTTGGTCGTCACGCATCTCCCCTCAGGCAGCCGACACCCCCCACCCATCCCCACGATGACTTGACACTCACGCCTGCGCTGGCACTGTTCAGGGCATGGCAAACGATCTGCTCCTTCGTCCGCCACCGCCGTTGCTGGATGATGCCTGTGCGTTGTTCCTGGACGTCGATGGCACCCTCATCGAGTTCGCCGAGCGTCCCGACGCGGTGACGCTGCTGCCGGAAGTACGCGAGGCCATCGGCCGCATCAGCGACCGCCTGGAAGGGGCCGTCGCGCTGGTCAGCGGCCGGCCCCTGGCACAGCTGGACGCCCTGTTCGCACCGTTGCACCTTCCCGCCGCCGGCCTGCACGGCCACCAGTTCCGCGACGCCGGCGGCGTCCTCCACGACAGCGCCGAAGAAGACACCACCACCGAATGGCTGCATGCGCTGCACCAGCAGGCGATGCGCTTCGCGCACGGACACCCCGGCGTGCTGGTCGAGGACAAGGGCGCAAGCATGGCCCTGCACTGGCGCGCGGCACCCCAGGCCGCCGACAAGGTCCGTGCGTTCGCCGACCGCCATGTACGCGGTCACGCCGGTTACCGCCTGCAGCCCGGCGACCATGTGGTCGAGTTCGTACCGGTCGGCAGCGACAAGGGCCGTGCCGTGCATCGGATGATGCAGTACCTGCCGTTCCGCGGCCGCATGCCGGTGTTCGTCGGCGACGACCTGACCGACGAACACGGCTTCGACGCCGCCAATGCGCTGCATGGCTGGAGCGTGCTGGTCGGCCAGCGCGATCCCAGCGCGGCGGTGTTCCAGCTGCAGGACATACGCAGCGTGCACGCATGGTTGCGTGAGAATGCCGGCCAGGCCTGCCCAGGGCCGTAGATGAGATGTCCATGAACCAACCTGATCTGAACCTCGGCGTCGTCGGCAACGGCAGTTTCGGTGCCTTGATCGACCGCCGGGCGCGCGTGGTCTGGAGCTGCCTGCCCACCTTCGATGGCGATCCAACCTTCTGCGCGCTGCTATCGCCAAACCAGCAGGAAGGAGGCGATTTCTCCATCGAGCTGGAGGACTTCGCCAGCAGCGAACAGGAATACCTCGGCAACACCGCGATCCTGCGCACCGTGCTGCGCGACAGCCACGGCGGCGTGCTGGAGATCATCGACTTCGCACCGCGCTGGCGCCAGAACGACCGCTTCTACCGTCCCGTCAGCCTGGTCCGCCAGCTGCGTCCGATCGCCGGCAGCCCGCGCATCCGCGTGCTGGCGCGGCCGCTGGCCGACTGGGGCCAGCGCGTTCCCGATTCCACCTGGGGCAGCAACCACGTGCGCTGGGTGCTGCCGGACCACGTGCTGCGACTGACCACCGACGTGCCGGTGCGCTTCGTCCGCGACGGCCTGCCGTTCGTGCTCACCCACCCGATGCACCTGGTGCTGGGCGTGGACGAATCGCTCAACCGTTCGCTCAGCGGCTACGTGCAGGAAGCCCTGCAACGCACGCGCGACTACTGGCGCGAATGGGTGCGTTACCTGTCCATCCCGCTGGAATGGCAGGACGCGGTGATCCGCAGCGCGATCACCCTCAAGCTGTGCCAGTACGAAGACAGCGGCGCGATCATCGCGGCGATGACCACTTCCATCCCCGAGGCACCGGGCAGCATCCGCAACTGGGATTACCGCTACTGCTGGCTGCGCGATGCGGCATTCGTGGTGCGTGCGCTCAACCGCCTCGGCGCCACCCGCTCGATGGAACAGTTCCTCGGCTACATCTTCAACCTGGCCACCGCCGACGGCACGCTGCAGCCGCTGTACGGCATCGGCTTCGAAGCCACCCTCGACGAAGACGAGGTTCCCTCGCTCTCCGGTTATCGTGGCATGGGCCCGGTGCGCCGCGGCAACCTGGCCTGGGTGCAGCGCCAGCACGATGTCTACGGCAGCGTAGTCCTGGCCTCGACCCAGCTGTTCTTCGACCGCCGCCTGCAGGACCCCGGCGATGAGCATGCGTTCGCGCGGCTGGAGCTGCTCGGCGAACAGGCGGTGGCGCTGCACGATGTCCCGGATGCCGGCCTCTGGGAGTTCCGCGGCCGCACCGAAGTGCACACCTACACCAGCGCGATGTGCTGGGCCGCCTGCGACCGCCTGTGCAAGATCGCGATACGGCTGAAGCTCGACGATCGCGCGGTCTACTGGCGCGAACGTGCCGATCTCATCCACCAGCGCATCATGCGCGAAGCGTGGAGCGAGGAGCTGGGACACTTCACCGATACCTACGGCGGGCATCGCCTCGACGCCTCGCTGCTGCTGCTGGCCGACATCGGCTTCATCGAGCCCCGCGATGCGCGCTTCGTGGCGACGGTGGAAGCGATCGGCCGCGACCTCAAGCATGGCCATGCCCTGTACCGCTACGTGGCGCCGGACGACTTCGGCGAGCCGGAAACCAGCTTCACCATCTGCACGTTCTGGTACATCGATGCGCTGGCCGCGATCGGGCGCATGGAGGAAGCACGCGACATGTTCGAGATGCTGTTGACCCAACGCAACCACCTGGGGCTGCTGTCGGAGGACCTGGCCTTCGACGATGGCCAGGCATGGGGCAACTTCCCGCAGACGTATTCGCACGTTGGCCTGATCACTGCCGCGATGCGCCTGTCGCGATCCTGGCAGGAGGCATCATGAGCCGGCTGGTCGTGGTATCCAATCGTGTCGCCATCCCCGGCGACACCCGTCCCGGCGGCCTGGCTGTGGGCTTGCTGGCGGCGCTGAACGAGCGCGGTGGGGTCTGGTTCGGCTGGAGCGGGAAATCGACCCGCGACGACAGCGGCACGCTGCATGAGCAGGTCGACGGCGACATCCGCTATGTCACCATGGACCTCAACAAGCGCGACGTCGACGGCTACTACAACGGCTTCGCCAATCGCACGCTGTGGCCGCTGCTGCACTTCCGCCTGGACCTGGTGGACTACGACCGCGGCACGCGCGAGACCTACCACAAGGTCAACGCGCTGTTCGCCGACAAGCTCGCCCCGCTGCTGCGCGAGGACGACATCGTCTGGATCCACGATTACCACCTGATCCCGCTGGCGGCGATGCTGCGCGAACGTGGCATCGGCTGCCGCATCGGCTTCTTCCTGCACGTGCCGATGCCTTCGGCCGACCTGCTGCAGGCGATGCCGGACCACCTGCGCCTGTTCTCCGCGCTGTACGCCTACGACCTGGTCGGTTTCCAGACCCAGCGCGATGCCGACCGTTTCCAGACCTACCTGCGCCTGTTCGGCGGCGGCCGGGTACTCGGCGAGGGGCACCTTGAAGCCCCCGACGGCCGCCATTTCCGTGCCGGCGCCTTCCCGATCGGCATCGATACCGAGCGCATCGCGCAGCAGGCCCGGACCGCGGCCAGCAAGACCGCGGTGAAGGACCTGCGCGGCAGCCTGCGCGACCGCCAGCTGGCGATCGGCGTGGATCGCCTGGACTACTCCAAGGGCCTGCCGGAGCGCTTCCTTGGCTTCGAGCGCTACCTGGACCGCCATCCCGACCAGCACGGCAGCCTGACCTACCTGCAGATCGCGCCGGTGTCGCGCGGAGATGTCTCCGAATACCGCCACCTGCGTGGCCAGCTGGAGCAGATCGCCGGGCACATCAACGGCGGCCATGCGGCGCCGGACTGGACCCCACTGCGCTACGTCAACCAGAACTTCGCCCATTCCACCCTGACCGGTTTCTACCGTGCCGCCGCGGTGGGACTGGTGACGCCGCTGCGCGATGGCATGAACCTGGTGGCCAAGGAGTACGTGGCCTCGCAGGACCCGGACGACCCGGGCGTGCTGGTGCTGTCGCTGCTGGCCGGCGCGGCCGACGAGCTGAAACAGGCGCTGCTGGTGAATCCGCACGACCTGGACGGCGTCGCCGATGCCATCGCCACTGCCGCGACGATGCCGCTGAAGCGCCGCAAGGAGCGCTGGAACGCGATGATGGAGCACCTGCGCCGGCACGACATCAACCATTGGCGACAGAGCTTCCTGCAGGCGCTGGAGGCGTAGATCCGGGCAACGCCCCGCGCTATGCCATCCAGGCGAGCGTCGCCATCCGACCGGTACGACGGTCGCGGCGGTGCGAAAACAGGTCCGGATCGGCCATCGTCGACAGCCTGCCGCCGTGGATATGCGCGGCGGCGACACCCGCGCCCTGCAGGCGCTGCCGCGCCAGTGCGTACAGGTCCACCTTCCAGTGTCCCGGCCGGGTCGCCACGAACGCCATGGCCGCCGCCGGATCGTGGCCGACGAACGCGTCGTGCACGTCCTGCCCGATCTCGTAATCGGCCGGGCCGGCGGCCGGGCCCAGCCATGCGCTGAGCGCGCCGGGTTCGGTCCGCATCGCCGCCACGGTCGCCTCCAGCATGCCATCGGCCAGGCCGCGCCAGCCGGCATGGGCCGCGCCGATCTCGCTGCCATCGCGCGCCGCCAGCACCACCGGCAGGCAGTCCGCGGTAAGGATCGCCAGCACCACGCCCGGTACCGAGGTCACCGCGGCATCGGCCACCGGTTCGTCGGCGCCGACCACCGGCGCGGCGTCGAACCGCAGCACGGTGGTGCCATGCACCTGCCGCAGCCAGTGCGGCGCCGATGGCAGGGCCAGCCCTTCCCGCAGCAGCGCGCGGTTGCGCTCGACGTCGGCGGGAACATCGCCATCGGCCGCGTTGCGGTTGCCCAGGTTGAACTGGTCGAACGGCGCGCTCGACACGCCCGCGCCGCGGCGGCGGGTGGTCAGCGCGACCACCCCCGGCGGCGGCGGCCAGTCGGCCTGCAGCAGTGGCAGTGCGCCCTGCATCACCAGCGGTCGCGGCCGCGCTCGCGCTCGGCGAATGCTTCGCTGTCTTCGCGCAGCACCTTCAGCAGGTGCTGCATGTCCGCCGGTGCCGGCGCGCTGTTGCGCAGCGGCTGGCCGGTCATCGGGTGCACGAACTCCAGCGTTTCCGCATGCAGCGCCTGGCGCTTGAAGCCGCGCAGCGCGGCCACCAGTTCCTCGCTCGCCCCCTTGGGCAGCTTCAGTGCACCGCCATACAGCGGGTCGCCGACGATGGCGTGGCGCAGGTGCGCCATGTGCACGCGGATCTGGTGAGTCCGGCCGGTCTCAAGCCGGCATTCCAGCGCGGTATGGGCGCGGAAGCGCTCGCGCAGCCGGTAATGGGTGATCGCCTCCTTGCCGTCCTCGCGCACGCCCATGCGCAGGCGGTCGCGCGGATGGCGGTCGATCGGCGCATCGGCGGTGCCACCGGCCACCAGCGCACCGACCACCACGGCCAGGTACTGGCGATGGACCTGGCGCGCGGACAGCTGCTCCACCAGCGCGGTCTGCGCCTGCAGCGTGCGCGCCACCACCATCACCCCGCTGGTGTCCTTGTCCAGCCGGTGCACGATGCCCGCCCGCGGCAGCGCCGACAGCGAGGGATCGCGGTACAGCAGCGCGTTGACCAGAGTGCCGCTGGAATTGCCGGCGCCCGGGTGCACCACCAGCCCGACCGGCTTGTCCAGCACGAACAGGTGTTCGTCCTCGTACAGCACGTCGAGCGGGATGTCCTCCGGCTCGGCATGGGTCTGGGTTTCCTGCACCGCATGCAGCGTGGCCACTTCGCCGCCGCGCACCGGGTCGCGCCCGCGAACCGGCACGCCGTCGAGCAGCACGTCCCCGGATTTGATCCATTCCGACAGCCTGGAGCGCGAATATTCGGGAAACAGCTCGGCCAGCACCGCATCGAAGCGGCGCCCGGCGGCGGTGTCGGGGACGATGGCCTGGCGGCCCTGTTCAGCAGGAGAATCTGACATGGTGGCAACTTTGGGAGACGAAATTGGGGTCCAGGCGGCCGGTTTCAGTCGCTGGACAGGACACTAGGCTATCATCGACCCTTCGTATTCCAGCCGCGTCCCGCCTTGACCCCATGATCCGACGCTCTTCCCCGCTCTTCGCGCCCGTCCGCCTGACCGCCCTGCTGCTGGTCCTGGCCTTCGCCATCACCGGCTGCAACCGTGGCACCAAGGGGGACAACCCCGATGACGGCCAGCCAGTCGAAGCGCTGTACCAGAAGGGCCACGGCCTCATGGAAAACGGTAACTGGAGCGGCGCCGAAGCCAGCTTCCGCCGCCTGGTCGCGCAGTACCCGTATGGTCCGTACACCGAGCAGGCGATGATCGAGACCGCCTACGCGCAGTACAAGGCCGGCAAGCACGACGATGCGGTATCCAGCATCGACCGCTTCATCCGCACCTACCCCACCCATCGCAGCGTGGCGTACATGTACTACCTGCGCGGCCTGTCCAACAGCAACCGCGACACGGTGTTCCTGCGCCGGGTGTGGTCGCTGGACGCCAGCCGCCGCGACCTGTCCACGCCGCGCCAGGCCTATGCCGATTTCAACATCGTCATCGACCGCTACCCGAACAGCCGCTACGCCGAAGACGCACGCAAGCGCATGAACGAGCTGCGCGACGTGTTCGCCCAGCACGAGCTGGACAATGCGCTGTACTACATGCGCCGCGACGCATGGCTGTCAGCCGTCGGTCGCGCCAACTACCTGCTGGAAACCTATCCGCAGAGCGCCTACCAGTACGATGCGGTGGCGGTCCTGGCCGAATCCTATACCCGGATCGGCAACAAGACCCTGGCCGACGACGCACGCCGCGTGCTGGAGCTCAATGCCCCGGACCACCCGTGGCTGAGCAACGACTGGCCGAAGTACCCGTGGATGATCCGCAAGCTGAACCCGTTCGCCGGCGAGAAGTCGGCCACCACCGGGCAGCGCAACGCGACGATGAACCGCAAATAGGAAAAGGGCCCCGCAAGGGGCCCTTCTTCATTACGGACCCGGCCATCGCGACCAGTCCCCGGGCCAGCGCGTCAGCCCTGGTAACCGTTGGTGATCGGATAACGCCGCTCGCGGCCGAAGGCGCGGCGCGATACCTTCGGCCCCGGTGCGGCCTGGTGACGCTTCCACTCGCTGATCCGCACCAGCCGCAGCACGCGGTCGACCACCTCGGCGGCATACCCGGCAGCGACGATCTCCTCGCGCGACTGCTCCTGGTCCACGAAGCGGTACAGGATGCCATCGAGCACGTCGTAGGCCGGCAGCGAATCCTGGTCGGTCTGGTTGTCGCGCAGCTCGGCCGAGGGCGGCCGGTCGATCACCGCCGGCGGAATCACCGGTGCACCGCCGACGGTGTTGCGCCATTTGGCCAGGCCGAACACCTCCGTCTTGTAGAGGTCCTTCAGCGGGGCGTAGCCGCCGCACATGTCGCCGTAGATGGTGGCATAGCCCACCGCGTATTCGCTCTTGTTGCCGGTGGTCAGCAGCAGGCCGCCAAACTTGTTGGACAGCGCCATCAGGATCACGCCACGGCTGCGCGACTGCAGGTTCTCCTCGGTGATGTCCGCGTCGGTGCCTTCGAACATCGGCGCCAGCGCCTCCATCAGGCCGTTGAACACCGGCTCGATGGACACCGCTTCCAGTTTCACCCCGAGCGCCTGGCATTGCTCCGCCGCCAGGTCGTTGGACAGCCCGGCGGTATACCGCGATGGCAGCCGCACCGCGGTGACGTTCTCCGCCCCCAGCGCATCGACCGCCATCGCCAGCACCAGCGCCGAATCGATGCCGCCGGACAGGCCCAGCCACACGCTCTGGAAGCCGTTCTTGGCGCAGTAATCCTGGATGCCGCGGGTCACCGCACGCCAGGCCAGCGCATCCATGCTTTCATCGCCATCGTCCATCCACTGGTAGGGCAGGAAACGCCGGCTGGCGCCGTCGTACTCCACCACCAGCCATTGCTCGGCGAACGCCGCGGCCGCCGGATGCACCGTGCCATCGCCATCGGCCACCACCGAAGCGCCGTCGAACACCAGCGCATCCTGGCCGCCGACCACGTTGAGGTAGGCGATCGCCGCGCCGCTTTCGCGCGTGCGCGCGGCCAGCACCGCATCACGCTGCGCATGCTTTCCACGCTCGTAGGGCGAGGCGTTGGGCACCACCACCAGCTCGGCACCGCAGCGCACGGTATCGGCCAGGGGTTCGGCGAACCACAGGTCCTCGCAGATCAGCACGCCCACCGGCACGCCGTTGATGTCCACCACGCAGCTGGGTCCGTCCGGATCGATGTCGAAGTAACGCCGTTCGTCGAACACCGCATAGTTGGGCAGCTCGCGCTTGCGGTAGGTCTTCTCCACGATGCCATCGCGCAGCACGCTGGCCGCGTTGTAGACCACCGGGCCGGCGCTCTCCGGCCAGCCGACCACCGCGGCGATGCCGGTGCAGGCTTCGGCAATGCGCTGCATGGCGCGTTCGCAGTCGTGCAGGAAACCCGGGCGCAGCAGCAGGTCTTCGGGCGGATACCCGCTGACCGCCAGTTCCGGGAACAGCACCAGGTCGGCGCCGTGCTCGTCGCGGGCATGCTCGATCATCTCGATGATGCGGTCGGTGTTGCGCGCCACCGCGCCGACCGGAAAGTCGAACTGCGCCATCGCGATGCGGAGAGATGCCATGGAAATCCAGCCTGTGGTTGCAATGACCACATTCTAGGCGCTGCACGCGTTGCCGCGGCGTCCACGACAGGTGCCGGCCAGGGATCCGAATGGCGGACAGCGCCTGCCGCGGAAAGCAGAAAGGCCGCCCGGAGGCGGCCTTTCCAGCCGGGCAGCGCCCGGTGCTACAGGTCGTACGTTGTTACTTCACCAGCTCGGCGATCGCGGCACCCAGGTCGCCCGGCGAACGGACGGTCTTGACGCCAGCGGCCTCCATCGCCGCGAACTTGCCTTCGGCCGTGCCCTTGCCGCCCGATGCGATCGCACCGGCGTGGCCCATGCGCTTGCCGGCCGGAGCGGACGCACCGGCGATGAAGCCGACGACCGGCTTCCTGACGTGGTTCTTGATGTACTCGGCACCGGCTTCCTCGGCGTCGCCGCCGATTTCGCCGACCATGATGATGCCTTCGGTCTGCGGGTCTTCGTTGAACAGCTTCAGGCAGTCGACGAAGTTCAGGCCGTTGATCGGGTC